>Ga0154476_122_pt2 | contig 48165 bp, 54 predicted proteins | sample RifGroC2_FD_115955 | JGI IMG/M metagenome (GOLD analysis project Ga0154476, IMG submission 115955) | Elusimicrobia bacterium GWC2_61_19
AATAAAAGCGCCCCTCCCCGCGTTATAGAGATATGACCATGAATAATAGACTTCTTTTCCTGCCGCTGGTCCTGCTGCTGTCGGTTCCCGCCCTCGCCCAGCAGGGGCTTACCCTTACCTGGGAGGACGCCCGCAGGCTGGCGCTGGAGAACAACCCTTCCGTCAGGGCCGCCAGGGCGTCCATGGAGCAGGCCGATTACAACTACCTGGCCGGACTTAATTCCTACCTGCCCCAGGTCAGCGTCTCCCATTCCGTAACGCGCAGCGGCGGCGACGCGTCCTCCGCTTCCAACCGCTGGGGAGCCTCCGTCTCCGCTTCCCAGGACCTGCTCAACCTCAGGACGGTTTCAGCCGTAAAGAGCGCCCGCATCTCCAGGGAGAAGGCCGAGGCCGATTACCTGGCCGCTTCGGCCGCGGCCCGCCAGGCGCTGGCCGGCGCCTTCGCCGACCTGCTGTTCGCGCAGAAGCGGGTGGAGGTGCAGAAAAAAATATACGGCATCAGGCTCGAGAACGCGAAGCTGATCCGCCTTAAATACGAGAGCGGCATGGAGTCCAAGGGTAACGCGCTCTATACCGAGGCCCTGGCCGACAACGCCGAGGTCTCGGTGAAGAAAGCGGAGCGCCAGCTGGCGTCGGCGCAGCGCTCCCTGCTGGAGGCCATCGGCCTCGAAGGGACCGGCGGCGTGAAGGCCGCCGGGGACATCGGCGTCCCGGACTTCACGATGGCGGAGGCCGAGGTGGACGCCGCGCTGGAGCGGTCCCCTATTATCGTAGGCGCCAAAAAAACGCTGGAAGCGGCCAAAGAGAGGACCAGTTCCGCGCGGTATTACGCCTATCCCTCCCTTAAGGCCAGCGGCGCCTACGGGTGGAGCGGCGACGGCGAGTTTCCGCGGGACAAGAGCTGGTCCATGGGCCTGAGCCTCAGTGTCCCGCTGTTCTCGGGGGGGCCTACCTATTACTTTAACAACCTGTCCGCCTATAAAAAAGCGCTGGCCGCGGCCGAAGAGGACTACCGGGCCGCCAGGATCTCGCTGGCCGCCTCGCTGCGCTCCGGCTACGACGACTACCTCAGCGCCGCGGAGACGGCTAAAGCCGCCGTCTCGCTGCTGACCGCCAACCAGGAGCGCTACAAGGAAGCCCAGATCAAATACATGGCCGGCAACATAAGCTTTATAGACCTGGAGAACGTGGAGCAGAACTTCGTGGACTCCGACCTGAACCAGCTGGACTACGCCCGCGCGGCCCACAGCCGCAAGCAGGCGCTGGAACAGCTGCTCGGCGTGACCATGGAACGGTAAGCGCAAGGAAAAATATGAAAAAGATCATCATCATAATTGTTGCCGCCGCGCTGGCGGGCGGGGGCTGGTACGCTTTCCGCAAGAAGGAAGCCGGCGCCAACCCCGGCTACCTGTCCACGCAGGTGGAGCTCCGCGATCTTTCCGAGTCCGTGGATACCACCGGGGTGGTGGAGCCGGAGAACCGCGTGGAGATCCAGCCCTCCGCCTCCGGACGCATAGAGGAAATACTCGTGGACGAGGGCGACAGGATAAAGGCCGGCCAGGTGCTGGCTCTGATGAGCTCGTCGGACCGGGTGGCCATACTGGACGCGGCGCGCGCCGCCGGCGACGACCAGTACAAGCAGTGGCAGGAGACCTACAAGCCGATAAAAGTGATCTCCCCCATAGACGGCACGCTGATACTGAAGAATATCGTGCAGGGGCAGACCGTGGGCGCCAGCACCGTGCTGTTCGCGATCTCCGACAAGCTGATAGTTTCCGCCAGCATGGACGAGTCCGACATCGGCAGGATAAAGAAAGGCCAGCGCGCCGCCATAGTGCTCGACTCCTACCCGGACAAACCGGTCAAGGGCACCGTCTTTAAGATCCTGGACGAGGGCACAACCAAGAATAACGTGGTGACCTACACGGTTAAGATCCGCCCGGACCAGGTCCCGCCCTTCTTCCGTTCGCAGATGACGGCCAACATAAAGGTGAAGGTTTCGGAGCGCCAGAAGGTGCTGCTCCTCCCCGCCGCGGCCGTGACCACCGACGGCAAGGGCGAGACGGCCGTCATTACCGGCCTGAAGGACGATAAGCCGGTCTATGCCGCGGTGGAGACCGGGCAGAACGAAGGCGACATGGTGGAGATCACCTCCGGCCTGCGGGACGGGGACACGGTGCTCTACTCGGCCGGAGGCTATACGGCCCAGAAGGATTCTTCCGGCAGCAACCCGCTGATGCCAGGCCGTCCCAACGTCAACCGGCAGCAGCGCCGGGCGATCTCCGGGCATTGAGCCCGGGACGCGAGGCCCGTTATGATCGAAATTAAAGGCATTAAGAAGACCTACCAGATGGGCGGCGAGCCGCTGGAGGTGCTCAGGGGCGTGGACCTCTCCGTCAAGGAGGGGGAGTTCGTGGCCATCATGGGGCCGTCTGGTTCCGGCAAGTCCACGCTGATGCATATCCTCGGCCTGCTGGACAGGCCCGCCGCCGGGTCCTACAAGCTGTTCGGCCGCGAGATCTCGGAACTCGACGACGTGGAGCTCTCCTACCTGCGCGCCAGGATACTGGGTTTCGTGTTCCAGCAGTTCAACCTGCTGCCGCGCATGACCGCCGCCTCCAACGTGGCGCTGCCTCAGATCTACCTCGGCGAGAAGAGTCGCCCCCACGAGGCCATAAAATACCTGGAGCAGGTCGGTCTCGGCGACCGCTCCGGCCACAGGCCCAACCAGCTGTCCGGCGGCCAGCAGCAGCGTGTCGCCATCGCCCGCTCGCTGGTGAACGACCCCAAGATCATTTTCGCCGACGAGCCCACCGGCAACCTGGCCTCGGACCAATCCAACGAGATCATGGCCATCTTCCGCAAGCTTAACCAGCGCGGCATCACCATCGTGATGGTCACCCACGAACCCGACATCGCCGCCTGGGCCGACCGCGTGATAAAGCTCAGGGACGGTTTGATCATCGAGGACTCCGGCAGGAAGTCCCCGGTGAAGAAAGAGCCCGATCTGGCGCGCATGCACATCCCCAAGACCTTCTTCCTGAGCTGGCGCGAAGTGGCGGAGAACCTGGCCTCTTCGGTCAGCTCCATCATCAGCAACAAGACCCGCTCGCTCCTTACCATGCTGGGCATCATCATCGGCGTCGGCGCCCTGATCGCCATGCTGGCGGTGGGCACCGGCGCGCAGCGGTCCATACAAAAATCCATGTCCTCGCTGGGCACCAACCTGCTGGCCGTAATGTCTGGCATGTCCCGGGGGCCCGGCGGGGCCGGCCTCGGCGCCGGCGCCGTCAACAGGCTGACCCTGGAGGACGCCAGGGCCATGGGCGAAGTGGACGGCGTTTCCCGCTACGACGCCAACGTCTCCGGCAGCGCGCAGGTGGCCTACGGCGCCAACAACCAGAAGACATCCGTCAGCGGCGTCGGCGCCGTTTACGCCTCGATGCGCAACTCGCAGCCCTATTACGGCCGGTTCTTCTCCGACGCCGAAGGCGCGCGCCTGGCCAAGGTGGCGCTGGTCGGCAACACCGTGGTGAAGGAGCTGTTCGGCAGCGAGAACCCGGTGGGCAAGACCATCAAGATAAACCGCAAGAATTTCACCGTGATAGGCGTGCTGCCGCTGAAAGGCGCGCAGGGCCCGCGCGACCAGGACGACGTGGTGGTGATACCGCTGCAGACCGCCATGAAGAGCGTGCTGGGCAAGGTCTACGTGGATTCCGTCTGGCTCGAAGTGTCCGACTATTCTAAAATGGCGCAGGTGCAGGCGGACGTGAAGGCGCTGATGCGCAAGCGCCACAGCATCCCGGCGCAAAAGGACGACGACGTGATGATGATGAACATGGCCGAGCTGCAGAGCATGCTGACCGGCACGATAAAGACCTTCAGCACGCTGCTGGGCATGATAGCCGGCATTTCGCTGATCGTCGGGGGCATCGGCATCATGAACATCATGCTGGTCAGCGTCAGCGAGCGCACCAAGGAGATAGGCCTGCGCAAGGCCATAGGCGCCACCAGCCGCGCGGTGCTGCTGCAGTTCCTGATAGAGGCCGTCATCGTTTCGGTGGTGGGCGGCGTGCTCGGCATCCTGGCCGGCGCGGTGAGCTCACTGCTGCTCTCCAAGTTCTCCGGCTGGGCCGTCTATATCTCGCCGTTCTCTGTGGCGCTGGCTTTCGGCTTTTCCGCCGGGGTGGGCATAGTCTTCGGCTTCTGGCCGGCCAGAAAAGCGTCCCTGCTTTCGCCTATAGAGGCCCTGCGTTACGAATAATTTAGTATTATAAGCGTTACCGCCGGGCGCCATGCCGCGGCGGACACCTGTTTTTCTGGAGGCCCTTATGGTAAGCGTTCTCGTTAAATGTCCGCATTGCGGCAAGTCGCTCATGAATTCCGGCCACAAGCTGGATAACGCCGCCTCCATCGAGGTCAACCTGACCTACGCCGGCAAACACGCCCCGCTTTACCTGAGCTCCCTTTACGGCAGCTACAAAGCCGAGACCGACCTGAACATGCCCGTGGGCAAGGTGGCCGGTTTCCGCTGCCCCAGCTGCAAGGCCGACCTGAAGAGCACCCGCAAGTGCGACGCGTGCGGCTCGCAGATGATCGCTTTCGAGCTGAAGGCCGGCGGCCAGGTGCAGATCTGCTCGCGCCGCGGCTGCAAGAAGCACGTGCTGGAGTTCCAGGACGCCGACAGCGAGCTGCAGGCTTTCTACAAGTCTTACCTCAAAGCGCTTAAATAACCGGCGCCCGGCGGGGCCGTAAGGCGCGAAGGCGTTTTGCGGCCCTGTATTTATATGGCGGAAATAGAACATAAAAGTTTCTTCCGTACCCACAAGGTGCTGGCTTTCCTGCCGCTGGTCCTGATGGGGGCCGGCGTCTGGTATTTTGTGCACGGGCGACTGCCGGCGTCCAGCGGCGGGTCCGCAGCGACCGCGCCGGCCGCCGAGGAGCCGGCCGGGGTGGTCCCGCTTTCCTCGTCCATCCCCCTCCCCGAGGCCTACGATCCGCAGGCAGGTCTGGATATCCAGGGGTCTCCGGAATTCAAAAGCCAGGTCACGCACGCCCTTAAACTGGTATGGCTGGCCGACAGGAATATTTTCCTTTTTATCAGAAAGAACCTCTCCGTGATCCGCAACGAGAACAAAACCGGCTTTTACACGGACGACGGCCGCCCCGTGGCCGCCCTCTCCACCGGGCAGGCGTTCCGTTCGCTTACCTGGTGCGCCGGCGTGATCGCCCACCAGGCCTGGCACGCCTGGAACGAACTTAACGCCGCAAAAAAGGTCAGGCGCGCCCCGCCGCTGCCCGGCGAAAGGGACGGCAGACTGCCCGAGGCCAACCCGGCCAGCGTGAACTATAAGGGCCTGGGCGCCGTTTTATCCGCCGAGGACAGGGCCTTCGCTTTCCAGCTGGACGTGCTGCGCAAAGTGGGCGCCCCCAAAAAAGAGACGGACCTGGTCCTGCGCCGTGACCCGCGGGATTTCACGGCCGCCCACGACGGCAGTTACGCTTTAAATCCGTGACCGATAAAAAGCTCCTCCATCCCGTTCCGGTGGGCCGCGTGGCCTTGCGGAACAATCTGGCGCTGGCCCCCATGGCCGGCATAACCAACGCCGCTTTCCGGATCCTCGCGGCGGAGGGCGGCGCGGGGCTGGTGGTCACGGAAATGGTGTCCGCCGAGAGCCTGAAATACGGAAATAAAAAATCCTTCAAGATGCTGGAACTGCTCCCCGGAGAGCACCCGGCCGCCATACAGCTGTTCGGGGCCGACCCGGCCTCCATGGCCCTGGCCGCCCAGGCCGCGGAGCGCGCCGGCGCCGATCTCGTGGACGTGAACGCGGGGTGCCCGGTCAAGAAAGTGCAGCGTTCCGGCGCCGGGGCCGCGCTGATGAAAACCCCCCAGCTGCTGGGCGATATAATTTCGCGCATGGTCAAAAGCGTAAAGATCCCGGTGACCGTGAAGTTCCGCGTCGGGCTTACGGCGGGCGAGAACCTGGCGCCGCTGCTGGCGCGGGTGGCCGAAGAGGCGGGCGCCGCGCTCATCACCCTGCACGGCCGGCCGGCCTCGCAGTTCCATACCGGGCCGGTGGACCTGCCGGCCATGGCGGCCGCGGCCGCGGCCGTGAAGATACCGGTTTTCGGCAACGGCGGCGTGGAGAACGCCGCCCAGGCGCGCGCCATGCTGGAGGCCGGCTGCGCCGGGGTGGCGATCGGCCGGGCGGCGGTCTTCAACCCGGCGGTCTTCGCCGAGATAGCCGCGGACCTTTCCGGCGCGGGTGCCGGCTCCGCGCTGACCGCAGCGGCCAGGATGCGGCTGTTCCTGCGCTTCCTGGAGCTGAACGCCGGGATCTACGGCGAAGAGCACGGCCTGGCCCGGGCCCGCAAGCTGGTCGGTTACTGGCTGAAGGGCCTGCCGGGGGCCGCGGGCGCGCGGGCCTCGTTCATGCGCCTGAAAACGCTTAAAGAGGCGGAAGACCTTTTGATACAATATACAGGCGGACGAGGCGCCCTATGAACCAACAGGTTGAAACCCCCGAAACCCCCCTGATGCAGCAGTACCAGTCGCTCAAGAGCGCCTATCCCCACGCGCTGCTGTTCTTCCGTTTGGGCGATTTCTACGAGATGTTCTTCGACGACGCCAAGGCCGCCAGCGCCGTGCTGGGGCTTACGCTTACCGCCCGTCAGGGCGTGCCCATGTGCGGCGTGCCGCACCATGCCGCTTCCAATTACATCGCCCGCCTGCTGGCCGCCGGCCATAAGGTGGCCATTTGCGAACAGATGGGCCCCGACGGGGACGCCAAGAAGACCAAGCTTTTTAAACGCCAGGTGGTGCGCCTGATCACCCCCGGCACCGTGGTGGAGGACGAACTGCTGCGCCCGCGCGCTTCCAATAGTCTGGTGGCGCTGGATATCGACATCGTCGGCTGGGGCCTGTCCGCTTTCGACGCCTCCACCGGCGATTTTATCGCCACGCAGAACCTCAACGACCCGGACCTGTACCAGCTTTTGTCCTTCGTTTCCAAGACCGGGCCGGCTGAGATCCTGGCCGATCCCAGGACCATCAAGGAGATAAACAAGCGCGGCCTCAATTTCGGCCAGGTCGTCCTCACCGAGTATGCCAGGACCGACGCCTCCGTGCCGGCCTGGGCGGCGCAGTCCGTCTGGCAGAACCATAAACTGGCCATGAAGACCGCGCTGAAGGTGACGTCCTATGTGCGCCAGACCCAGCCGGGTCTGAAAGAAGTTTTCTCCCCTTCCTATTACGAACCGGCCAACCGCCTGCAGCTCGACGAGTCCGCTATTAAGACGCTGGAACTGGTGGCCTCTCCGGACGGCGACGACTCCAAGACCCTGTGGGGTTCGCTGGACATGTGCAAGACCTCCATGGGGTCCCGGCTGCTCAAGCGCTGGATCCTGGAGCCCCTCTCCGACATCCGCGAGATCCTTTCCCGGCAGGCCTTCACCGCTTTTCTCGCCGAGAACCGGGAGGCCCGCGAGCAGCTGGGCGATATCCTGGCGCAGGTGCCGGACATCGAGCGCCTGCTCGGCCGCGTCATAAATTTAAGCGCCTCCCCCAGGGACCTGGCCGCGGTCAGGAAAGCCCTGGGCCAGCTGCCCCGTCTGAAACTGCTTTTAAGCTCCGCCGGTTTCTTCGAGTGCGCCCCCGAGCTGGCCTCCCGCTTGGACGGGGTTTCCCACGCCCTCAACAGCCTGCGCGGAGAACTCGAGCGCGCGCTGGCGGAGAACCCGCCCGCCCGGCTGTCCGACGGCGGCGTTGTCTGCGAGGGTTACAGCGCGGAGCTGGACGAGCTGCGCCTGGTGCGCCGCGACAGCCAGAAACTGCTGGCCGACATCGAGCTGCGCGAGAAGGAAAAAACCCAGATCTCCACCCTCAAGGTGGGCTATAACGGGGTGTTCGGCTACTATATAGAGGTTTCCAAGGCCCAGGTCTCCAAGGTGCCGCATTATTTCGTGCGCAAGCAGACCCTGGTCAACGCCGAGCGCTACATTACGGAAGAACTTAAGACCCTGGAGAACAAGATCCTGGGCGCCGAAGAAAAGATGTCCAAGCTGGAACTGCATCTTTTTAGCGAACTGCGCGAAAAGGTGCGCGTTTCCCTCGGCGAACTTAAAACTTTCGCCTCGGGCGCGGCCGAGCTGGACGTGTTCTACGCGCTGGCCGAAAGCGCCGTGCGCTACGAATTCTCAAGGCCCCGCGTCACCTCCGGCGACGAGCTGAAGATCGAGGAAGGGCGCCACCCCTCCGTGGAGCGCTTTCTGCCGGCCGGCACCTTCGTGCCCAACGACCTGAGCCTGGGCGGCGCCGACGCCCGCGTGATCATCCTCACCGGCCCCAACATGAGCGGCAAGAGCGTCTATCTCCGCCAGGCGGCCGTGGCCGTCATCATGGCGCAGATGGGCTCCTTCGTGCCCGCCCGCGCGGCCGAGATCGGCCTGGTGGACCGCATCATGACCCGTATCGGCGCCCAGGACCGCATGGCCCGCGGCGAATCCACGTTCATGGTGGAGATGCGCGAGACCTCGGCCATCATGCGCCTGGCCACCCCCAGGAGCCTGATCCTGCTCGACGAGGTGGGCCGCGGTACTTCCACTTTCGACGGCATCTCCATCGCCTGGGCCGTGGTGGAGCATCTCTATAAACCGGAAGGCGGGCCCAAAGTGCTGTTCGCCACCCATTATTTCGAACTGACCGAACTGGCCGAGAAGTTCGCCGGCATAAAGAACTGCAACATCTCGGTGAAAGAATGGACCAACGCCCTGGGCAAGACCGAGGTCGTCTTCCTACACAAGATCAGCTCCGGCCCGGCCGACAAATCCTACGGCATCCATGTGGCCCAGCTGGCCGGTCTGCCCGATTCCGCCATACAGCGCGCGCGGGAGATCCTGCATGTCCTGGAAACCAAGGGGAATATCCAGGTGGATTCCAAGGATGAGAACCAGACGCCCATGCTGCCCATTTTCTCCAGCCACCCCGTTCTGGACGAGCTGAAGATGTGCGACACCGATAATATGACCCCGCTGGCGGCGCTGTCCGCCGTCTCCGACTGGAAAAAAAGACTCAGGGATTAGGGATTTTCCCGCCTTCGCGCCCCGCCATAGGACCCACCGTTCTTGCGGCCCTTTGGCCCATGTGGCGGCCTCGAACAATTAATACAATATAAATAGTCCCAGGGAGGTCTCATGTTCAACGTTTTACTGTTCCCGGTCCTTTCGGTTCTCGCTTTCAGCGGCCCCGCCTTTTCCCAGCCCTTCGATCTCGACTCTTCCGGGCTCGCGGATGTTCCGGCCCTCAAGGTGGTCGAACCGGCCAGGCCCGCGCCCGTCACCCCTCCCGGCGTGATCATAGCCGCTTACTCCACCGACGAGGAATTCACTTTCGAAAGCGAAGTTAAGCCGGCTATGGACGCGCGCATCGGCGCGCTTAAGGCCGCCGGCCTGACCACCCTGGGCGGCCGCGTCGTGCCGCTGGGCAACGATTATTCCTTTATCATAGACTACCTGCCCACCGTGAAAGGCGCCGCCGCGCTGCCGCCCGCGGTGCAGGTGGAAACCTACAGGAACGGCGCCGCCTACTGGCTGGAGAAGGACGCGGCCGACGAGATGAAGGCCTGCGCGGCCAGCTTCCGCGCCGCTAAACTGCCCGTGCTGGGCTCCTATCTGTACGCCGCCGGCGGCGACAACGCTTTTGCCGTGGATTACCTGGTAAAGAACGTCCTGCGCCCCGCGCAGGAGTACGACGTGAAATTCGAGAACTATACCGGCGGCAAGTTCACCTTCGAGAGCGAGGCCGTAAAAGCCGTGCCCGCCTGGCTGGCGCAGCTCAAGGCCGCCGGCGTCCCCGCTATCCGCGGCAAGGCCGTGCAGCGCCAGGACGGCGACTATGCCGTCAGCGTAGAGTACGTGGTGAAGACCGGCAAGACCGGGCTCAGGCCGCAGGCTTCGGTGGTCCGCTACGACTCACGCGAAAATTTCACTTTCGACAGCGAAGCCCTGAAGGCGGCCAGGGCCGCCCTGCCCTCTTTCGCCAGGGCCGGCTTGCCGCCGCTTTCCGCCGTGGTCCGGCCCGAAGGCCGGGATTATTCCTTCAGCGTGGATTTCCTGGTAATGAATATTTACCAGCAGGGCGGGGTTATTCCCGCCGCCGCCGTGGAGACGTATCAGGCCCCTGAGACCTTCACTTTCGACACCGAAGCAAAAAAAGCCATGGACGAGAAAGCCGCGGCCTTCAACGCCGCCGGCCTCGGCGTCGTCGGTTCGGCCGTCACCGGCTCCCTCGGCAGCTTCACCTACGCCATAGATTATGTAACCAAGGCGGGTCAGCCCGCGGACCACGGCCACCTGCCGCGCTAAGTATTTATTCAGCGGAGCCCGGGCCGTCGCCCGGGTTCTTTATTTATGGACGAAAAAAACCCGTTTGGCGGCATAAGAACGTATGACAATTACTCTCATCTCTGGCAGCTGACGGGTTTCATCCTCCTGCTGCAGGTGGCTGTTTCCGTACTCGTGTTTATTTTGGGGGACAGCTTGGGCGTGAAGTTCAGCCCCTTTGAAAGCATTATCCCCGCCTTGCTGGTTACGGGATATACTTCCTGGGCCATGTTGGACGGGCTGGGGGTTTCCTGGCGCGCGGCTCTGGCCGAATGGAACAGCCAGTTACCCTCTGATCTTAAGAAAGCGTTAAAATATTTGGCCGGTTACGGTCTGATGCTGCTCATTATTGTCGCTATTCTTATGGCGGCCTACTGGTTCTGGGGGGCCGGTTTGGAAAAAGTTATGAAGCCGCTGGAAGACCGCCACGCCGGTGAAAGCGCCCGGCTCGCAGCGGCGGCCGTTTCCCGCCTGCGCGTGCTGCTGGTGCTGTTCAGCGCGTGCGTCGTGGCCCCCGTGGTGGAGGAAGTCTTTTTCCGCCGCATAGTTTTTACCACCCTCCGCCTTAAAAACGGGTTTTGGACCAGCGCTTTCTGGGCCGGCCTGCTTTTCGCCGTTTTTCACGGCGCCGCGGCGCCGCTCATCCTGCCGGCGGGCGTCTACCTGTGCTGGGTATACGAGAGGGAGCGGCGCTTGACGATCAATATCATGCTGCACGCCATGGTCAACCTTATTATGGTGACCCTTAAGCTGTTTCTATAAATTGTAAAATATCCCTATGCCGGAAATTAAAGTCCTGTCCGAAGACGTGATAGCCAAGATCGCCGCAGGCGAGGTTATCGAGCGGCCCGCGTCGGTGCTCAAAGAGCTGATCGAGAATTCGCTGGACGCCGGCGCCTCCAAAATAGAAATAGATATCAAGAAGGCCGGCCGCGGCCTTATCCGCGTGCACGACGACGGCCGCGGCATGGACCGGGAAGACCTGAAGCTCGCGCTGGGCCGCCACGCCACCAGCAAGCTCAACGCTTTCGACGACCTCTACTCCCTTGCCACTTTCGGTTTCCGCGGCGAGGCCCTTTATTCCATTTTCGCGGTATCGCGCCTTAAATTGTCTTCCCACCGCGCCGGCGCCGAGTCCGGCTACGGCCTGGAGGGCGAGGGCGGCCATATTACCGCCGAGATCCCCACGGCGCCGGTAAAAGGCACTACCATAGAGGCCGCCGACCTGTTCTTTAATACGCCGGCCCGCGCCAAGTTCATGAAGAGCGACGCCGCCGAGCGCGCCCACCTGATAAAGACCGTGGAAGAGGCCGCGCTGGCCAACCTTGGCGCCGCTTTCCGCCTGGTCATTGACGGAGCGGAGATCCTGTCGCTGCCCGTGCTGCCCGGCGGCCTCTGGGAAAACCTTAAGCACCGCGCTGCCGCCATCTTCGGAAAAAATATTTATTCAGGCATGGCCCGGGTAGAAGGGAAAACCGCGGGGATGGCAGTCTACGGCTTCGTCTCGCGGTCGGACGCCCTGGGCGCCACGCGCGCCAACCAGCATTTCTTCGTCAACCGCCGGCCGGTGAATTCCGCCCTGCTGCGCCAGGCTTTCTACCGCGGCTACGGCCACATGCTGGTCGGCAAGCACCCGTCCTGCGCGCTTTTCGTGGAGCTGGACCCCGGCGCTTTCGACGCTAATATCCACCCGCAGAAGCGCGACGTGAAGTTCTCCGGCGAGAACGAGATCTTCAAGACCGTTTCCAACACCATTTACGAGGAACTGATAACAAAGCAGACGGCGTCGGTGCAGCTGGCCGCGCCCGCCGGGGAAAACAAGTTTTCTGCGGCCGATGTGCCCGCCTACAGGGAAGCCGCCGCGCCCCCGCCCGCCGCGGCGGATAACGGCAGCCTTTTTGATCTGGCCGGCGCCGCTCCCCTGGCCGAGACCCCGGCGGCCCCCGCCGACTGGCGCGGCAAAGACCTTAACTACATAGGTCAGCTGGCCAAGAGCTATTTATTGTTCGAATGCGAGGCCGGCCTGCTGGTGGTGGACCAGCACGCGGCGCAGGAGCGGGTGCTGTTCGAGAAATACCTGGAAGAATTCTCCAAGGGCGCCATCCGGGTGCAGCCGCTGCTGGTGCCGCTGGAGACGGAACTTTCGCGCTCCCAGATGGAGACGGTGCTGAAGTGGCGCGACTGGATGAAGACCGCCGGTTTCGAGATAGACCAGCGCGGCCCCGCGGTGGCGCTGCTGCGCGCGGCGCCGGCGCTTTTCTATTTTACACAGCCGGCCTTCGCCGACTTCCTCGGTTACCTGTCGGAAGTCCTGGGCGAGCCGCAGAAGGCCGCCGAGGACATGAAGCGGAGCGTCATCGCCACCATGGCTTGCAAGAAGTCCATAAAAGCGCACGATTTCGTAAAGCCGCAGGAGGCCCTGCGCCTGATGGACGACCTGAAGAAAGCCAAAGACGGCTACCACTGCCCGCACGGCCGCCCCACCTTGTTCCACGTGTCGGCCGCCGATATCGCCCGCCGTTTCCAGCGCAGTTCCGCGTTGTAACCTTATGGCCTACCGCTTATTTAAAACAGGCAGATACGGAGCTTTGGCGCTGCTTCTTGTCTTCCCCCTGGCCGGTTGGTCCGCGGCGGATGCGGCAGAACCGAAAGCCGCTCAGCCCGGCCCCGCCGCCAAAAGCTCCGTCCCCGAACTCAGAAAAGCGCTGGGCGATACCGACGCTTATGTGCGCGTCGCTGCCGCCAGGTATTTGGCCACGGTAAAGCCCGAAGCGGCAGCCGCCGTTTCCGAGCTCTTAAAAGCACTGAACGATAACGATGAGTATGTGCGTTTTTCCGCCGCCAAAGCGCTGGACAAGACAGGTTACAAGCCGGCTAAATCCGTCCAGGTTCAGGGGACGCTCTTAGTTAATTAGTTTTTGTTGCCAGACGGGAATTGGCCTAAAACTAATTAACTAAGAGCGTCCCCTTCGCCTATCAGGGCTTTCTGACGAAGTGCGGCAGGACGGCTGGCAGTTCCAGGGACAGTTCCACCAGGCCGGCCGCTTTTCCGTCTTTGAGCCACGGGGTCTGGTAGATCAATTTCTTTACGCCGTTCTTTTCTATGGTGTAGGCATTGGTAAAAGGTTTTGCCAGCATTTCTTTCACCTTGGTTTTAGACGGTTCCGGGTGGCAGTCCAGCAGACTTTTGCCTATAAGGCCGTCACCGCCGCTTTTGGCGAAGGTGGCCGAGGCCTTGGCGTTCATCTCCAGTATTTTCCCGTCCGCGCCGCAGACCGTAATGGCGAAATTCACGCCGTCTTTCCAGTTTTGCATATAGCTCCGTATATATTCCCGCTGTCCGCCGGTTTCCTATATTATAAAATATGGCTATGCCGGAATCACGTTTTCTCGAACTCGCCGCCGCGCGGCGCAGCATCCGTAAATACAAGCCCGTCCCCGTGGAAAGGGCGAAGCTGGACATCTGCCTTGAGGCCGCCCGCCTGGCCCCGTCGGCCTGTAACGCCCAGCCGTATAAATTCATAGTGCTGGCGGACCCGGCCGCCCGCAAAAAATTCTGCGACGCCGCTTTCGGCGGGGTCTACTCCGTCACAAAGTTCGCGGCCGCCGCTCCCGCCCTGGCGCTGGTGGTCGCTGAAACCGGCAAGGTCAGCGCCTGGCTGGGCAATCAGCTGCGGGACACTAATTTCCGCCTGGTGGACATAGGTATAGCGGCCGAGCACTTCGTGCTGGCGGCGGCGGAGCAGGGGCTGGGGACCTGCTGGATAGGCTGGTTCGACGCCAAAGCCGGCGCCAAAGCCCTCGGCATGGGCGCCGGCAAAAAGATAGAAGTAATGCTGTCCGTCGGCTACCCCGACGAGGCGCCCGCGCCCCGCCCGCGCCGCGCCGCCGCGGAGTTCTCCTCTTACGATAAAATATGAAAACATTGATCACGCTCACCCTCCTGTCCTGCTGCCTGGCGCCTGCGCGCGCCGCCGGCGACTGCGCCAACAATTCCGACGCCTGTGCGGCCAGCTCCCGGACGGTCTCCCCTTTCCTGGCTGCCGCCGCGGCAGAATCCGCGCCGGTCAAGCGGCCCGCGGCCGCTAAAAAAACAGCCGCCGCGCCGGCGGCGGCGACACCGGCGGAAGTGTCTGTCTCGTCGGGCGCTCCCGCCGCCTCCTCCGGGTCCGGCTCTTCCAGCCCGCTCTGGCTTCTCTTCATCGGCGCGGCCGTGGCCGGGCTTTATTTCTACCTGGCCGGCGGCGCCAAAAAGAGGAAAAGCAAATGACGCTCGATTACGCCGGTTTCACCAAAGCTTCCACTTTGATCCATGTCGCGCAAGGCGCCGGCCTTCTGCTGCTGGGCGCGGCCGAGGCCTATACCCTGGACAACCCGGGGCGCAAGGTGTCCCTGGTCGGCCCGCTGGCGCTGCTGGCGGCCGCGGCCGCCATCCCGCTGCTTATACTGGCCCTGCCCGGCGCCTGGAACTTCGACCAGCTGCGGCTGGCCCTGGAGGTGCGCAGGGGGTTCCATATTTTCCCGGCCTTCGCCTGCCTTTTCGGGGCCGCCGGCCTGAGCCGTTTCGCGCAGGCGGCGATGGGGCGGCGCGGGGGCGGCTGGCAGGCGCTGTTCCTTTTCTTTCTGGCGGCCGCCGGCCTGCTGTATTTCTTTATGGCCTCGCGCGTTAACGACGAGGCCTGGCGGCAGGTGCTGGTCTGGCACGCCGCTGCCGGCGCCACCCTGCTGCTGGCGGTCGCCTTCAAGACCGTCCATGTTTTAGACGGCCGCCGGTTCTTTCATATCGTCTGGGCCGCGCTGCTGATGATAACCGCGCTGCAGCTGCTGACCTATAAAGAGTCACCCGGCGCCTTCGGCCTGCGGCTGGTAACTTTCGAGGCGGCCCCGGACTTGCCGTCCGTCGCCGGCCGGCCGACCGCAAAGCCCCTCCCCAAAAATGCCGGAACTGCTGATAAAAAACGCTCTGGTCATTGACCCCGCCTCGGGCGAGGCCAGGCGCGACCTGCTGCTGGGCGGCGGCAGGATCCTGCGCGCCGCGCCGCGCATAAAGGCGCGCCCGGGCGTGGAAGTGTACGACGCCGCCGGTCTCTGGGTTTTCCCCGGTTTTATAGACGCGCATGTGCACGCCCGCGAACCCGGCGCGCAGGACAGCGAGACGATAGCCAGCGCCGCGCGCGCTGCCGCAACCGGCGGCGTGACCTCCATCCTGCTGATGCCGAACACCTCCCCGCCCATGGCGGCCCCCGGGCTGATAAGAAAATACCTGCGCCGCGCGGCAGCGGCCCGCATCAACGTTTATCTTTCAGCCGCGGCCACATCTGGCCGCGCCGGCCTGCGCCCCGGGGACCTGGCCGCGCTTAAAAAAGCCGGCGCCGCCGCTTTTACCGACGACGGGGCCTGCGTGCCCAGCGGGCTTCTTCCCGGCCTGATAAAACGGGCCGCCGCCCTCGGCCTGCCGCTTCTGGACCACGCCGAGGATTTCGAGCTGACCGGCGCGGGCGTCGCCGACAGCGCCGCGGCCAGGCTGTTGGGGCTGCCCGGCATCCCCGCCCGGGCCGAATGGCTGGCCGTGCTGCGCGACATCCTGGCCGCCGCCTCGGCCGGGCCGCTGCACCTGCAGCATCTCAGCCTGGCGGCGTCAGTCAGCGCGCTGCGGCTGGCGAAAAAACTTGGCTGGCCGGTGACCGCGGAAACCTGCCCGCATTATTTCGCGCTTTCCGAGGCCGATATAAAGAGTGACGACGCCGATCTTAAAATGAAGCCGCCGCTGCGGCCGGCGGCCGACAGGCTGGCCGTGCTGGCCGGCCTGGCCGACGGCACCATCGATATTGTGGCCAGCGACCACGCGCCTCACGCGCGGCGGCTGAAGGCCCGCGGTTTTAAGAACGCCCCGTTCGGCGTGATCGGCCTTGAAACGCTGGCTCCGCTCTGCGTTACGGAGCTGGTGCTGAAGGGAATAATTTCAAAGACCCGTCTGGCGCGGCTGCTTTCCGCCAATCCCGCGCGGCTGCTGGGCCTTAAGAATAAAGGGTCCCTGCGGCCCGGAGCCGACGCCGATCTGACCATCATCGACCCGGCTCGGGAACAGCGCGTGCCCGCGGCCTTTGTTTCCAAGTCCTCCAACTCCCCTTTCATAGGCATAAAACTCCGCGGCTGGCCGGCGCTGACCGTGGTCGGCGGTAAAGTCGTTTACCGCGCGGCCTGAGGTTCTTCATTTGCTAAAATTTAGCTGACTTGAACGCGGGACAGCTTTTACAACTATGGGCTTTTTATACAGGAAACTGATACGCCGGCTGCTCTTCAACCTTAATCCGGAACTGGTGCATGACGCCGTGATAAAAGGCGCCGGCGCCGCCCAGAACCTCCCCTTCCTCAATTCCATGGTGGCCATGATGACGCGGGCCAAGGACCTCCCTGTTACCGTGGCCGGCATAAAGTTCCGTAACCCCGTCGGGCTTGCCGCCGGCTTTGACAAGAACTGCGAGGCGGCCCGGTTCCTTTCGGGGCTGGGTTTCGGTTTTCTGGAACTCGGCACCGTCACGCTGCGGCCCCAGCCCGGTAATCCCAAACCGCGCCTGTTCCGCCTGCACGAGAACAAGGCCATTATAAACAGGATGGGTTTTAACAATGCCGGCGCCTGGGAAGCCGCGCGGTCGCTGGAGCGCCTGCTGCCTCTGGCCGTGCCGGTCGGCATAAGCATAGGCAAGAACGCGGACTGCTCCATGGAGGAGGCCCCCAGGAATTATCTGGAGACGCTCCGGATCATGTACGCTTTGGGAGATTATTTCGCCGTGAACATAAGCTCTCCCAATACGCTGCAGCTGCGCTCGCTGCACGGCGGGGAGAAGCTGCGGCGCCTGCTGGCGCCCATGCTGGAGTTCGCCGCCGGGCAAAAGCGCGTTAAGCCGTTCTTCGTGAAGATAGCGCCGGACCTTGAGTCCGCGGACCTTGAGTCCGCCGCCGCGCTGGCGGTCGAGCTGGGCTTCGGTCTTATCGCCACCAATACCACCGTCAGCCGCACCGCCGTGGCGGCGCGCTGGCAGGGCCACGAGGGCGGCCTGAGCGGCCGCCCGCTGCGCGCGCTGTCCAATGAAATTCTTTTCAAGACCGCGGAGCTGGTCAAGGGCCGGGTGCCCATCATCGGCTCCGGCGGCGTTTCCGACGGGGCTTCCGCGCTGGAGAAATTCACCCTTGGCGCGGACCTGGTGCAGGTTTATTCCGGGCTGGTCTACGAGGGCCCTTTTCTCGTTAAAGAGATCCTCGGCTACCTGGACCGCCATCACTGGCGTCCCCGCCGCCATTAAATATGCATAAAACCGAACTTATAGTCGCGCTGGACACCCCCACGCTGAAGGCCGCCGAGCGCCTGATGGAAAAGCTGGAGGGTTCTGTTAAATATTTCAAGATCGGCTCCGTCCTCTTTACCGCCGAGGGGCCTGCCGCCGTGGACCTGGTGCACAAACGCGGCGGCAAGGTGTTCCTGGACCTTAAATTCCACGACATCCCCAACACCGTGAAGGGCGCCGTAAAGAACGCCGCGGCCATGGGCGTTTACTCCGTCTCGCTGCATTTGTCGGGCGGCGCGGATATGCTGAAGGCCTGCGCCGAACTGGAGCACAGGCCGAAGCTCTGGGGGATAACCGTTCTGACCAGCTTTAACGAATATAATCTTTTCAGCGCCGGTTTCCGCGGCGGCATAGACAAGACCGTGAAATTGCTGGCGGCCTTGGGCCGGGCGAACGGGGCGGACGGCGTGGTCTGTTCCCCCCTCGAGGCGCACCGGCTGAAAGCTATCCACGGCGCCGACCTGAAGCTTATTACTCCCGGCATAAGGCCCGCCCCGGGCGCGGACGACCAGAAGCGGGCCGTTTCCCCGGCGCAGGCCCGGGCGGCCGGCGCCGATTTTATCGTCGTAGGCCGGCCCATAATAGAGGCCGCGGACCCCGCCGCCGCTGCCGCCGGGATATTGGAGACCCTGAAATGAACGAGGCCGACCTTAAGGCTTACCTGTCGTCCAGCGGCGCTTTCCTCGAAGGGCATTTCCTGCTTTCCTCCGGCCTGCATAGTCCGAATTACGCGCAGTGCGCCCTCGCCCTGAAGAACCCCATGTGGGCGGCCGCCATGGGCGTCGCGCTCGCCGAAGGCTGGAAGGGCGCCAGGCCGGACCTGGTCCTGTCGCCCGCGATGGGCGGCCTGATAATAGGCCATGAAACTGCCCGCGCCTTCGGCGTGGATTTTATTTTCACCGAAAGGGAGAATAACGTAATGGTGCTGCGGCGCGGTTTTTCCATCCCTGAAGGCGCCAAAATAATTATAGTGGAAGATGTGTTTACGACGGGTAAATCCACGCTGGAGACCGCGGCGGTGGTTGCCGCCTGCGGCGGGGAGGTTGTAGGCGCCATGTCCGTTATAAACCGTATGGGAGCGCGCGCCCTGCCCTTCCCTTCGGTAAGCCTGCTCAAGCTGGACCTGACGGCCGTGCCCGAAGCCGAGTGCCCTTTGTGCCGCGCCGGCGTGCCGGCGGTCAAGCCCGGCTCGCGCAAATTCTAGGCCGGGTGTGCCTGTAAAAAAGGCCGCGCAGAGCGGCCTTTCTTATTTGTGCGGCCTATCAGACGACGAAAGTCAGTTTATCCAGGAAAAGCAGCACACCCGCCAGGGCCAGCACCACTCCCGCAGTTATTTCAACATAGCGCATGGCCGTTTTAAAACGCGCCATAAAGGCGAAGAACCTGGCCGTCAGGAAAGCGGCGGCCAGCAGCGGCAGCGCCATGCCGGCCGAATACGTGACCAGCAGGGCCACGCCCTTGCCGGCGGTGCCGGCCACGGCCGCCATGCCGAGTATCACCGCCAGTATCGGGCCTATGCAGGGCGACCAGCCCAGCGCGAAAGCGAAGCCCATCATGAAGGAGCCCGCCGGACCCTGGGTTATGCCGCGCATGGAGAAGCGCTTCTCATAGTTGAGGAAGTTGAAGTTGAACAGGCCGGTCATATGCAGGCCCAGCAGCGTCATCACCACGCCGAAAACCTTCATCAGCAGGTCCTTGTGAGAGGCCAGCAGGTCGCCTACGCTCGAGGCGGCCGCGCCCATCAGGGCGAAGGCCAGCGTGAAGCCGGTTATGAAGATGGCGGCGTTGCCCACCACTTTGCGCGTGACCACTTTGGCGTCGCCTTTTACTATCTCGGCGGCGGAGAACCCCGACAGCATGGAGAGGTAGGCCGGCAGCAGCGGCAGAATGCACGGCGAAAAGAACGACATGACCCCCGCCCCGAAAGCCGCTAGAAATTGTCCCATAGTTTATCCCTGCTTGCCCGCCTTGGCGGGCGGCGCGGAAGCTTTTATCTCCAGCTTGAAGATGTCCAGCCCGCCCCAGGGGCCGTTCTGCAGGTGGAACACAGCGGTGTATTTTTTGCCGGCGGCGTCCTTGAAGACGGCCGTCACTTTCTTTACGCCGCCCTCGCCGTTGACCGGCCTGGGGTCCACCGAGGCCAGCGACAGCTTGAGGATCTTCCTGGTGGCTTTTTCCTCTATAAAGAAAGCGCCCTTGAGCTGTGTGTCCTTGCGGATATAGTCCGTCACAAAGGCCGCCAGGTCCTCGTCGTTCTCCTGCAGCACGGTCTGATCGTCCTCCTCGTCGGCGTTCTTTGCCGTTTCGGTGGAGGTCACGGTCTCCGAAAGTCCCTCATCCTCGTAGGCGGCCGAGGCGGCCGCGGGCCAAAGCAGGCCGGCCGCCAGCAGCGCGAAAGCGATATTCCTCATTTCCCCCTCCCGTTCGATTCCCGGACAACCTTCATGGGGTCTTTTTTTATTTCAGGCCAGTGCGCGGTCTCCACGTAGCCCATCACGGTCTCCCAGTGGCCCTGGCTGCGCAGTATGAAATCGCACACTTCGCGCACGGCGCCCATCCCGCCCTCTTTGGCCGTGACCAGGTGCGCCGCCGCCTTTACTTCCGCCTGGGCGTTGGCGGGGGCGCAGGCGAGTCCGGCTTTTTTCAGCACGGGGATATCGGTCCAGTCGTCGCCCATGTAGGCCACGTTCTCCGGCTTTAGGCCTGTGTCGGCCAGGATCTGCCGCAGCGGTTCCAGCTTGGAGAGGAAACCCTGGTAGGCGTAACCCATGCCCAGGCTTTTGGCCCTTTCCTCGGTGCCGGGGGACTCACGTCCGGTAATAACGCCGGTAATGATATTGAACTGGTTGAGCAGGCGCAGGCCTATGCCGTCGAGGGAATGGAAGGCTTTGAATTCCACCATTTCTTTTCCCTTGCCCGGGATGTAATACATCTTGCCGTCGGTGAGCACGCCGTCGACGTCCATGAGGAAGAGCTTTATCTTTTTCGCGCGCGCCGCGTTGGGGATCGGTTCTTTGGTCATAGTTTCATTATCCATTTTTTGGCCAGCTCGAGTTCCCGCTTGCGCGAGGCGTAATTCTCCGGGGCGGGGCCGGTATAGCTGAAAAGATACCAGTTTATCGTCTCCTCAAGCCACTTCGCCGCCGGGGTCGAGGCCCAATCGAGCTCTTTTTCGGCCCTGGCGGTGTCCAGGACGAAATCACCGCCCATGGAGAAAGGCGAGGCCTCGAAATCGAAGCCGTTGGTCTTCAGCCAGGCGTAGTCCGGGTAAAGGACTTCCGCTTCCTTGTGCATTATCCTCGCCGAGATCTTGATGAAATCGTCCAGGGTCATCGCGGCGGAGTCGCCGAAATTATAAGCCTTGCCGTAAGGCTCGCGCGCGAAAGCCAGGGTCTCGAGGGCTTTGGCCATGTCCTTCGAGAATATGAACCTGTTCTTGAAGGCGAAGCCCGGCAGGAACAGGGGGCCGCCGTCGGCCAGGCGCAGCCAGTAGGAATAGGCGCGCAGGGTCGGGTCGTTGGGCCCTATCACCACCGGCGGCCGGGCTATGGTCACCGGGAATTTGTGGTCCAGGAAAGCTTTCAGGTATTCCCGCTCGGCGGCGTATTTGCCCAGGCCGTAAGCGTATTTGTCCTTTAGCTGGGCCTTGAGCGGCAGCAGTTCCGCCTGGTTCTCGCGGAAAGGGGAGGAGGAGCCGTCCAGAACGGAGTAGATGGAGGCGGAGGATGTGTAGATGTAGAGCCCGACGCGCCCGTTAAAAACGTTCACGGCCTTGCGCGCGTCCTCGGCGTTGTAACAGATGTTGTCTATTATCACGTCCCAGGGTTCCACGGCCATGCGGGACAGGTCTATCTCGACGGTGCGGTCGCCGCGGGTCTGGCGGATGTCCATCGGCAGGCCGTCCACCGGGGCGCGGCGGGAGAAAACGGTTACCTCGCTGCCGGCTTTTGAAAGGCGGATGGCGGTTTCCTTGCCGAAAAAGCTTGTGCCGCCAAGTATGAGGATTTTCATAATAATAGTGAAACAGCCTGTATAGTATATAAATTTTCAGGCCGCCGGTCAGGCGGGTCGGTTTGGGGCTTTAGGTCCGTGCCTTGCCGGTAATATTTAGCGGTTAACACAGGTTAATCGGATATGGTGCCCATCTGTATGGGTGTGATCGGCCGCCGCGCGGTTCATTTTATCGTTTGCAATAATGGTTAACATAAGTTAACATAAATATAGAAAATGGACAGGGAATATTTTTCAATTCCTGAGGCGGCGGCTATGCTCGGCATAAGCCGCATCGCCGTTTTTAAAAAAGTTAAGAAAGGTCAGCTGCCCGCACTGCGCTTTGGCCGTAATTGGGCGGTGCCGGCCTCGGCCTTGGAAAAATCCGCCTCTGTCCCCCCGCCTGTCCCTCCGGCCGCAGCTCCTGTCCGCCCGTTACCCCCCCGGAAAAAGAAAGAGGCGGAGTCGCCTCCGCCTTCTTCCGACGATGAAATGAATTCAATGGGTTGGGATTAAGTCTTCAGTCCCAGACCGGCGAAAACGCCATAAAGCGCGCCAGCGGAAATTCCGTGTAGGGTTTGTCGTCCGTTACCGCCGGATACGGCGCCGCGGCGGCCTCGGCCTGGGCGTTGTTCATGAAGCGCAGCCCCGCTATGAAGCGCGCCGACATGAAAGGCAGTTCCTTCCTTACATTTCCCCTCTTTATGTGCGCCTCAAGCGTGGCCGGGTTCATGTCCAGCTCGTTATTGGAGGCCAGGGCCAGGAAGCCGGGCAGGCCGGGGAAGCTCCAGACGTTGACATAAGGAAAGACTTCCCTGAGACTCTTGATCATCATGTAATAGTCGCTTTCGAAGCAGGGTTTGGGGATCCAGATACTGAACACGCCCGTTTTGGAAAGCTTTTTTCTTGCCAGCGCGAAGAAGTCCCTGCTATAGACGTTCACCGCGCCGGAACTGTAGATGGGCGGGGTCACGTCCACGATTATGGCGTCGTAAAGTTTGCGCGAGCGCAGCAGCTCGTTGCGCCCGTCGTTCAGGCGCACCGAGAATTTACGTTCTTTCAGGAGTTGGGCCCAGTCGCTCACGAACAGGGGGCCCGCTTCCCGCACCGCGGCCACCAGTTCCGCTACCGTCACGTTGACCCCGTGCAGCACGCCGGAGCGCATGGTATTGCCCGCGCCCAGGCCGATAATGAACATCTCCCGCGGGTTTTCCTGGAAGATCAGCGGGAAATGGGACATCAGTTTGCCGGCCGCGCCGTTGCCGGAGACCGCGAAGCCGTTTATAAAGAGGGATTTCACGTTCCCTCCCTGCGAAAAGACCACGCTGACCGCTCCGCCCCTGTCTTCGTTGTAATAAACCAGCTCGCCCGGCATGTTTACGGCCAGGCGTCTGTTTATGATGTTGAAAATGGGGTCCGGCAGGGCGAAAGCGGCGATGGCCAGACCGGCGGAAACCGCCAGCCACGGGGTGAAGCGGCGTTTTTCGGCTTCTCCGGCGAGCGTCGCCAGGAAGGTCCCGGTAAGCGCGGCCAGCAGCGCTATGATTATGAAACTGAACTTGGTGCCCAACTGGGGGATAAGTATGAACCCCGCCGCCAGCGAACCGAGGATAGTGCCCAGGGTGTTGGCGCCGTAAAGCGGCCCGATGGCGCCCACCCGCCCGGCCGCCCGCACGCCGGCCTGCGCCGCCACGGGGAAAAAGAAGCCCATCAGCAGCGTAACGGGGAAGACTATCAGCAGGGTCCAGCCGAAAAGCGAAAAAATATCCGAGGCTTGCGTCAGCGGGGAATAGATGTATTTCGGGTTCAGGGTGGTTCTGCCTATAAAGTAGAACGCCGCCAAGCCCGCCACCGCCAGTATGGCTATGGCCGCCTGCGTCCTGGCCAGGGCGGGCAGCGGGTCTTCCGTCGAGCCCGCCTGCTTTTCCGCGTAGAGGCTGCCCAGTGCTATGCCCAGCAGATAGACGCCCAGCATCGCGGAGAAGGCGTACACGGAATTACCTATGGTGAGCACCAGCGTGCGCGCCCATAATACCTCGAGGGCCAGGGCTGTAAAGCCCGAGACGCCCATGATGATCAGTATGCGCCTGTAGCCGCGGCCTTCCGCCGGCGTGGCGGCGGGGGCGGCGGCCGGGGTCTGCCTGGGTTCAGGGCCGTATGCCCCCAGGCGCAGCGCGATCAGCAGGTTGAGGGCGGCGGCTATGGCGGTGGTGCCCTTTTCCCCCAGGTGCCCCAGCAGGATGTAGCCCGAGACCAGCACCCCGAGCATGGCGCCCAGCGTGTTGAGCGCGTAAAGCCGTGAGATCTTTCCCCCCGAGTCCGACGTGCCGCCGGACAGGTGGCTGGCCAGCAGCGGCAGGGTGGCGCCCATAAGCACGGTGGGCACCAGCAGTACGGCGGACGAGACGGCCAGGCGCAAGGCCGTTACGGACGCGCCGGCGGCGCCTTCGGGCAGCAGGGCGGCTATGAATTCCGGCAGGCCCGCCATTACCAGGGTGGCGGCCAGGGCGGTCAGCGCCACCAGCAGTTCCAGCACGGCATAAACTTTAAGCGGGTTCCTGAGCCCGTCGGCTTTCTTGCCGGCCAGGACGGCCCCGAGGGCCAGGCCGCCCATAAAAACGGCCAGTACGGTGCTGGTGGCCTCCAGCGTGGTGCCGAACACGCGTATCAGCATGCGGAACCAGACGGTTTCGTAAATAAGGCCGCTTATGCCGGAGATGAAGAACAGCAGCGGGACGTTGGGATGATTTTTAAAAGGGTTTTTCATTTAAGGGTATATTCTATTCTAATTAAGACGCTTGTGGAACATGCGTGTTCTTTAAGTATATAATCAGGTTATGGATAATTCCTTTTTTGACGACCTGAAAGGGGTCGTGGACGAATTCAGAAAACAGAACGGAGGCAAAATGGAAAAAGACTTTTCCGGTAAGCTGTTCATTCCCGCGCTCGCGGTGATAGCCGCGGTGATAGCGTTTTCGTCGTTCTTTATAGTCCCCCCCGGCGAGGTGGCCATAAAGACCCGGCTGGGCAGCATTGTGGATTCCTACAGCGAGGGGCTGCATTTTAAGGTGCCCTTCCTCGAGAGCGTCACAAGGTTCTCGATACAGATCCAGCGCGCCAATATCAAAACGCAGGCTTTCTCGAAGGACCTGCAGACCATGAACGCGCACCTCGTCGTGAATCACCGCATCCAGCGGGAGACCGCGGTCAGTATTTTCCGCAACCTGGGGCCCAATTATGTGGACAATATCGTGGACCCGACGGTGCAGGAGGTCTTTAAGGCCATAGCGGCCCGCTATTCCGCCGAAAGCGTCATTTCGGAGCGCAATCAGCTCGTGCAGGAGCTTAATAAAGAGGTGAAGGACCGGCTCACTCAGAAAGAGATCATTGTTACGGATATTTCCGTGGTGGACCTGGACTTCACCGAGCAATTCCTTAAGGCCGTGGAGGATAAGCAGGTGGCGGACCAGCAGGCCCAGATGGCCGGCAAGCTCGTCGAGAAAGCCAAGCGCGACGCCGAGCAGCAGATCGCCAAATCCCGCGGCGAGGCCGAAGCTTTGCGCATGCAGCGCGAGCAGGTCACGCCCCAGCTCATCGAGCTGCGTAAGGTGGACGCCCAGCTGAAAGCCATTGAGAAGTGGAACGGCGTGCTGCCCGGTTACGTCGGGGCGGGCGTGCCTTTTATCTCCATAGAGAAGAAATAAATGTTCCCCCCCTGGACAGGGCAAGTGTCCAGGGGCCCCCGGCGCAATAGGGCGGAAAAAATACGGGATCGGGACCAAAGTCCCCCGCAGAAGCGGGGGATTTTGCTAAAATTATCCAAGAGTTACGGGAGGTTTCAATGAAAAAACTTTTAACCGCGGTTTTCCTGCTGTTCATGGTGCTGGTTTACGGCACAATGACCGGCGCTAACCTGCTTTGCGGCACGGCTTATGCGAAGTCTTCAAAGCCTAAGCCCGACACAACCGGGCCCGATGGTACGGACGATGGCTCCGGCTCCGGCGACACGGGTAGCGGCCCCGACGACACCGACGACGGCGGCGGCTGCGGCGGCGGTGGCTCCGATTCCGGCGGCAGTTCCGGGCCCGACGATTCCGGCGGCGGTGATTTTTGAGCGTCTGAAAACACCATGAAGAGGCCTGGGCCAGTCCCGGGCCTCTTTTTTTGTCCCCCCTTATACCTTTTCATTTTGTAACAGAAAAGGGCTTGACATCGTAAAATACGTGTGTTATGATTAACTATAGTGAGGCAAACATTAACAAAGTCAAGGAAGGGATTAATAAAATGAATATTCCTAATAAGTGCCCATCCTGCAGCGGCCGTGTGGTTGTGACCGAGCTTTGCTGCTCGGATTGTAAAACTACCATAAAAGGTAGTTTTGAGCTGCCGCAGTTTGCCGCTCTCGCTCCGGAGGACGAGAATTTCTTAAGGGTTTTTTTGGCCGCGCGGGGGAATATTAAAGAGGTGGAGCGCCAGCTGAACATTTCTTACCCTACGGTCAAAGGCAGGCTGGAGGCGTTGTTGAACCGGCTGGGGTTGGGCAGTCTTCAGGCCGAGGCGAAAAGGCGCCGGCTGGGTATAGTGGAGCGCCTGGAGCGGGGGGAGATAACCGCTCAGGAAGCGATAGTTCTGTTAAGGGGCCTGGAGGCCTGAGGAATTTATATGAACGAAGAAAAAATGCGGATACTTAAACTGCTGGAGGAAAAGAAGATCTCCTCGACCGAAGCCATGGAACTGCTGGAGGCGCTTGGGAGGGCCCAGCCGGACGGCGCGGCTGGCGGCAAGGGACGGCTGCTCCGCATTCGTGTGTATGAGAGCGGGTCCGCCGAGCCCAAGGTTAATGTAAACGTGCCGCTGGGCTGGGCGAAGTTCATGGCTCCGTTTATAGAGGGTAAGATAAAGGCCACTCTGGCCGCCAAGGGTTATGACGTTGATCTTGGCAAGATACAGGAAGCGATAGAGGGGGCTGAGCCCATGAGGATCATAGACGTGCAGGACGGGGGGGATAAGGTGGAGATATTTATCGAGTAAATAAGGTGGAGTCCCGACCTCGGGGAATTGAGGTCGGGCCTCACTTACACTGCAAGGAGGCAATTATGTTGGCATTCAGCATGCGGAAGTTTTTTTGGGGCTTGATCATGGCCGGCCTGGGCGGCCTGATCTGGGCGAGCAACCTGGGTTATGTAAGTCTTTCTTTCAAGTTTAGCAGGGACTGGCCGATAATAATTGTGGCCATAGGGTTGATGTCTATTTGGGACGCTCTGTTCGGGCGCCACTGGTGGGGGCATATGTTCTCCGGGCAGCGCAGGGAGAAGCGGGACGCCATAGCCAGGATACTGGAGGACTTGGAGAAGGGGAGTATAGATGCCGAGGAGGCCGCTAGACGCATGGGGGGAAAGTAAAGTTTTCACGTGAAAACAATATCCCTCTGAAAATACCATGAAGAGGTTTTTGCCCCCAAGGCCAGTGCCTTGGGGGTGTTTCTTTGCGCTAAAGGCGTGCTTTGGTGTTTTCACGTGAAAACAATGCCCCTCAATTAGCCACCCTGTTCCTTATATATAGCCTGGGCGCGCCATCGGCCTTGACTTGCCGGGATTAAATCTATAGAATTAATCTGACGGTAAAGATTATTGTTTTCACGTGAAAACAAATTATCCATCCCGTAACGAACAGGATATCGATAACCCCTGTGAAGGCAATGGAGCTTATATGGCTGAAATAGTGGCGATAGCTAACCAGAAGGGCGGTGTCGGCAAGACCACCACGTCTATTAATCTGGCCGTGGCCCTGGCCGCCTTTGATTATGAGACCCTCCTTATAGACTTCGACCCCCAGAGCAACGCCACTTCCGGCCTGGGCGTGGACATAACCAAGAACAACAAGAACATTTACGACGTGCTTTGCGGCAAAGCCCCTATAGAGTCCGCTATCCACCAGACGTCGGTGGAGTGGCTAGATATAGTCCCCACCAGCCATAACCTGGCCGGCGCGGAGATAGAACTGGTCAGCGAATTCTCCCGCGAATCGGTGCTTAAGCGCTCCCTGGCCAAGATAGGGGACATGTACAAGTTCATTATCATAGACTGCCCACCCTCCCTGGGCCTGCTCACGGTCAACGCCCTTAATTCCTCCAATTCGGTCATCACCCCCGTGCAGTGCGAGTTTTATGCGATGGAAGGGCTTGCCTACTTCATGAATACCGTTGAGAAGATCCGCCAGGCGCTCAACCCCGGTCTGAAAATAGACGGCGGCGTCATTACCATGTACGACTCCCGCATAAACCTGGCCAACCAGGTTAAGGGGGAGATAGGCAAGTATTACGGAGACAGGCTATATAAGACCGTTATCCCGCGCAATGTGCGGCTTGCGGAGGCCCCCAGCTTCGGCCAATCCATTTTTGTCTATGACCCCAGTTCCCGCGGGGCCCTGGCCTACAAGGAGCTGGCCCTGGAGTTTCTTGCCAGGCGCGGCGTGGACATTTCGGCCTATAAGAAATCGGACCTCTACGTTAACGAGGAAGCCGAGCTGGAATACGACCTCGGAGGTTGAACCTCCGCCGGCTGTCTATCGAGGCTGAGCCTCGATAGATTTTTAAGGAGATAATATATGAGAAAGGCTTTAGGCAGGGGGATAGACTCCCTTATAACGAAGGTTAACAATAATGATATTTCCGGGGATATGGTGCAGCGCATCCCCGTGGGAAAGATACGCCCCAACCGCTACCAGCCCAGGCGGAATTTCGACGAGGCCGCGCTGGCGGAATTGTCCGAGTCCATCAAGGAGCGGGGGCTGCTGCAGCCCATCTCCGTCTGGAAGGACCACGGCGAGGACCATTATGAGCTGATAGCCGGAGAGCGGCGGCTGCGCGCGTCCAGGCTGGCCGGCCTGGCGGAGATAGACGCCATAGTAAAGAAAGACCTGGATGACGAGCAGAAGCTGGGCCTGTCCCTTATAGAGAATATCCAGCGCGAAGACCTCAACGCGGTGGACACCGCGCTGGCCTACCGCCAGCTGATGCAGAATTTCGGCGTGTCGCAGGCGGATATAGCCAAGCGCGTGGGTAAGAGCCGCGCGGCCGTCTCCAATACGCTGCGCCTGCTGGAGCTGGACGAGGATATCCGCCAGGGTATACAGGGCGGCGTTATAAGCGAGGGCCACGCCCGCGCCCTCATCTCCATTCCCGACTCCGCCAAGCGCCGCGAAGCCTTTCAGCGGATAATCGCCGAAAAGCTTTCCGTGCGCGACATAGAGAATTTCGCGCAGGGCTTTCACGCCCAACGGCCCCACGCGCCGCGCGCGCCGCGCGGCGGGTCGCGCAAGACCCCTGAGGCCCAGGAACTGGAATCCTCGCTGGAAAAGACCCTCGGCACCAAGGTCGAGATCTGTCCCGGGTCCGGGCCGCAGAATGGTAAAATAGTGATACATTACTTCTCGCTGGACGATCTGGACAGGGTAACACGAATTCTTAAAAAGTAGCACAAGGTGAATATGCGCTATCTTCTCGCGCTCTGGCTGCTGGCCGCCGGTTCCGGCGCGGCCCACGCCCAGGCGCCGGCCCCCGCCGACGCGGAAAAGGTCTCCGCTTTTTCCGCCAAGTCCCCGGTGCCCGCCTACTACGCCCCCGAAAGGAACCTGGGGAAATATTATCTTTACGCCGACGGCGGCTTCCACGCGGACTGGTACGTGGGCTACAATAACTGCTGGGTGGTGAAGCTCCCGCCGATACCCGCCGGCGGGTACGCCAAGGCCTTCATCGGGGCCAAGCTCGGCCGGGCCAAGATCATGTCCTGGCCTGCGTCCTGGGACACCACGCCCATTCCCGGCAAGATCTATATGGCGGTCAACCAGGCCCCCTCGTTCAATTCCGACCATACCTATTTCCTGGTGGACGCGGCCGACCTGCCGCGCGAGCCCCTGCCCAACGATTCTCTCGACGGGGTGGATTCGGCGCGCTGGCTCTGGACGGAGATCCCGCTGGCGCGCGTGTCCGCCGAGAACCCCAATTACCTGGCCCTGTGGTCCTCGTCGCGGTATTTCACCGCGGCCTCCAGTTCGCCCATAATTTCCGCGGCCCTGAGCGACAGCACCGAAGAGGACGTCTGGCTGAACCGCTCCATAAAGGGCAATCCGCCTTCCGGAGAGGGCGTGCTGGAAACCCCGATCTCCGGCCTGAAACCGGCCATAGCGATAAAACTCGTGCCGGCCAACGAATACAAGGTCTTCATAAAGGGCTTTTCGGCCGAATTGGACGCCGAGAATATCACCGCTTCTTTTACCGCCATCGGCGAGGATATCCGGGCCGCCTGGCTGGAGATCTCCTACGACAAATTCGACTGGCAGCGGGTGACCCGCTACATGTTCAAGGCGCCTTATTTCTGGACCTTCGGCCGCGAAGAGCTGTCCAAGGAAATGTTCTACCTGCGCGCCGCGGCCGTGGATAATCTGGAGAACACCGGCTACTCCAAGGAAATAACCGTGCCGGCCCCGGCGCCCAGGGCCCCGGAGGCCGAGTGAGAAAATACAATATAGCCGTGGTGGGCGCGTCCGGCATGGTGGGCGGGGAGCTGCTCGGCCTGCTGGAAAGCCGGCATTTTCCCGTCGGGGACTTTTACGCTTTTAATTCCGGCCGCCGTCCGGACGCCGTGTCCTTCCGCGGCAAAAAATACGCCTGCGCCGCCCCCACTCTGAGCGCCCTTAAAAAAGCCGACATCGCTTTCTTCGTCTCCACCGACGAGGTTTCCGGGCGCTTCGCCAAGCGGCTGGCCGCGGCCGGGACGTGGTGTATAGACGATTCGTCCAGGTTCCGGCTTTCTCCGAGCGTGCCGCTGGTTATCCCGGAGGTTAACGGGGGGGAACTTAAGCCGTCCAGGAAACTTGTCGCCGGGCCCAACTGCACCCTTACCGGCGCCGCCGTGGCGCTGGCCGCCGTGCACCGGAAGTTCCGCGTGACGGAGCTGCGCCTGGCCACCTACCAGGCCGTCTCGGGGGCGGGTAAAGCCGCTATGGGGCAGCTGGAAGAGGAGCTCAGGACCTATTTTAAAAAAGGCGCGGTGCCCGCCGCCAACGGCCGCTTCCCGCGGCCCATCGCCTTCAACCTTTTCCCCCAGGTGGGCGGCTTCGACGCCGAGGGCAACTCCGTCGAGGAAAACAAGGTGGAGGGCGAGCTGAAGAAGATCTGGGGCGATAAAAGAATAAAGATCAGCTCCACCGCCGTGCGCGTGCCGGTGCTGCGCGGCCATTCCCTCGCGGTCTGGTTCAAGGTCGCGCGGCCGTGCTCGCTCGGCTCCCTTAAAAAAGAGCTGGGGCGCACGCCCGGGCTGAAATTTTACGCGAAACCCGGAAATTATCCCACGCCGCTGGAGAACGGGCAGCGCACGGAGATAGTTTACGCCGGGCGGCTAAGACGTGCCAAGACGGCGGCCAACGAATTTCAGCTTTGGATTGTTTCGGATAACCTGTATAAGGGCGCGGCTCTTAATTCGGTGCAGATAGCTGAGCGTATAATTAAACTTTAGCGTTCGTCGGGGGGGCTTGTGAAAAAAATATTCATACTACCGGTCCTTGTTCTGGCCGTTGGCGCGGCGGCGTGCAAAAAGCGCGCGCCCGAGACCGTGCCGCAGCCGAAAGCGGAGGATACGGCGGCGGCCGTTGTTTCCACCGGCCCGGTGAAAGCCGCCGGGCTGACCGCGGCGTCCGGTAATTACCTTAAGGCCACCGTGGGGCATGTGGGGGAGGCCAAGGCGGCCAAGACGCTTTTTGAAAAAACCGCCCAGCAGGGGCTGGATGGACTGAACCTGGATAAAACCGGCGGGAATTAGATCGTTTTGGGCGCGCGTCCGGAGGGACTCATGGAATTTTTCAGGGAATACTCGTGGTTCATCATACTGGCTATAGCGGCCGCGGTGATCGGCCTGAGTTTATACGCCGGCTGGCGGCGCCGCAAGGCGCTGGAGGTGTTGGCCGTCTCCGCCGGCCTGCGGTGGTCGCCGGAGGGGCCCGAGCCGGCCTTTCTGGAAGCCACCGGCCTTGAAATTTTCCGGTCGGGGCGCGCGCGCAAGGCCTCGAACCTTATGCAAGTCCCCTCGCCGGCGGGAGAACTGCGTTTTTTCGACTATCGCTATACTACCGGCAGCGGCAAGAACAGTTCCACACACAAGTTTACGCTGGCCCTTATTGAATGCACCCGCTGTCAGGTGCCGGATTTCGACCTGAAGCCGGAAACGTTCATGTATAAGATAGGCGAGGCCATCGGCTTTAAGGATATAGATCTGCCTGCTTTCCCTCTGTTCTCCGATAAATACCGCCTGACCGGCCCCGAAGAAGGCGCCGTCCACATGTTCTTCACCCCGGAGCGCGCGGCCTGGTTCGAGCGCAACCTGGGGCTGCGCGTGCAGGGGGCCCGCAACTTCCTGGTGCTGTTCAAGCGCGCGGGGCTCCTGCCCGCAGACGCCTGGCAGGGTTTCATGGAGGAAGTGAAGGCGTTCGCGGCCGAAGTGCTGCGTTAGTCCATCCCCCGGCCTTGACAAGTCAATATATTCGCCTATAATATCTATAGGCGCCGTCGATTCCCCTATTGTAGCCGCTATCTTGGGCCCTATGGCCCAGGCGCCCATGGGTCTTTGGACCTTTGATAAAAGTCAAACTGCGGGCGAGAATATAGTAGGGAACGTTATGAAAAGAACCGTCCTTGCAGCTCTGGCGGCGGTAGCCGTCCTCGCAATGGGCCTGAGAGCCCAGGATGTTTCTTTTGACAGCCTTTACTCCAACAGTCCCCTGCCCGCGGTGGCCGCCCCCGCGGTAGCCGCGCCCGCAGCGGTCGTCCCCCAGAGCGCCGTCCAGGAGGAACGCGAGTGGCTGGTCATGGTGTTCATAAACGGCGTTAACGACCTGGGCATACTCGGCTTCGCCGACAAAAGCATCAACGACATGGAAAAAATCGGCTCCACCGACCGGATGGCCGTGGTGGTGGAGTACGGCATAATGGGCGCCGACGGTTCGGCGGACCGCAATCTCAGGTTCCAGCGCGGCTCCAGGACAATTTTTGTGACCAGGGACGCGGACACCAGTAAAATAAATTCCCGGCCCTTTTATTCCTCCAATGACGGCGACATGGGCAGCACCGCCAACCTGGTGCGGTTCGTTAAACGCGCCGCGCGCCGCTTCCCGGCCCGCAAAACCGCGGTCGTGATCTGGAACCACGGCGCCGGGCGCCTGGGCATCTCCTACGACGACGCCAGCAAGAACCACATGGAAGTGGACCAGCTGGGCCTGGCGCTGGGGCAGATAAAGCAGGCGCTGGGTAAAAAGATCGACGTCTTCGCCACGGACGCCTGCCTGATGCAAATGGCCGGCGTGGCTTACGAATTCAAGGACGCGGCCAAGGTCATAGTCGGTTCCGAAGAGGTCATTCCCGGGGACAGCTTTCCCTACGACGAGATCCTCGGGCCGCTGTCGGCCCGGCCCGGCATGGACGCGGAGGCCCTGGGCGCCCTGATGGTGGACGCCTATGGCGCTTATTACGAGGACGAGGTCACCCTGTCGGCTCTCCGCTCGTCCGCTCTGCCTGGTTTTGTGAATATGCTCAACTACTGGGTGAGCGCGGTCAGGCGGGACCCGAAGGCCTTCGCGGCCGCCACTTCCAGGGCGGCGGTGGACGCTACGTATAGTTTTGAGATGAAAGATTCCCGTGATCTGCTCGACTACCTCGACAATGTCAACGGCCTGCTGGCGAAAAGTCCGGAGGTGAAGAACGCCGCCAATAGTCTAAGGGCTTATATGGAGGGGACGCTGCTGGTCCGGGATACCGGTCTGCCCTCCATGACCAAAGCGCACGGCTTGGCCGTCTACATCCCCCAGCTGCGCTATAACTCGGCCAACTACGAAAAACTGGCCTTCTCCCGCGATTCGCTCTGGGACGATTTCCTGCGCGACATGATGGAGGAGCGGCTTAAGCCGTAATTTATGACCTGCCTGACCGCGAAAACGCTGCGCCTGGCCGTTCTTACGGCGGGCCTGCTGCTTTGCGGTACCGGCGCTTTCGCGCAGAACGCGGCGGAGCGCCTGGCCGCCTACGAGTATTCCCTCTCCCTGGGAGATCCGGCCGCCGCCTCGGTATTTCTAAATGACCGCGAGGCGAGAGACCTGGCCGCCGGAGAAGATAAGGCGTCCGCCCTTATTTCAAAAGCCGAAGCTCTTAAAGACCTGAAGGATCTGCTGGCCATGCCCTGGGACGGGACCAAAGCCAACAAGCTCAGCCAGGCCCTTTCCATAAGGATAGACGCCGACAAACCCCTGGCCGGGGCCGGGGTAGGGCCGGAGCCGGAAAAATTGCTGACCTGGCTGGAAAAATACCAGCCCGCCTACCCGCGCTCCAAAAAAGAAACGGTAAAGAACGCCATCCGCCAGTGGGATATAGTTTTCGGCACCATGACCGCCGTGCGCGCCATGAGCTGGGACCAGGCCACCCTGCGTTCCGGCCAGGGCGTCACCGTTACAAAAGAAGCCTGGGCGGCCATGGTGATCGGCGAGCGCAACACGATCATCTCCCAGCTGATGAAGCAGGACCCGGCTTTCCTGGTCTACGACGACGCCGTGCTCGCCTCGGCCAAAGACCAGGTGGCGCTGCAGAAGTCCGTAAACAGGGTCAAGGCCTCCGGCCTGCTCACCCCGGCCCAACTGGCGCAGCTTTCCGGCAAAACCCTGGCGGACCAGGCGTATCTGCTGGGCAACTTCTTCGACGGCGGCGCGGCCAAAGGGAACGACGACATAGCCAGGATCCACGCGGCGCGCGACTCCCTGCCCAAAGAGGTGCTGCCCGCCCAGCAGCGCGCCCTGCTCGGCGGCATGCTGGGACCGGCGGTCGCTAAAGAGCTGGCCGGCACCAGGGCCGGCAATAAGGTGCTGGCTTTCTACGCCAAGGAAGGGCCGCTCAAGATAGAAATAAAGCCCTGCGACGGAAAATATTCCCGCTACGACCCGGCCACAAAGACCATTGTGCTGGATTCCGAAACCGTCCAGCAGTACATGCGCATGAAAGGGTACACCGCCGACTCCGTGATGCGCAGCCGCGCGCAGGTGGCCGAGATCGCCAAGTATATGTCGCCGGCCGTGGTCTACGAAGCCGCCCACCAGATGCAGGACACCTGGGCCAAGAACCGCGGCGTCTACAAGCCGCGCGTGCAGGAGGACGAAATAGAGGCCATGTCGCTGGAGGGGCTCTACACCAACGAGAAACTGCGCAAAGACGCGGCTTTCAAGAACATAATGGACGGCAGCCGGGACCTCTCCTCTTACGCTTCCAAGCGCGTGGCCATAGCCACCAAGTATAAAAAGAGCGGGTCAAAAGGTTTCGCCAACACCGTGCGCCAGCTTTATTTCTCCGGTCTGCCTTCGCTGGACGCGGCCGCCGCCCAGGTGCTGGGCGCGGTTTCAGAAGAACTCTCCCGCCGCGCGGCGCTTACGCCGGCGGAGCTGGCGCGCGCCGACGCCGTCAATCTTACCCTGCCGGAAGCCATGGAAATGACCCCGGAGGAACTGGCCGGTTCGGTGGGTGAAATTAGCACCGCCGCACTTGCTAAAATAGAGGGGGACCTGTCGGCGCTGGGCGTTTACAAGGACCGCTATAGCGCCGCCGACAAAGAGGGCCGCAAGGCGCTCAAAACTCTGAAGACGGGCTCTGCGGGCGGGACTCACGCGCCCCCGATTTTATGAAAAAGATATTTCTTGCGGCAATAGCTTTTTGTTTCGCGGCGGGTGTTATCCACGCCGGCGGCACCGCCGCCGCCCCCAAGGCGCCGGCGCAGTACAAGAAATATTCCATGGACCACGGCTACTTCTCCTGCCTTATCCCGGCCGCCTGGACGCTGCAGCGGGAAAAGAACAAGGACGAGGAATACAGGATATTCGAAATACAGCTGCTGGCCCCCAGGTCTGACAAGGCGCCCACCTCAATATCCGTGTCTTACTATGCCGGGGAGAACGAGGACTTCGACGGACACGAGGACTTTATTGACCGCAATTCCAGCAACGCGCTGGGTGAGGTTAAAAGCGAGCGTGAGGCCTACGAGCCGGTGAAAAAAATAAAACTCAACGGCCGCAAGGGGTTCGAGCTGGCCAGCGAGGTCATGGAATACCTCCACCCCGAGAGCAAGTCCGACGAGAGCGTGCAGCTGAAGGAAAAGATGTACGTGCTGCCGGCCAAGGAAGGCTTCTACGTTCTTAAATTTAACGCCCCTAAAGAGTTCTTCGCGGAAAACCTGCCGGTCTTCGAGAAGCTGGTGAAAAGTTTCAAGGGAAAATACTAACGCGGGGCGAAGCCGCATAGAGAAACCGCGCCGGAACTACGGCGCGGTTCTTTTATTTACGGCCCGGGCGCTACGGTGTTTTCTTGCCGTCCCGTTTCGCCGCCAGGTAGTTCACCAGGTCGGCGGGATAGTCCGTTATGATGGCATCCACGCCGGCCGCTATGGCCATGTCCCACTCCTTGGGGGTGTTTATCGTCCAGGGCGCCACTTTTATGCCGGCCGCGTGGGCTTCCTTTATGGCTTCGGGCGTTATCCACTTGGAGTTGGGGCTCCAGATATCCGTCCTGGCGGCCTTAAGCGCCGGCACAAAATCCAGAAGTTCCTCGTAGGTCAGCTGGGAGGTGCGTATGGCCGGGGCCAGCTTTTTAATTTCCTTAAGGGTGCGCACGTCGAAAGACTGCACCATCACACGGGCTTCCATCCCGGCTTTCTTCACCGCGTCGACAACGAGGCGGGCGAAGCCGGCCGGGGCGGGGGAGAGTTCCGGCTCGGCGGGGAAGATCTTGGTTTCGATATTGAATTCGACTTTGGCGGCGGCCGGGTAGGGGGAGGCCTTCACCAGGGCGAACACCTCGTCCAGGGTGGGCATGCGTTCCCCCGGCGCGGCTATCTGCCGCGGGAATTTAGGGTTGACCAGCGAGCCGCAGTCGTATTTCTTCAGCTCGGCCAAAGTCAGCGAACGGATGGGAACGGCTTTTTCCAGTTTTGCGCCGTCCGGGCCCAGGCAGCGTTCCGGGGTGACGCGGGGTTCGTGCGAAATAACCAGCACGTTATCCCTGGTCACGCCCATATCCATCTCAAGCACGTCGGCCCCGGCCATAAGAGCCGCCTTGAAGGCCGGGATGGTATTTTCGGGCGCGGTGCCGCGGCTGCCGCGGTGGCCGTGCACCGCTATGGTTTTAACTTCCTGCGCCCGGGCCGGCGCGCAGAGCACGGAGATCAGTATTAAAAGTTTTATCATGTTTCCTCCTACTGAATAATAGGATATTGCGGCCCCGCGCGCAAAATCCCGGCAGCGCACGGCTTTTCGCCGCCGCGGCGCTCCCCGTTACCGCCGCCTGAAAAAACTGATAAACTATCCGCTGGACATACGATGACCTTAACCCTGGCGGCTTTAATTGCCGGCATCCTGCTCGTGCTTTACGCCCTTTTTAATTCGGGGAAAAAGCAGGTGATGGCGGACACCCCGACTTCGAAGGTCCGGTCGGTGGCGATGGGTTTCGCGGAACTTAAAGGCGTGGCCAAACCGCGCATCATGCTGGTCAGCCCCTATGCCAAACTGCCGTGCCTTTACTACAAATATAAAGTGGAAGTCATTACGGACAGCGGCCGGCACCGCAGCAGCCGGACCGTAAGGGAAGGGGAATCCGGGTCTCCTTTTTATTTGGACGACGGGACAGGCAGGATCCTGGTGTCCCCGAAGGGCGCGGAAATGCGCCTGACCGACCGCGTGCAGAGCGAAGACCCGCCCGAGATCATTACGGAGTGGAGCATACGGGGCGGCGAGCGGCTGTATGTCGCCGGCACGGTCGGGAAGCTGAGGGATTTTACCGGCGCGGACTTCGACCAGGCCGCGCATTACCGCCAGGAACTGGAAAGATTGCACGGCCTGCTGGCCGACGTGGACCGCAAACCCCGGGAGTGGACCGGGCCGCAGGCGCAGGAAGCGGCGCGCGACAGGGTCAGGCAGGATATCCGGCAGCTGGAGGAAAAGATCAATTCTTTCTCCCGCGAGACCAATGGGGACCTGGGCGAGGAGATCGCCGTGGGCAAGGGAACCGGCGAGGCCACGTTTATAATTTCGGACATGAGCGAAGAGGACCTGGCCCAGCAGTTCTCTTACTCTAACGCCCTTGCCGGCGCGGCGGGCGGCAGCCTGATCATCTACGCGCTGTGGACTTTTATGCAGGGCTAGGCGCGGCGGCTCACGGGCGCATAACGGAGGCGAACGATGGAAATGCTTTGGATAGCGCTGCCTGTGCTGGCGGCGGCAACGGGTCTCGCGTATATCGTCAAGCTCTATAATGAACTTGTACGGGTGGCGGTCAATGTCGAAAAATCCTGGGCCAATATAACCGTGCTTGAAAAACAAAGATACGAAGAGGTCCCGCGGCTGGTAGAGATCTGCAACGCGTATATGAAGTACGAGCGCGGGACTTTCCTGAAAATAACCCAGGCCAGGGCCCAGTTCCTCGAGGCGACGACGCCGTCCGCCACGGCCAGGGCGGACAGGCAGCTGGAGAGCGGCCTTAAAACCCTTTTCGCCACCGTGGAGAACTACCCGGACCTGAAAGCCGAGGAGAATTTCAGGCGCCTGCAGGGCAGGATCACCGCGCTGGAAAACGCGATCGCCGACAGGCGGGAATTCTACAACGACTCCGTGGCCGTGTTCAACACGCGTATCGGGCAGGTGCCGTACACCTTTATAGCCGGGCTGTTCGGCTATTCGGAGCAGGATATGTACCAGGTGCCGCCGGAGGAAACGGAACCGGTCGCCGTTACGTTCGGCGGCGGGCGCTGACGCCGCATTCTTAAAGTCTTATGAAGTTCTTCGACGCCCATAACCACCTTCAGTCTTACCAGGCCCGGAATAAATATTCCGACGCCATGCGCCGGGCCGCCGAGACCGGGGTGGAGCTGATGCTTTGCAACGGCACCAGCCCGGGCGACTGGGAGGCGGTGGCGGCCCTGGCGGCGGAGAACAGGAGCATTATCCCGTGTTTCGGGCTGCATCCCTGGTTCATCAAGGAAGGCGCTCCTGGCTGGCTTGAAAAACTGGAAGGCCTGCTGCTGCGCGTTCCCTCTTGCGTGGGAGAAATAGGCCTGGACGGCGGCCAAAACGCCACGGACCTGGCGCGGCAGGAAGGGATCTTCGCGGCGCAGCTGCGCCTGGCCAAGAAACTGGAGCGGCCCGCCTGCGTGCACTGCGTAAAAGCCTGGGGCGGGATGCTGGAGATAATAAAGGAAGAGAAGCCCGGCCCTTTCATGTTCCACTCTTACGGCGGGCCGGCCGAGCTGATGGCCGAGTTCGCCTCCCTTGGCGCGTATTTTTCTTTCAGCGGCGCCATCCTGGACAATAAAAGGGAAAAACTCCGACGGGCGCTGCTGGCGGCGCCGGCCGACAGGCTGTTGTTCGAGACCGAGGCCCCCGAGGCGGACGCGCCCGGCTGGCGCGGCGGTCCGGCCGGCATAGCGGCGGTGATAACGGCGGCCGCCGGCGTGCTGGGCAAACCCGCCGGGGAGCTGGCGGAGCTTTCACTGGTCAACGGAAAAAAATTCATTGAACATATAGGCGGCTGACACTATGGACGACAGACTTGCGCGCATAAGACTGATGCTGGGCGAAGAAAAGCTGGAGCGTCTTAAAAACTCGTTCGTGGTCATCGTCGGGATGGGCGCCGTGGGCAGCTATGCCGTGGAGGGCCTGGCCCGCTCGGGCGTGGGCCGCCTGCGCCTGGTGGATTTCGACGTGGTGCGCGCCAGCAACATTAACCGGCAGCTCTACGCCCTGGGGTCCACCCTGGGCCGGCACAAGGCCGACCTGGCCGCAGAGCGCGTGCTGGACATAAATCCGCATTGCCGCGCGGAAAAAATGAACCTGTTCGCCGATACCGGCACTTTCGACGCCATACTGGAGGGCACCCCGGACCTGGTGATAGACGCCATAGATTCGCTGGGCCCCAAAGCCGGGCTGATAGCCGAGGTGGTGAAGCGCGGCCTGCCGCTGATCGCCTCCATGGGCGCCGCCCTGCGCACGGATCCGGCCGCGGTGCGCGTCGGCCCGATAAAAGAAGTGGTGGGCTGCCCGCTGGCCGCCAAGGTGCGCAACCTCCTCAGAAAAAGCGGCACGCATCTGGATTTCACCTGCGTTTATTCCCTGGAGCCGGTGGGCGAGCTGAAGAAAAAACGCCAGGTGGACCCGGAAACAGAGTTCCATGAGCAGGGGCGCCGCCGCGCCGCGCTGGGCAGCCTTCCCACGCTTACCGGCATATTCGGGCTTACCATCGCTAATGCCGCCATACAGAAACTTACCGGGGCCGCGGATTAAAATATCGGGCGTCCGGGCCCGGACAGAACCGCACATGACACCTCTCCCGCCCTTCCGTTTAGGCCTGCTTTTTAAACCGTCATATATCCTGCCGCGTCTGCGTGAATTGCGTTCTCCGCGGGCCGCCGTCGGGCGGTTGTGGGACCTGGCGCGTTACCTGGGCTTCAGGGCGCAGGATGTTTTTTATGCGGCGAGAGGCGGTTGCCTGCGCCTGACCGCGCGGCTGTCCCGTGCCTGGTATTTTTTAAGAGGTGTGCCGCTGCGCGCGGGCGCCGCGGCGGCGCGCGGCTGGAGCGCGCTGGAGGCGGCTTTGTTCCGGCTGCGTGGAAGGGCCCGGCTCTTTCTGGCCGCGGTAATGGACGACGTCCGCTATGCGGCCGGGGCAACGGCGGCCCGTTTGGCCAAACCGGTTTGTTTCGTTTTTGATCTTCGTTCGGATATGGCGCTGGCCCGGCTGATGTCGGGCTTTAAGCCGTCGCGCCGCCCGGACCCTGTCCCCAATCCGCCGTCGCCGGCGCGCGGCAACCCGCCCGCCGCCGTGCAGTTGTCCTGGAATATCCACGCGGCCTGCAATTACGACTGCCCCTACTGCTGGTTCCACGGGCACTGGGACGACTTTTCCGGCGGCAACGTCTACCTGCCGCCCGGGGAGTGGGCCGGGCATTGGGACCGCTTTAACGACCGCTGCGGCGGTGCCGAGATCTATATAGCCGGCGGCGAGCCCTTCGTCTATCCCGGTTTTGAGCAAATAGTCGCGCGGCTGTCGAAGCGCAACGTTGTCTTCGTCATCACTAACCTGGCCTGGGCCCCGGCCTCGGTAATAGGAAAGCTGGACCCGGCCAAGGTGGCTTTTTCCGCGAGTTTTCATCACCAGGCCGCGGGGTCGGCCGACGCTTTCGCCGAAAAAGTGGCTTCCCTGCGGCGGGCCGGTTTTCACGCCGGGGCGTCGATAGTGGCTTATCCGCCGTTCCTGCGGCAGCTGCCGGACTGGGTGGACGCTTTTATGGCGCGCGGTATTTATCCCGTCGTGCAGCCGTTCCGCGGCGAGTGGCGCGGCCGCGCTTACCCCGCCGCCTATTCCCGCCAGGGCAGGCGCCTGGTGGAATGGCTGGCCCGCGGTGAATTTGTCGGCAAGTACGGCCCCCTGGCCTGGCGGGCGGCGGGGGGCGGCCGGACCGACACGGAACGCAAGACGGATGATTTCGCGCGGGAGTACCAGCTGGCGCCGCGGGTTACGCGCGGGGCCCTGTGCAACGCCGGGCGGAGCTATGGCCGCCTGCAGTTCAACGGCGACATGATCCGCTGCTCCCAGGGCGGCTATGTGGGGAAGTTCTTCGACAGGGATTTTAACATGGGGGCGGGGGCGCAGGCCTGTCCTTTCAGGTTTTGCGAGTGCGGCAACGAAGTGGTGTATGTGAAAGGCGGGCCGCTCGGCCCGGGCTAGCGGCGCTTGACGGCTTTACTCTTAACCCAGGCTAGTACTGCGGGCAGAACGTCCGGGTTATTTAACATGCTCACGCCGTGGCCGCCCTTTCCGTCGATAAAGTCAGGCCGCAGGCTGCCGGCACGGGCCGTTCTTATGAACAGGGAGGAACTCTGGCTGGCGTAAGGGTCGTCGTCCGAGGCCGTGGTCAGTACCGGGTAGCTCCTCGGGGCTAAAAAATAATCTTTAATGTTCACGCCGGCGTATTCCAGCCCTGGCGAAAGCAAGATCACCGCCGCCGGCTTCCGCCGGCTTTCCGCGGCGGCTTTAAGGGAAAGATTCGCGCCTATGCTGGCGCCGCAGAACACTAGCTTCCTCGACGAAAAGCCTTTTTTCGCAAGCCAGGCGGCCGCGGCCGCTATGTCGCGGGAGGCGTTGTTCCAGTCGGCCTTGGAAAAATTCCGGTAGTCCGTCTTCAGTCCGCCGCAGGTCCGGCTTTCGTTGTGGCCGCGCAGGTCCAGCGACAGATAACCGTAACCGGCCTTCTTAAGTTCCTCCTGGAAAGGCGCCCACTCGTTCTTGGATGAGCCAAGACCGTGCGTATTGATAAAGATATAGGCGCCGGAAGAGGGCGCCAGGTAAAAGGCTTCCAGGGCGCAGCCGTCGGCGCTGGTGAGGCGTATGGTGGTCTGTTGGGCTTGCGCCCGGGCTCCCGCCAGCAGCAGTAAAGCCGCGGCCAGCATGGGTTTAATATCCGGCATCAGGCCGCCCTGTCCGCCTTGTGGTGGACTTTCCAGGTGGCGGCAAAAAGGATCAGGGAGATAAAACAGGCGCCGAGCAGCAGCGTGAAACCGCCGTCCCAGCCCCAACGGTCCACTATGCGGCCCAGGCCCAGCTCCGCTATGACCGCGCCGAACACGTAACCGAAGAAGCCGGTAAAGCCCGCGGCGGTGCCGGCGGCTTTCTTGGGCGCCAGGTCCACGGCGCTGACGCCTATCAGCATGACGGGCCCGTAGATAAGGAACCCTATGGCGAACAGCGCCAGCGAGTCCACCAGGAAATGGCCCGCCGGGTTCTTCCAGTAAACCCAGACGGCTATGGTCACCAGCACCATGAATATGAAAGAGACCGGGCTCCGGCGCCCGCCGAAGAATTTATCTGAGGCCCAGCCGGCCAGCAGCGTGCCGGGGATGCCCGCCACTTCGTAGAGAAAGAACAGCCAGCGTGAGGTGTCCGCCGGGCAGGCCTTGACCGAAGTGAGATAGGTGGGGGCCCAGTTCAGTACGCCGTAGCGCACTACGTAGATAAAAATATTAGCCACGGCTATTATCCACAGCGGCTTGTTTTTTAGGACGTAGGTGACGAAGATCTCCTTCGCGCTCAGTTCCCGTTCCGGATCGTCCACGCCGGTGTCGGGATGGTCGTTCTTGTGATCCTCTATCGACGGAAGGCCGCAGCTCTGCGGCGTGTCGCGCAAAAAAACCAGCAGCAGTACTGCCATGGTGATGGCGAGCAGGGCCGGCACGTAGAAAATTATATGGAAGGTCAGTCCGGCGCTGAGGGCCGCGCCGGCGGCCAGGATGGTGGCGAGGGCCAGCGAGCCGTTGACTATGGGTCCGATCAGGCCGCCGCCAACGTTGTGGGCCAGGTTCCAGGTGGCGAAAATGGTGCCGCGCTCGTGGTCGCCGAACCAGTGTGTCAGCGTGCGCGCGCACGGGGGCCAGCCCATGCCCTGAGCCCAGCCGTTGACGAACCACAGCGCGAACATCATGGCGACAGAGCCGGCGAAGCTGGGGAAGATCAGGTTGACTATACCCGACAGCAGCAGGCCGGTGGCCATGAAGTAGCGCGGGTTGGACCGGTCGGAGACGTTGCCCATGATGAACTTGCTCAGGCCGTAGGAGATGGCTAGCGCCGTGGCGATAAGCCCGACGTCGCCCTTGCTCATGCCGTAGTCCTTGATCAGGTAGGGTTTGGCCAGCGAGAAGCTGTTGCGGACGAAATAGAAGAAAGCGTAGCCGGCGAAAACGCTCAGCAGCATCTGCCAGCGCAGGCGCCGGTAGGCGGCCGGCACTTGTTCGGGCGGCAGCGGCGGGGTAAAAGCCGCGGGTTTGTAGATATCCAGTAATTTAAGGGCCATGGTTCTCCTTGCTATGGGTGAGATCCCCGCCGCGGGACCGCGCGCGGGTGGCATAAGGGCGCTGCCGCGAAAGTGTGTTTACAGCTGCTCCAGCTCCCGGGCCAGCTCCTCGGGGAACAGCGCGAAGACCTTGCTGGTGGAAAGGCAGTTGTCGGATTTGATCCCTATGGTGACCGTCAGCGTGCGGAAACCGGCTTTCAGGTCCACTACGCGGCCGAGTTCTCCGGTAATGCTCTGCAGGTCTCCTTCGATGTATTGGGGGACAGCCGGCATTATGCTCCGCTTCAATGCGTTCAGCAGGGAATTGATCAGGGCGTTAAGGATTATGTTGCCCAGCTCCGTCAGCATTATCTCTTCGGCCACGGTGGTGCTTTTGCCGTGGGGGAAGGAGTGCCCGGTAAAACACTTGGAGATGCACTCCGTGTTCTCTGGGTCGAACATCATTACCAGGGTAAGCGGCGCCGTATCCTTGAGGTTCAGGTAGACGGCGGCGGCGGAGTTCTTGAAATCATGATGTTTGAGGGCGTCCTCGAGCGTGCCGGAGGAAACTTCCGCGTCGAGTATCTGCCAGGTGCCGGCCGAGACCCGCGAGATCCTGAGCAGGCATTTGGCCAGGTCCACGGCCGCCAGGCTTTTTAATGTGACGTCGGGTTTAGAGGTCATATTTTCCGGGGTCACGCGACCTTTTTCAGGACGGCCTCTAATTCTTCGTACATGAAGGGTTTGTGGAGCACGGCGATAGCGCCCTTGTCGAGGAGCTGCTGGCTCATGATGTCCTGCTGCACGGCGGTCACCATCACCACTTTGGCGGTCCGGTCTATCGCTATTATCTCCTGCAGCGCCTCCAGGCCGGTCTTGCCGGGCATGATGAGGTCCATCAGTACCAGTTCCGGTTTCTGCTCGGTGAAAACCTTGACGGCCTCGTCGCCGTTCTCCGCCTGGCCCACTATCTGGTGGCCCATTTCCGTCAAAAGATCTATTATCATGCTCCGGGTCATGACATTGTCGTCTACTACCAGTACTTTCATAGAGACTCCCTGTTGGTGCTTGAAACTTTCCCGCGCCCCTGAAATATAACTAGATTATAATACAAAAAGGGACGGTTTTGTCCGGCCAGGCGGCGCCCGGTCAAAGATAATGCCTTAAGGTGAGCAGCGGGTGGTAAAACAGCATTTTCGGGGCGGCGTGGCGCATGACCGCCCGGAGCTGTTCGCGCCTTTCCGGCGGGAAGCAGTGGGTGGGGCACTTTTTGCAGGCCGGTTTGGGGTGGTGGGGGCATTTGGCCAGGCGGCCGGCGGCATAAACGAGCAGCTCATGGCAGGCCGGGCACAGGTCATGGTTGGCATGGACGCCGCCGCAGTAAATGACCAGCATCTTTTCCAGGGACTCGATCTCAAGCGCGATGTTTTTTTGCACACTGGTATTATATGTAAAATGGAAATGAGGGGAAAGCCTGACGGGCCTTTTGACTGGGCGGGCGGCATATCCTAGAATCTAGAGTATGAACGGCAAAGACAAACGGCGCGCACCGCGCAACAATCATAATTCCGTCATCGAGATCTTCGATGTGGAAGGTAAAGTGGCCGCCTCCGGCCGGCTTATCGATTTTTCCACCGTGGGGGCGGCTTTTACGGTGGGGGACCCGCTGGTGATGCCGGATAAGTTCCACGCCCGCATGAGATTTCTGGATAAGGGCGTGCTGGAGGTCGAGGCGCGGGGGGTCTGGACCCGCAGGGAAAAGAACACGACGCATTACGGCATAGTGTTCGACTCGCTCAAGCGCGTCCATCCCACCGGTGAATTTAAAGGCCACAGGGAATAGCGGGAGCTGAAATTAAAACTTATGTCCAAGTCCGTGCTGATAATAGATGACGACGAGGATCTGTCTGTCCTGCTGATGGAATTCCTTCAATCGAAGGGTTTTACCGTCTCCAGGGCTTTCGACGGCGCTTCCGGGCTGGAGAAGGCCAGGGCGCAGCTGCCCGACCTGATCACCATGGATTTCAATATGCCCGGCGCCAACGGCGTCGAGACCTACAACAAACTGCGCAGCCACCCCGAGACCGCGGTCATCCCCGTCATCTTCTTTTCCTCCACCATGATGGGCCTTATCAAGCGCATGGTGCTGGAGAACACGCGCATAAAATTCCTGAAAAAAGGCTGCCCCACCAAAGAGCTGGAGGCCTGCGTCAACGAAATGATGGCCCTCCCCAAACTCGCCCCTCCGCCCCCGCCCCCCGTAAAACCCGACGGCCTCCGCTAACTTAGATAAAACTCCGCAAGGTGCGGAGTTGGGTGTGTCGCCAATGCAAGTTCGGGGTCCTGCCGCCCGAACCGACTTTCCGGTCCAGCCGCTCCACCCATCCCCTGCTAGGCTGGCGAGATGTAAACCTGCCGTTCACCTTACGCGGCTGGCCCAGAAAGCCGGTCCGTGCGTCACCCCTCCAGCGTTCCGCCCGGCCAGATAAAGGTTTCTCTACTTGGCTTCATAGACTTAGTATTTGAACCTTCGAATCCTCTGGTTAATTTCGGCTCGTTTTGGGGTATTTAGGTGATTATATTTTCACTGAATATTTCATTAACAAGCGCCGCTATATTTGGTAAATTATACTCGGAGTATTTAAATAATTTCTTATTATGATGGGTTGGTGAATAAGAAAATCTTATATTCCCCCATATGTTATCACGACACTACGCTGTCGGGATAATCTGCTAGACTATTTAAAGAGTTTTGGGGGATATATGTACTTTTTTACGGAAAAAACAGAGTCGTATGTCAGGGAGAAACTCGTTCAGGAGAGTCTATTTCAAATCGGTTACAATAAAACTATGAGCACACCCGTAATAACTTTAGGACCCAAAGTGATGCCTGCTATGGCCAAAAAGAGTGGGGGATTGGCTAAAAACAAATTAAACAGAATCTATGAAAAAGATTGCATTGCTTTTATGGATGAACTGTCGGAAAAAGTGCTTGACGTTGTAGTGACCTCCCCTCCCTATAATATACACAAAAACTATTCAAAGTATAAGGACAATAAAGAGAGTGGTGAGTATGTTGAGTGGATGGGGATGGTTGCTGAAAAAAGCAAGAGGGTTTTAAAAGATAATGGCTCTTTTTTTCTTAATATAGTTGGGGCTCCTAGTGAGCCGTGGGTCCCTTTTGATGTAGCGAAGGAGTTTTCTAAACATTTTACCCTTCAGAACACCATCCACTGGGTTAAAGCTATTGCTCTCCCAAAGGACAGCACGGAGACAAAATCTAACACAAATGGTTTAAATGGGGATATCTCATTGGGGCATTTTAAACCTATAAACACCCCTAAATATTTAAACCAATGCCATGAATATATTTTTCACTTTACGAAAAATGGGACTGTGGCGTTGGATAAGCTGGCAATAGGTGTTCCATATCAACATGAAAGCAACATGACTCGGTGGAAAACAAAGTCGAATAAAAGAGATCGGGGTAATATCTGGTTTATTCGATACGAAAACAAACAGGGTGCTTTTGCCCCCATTGTTCATCCTGCGACGTTCCCGGAAAAACTGCCTTACCTGTGTGTAAAACTTCATGGGGCCGGCCCCGAAACAGTAGTCTACGATCCCTTCATGGGGATCGGAACTACCGCTCTTGCCTGCCTTCGACTTGGGGTGTCTTTTTTGGGTACGGAGATAGACCCCAGATATATAAAAGAAGCCGAGAAGGCGATCTTGAAACGAAAAACAGACCTGGAAACGTCAAAATCAAATGGACACTAACTCAAACAAAGAAATATCTTTCAAGGAAATATCTCAGTTGCCCGGAAAGCTTGGAAAGCGCAGCTTTTCTGAGATTTTAGTGGCAGTGTGTGATCACAGTATTTTGCCAATGCAGTTGTCTGATCGGGATGACAGCAAATTGCTGGATACCATCAAAAAAGCGATGGATAACTTCATGAAGGCTAGTCGAAAATCGGAAACGAGATATAAGGCGAGCCGGGCGAATGAGGCGGGTAGTAAGATGGAAAGCGCCATCGTTGAGGAAATGAAGAAAACCTCGTTAAACCCAGAAAAACTTGGGAGTAGTGGCTATCCTGATTTGTGTATAAACCTAGATGGAAAAACATCATATATTGAATTAAAAACAAGTGCACAAAAAAATAAAAAAGGGACTCACCATCGGTTATTCTATTTTACATCCGGGAAGAAAATAAAAATGGACGCACACCATTTACTTCTGCAGGTTCAGATTATCGAGGAGGTGGACAAGTATTGGAAGGTCGCCTCTTGGGAACTGCGCGATTTGTATAATTTAAAAGTCGGTTTAAAAACAGAATGGAATGCAAATCAAGGGGACTTTGACGACGCAGGGCTTCTTGTAAAAGGAGAATAGCGACGCTGGGAGGGGGTATTTGCCGCCGGGGAATCCCGGCGGTTTTGCTTTTGAGGGGTATTCAGGTGATGTTGTTCACTAGTTGACTGATTTAATCCTTTTAAGCTTCCAATTTGCCGAAACTTAGGAAACATCAATAGCGTTAACGAAACCGGAGGGG
>Ga0154476_109_pt1 | contig 48152 bp, 61 predicted proteins | sample RifGroC2_FD_115955 | JGI IMG/M metagenome (GOLD analysis project Ga0154476, IMG submission 115955) | Elusimicrobia bacterium GWC2_61_19
GACCAGGGGAAGGTCTTTACAAGGTTTCCGCTGGATGTGACGCGAAGTAGTGTCGAACTTTGATAGTGAAGCTCCGAACTTTTTTGCTTTTAAAAAAATCGGAATTAAAATTTAAAATTTCTGCGCGCGCAATAATTAATTTTGGAAGTCAGCCGGCTAACCGAACCTCATTAAACTGTAGAACCAATGCCGACTGCCCACCAGATGCGAGACGAAGATGCTCAAGGATGGGAGGATAAAGAAAAACACTAGGTTGACCAAACTAAATATCAACAAGGCCTTACCGGGTTTGGGACATATGCGTCCCTCCTTAATGCCATGAATCAACTTGCTTCCACAAGCACCGATTATCATGCCGACTAGCACAGATATGACTGCCAATATAATCAGCACTTGAAACAACCACGCCTCCCACCAAACTTTAAACAACCCTTTCTCAATTTTGATCCATGCTAAGTTGATGGCAAAGCACAAGACATATCCGACGTAAGCCAGTATGGACGAGTATGTAATGGAATTCATCATCTTCCCGCCCTTCAAATCAGTGTTCCATATTTCCATTCTTGCCCAGGAATACCCAACAAGGAACCCAATAGCACCTCCCACAAGTATAAAACGCGGATGGCCAAATAGAAAGAAAAAAGTTGACGCACCAAAAACCAGCGTCCAGATGTTAATTCCCCAGGCAGCAATAATTCGTCTATTCATTTTACCCTCATGCTCGCGGCGAAAAATTGGGCATTGCACGTCGCATAAATTCATCGAAAAGCGGCACGGTAAACGCCATGTCACCATATTCCGGGCTATATATCATCCCCTTATTGATTAGATTCCCGCGCGTAGGGCCAAGGCTATTCATTTTTACCCCTAATACTTCGGCAATATCGCCTGAGCGCTGCGGACCGGAGCCCAGATGGGCCATCGCCCGGAGGTACTCCTTCTCTCTCGGAGTGAGTCTGTCAAATCGGACCCTAAAAAAGTTTTCATCTAATCGCTGCATGACAACCTTGGTCGCCCGCTTCACGTCTGACAATGTAATAGGCGCAGCCTCCGCGTGATTCCATGATTGATACCCCCATTCCTGAATGAAATACGGGTACCCCTGCGTTAATCTGTAAATTTCTTTAATCGCTTCTCCGGAAAAGTCTACTCCGGCGCGAATAACAGGATCGCGCAGCGCCTTAGTCGCATCGGTCTCAGATAGGGGACCGATTGCCGGAAATTCAAACAGCCTTTCAGCGTATGATTTTGATTCTCCAGCCAGCCTTGTCAAAATCGGGAGACCGGCACCTATTAAAACCAGCGGCAACTGCCGCTGCTGCATTTTGTGCATCCCCATTATTAGGGCGCTCAATTCTTTACTGGAAAAGTATTGGATTTCATCAATCAGTATGGCGAGAGCCGTGCCGCGATCCTGCGCGGCTTCTGCTACGGCGATAAACAAGTTAGAGAGGTCGACCTCCAAATCACCACTATCGGCCGTGCCGCGCTCAGGTTCTATGTCTATGCCGAACTCAACTTCGGCGACTTTGACCTTAATGCTGCCAATAAAGCTTTTCAATACGCCAAGCCCGCGCTTGACCTTATTGCTTAATCCCTCCATCCTATCCAGCTCAAAGAGAACGCGCCTTAAGTGCGGCGCCAATAGCGCCGCCAAGGATTTATCCTCATGGGCTTCCAGTGTTATTGTGTGATATCCTGCCGCATTAGTCAGCCGCTCTATCTCATTCAATAAAACTGTTTTCCCGACACCACGTAAGCCGACAAGAAGCAAGCTTTTTTCTGATCGCCGCTGCTGAACTCTCCCAAGAAGTACCTTTGATTTTTCAATAATTGCATCCCGGCCAACAAGTTCTGGGGGAGGCGAGCCAGCACCAGGTGAGAACGGGTTGTTTATTTGGTTCATTGTGTATCCTAATCAACTTATACAAAGATATACATAGTTATATCACAAATCACATATAAGTGCATATAGGTAAGTATAACCCCGAAAATATGGAGCAACATATTGCCCGAGGCCGCTGCAATCCGTACAATTCAAATAATGAGGCTTGCAATTCAAATCCCGACTTGCATTATGCATTTGCCAGAGAAAAACTATTTAAAGTTATTTATCACCATCCCCTGGATGATTGGTGTGGCATTGCTGCTGGGGATAATCGACGTGTACATTGTCAGCGTGTGCCCCGCCGATTCATTATGGCTGATTTGGAGTATGTTGGCGCTGGTTGCACTTGCTATCGGAGCATGTGTAGGATGGTTCTGGGATAGATTGGGCCTATTGCTTCTTTTGTTCGTCCCGCCTATATTCATGTACATTGGCCATTTGCGCGTAAAACCCTTCTACAGCAATGATGTCGGCTGGGGGTTGCCGGTTTTTTTATATTTGGTCCCCACGTTGCCATTTTTATTACTAGGCATTGTCCTCAGTGGATTTCTTCACTCGCGACGCGATTCCCAGAAGTTAGCCAATATCGCACAAAAATAAGGCGGGCTAGGGCGGGGGCGACGGCCATTACGCGGCCAGGCGCTACCGCCCTGGCTTTTCCATATTTTCTTTGCTGTTAACTCCCCGCCGGTGGCTACAAGTCATTCACAGAAAAGACCACCGCGGCGACCGCAGCAGCGGACGCCGGGGCGGTTTTTAATCAACTCGGTGCCACCGGCATAAATGCAGTTCAATATTATCAGGAACAAGCCCGCGCCGCGAGTGGCTTCAGCAGAAGCCACTGGCGAGCGCAGGCAGAATCTGTAACTATAACAGAATCAACTCTTTGCAGTGCGCGCGGGGAATAATTTTCTGATTAGTTTAAGAGCGGGACACCTTATGAAAGTAGTGTCGAACTTTGATCCTGAGGCTCCGAAGTTTTTCGCTTTTAAAGAAATCGGCAGAAAAATTATTAATTTCCGCGCGCGCCATTACCGGCCCGATTAAGAAGGCTTCGGACGGCGCTACAGCACCCCACTAGGACAGACCGGCTTCTACACCGGCTCCAAAAATCTTTCAACAACCATACTCTTCAGGTCTATCGATACATAGGTCAGTACGGTCTTAGCCTGCCCGGGTTGGACGCAGACCGTATTCGCTATTCTTCCTTTCCATACCCCGCTAATTTCCGGCGACTCGTGAATATGCCCGTGTAGAGTCAAGAGCGGGGCGTTTTCTATTATAAACCGGCTTACGGCCGCGGAACCGACCTTCTCCCCGGAACGAATCACATCCAAACCAAACCCGGCAGGCGGCATATGTATTACATAAACCGTTTTCGCGGGATTTGCCGGCTTAGGAAGCGCCGCCAATTCCTCTACCATGTCAGGCAGGCCCTCGGCATATGCGGGCCAGTCCGGCAACTCGCGAAAACCTTCCGGGGTTGAAAGCAGGCCGGTTCCGAACTGCGCCTGAAATATATACCCAGGGCCGTCACGCCGGCACCGGTCTTTAAGCCTGAACGGGTAGTCCGTCACCCAGTTCATGCCAATAAACTCAAAGCCGCCGAAAATGACTCGCCGCTGCGCAAGGTTTAGAATATTTTTATGCTTCCGGCAAACCTTATCGAAAACCGCGTCATGGATTTTCAGGTCATCGTTACCGGGCAGCCCCAGCCAGGCGATCCCGGCCGCCGCACAATCAGATAAATGTCCGGACAGGAACCCCTCTATGAACTCTCTTTGGGAGCCATGCAGATCGCCGTCCAGCGGAAGCATATCGCCGCCGTTAATTACGGCGGCGGCCCCGTTCGTATGAGCGGCTTCCAAAATAAGCCTGTATTTACCCGCGTCTCCATGCAGGTCCGTCACATAAAGTATTTTCACTTTATCCCGCCTCAACACAGACTAAACGCAGATCTTCTGTTATCCAGGGATATGCATAGTTACAGCGTAAAATACGTATAAATGTGTACAAGTTCATATATGCTCCCTGCGTCGGGGCAAATAAGGCAGGCCAGGCCGGCGGCGGGCGGCTACCCATGCACCGTCAGAAGTTTGATTACTTCGGCAAGGAGTTCTTTAAGCGGCGTGGTTTTAGGGAGAAACCTATCAGCTCCGTGTTCCGTCCCAACGCACCCTTCCGCGGCCGGATCTGAGCTGAATATTATTATGGGGATCCTCCGTTCCTCACACGCCCTTATTGCCGCGCATACGGGAACCGCATCGCCATCGGAAAGATTGAAATCCAAAACCACACAATCCGGCCTGTTTGATCTTACCGTCTCGATCGCACAGGCGCGGGACGGCGAGACCAGTACCTGGTACCCGCTACCCGTAAAAAGCCTATAGAGAAGCTTAAGCCATATCGGCTCATCGTCCACTATAAGGATAGTCAGCTGTTTCATAAACGCGGACCTCTACCATGTGGACTATTGTGCTGATAGGAAAGATACAGCCTCAGTTCCCGGGCCTGCTCCCCCGGTCTGAAAACCGAAACCCCCTCCGCCTTGCGAGCCCCCCACATCACAGGTATTCTAATATAGGCCCATAAACCCTGTCAATAGTGCCTATAATATCTTCCCGCCGCCGTGAAAATGTCTTTCAATAGTACTTATGGACAGTTTTTATTCTGAAATTGGCGGGCGGATAAAATCAGTGCGCAAGGCTTTGAGGCTAACCCAGGCGCAAGTGGCAGAGAAGGCCGGGATAGACACTTCTTTCTACGGGCAAATAGAGCGCGGGGCAAATATCCCCAGCTTAAAAACTTTCGCGGCCATAGCCGGAGCGCTTAAAGTAAACCCTTCTGACCTTTTCGGGCGGTCCGGGCGCGGGAAGGAACGGCTTTATGAAACCGCAATAGAAGTCCTGTTGGACGGGCTCGATTATAAACGCAAGGCGCTGGTGCTGGGCCTGTTAAAAGACATAGTCTCCCACTACAGAACAAAATAACCGCACCCGTCGGAATATCCTTATCCGGCCCCCCCTACGCGGTAAATCTCCCGGCTAAACGGTTTTGGCCGCAACCCCCCACGTCCCGTTTAAACGCTGGGGTTATTTTATACAATTGCTTTACATTATGACCGCAAAAGCGAATATCCTTATCGTGGACGACGAAGTGCAGATAGCGGAGATGATCTCCGCCTCGCTGCTGGCGCACGGCTATACCGTTTCGGTCGCCTACGACGGGGAGCAGGGTGTCGCCAAGGTCGGCGCCGAAAAGTTCGACCTCGCCATAACGGACATCCAGATGCCCGGCATGGACGGCATAACCGCCCTGGGCGAGATGAAGAAGCTGGACCCGGAAATAGAGGTCATCATCGCCACCGGCCACGGCACCATGGGCACCGCCATCCAGAGCATGCGCAAGGGCGCTTTCGACTACCTGCACAAACCCTTCGAGATCAAGGAACTGCTGAAGGTGGTGGAAAGAGCGCTTGAAAAACGCAAGTTCAACGACATCGCCAAGGCCATTTTCTCCACCATCCGCCCAGAAGAACAGCTCCGCGTGATCATAGACTCCGTGGCGCGCATACTCAAGGCGGAAGAATCCCTGCTGGTGCTGCCGGACCGGGAAAACCGCCCTTATATAGCCGTCTCCGAAGGCCTGGACGACGACGCGCATAAGAATTCCCGGCTCGCTCTTTGCGCCAGGATCATTAGCCAGCTGGACGGCGCCGGCTCCAAGTCGGTAATACTGGTGGAAGACCCGGGGAAAGACAAGAAATTCTCGGATATACCCGGCATAGACCGGGTGAAGTTCTCTCTGTTCCTACCGCTGATGGAGAACAACAAGCCGGCAGGGCTGATAAACATAAACCGGCTGGAGGACGAGGCGTATTTCAGCGAGGACGACATGCAGCGCGCCCGGATCTTCGGCTCGCTGGTGACCCTGGCGCTGCGCAACTCCAGCCTTTATCGCCAGCTGCAGGAGACGCAGTCCCAGCTCATCCAGGCCGAAAAGATGTCCGCCCTGGGCCAGTTGGCCGGCGGCCTCGCGCACGAGATCAATAACCCGCTGTCCGGCATCCTGGGCCTGACCCAGTTGGTGCTGGAGAACACCGACGCCGCCAGCCAGAATTACACCGACCTCAAGGACATAGAGAAAGCGGTCTTCCGCTGCAAGAAGATCATCGTCTCGCTGCTCTCCTTCGCCCGCCAGGAAAAGACCAGGATGGAGCCGGTGAGCATCAACGAGGCCATAGAGGAAACCCTCACGCTCTGCGCCCGGCAGATGGAACTCAAGCACATCAGAATAACCCGCCGGCTGGCCCCGGAGCTGCCGATGGTGAGCGCCGACTTCCAGCAGCTCATGCAGGTGTTCCTGAACCTCTTCACCAACGCCCGGGACGCCATGGCCGAGGGCGGCGAGCTGACCATAGAGACCAGCCGCCTCAAGTCGCCAGCCGGCAAGGAAATGGTGATGACCGCCATCACCGACACCGGCTCCGGCATCAACCAGGAGATCCTCAGCCGGATCTTCGACCCTTTCTTCACCACCAAAGAAGTGGGCAAGGGCACGGGGCTCGGGCTGTCCGTCTGCCTGGGCCTGATCAACAAGCACAACGGCGCCATCAAGGCGCAGAGCCAGGCCGGCAAAGGCTCCACCTTCACCATCAGCCTGCCCGTCTGAACATGGAAAAGAAAATACTTATAGTGGACGACGAGGACCTGGTGCGCAATTACGTCCGGCGCGCCCTTTCCACCCGCGGCTGGGCCGTCTCCGAAAGGCCCGACGGCGCCGCCGCCCTGGCCCTGCTTGAAAAAGAAACTTTCGACGCCGTCATCTGCGACCTGAAAATGCCCGACATGCGCGGCGAAGAGGTCATAAAACGCATCCGCGCCGGCTACCCGGCGACAAAACTTATCGTCATCACCGGCTCGGTCTCCAATATCACCAGCCCCCTGGTCCCGGGCGTGGAAGTGGACGGCTTTCTGATAAAGCCGTTCGGCATAGACGAGATACGGGAATTGACGGAAAAGATATTTAAGGCCTGACTGTCGTCACCGGCTGTAACCGCTTTCGCTCCCGGCCCCGAACCTTCGCCCTTAATGCAGGCCGCACTCGTCCGAGATCTTCGCTTCTTCGTTCATTATCGAGATCACGGTATTCATCTCCCCTACGCTCAGCTGCGCCGCCTCCGGGTTCTTGTGGTAGGCGTCCAGCAGCTGGTAGAACTTTTTCCTGCCCTCCTGGTCCACTATTTCACCGCCGGGGTTGCGGGTCAGGCTGGAGTTGGCGAACCCGGGCGAAAGCATCTGGTGCGCCCAGTATTTGGCCTTGGCATCCAGGGCGGCGCTCTGCATAACGGACAGGCGGGCCCTGCGGGCATTGCAGGTATCGGTGTTCAGGCTGGCGGGCGCGTCGCGGAAATCCACGAACGCCGGCTTAATATCCTCTTCCCCGAACATCGCGGCTATTTCCTTCAGGTCCGGCACGTCAAAGGAGAACTCGGGCCGGTCCGGCTGTATATCCCACTGCCTGTCGGTCTGGGCCTCCACGGTGTGCAGCACGGCGCCGGTAAGAGGGTCTATCATCTTGGCTATTATCTTTAACTTGTCCTTGGTGCCGAATATGGTGCCCACTATTATGGCGTCGCTGGGGTCTATTCTGGCCTGGGACCCGTCCTGCTCCTCCGTCACCCCGGAGGCCGCCAGGCGGCGCTCCTCAAGCACCTTATCCAGCTGGCCGCGCTCCAGCAGGTTCATCTTACCGGAGGCCACTAGGCAGGACATGAGTTTTTCGGAGAAGTATTCGCTCTCTTCGCGCGAGGTACGGGCCTTGCGGGAGAAACCGATGACGGAGACGTTCTTTACTTTCTTGTCGGTGGAGTATTTGGCGAAGTCGTTCGCCATCTTCTTGTAGACATCCTCGGCGGAGAAGGCCGGGGCGGCGCCCAGGGAGAGCGCGAAGGCAGCTGTTAAAGCCAGTGTTAAAACCGAATTGGTCCTGGTCATAACCCCTCCTCTACCGCCCGGGTTTCCACATCAATACTATAGTAGAGGGAGTTACTGGAAAGACCAAAGAATCGTCAAATTTCAGTCAAATTTATAGCCGTGGCCGGTTACGCTGGTTATATGGGCGCCTATTTCCGGGCCCAATTTTTTGCGCAGGGAGGAAACGTGGACGCCCACGGTGTGCGGGTCGTTATAGCTGGCCGGGTCGTAGCCCCAGACGGTTTCCAGCAGGTAGGGGATGCCAAGCAGGCGGCCCTCTTCGGTTATCAGCACCATCAGCAGGTCGAATTCTTTGCGGGTCAGGTTGACCACGGCGTTCTTTATGGTCACGGTGCGGCCGGCCGGGTCTATCACCATGCCCAGCTTCCTGATGTTCTCGGTCTTGGCGGCCACGCCCTCGTAGCGCTTCATGACGGCCTTCAGTTTGGCCAGGAGCACCGGGAAGGAAAAGGGTTTAAGGATATAATCGTCGGCGCCCTTGTTGTAGCCGGCCAGGATATCCTCTTCGCTTATCTTGCGGCCGGAGATTATAATAACCGGCATCTGGGTGAACCCGTCGGTTTCCTTAAGCACCTTGCACAGCGTGAAACCGTCCAGGCCTTTCATTTCGGCGTCGGTGATCACCAGGTCCGGCTTGGAGTCGCGGGCCATGACCACGGCCTCGGCGCCGTTATCGGCGGCCGCCACGCTGAACCCGTGCCCCTCGAGGTATCTCCGGGTTGAATTCAGCACCAGTTTGTCGTCATCTACAAGAAGGATCTTTTTAAACATAGTTTTAGCCCGCAGGCCGCCGAACATATTTCAAAGCCGTCTCCGCGCGCGGACGGATATCCCGCCGCTATTAAAGATTTTATTATATTTAAGCGGCAACGCGCCCGACTTCCCGCCCGGGATATTTTTGATATACTTTATCCAATGAGCACGGCCCGCGCCATAGCCAAGAACTTCCTGTCGCTGACGGCCGCCAACGTCGTGGTGAAGATGCTGGGGCTGGCCGTGGTCCTGCACCTGGCGCGCGCGCTCGGGCCCGGGGATTTCGGGCTGGCCAACTCGGCCTTCGCCACCGTCGGCTATTTCGCCATGCTCGCACACCTCGGCATAAACAGTATCGCCATGAGCGAACTGGCCAGGGGCAAGGCGGACCGCTCCCTCTACATCAGCAATATCCTTTCCATCAAAACCGTTCTCGGCGCGGCTGCTTTTCTGCTGCTGGTGCTGCTTTCTTTCCTCTCGCCCTCGGACAGGCCGGACTTCCGCCCCCTCCTGCTTATCTACGGCCTGACCATCTTCACCACCAACGTTCTGCCCCCGGACTGGGTCTTCCTCTCGGAGGAAAAAACAAAATACCCGGCTATCGCCACGGCCGGCCAGGCGGTCCTGTACGCCGCCCTGATATTGTGCCTGATCTCCGGTCCGCGCGACCTGGTCCTTATTCCCTGCGCGCTGCTGCTCGCCCAAACGGCCGCCACCGCCTACCTCTTCCTGATTTTCCGCAGGCGCTTTCCGTCGGTAACGCTCCGCTTCGACCTCACGCTGGCGCGCGGCATATTAAAAGAAACCGCGCCCCTGGGGCTGTCCGGAATAATGGCGATAATAGTCTCCAACACCGGCCTTTCCATGCTGGGCTTCGTCACAAATCCCGAAGAAGCCGGCTATTTCTCCGCGGCGGGAAAGATCTCCGGCCTCTTCACCGAAGCCCTCATGGCGTACGGCATAATCATACTGCCCCCTATGGCCAGGCATTACGGGGAACAACGCCACAAGGTGGAGAAACTCATCAATTACACGCTGAAGGGGCTCGCCGTTTTCGGTATTCCCGCCGCCGCCGGCATCTCGGTGCTGGCCTGGAAAATAACCCCCCTTATCTACGGTGAGCGGTTCATGGCGGCGGCGCCGGTGCTGAGCCTGCTGATCTGGAGTTTTATCCTGATCTTCGGGTCGAGCGTCCTCTACCTTGTGATAGTGGCGGCGGGACGGCAGAACAACCTGATAAAGCTCACGGTCATACAGGCGGCCGCGGCCCTGGCCCTTAACGCCCTGCTCATAAGGGCCTACGGGGCCTACGGCGCGGCCCTGGCCACGGTCCTCACCGGAACCCTCACGTTGTGGATGTTCCTGCGCGAGACAGGAAAGTTTCTGGACGTTAAGGTCATGGACGCTTTTTTGAAACCGGGCGCCGCGGCGGCGGCGATGGCGCTGGCCCTGTTCCCGCTGCGCGGGGCCAGCCTGGCGTTGACCATCCCTTTGGGCGCCGCCGTATACGCGGCCGCGATCCTTGTTTCCGGCGCCATCACGCGGGAAGACGCTGAAACCTTCAAAAGGATATTAAAAAGAAACGACGCATGACGGGCAAAGAACCAAAGGCGGATAAGTGAAGATCTCCGCGATCATAGACACCTATAACTACGGGCGCTACCTGCCCGCGGCCGTAGAGAGCGTTCTGGCGCAGGAAGTCCCCGGCCACGAACTGGAGGTCATCATAGTGGATGACGGTTCCACGGACGCCACGGCGGCTATCGCCGCCGCCTACGCCGGCAGGGCCCGCTACATCCGCAAAGAGAACGGCGGCCAGGGTTCGGCCTTCAACGCGGGGTTCGCGGCGGCGTCAGGGGATATCTTCTGCATGCTGGACGCGGACGACTCGTGGGAACCGGGAAAACTCGCGAAGGTAGCGGCGGCTTTTGTTTCGGACCCCGGCCTCGGCCTTGTCCGCCATTACATGGCCGACATGGACGCGCAGGGAAACCCTCTGCCGCCGCCCGCGTCAGTTTCGCTGCCGGCGGACGGCGACGCACCCGGCCTGTTACGCTCAAGGCTTTTTACCATCGGCACAAGCGCTTTGTCCTTCCGGGCCTCGGCGCTGCGCCCGCTGCTGCCGGTGCCTGACAAAGTGCGCATCTGCCCCGATGAATATCTTTTTTCCCTGCTAGTACTGCGTTCCAAGGTCCTGACGATCCCGGAATTCCTTTCACGCAGGCGCCTTCATCCCGCGAATTCCGGGCTTTACGGCCACAACCTGCTGAACCCCGCCAACCTCCGCGCTTTCATCAGCACCCGTGAAACGCTTGACGCCAGCCTGCTGGAAGCCATAAAAGCGAACGGCAGCGAGCCTGAAAAAGATTTTTTCTCCCTGTCACAGGCGCATGTGGCGCGGGCCAGGGTCCTGCTGAGTTCCATAGAAGGGAACAAAGCCGCGGCTTTCTCCGCCGCCGCCTCCTGGTTGTCACGCTCCGGCTGCGGCGCTTACGCCATCTTTAAATTTTCCACTATGCTGCTGGCCGCCGCGTCACCGCGTCTTTACGCCGCGGTCTTTTCCTTTTACGACCGCAGTTCCCGGCCCGCCGCGCTGCGCCGCTCCCTGTCGGGCGGCACCCGATGACCCCGGTCTGCCCCGCCTGCGGCGCTTCCGCGCCGGCGCCGCGCCTGACGGAGGATTATTACCAGCCGGCGCAAAAACGATACTACAAGCTCTACCGCTGCGCCGCCTGCGGCGTCGACTTTTCCGACCCGATGCTCAACCCCCCGCCGGGAACTTACGCGCTGCTTTATCCCGGGGTCGAAGGCTTCCCAGGCCTTAAGGCCGATTGGCGCGCCGAAACTTTTTTTAAAAAAGTCCCGGCGCCGCTCAAGGTGCTGGACATAGGCTGCGGCTGGGGCGTGTTCGTGCATCTGGCCCTGTTAAAGGGGTACGACGCCTCCGGCACGGATTATTCCCCTGAAAAGATCCGGGTGGCCGAAACGCTGGCCCCGGGCAGGATACGCGCCGCGTCCATCTCCGACTTCCTGAAAGAGGGACTTTCCGGCTCCTGGGGGGCGGTGACAATGTTCGACGTGCTCGAACACCTGGACAACCCGCTGGAAACCGCGCGGGAAGCCTTAAGGCTGCTCAAGCCCGGGGGGCTGCTGGCCGTAACCGTCCCCGACCGCCGCGGATGCAAAGCCCTGACTAACCGTCATTATGATTCCCCGCCCCACCACCTGACCCGATGGGACCCGGGCGCCCTGAAAGGTTTTCTTGAAAGGGCCGGGTTCAGGGTATTACTGATAGAGAACCAGGCGCTTTCGTTACTGGAACTGCTTTCCCGTTTTACAGCCCCCCTCATGACCGCGGCCTCTGGCGCGGCGGCGGTTTTCAACGGCCCGGTGAGCTCCGGGCCGGCGCCGGCGGCCGGCACCGGCGCGGCGCGCAAGCCCGCCGGCGGGCGGAAGGCCGTCGCCGCGCTGCTGAAGGTTTTATTCTCGGCCCTGTGCCTGATCCCGGCCGCCGCCCTCTACGCCTGGTGCCTTTTATTCAAGCCGCACGGACCCGCACTTTTCGCCCTGGCCGCCCGCACGGACCAAATTGCTAGAATATCCGCGCCGGCGACACAAGATCGTTAGCCCTATAAAAGATGACCATGCCCCCAAAGATCTCGGTGATAATAATCAATTACAATTACGGGCGTTTCCTGGGCGACGCCATAGAAAGCGTCCTCGCCCAGGATTTCGCCGGGGAAATGGAAGTGCTGGTCGTTGACGATGGCTCGACGGACAATTCCGCCGAACTGGTAAAACCTTACCTGGACCGCGTGAAATGGCTGCCCAAGACCAACGGCGGCCAGGTCAGCGCTTTCAACCATGCCATGCGGCACGCCACTGGGGAATGGGTGGGCCTGCTCGAGGCCGACGACACGTGGGATAAAAATAAACTGGCCAAGACGTTCAAAAGACTGGAGCGCGAACAGGACGCCTCGCTTATCCAACACTGGCTTCTTCAATCGGATTCAAAACTGCGCCCCTTGGACGGGTACATCTACCCCAAAGGGCCTGAACATTTTAATTTCGACGACACCCTCATTGGCCTCCCCTACGGCGGGACAAGCTGTATAGTCTTCAACCGGGCCCGCCTGGCCGCCATGCCGCCGATGCCCGAGGATATGCTTTACGGCGCCGACATCTGCCTGCGCTGGGCCGCCGCCGCCGTAAAACCCATAGCCAATATCCCGGAAGTGCTCGGGAAAAGGCGGCTGCACGGGGCCAACCTTTTCGGCCGGACGCTCTACGACGATCCGGCCAAGATAACGGCCGCGATAGCCTTCCATACGGCTCTTTTAAACTACCTGGCTAGCGTCGTGCGGACCACCGGCACGGCGCCGTCGCCGGCCTCCCTCGCCCATATTGCCAGGGAACGCGCCCAGATGGATATTTTCCACCACCGCTATTCCGGCCGCTCCAGGCAGGCCTTCTCCGCCTGGCTGAAACTGGCCCGGCTGCTGCCGGCCGCCCCGGGTTCCCTTTTTAAGATCTTCAGCACGCTGCTCATAGTCGTGAGCCCGCGCGCGTATATCAAGCTGCAGGGCCTTTACTCAAAGCTGCTTTTAATCAAGGCGAAAAAGAATGGCTGAACTCTTCACCGTGATCGTCCCGTCATATAACCGCGCCGGCTTGCTGCGCCGGACGCTTAAAAGCCTGGCCGCCCAGACGTTCCCGGACTACGAGGCCTTCATAATCGACGACGGCTCCACCGACGCCACCCCGGAAGTTTTCAGGGAATTCTCCGGCCGGCGCGGCTGGCATTTTGTCCGCTTCGACGCCAACCGCCGCCAGGGCGGCTGCCGCAACTACGCCATGGAGCGCGCCTCCGGCGACTATATCACCTTCCTCGACGCCGACGACCTCTGGCTGCCGGGCCGGCTGGCTAAATTCGCCGGGCTGATAAAAAATAACCCGCGCGCGGGCTTCCTCTTCTCCAACGGCTACATCCTGCGCGACGGCCGCCTGGCCGGCAAATTCTTCGACGAGAAGCGGGCGGTGCCGCGCGGCAAGCTTCCGCCCTATATGGCCATCTCCGACAAGTGGCTGCCCTATGTCACCACCAACGTGGCCTTTAAGAAGGAAGTGCTTAAACAGACGGGCCCTTTCAGGACCGACATGAGCCACCTGGAGGACATGGAACTTTACGTGAAGATCCTGCGCGACTGGGAGGCGGACTACATCGCCGAGCCGCTGTCCGTCTACCGCATACATTCGCTGACCGCCAACCCCGCCAGCCTGACGCTAAAATGGGACGACGGCATAGCGGACTTCCACACGGCGCTGGCCACGGCCGCCCCCGACGCCGCGGCTGAGCGCGAGCTTAAGGACTACGTCTACCTGAAACAGGCGGAAGTCTACCTGAAGAATCTCCAGCCCGCCAAGGCCCGCGAGTATCTGTTCAAGACCTCGTCCCGCGGCCCCGCCTTTCTTAAGCTGCTGGCCGGCACTTTCCTGCCGCGCCCGGCGCTGGCCCTCCTCCGTTCCCTCTACGGGCTAAAAAGAAAAGCGGCGCCCGCGCTGGACGCCGCCATGACCGAGGCCGAAGCCTGGGTTAAAGAACTGGAAAGCTGAACTTATTCCCCCCTGTAGGCCTTAGTCATCCTTTCGGGTGACACCACCTTGTAGCCGTTCTCGGCCAGCCACTTAACAAGGCGCTTCGCCGCGGTGCGGCTCTGCGCGTGGATATCGTGCATCAGCACTATGCCGCGGCCGCGCTGCTGTATCATGGCGACGGTCTTCTCGAAAAGCTCTTCGGGGTCCTTGGTGGACCAGTCCAGCGTGTCTATGGTCCAACCCACCGGCACCAGGCCCAGCTCGGAATCCACGGCCTTCAGCTGCTCCACGGTGATTATGCCGTAAGGCGGCCTGAAGAACTTCGGCGCCGCGCCGGTCGTGCCCTTTATGGTTTCCTTCACGCCGCCTATCTGCCTCAGCGCCTCGGCGGTGGACATCGCGGTAAAGGGTTTGTCGCCGGCAGCCGCGTGATTATAGCCGTGCACCGCCACCGCGTGGCCGTCGGCCGCTTCGGCCTTTATGCGGGCCTTGCCGTCCTCACCGGCTATGCTGCGGCCCAGCACGAAGAACACGGACGGGGCATTGCCGGCCTTCATAGCCGCGGAGACCTCCTCGGTCAGCGGCCCCGGGCCGTCGTCGAAAGTGAGGATGATCTCGCCCTTCTTCAGGAAGCCGTCGAACTGCACCAGGAAAGGCACATTGTTCTTTACGTAATTGATCTGGCAGTAACCCTGCCTTATCGGTACGCCGCGCGAAACGGCGCCCGCTTCGGCAGCGGACTTGGACATTGAACTGTAAAAACCGAAAACGTCATTGAGCTCACTGAGCACACCGAATGATACCTGCCCGCGCTGTCTTGCGGGGGCCGCGCCCGTATAAACGGCGCCGGTTAGGCCGTGTATGCCGCGGGAAAGTTCTTCAAGTTTGGCGCGCAGGTACTGGCCGGAAGCCGCCGCCTCAAGGTACTCGGGGCTGCCCTGGGGGGCGACATAAGCCACATTGGAATACACCTTCAGGGCCGAATAAATTTCTTCATACTGCGCCTTCAGCGAGGCCGCGTCGGCCGAAGCCGCAGCCACGGCCGGCACCTCTACCGAGGCGGGCTCAGCGGGCAGCCGCAGTTCCTGGGCGGAAAGGGAAGGCAAGGAAAAAAGGGAAAAAACCGAGGCGAGGATAAAAGATTTTTTGGCCATTTATTTCTCCTGATTATCTGACATCTATATTATGCCCGTAATCCCGGGGATAATTAAGAGTCTAAAGGCCCAAAAACGCTTGTTTTTGGACCTAGGAGATGTGGGCCAAGTGGGCAGGTTTAAATGCCGCTGGTTATGAAATACCAGATAAGCAGCGCTATTATAAGGGACAGCACTTTTATCTGCCAGTTGCGGGTGAAGAGTTCCTGGATATTCATGCTTTATCCTGGGCCGCGGGCGGGGTCTGGGGCGCGGCCGGAGGCGGCGCCTGGGGCCTGGGGGCTCTGCGCAGCAGAGTTTTTTCCGCCTTGGAGCGGTACAGCTGATAAAGCATCGCCTCAAGGTCTTTCGGGTCCACGTGCTGCTGCAGCTTGCCGTTGCGCGCCAGCGAGAGGGTGCCGGTCTCCTCGGAGACGATGACGATGATGGCGTCGGCCGCCTCGCTCAGGCCGAGCGCGGCGCGGTGGCGCATGCCGAGGATCTTGGAAAGTTCCTGCTGCTCGGTCAGCGGCAGAATGCAGCCGGCGGCGACGAGCCTGTTGTTGGCTATGACGGCCGCGCCGTCATGCAGAAGGGTGTTGATGTGAAAGACGGTCAGCAGCAGTTCTTTGGAGACCGCGCCGTTTATACTGACGCCGGTCTCCACGATGTCGCGCAGGGCCATGTCCTGCTCGAGCACAATCAGCATGCCCATCTTCTCGGCCATGGCCGAGCGCACGGCCTCCATCATCTCGCCGATAAAGCGGTATTCGGCCGACACCATAACGCGCCCCAGCGGGTTGGAGCCGATGTTGGCCAGGGCGAAGCGGATCTCCGGCTGAAAAACGACTATCAGCAGCACAATGCCGGCCACCCAGAACTGCCCCACAAGCCAGACGGTGGCTTCGAGATGCAGGAGCTTGGCCAGCGAGGTGATCACGGCCAGGATGAACACGCCCCAGATAACCTGCATCGCCCGCGTGCCCTTGAGCAGCAGGATGAGCCGGTACACTATGTAATAGACGACGAATATGTCGGCCAGCGTTTTTAAGTAGTTCAGGTACAAAGTGCCTTCCCTTGTCGGCGGTTTTTAGGCCGCTTTAGCGCCCGCTATCAAAGAATCTATCTCCGCCGCGTCCACCACCTCGTTCTCTATCAGGCGGCCGGCGATGGCGTCCAGAGCCTTACGGTTGCCGGTCAGCGCGGCCTTCGCCTTCATGTAAGCGTCGCTGACTATGCGCTTTATTTCCTCGTCCACGATGCGGGCGGTTTCGTTGGAATAGCCGGCCTGGCGCATGATATCGCGGCCCAGGAACACCTCGGATTCTTCCTTCTTGAGCGACAGCGGCCCGATCTTTTCGCTCATGCCGAATTCCAGCACCATCTTCTGCGCGTAATTGGTCACCTTGGCCAGGTCGTCGTGGGCGCCGGTGGTTATCTCGCCGATGGCGATCTCCTCGGCGGCGCGGCCGCCCAGCAGCACGCAGAGGCGGTTCAAGATCTCGGTCTTGGAGGTCAGATACTTGTCCTCAAGCGGCATCTGCAGGGTGTAGCCCAGCGCGGGCCCGCGCGGGATAATGGTCACCTTGTGCACGGGGTCGCAGCCTGGCAGGGTCTTGGCCACCAGCGTGTGGCCGGCCTCGTGGTAGGCCACCACTCTTTTTTCGCTTTCGGAGATTATGCGGGACTTGCGCTGGGGGCCGGCGATATTCTTCTCTATGGCCTCCTCCAGGTCCTTCAGGTCCACCGACTTCTGCTCTTTCTTGGCGGCGAGGATGGCGGCCTCGTTGATGATATTGGCCAAGTCCGCGCCGGTGAAGCCGGGCGTGTGGCGGGCTATCACGCCCAGGTCCGTGTCCGCGGTGAGCTTGATCTTCCTGGCGTGCACGTTAAGGATGTCGAGGCGGCCCTTGATGTCGGGCACCGGCACGTTGATGCGCCGGTCGAAACGGCCGGGCCGCAGCAGCGCGGTGTCCAGCACGTCGGGCCGGTTGGTGGCGCCTATCAGGATGATCCCCTCTTTCGATTCGAAGCCGTCCAGTTCCACCAGCATCTGGTTGAGGGTCTGCTCGCGCTCGTCGTGGCCGCCGCCGATGCCGGCGAAGCGGGAGCGCCCGACGGCATCAAGCTCGTCGAGGAAGATTATGGCAGGCGCGGATTTCTTGGCGCGCTCGAACAGGTCGCGCACGCGGCTGGCGCCCACGCCCACGAACATCTCCACGAACTCGGAACCGGAAGAGGTGAAGAAAGGCACGCCGGCCTCGCCGGCCACCGCGCGGGCGAGCAGAGTCTTGCCGGTGCCGGGGGGCCCGTAGAGCAGCACGCCCTTGGGCAGCTCGCCGCCCAGGATCTGGTACTTCTTGGGGTTCTTCAGGTAATCCACGATGTCGCGCAGCTCGTCCTTGGTCTCGTCGCAGCCGGCCACGTCCTTGAACGTGACCTTCTGTTTCTTAAGGTCCTGCTGGCGGGCCTTCGACTTGCCGAAGGACATGGCCTGCTTGCCGCCCATCTGGGCCTGGCGCACGAACAGGAACCACCACAGGAAAACGAAAAGCACTATCCAGCCGAGATTCAGTATCAGGCCGGCGATCCAGCCGCGGTCGGCCTCGGCGGCGAAATTTCCCACGCCGGCGGTTTCCATATCCTCTATCAGCTTGGGGTCGGAGAGCGGGATGGTCTTGAAGGCGACGGTCTTATCGCCTTCCTTCAGTTCGCCGCGGATCAGGTCCTGCCGCACCATCACCTTGGCGATCTGCTTGTCGCGCAGCTTGGCCTTGAACTCGGAATAGGGGATCTGGCGCTCGCGCTCCACGTTCTTCACGCTCTGATAGACCGCCACAAAAAGCGTGAACGCGAGGAACCAGAACAGCAGCTGCCTGAAATTCTTATTTAACGACATGTTTTTATTCCTTCGATGGCTTCTTTAGTAAGGACGCCGATATAGGGCAGGTTGCGGTAGCGCTCGTTGTAGTCCAGTCCGTAACCGACCACGAATTTATCCGGGATAGTGAAGCCCGTGTATCTGATGGGCACGTTGGCCTTGCGGCAGCTGGGCTTGTCGAGCAGGGTGCAGATCTCCAGCGACTTGGGCCCGCGGGTCTTCAGGTTCTGCAGCATGTAGTTCATCGTCAGCCCGGAATCCACGATGTCCTCTATTATCAGTACGTCGCGCCCCTCGATATTTTCCTTGAGGTCCAGGATGGTGCGCACCACGCCGGTGGACTGCGCGCCGGAATAGGACGACAGCATCATGAAATCCAGGCGGGCGTCTATGGAGATGTTCTTGGCGAGGTCCGCCATAAAGAACACGCAGCCTTTGAGCACGCCCACCAGGGTGAGGGCGCGGCCGGCGTAATCTTCGGAGATCCGCGCGCCCAGCTTTTTAATGCCGGCGTTCAGTTCGGAGCCCGATATAAGTATCTCCTGCAGATCTTTATGCATCAGATGTATATTTTAGGTTTTTTGGAGGTTTTTTGCTATAAGAACCGGGCAAAAAGAAGCCCGGGGCTTTTGCCCCGGGCTTTTCAGTTTTGCTCCCGCAGCCGTGTTATTTCTGCAGCTCGGGTTTGGCCGAGAGCTGCGCGTAGAAGAACTGGGACATTATCTGCGACACCAGGCCGGGCTTGGTCTCGAGTTCCTTGGGGTTGTTGATCTTCTTGGCCGCCGCGAGGTCGTTGGCGAAAGCCGCGTCCAGCTGGGCCACGGAGGCGCGGTCCAGGATGTTCACGTTGACCTCGGTGTCGATGCGCTCGCCGCGGGGGTGCAGGTTGTAGGACCCGATGTCGGCGAACTCGCCGTCCACGGTCATGAACTTGGAGTGCAGCGTCTGCATGACGCCCTGCTTAAGATAGATGTTGACGCCGGACTGCTGCAGGGGGATCAGGCACTTCGCCATCGCGTCCACTATCGGCTTGCCTTCGGCGTCGATGCTCTCTTTGGAGTTGGTCAGGATGTTGACCTCCACGCCGCGGGCGCGGGCTTCCAGCACGGCCTGGGTCACGGCGGGGATCGCCACGAAGTAGGCGTTCTCGATATTGATGTTGCGGGTGGCGCCGTACATCGCTTTCACGATGCTGGTCAGGATAGGGGAGGTCTGGGGCGGGTTCTGCAGGACCACCGCCGCGCGGGCGCTGCCGCCCTCGTAATCGGCGTCCTGGGGGCCGCGCACGTCTACCGCTTTGTAGCCCAGCTTTCTGGCGTTCACCTGTTTGTTCCAGACGCTGCCGAGCAGGGCCTTGGCCTGCGCGACCGCGGGGCCGGAGAGGAGGACGTCGGTGTCCCGCCACAGGATGGTGCCGGCCTTATGGGAGTAAACGTCGCCGAAATTCATGCCGCCGGCGATCGCGTAATTATCGTCGGCTATCATCACCTTCACGTGCCAGATGTCGCCGGAGCGGTCCAGGTCGGTATGGCGCAGCACCTCCAGCCCGGCGTCCTGCATCATTTTCACGACTTTCTTGCCGTGGCTGGAGGCCACCGTGTCGTCTATCATGATCTGCACCTGCACGCCTTCTTTGTGCTTGGCTATCAGCATCCGGGCGGCTTCGTAACCGGTGGTGTCGTCATAGAAAGCCCAGCTGGAGATCAGCAGGCTCTTCTTGGCGCCCTTTATCATGGCATCCTTCGCCCTGAAGGAGTTCTCGCCGTCTATAAGGAAGCGGGTATAGTTGCCGGAAGAGAACTTGGAGCCGGTGGCGGCCTCGAACTCGGCGATGAAGCCCGAGTCGGTGAAAAGGGAGGGCTGGCCGGCCTGGCGGGCGGGGTAGGCGGCCGACTTGGAAGCCCTTATAACGCGCTCGGAAACGGCCTCGAAGGAAGGGGCGCCCGTGCCTGGGAACCAGCCGAGGTCGGAGATCTGCGTGCCGAGAGCGTGCCAGATCGTGACGGCGGTGCCGGAGTAGTAAATAGGTTCGGGGCCGCTAAAATTCTGGGAAGCGGGCTCGGCTACGGGCGCCGCTTCATAGCCTTCCAGGCCAAGAGCGCCGGCCGACTGGCCCAGGTTGCCGCCCAACTCTTCCAGTCTGGTGGCCGGGGCAGCGCCGCCGTTGGCGGTCTGCGCGACGGAGAACTGGGGGATCATGACACATGAGACCAGGAGTGAGAGGGCGAGTTTCTTGTTTGTCATGCTTATAGTATACGGCGCAGCCGGCATTTCTTAAAGGGCCATAAAGGCCCGAAGGGCCCAAAAAAGGGCCCATCAAAATATGGGCCCTAAGGGCAAACTGAATAATATCAGCTAATGTCCCCGCGCGCGGGCGGACTTATAAATCCGATTTCACCTATATCTAATCATACCCGTATATCTTGAAAGGGATTTATTCTTTATAATATAGATATCTATATTATAGAATTAGTCCAAATCCATGGGATTTATAGGCTTGGAGGTATCCCCGGAGTCCTCTATACGCTTCTTTTCCTGCTTGAACTTCTCCTCCAGCTCTTTTTTCTTGTCTTCCATGGACTTGCCGGCATTGGTGAAATAATCGTCCAGGCGGCTCTTGTCGGCCTGCATTTTCTTAAAAGCTTCCTTCATGGGGTCGCCCCCCTCTTTAACCACCGGCTTGTCCCAGTGGCGCAGCACCTTGCCGTTCTTCCTGTCCACCTCTATCCGCGCCTTGCAGCACGGGCAGTCTATTAAAAATGTGCCTTCGCTCATAACCCCTCCGGTAATTATTTAACGCCCCACAGCGGATGCTGCTGCGGCAGCACTTTCACCCGGCTCAGGACCGACGCCGCGTAACAGCAGGCCTCTTCCACGAATTTAGCGCCGGGCGGCCTGGCGCCCCCGCGGCGCGCCGTGGCCGGCTGTATAAAAAAAGGAACGCCCGGCCGCGCGGCAGCCGCCAGGGCCACCGCTTTCTTAAAGTCGGACATTTTAGTTTTCGACGTCACTACGACCTTTATAAAAGTTTTTTGCGGCGCGCGGGCGAGGAATTTTTCATGCTCGCGCCAGAAGGCGCCCTGCCCGGTGGAGGACGGAAGTTTTATATCCATGGCTATCACGTCGGCCAGTTTTTCCACCCGGCCCAGCTCCCGGTGCAGCACCCCGTTGGTCTCCAGGTGCAACTGGAGGCCCGCCTTTTTAAGCGCGGGCGCCACGGCCGTTATGAACCGCCAATGCAGCAGGGGCTCCCCCCCGGTAAAGGAGACGGCTTTGGCCTTGCCGGCCCGGGCCAGTTTGACGACCAGCGCCGCCGCCTCGGCGGGGAGCAGCCCGTAGGCCGAGGCGCTGTCCAGCGCGGCGGGTTCGTCGCAATAGGAGCAGGCCAGGTTGCAGCCGGCGAAGCGCAGGAATACCTGCCGCTGCCCGGCATAAAGGCCCTCCCCCTGAACGGAGCAGAAGATGTCGGCTATCGGCGTCTTTATTTTTTTCATTTCCCGGCCGCGGGGTCGGCGAAGCCGGCTTCCGCGAAACCTTTCGCCCGCAGTTTGCAGGAGTCGCAGCGGCCGCAGGGCCGCCGGCCGCCCCGGTAGCAGGACCAGGTCAGCTCCAGCGGGGCGCCCAGTTTAACGCCGAGCCTGGCGATGCCGGCCTTGCTGAGTTTTATCAGCGGGGTAAGGAGTTTTATTTTTTTGCCGCCGGCGCCGCTGCGCGTGCCGTAAGCGGCCGCCCGCTCCAGGGCGCGGTAGAATTCGGGGCGGCAGTCCGGGTAGCCGGAATAATCCAGCACGTTGGGGCCCAGCACCACGGCCTCGGCCCCTTCGGCGTCCGCCAGCGAAAAACCCACCGAGGCGAAGACCAGGTTGCGCCCCGGCACATAGGTGGACGGGATCTCGCCGGAGCCGCCTATCTTTGAGATCTTTACGTCGGGCAGTTTCAGTTCTTTATTGACCAGGGAACAGCCGCCGAACCAGGGGAAAGCCAGTTTTATCTCGTAGAGCTTTACGCCCAGGCGGCGGGCTATGGCGCGGGCGGCCGCGTTCTCGCGCGCGTGGCGCTGGCCGTAATCGAAGGAGACCGCCAGGCAGTCGTAACCTTTTGAGACGGCCCAGCACAGCGCGGTGGTGGAATCCAGTCCGCCCGAGAACAGAACTACGGCTTTCTTCTTCATACGGCGTTCTCCACTATGCCCGAGCCTGCCTTGAATTTTATCCTGGGAACGGCTTTCATATAGCCCTTCCTGAGCACCAGTTCCATGTCGCGCTTGCCCGTCTCCGGCCTGAAGGCCATGAAGTCCAGAACGCGGCCGCTGGCGTGTATCTCCTCGAGCGCCGCGGGGAAGGCGTCGCGCCCTTCCAGTTCCTCTTCCAGGGCGCGGGCGCAGATCATGTCCTCCACGTGCCGGTTGTCGTAGAACAGGCAGGCGGGCACGATCAGCGTCGGCTTGGGGTCTTTCAGACAGTAGGCCGCCAGCGCCGGGAAATTGGCGAAACAGGCCACCAGGATCTCGTCGGCCAGCAGCAGCGAGGCCGCGGCCGGGGAACCGGAATTGGTGACGCTGAGCGCGGGCCGGGCCGGGTCGGACCCGTAAAGAGCGGTATACGGGGAATTATCGTAATGCTCAACGCCCGGCCCCAGGTCCATCTCGGAGAACAGGTCGGCGTCCTTGACGGCGCGGCGCGCCGCCAGGGCCAGGGACGGCACGGCGTAAACCCGCACGTCGCGGCGGCCGCTTTCCAGCAGGGCGCAGATGGTATTGGAGAACCTGAACAGGTCTATCACTATGCCGCGGCCGCGCCAGACGCTGGCCTGCGCGGCGTCGAGCGCGATGGTGATCTTATTTTGCCGTTGGGGTGGAAGCTGCTGTGACATATTTTATGGCCAGGGCGCTTATGTAGACCTCCGGCTCCTGGTAAACGCCCATCTGGGGGCCGGACTCTACGGAATCCAGAGTTATTATAACACCGTCCGCGCCCATGGCGGCGGCCGCCTTGCGGGCCTCGGACTTCAGCTTCTCCGTCTTTGCCCCGCCCGCCCCGGCGCCTACGCGGGGGCTGTGGATTATACCTATGCCGCCCCAGGGGGCGCGGGTCGACTCGCGCGAGGCGAACACCTCCACCTCGCGCCAGTCACGCGCGGGAAACCAGGGGCCTACCTGTATTATGTCCAATTTTGTGGAAGCGCAGGCGGCTAGCGCCAGCAGGGCCGCGGCAAGAAAGGCGGCCTTGTATGCCTGCGCGCGCGCGGTACCGGGAACGGGGCCCATCACACTGCCGTCAGGGCTGGTCTACGCCGAGGTCGCGGCAGATCTTCCTGACGGTAAAATCGGCGATCTCGGTATGCCTGGTAACGGGAACTTCCTTATTGGTCACCGGGTTCACGAAGACGGAATACTTGCCGCCCTCCCGGGAAAGCTCACAGCCCTTGCTGACAAGATGTCTAACCAGATCCTTGCGTTTCATAGATACCTCTTACGGGGCGGGTGAACTAGCGCGCCCCGTACGTATATTTTAGCAATTCTGAGAGGCGGGAAAGCGGGCGGAGCCGCCGGTTCAATCCTGGCTGCGCGGTATGCGGCCGACCAGTTTCCAGGCCACGCCGGTCTTGCCGGCGGTCACCTGAACGAAAGCTATGCTGCCGTCATCCGGGCTTTCGAAGACCAGCAGCGTGCGGCCGGCTTCGTTCATGACGCCCTTCAGCTGGCCGTAGGAGGACGGCATGCCGCCCGGCACGGCGGGGTCTTCCTGCTCGCCGTCGCGGGCGGCGGCGGAGAAGCGCCCGTTTTCTTCCTGCTCGGATCTGGAATCTATCATCACCACCGATTCTTCGGCGTCCTGTTCGGCCGGTTTGGCCTCGGCGGGTTTGGGCGTTTCGGCGCGGACGGACTTCTTGGCCGGGGCCGCGGCGGCGGCGGCCGGTTTGGCCCGCGCGGCCGTCTTTTTCGCGTCGGCCGGCTTGGCCGCGGCCGCCGGGTCCGTGCCTTGCGCGTAAACGGCCTGAGCGCCAGCCAGCAGCAACAGCGTAAATATGGTTTTTTTCATGATCCTGCCTCCGTAACGTTCCGCGTCTTAGAACCGCTTCACGGCCACTTTCCCGGTCTTTATCCCCAGCAATTTAAGCGCGAGGCCTGAAAATCTTTCCGGGGCGTCGCTCACTATGAATTCGGAGCGTCCTTTTCCGCCGCCTTTGAGCAGCCCGCCGCGTTCAAGTTCGCGTCTGGCGCTGGCGGCGGCGACGCGCGCCGAATCCACTATGCGCGTATGCGGGCCCATCACCCCGGCTATGATCTTCTTCAGCAGCGGGTAATGGGTGCAGCCCAGTATCAGCGCGTCTATCTTCTTCCCGCGGAAAGGGGCCAGGTATTCGCGGGCGACCAGCGCGGCCACCGGCTTGGCGCACCAGCCCTCTTCCACCAGCGGAACGAACAGCGGACAGGCTTTTTCAGTGACCCTCACGCGCGCGCCGGCCGCGGCGAGGGCCTTGGAATACGCCCGGCTGTTCACCGTGGCCGACGTGCCCGTCACCAGCACCCGGCCGCCGGGCGGCACGGCTTTCAGCGCGGCCTCCACTCCGGGGACGATGACGCCCAGCACCGGCACGGGAGAAATTTTACGGATCTCTTCCAGGGCCAGCGAAGAGGCCGTGTTGCAGGCCACCACCAGCAGCTTGATCTTTTTTTCCAGCAGGAACGCGGTGATCTCTTTCGAAAAAGCTATGACGGCCTCGGCCGACTTGGTCCCGTAGGGGACGCGCGCCGTGTCGCCGAAATAGACCAGGTTCTCGGCGGGCAGCAGGGCGCGCAGGGCCTTGAAGACGGTAAGCCCGCCCAGCCCCGAGTCGAAGATCCCTATCGGCCTTTCTTTGTTCTTCATCGTCTGGCCGCGCTCCGCCGGCCTACTTCCACTGCCTGCTTTCGGCGTACTTCATAACGCCCCTGTAAATGGCCGAGGCTATTTTCACGCGGGTTTTCTTGTCGTTCATGTTCTTCTGGTCGGAAGAATTGGTCATAAAACCCATCTCCACCAGGATGCCGGGGGAGTAAGTGCCGCGCAGCACATAGAAAGCCGCCTGCTTCACGCCGCGGTTGGCGAAAGGCGTGCGTTTTTCCATCTCCGCCGTCACCATGCCCGCCAGGCGGCTGCCTTCGTTAAGATATTCGTTGCGCGCCATCGAGTGCAGGAGCATGGCCGCCGGGTCGCCCTGCCCGGCGCCGTCCTCCAGGCCCACCACGGAGTTTTCGTAGTCGGCGACTTCCGCGGCCCAGGGGTCGGAGGCTTTTTCCGACATGAAATAGATCTCGAACCCCTTCTCGCGCCGGTCGCGGGAGGCGTTGGCGTGGATGGAGATGAAGATGTCCGCCTTGAAATTATTGGCGACGATGGAGCGGTCGGCCAGCGGCACGAAGGTGTCGTCGTTGCGGGTCAGCAGCACGTCGAACAGTTCCTCGCCCTTGAGCTGGTCGTAGAGCTCCTTGGCCACCGCGAGGTTCAGGTCCTTCTCTTTCAGGCCGAACAGCTTGCGCCCGCCCGGGTCCTTGCCGCCGTGCCCGGCGTCGATGACGATCTTCTTGCGGCCGGAGCGTTCCACGGTCATTTTATCCGGGATGTTCATGCCGCCCGCCGCGGTGACCGCCGCGGCGCTGGCCGCCGCCACGCCGAACCCGCCGCCGTTCGGCGGGATCACGGCCGCGGCGTCCGTTTCCGGGGCCGTGATGGACTGCGGGATGGAGCTGCGCTGCTTCATAACGTCTATTACCAGCCGGTCCGGGTCCGTGAGCTTGAAGACATTGACGCTGCCGAAATTATCGTCGGGATTGACCACGACGCGGGCCATTTTATTCTCCTGTATCAGGTCCACCCCGCGCACCGTCCCGTCGCCGATATTGAGTTTTTCTTCGCCGCCTATCACCCCGCCCATGACCGTCACGTTGAAAAGATTGTTCTCTTTCTGGGAGGTCTGCCACTCCAGCGGCTCCTCCATGTAGACGACGATGCGCGTCTTGTCCTGGTAGGAGAAGAAGTTCACGGAGGTGATGTTCACCTCGCGCTGCGCGCCCAGCGCGCCGGTAGCTTTGTTGTAATCCAGCCTGAAGCCGAAAGCGTCCGCGAAGTGCTTCGAAACGAAGAAGTCCAGCGCCAGGAAGGCCTTGCCGCCGCGCACTATCAGCGGGTTGGGGAACTCCTGTTTCTCGTCGTTAATAAGCACCGAGTCGGACTTCATGAAGAAGACCACCTTGTTGCCCTTGATCTGCAGCAGCAGCTTGCCGGACACCGGGTACCAGTAGATCTTGCCGCCGATGAGCCTGGCGGCCTCGGAGGCGTTCAGATAGAGGGTCCCGCTCAGGCTGTAAGTGCCGATCTTGCCGGCGTAGACCCCGTTCCTGAGATAAGTCACCTCGTCGACCCTGGCCTGGGCCGTTGCGGCCCACAGCATGGCAGTAAAAACACACAACGCGATCTTTTTCAGCATAATTTTCGCTCCGTCGGCTTCTTCCTTCCGCCCGCCCCAGCGCTACTCCAGTATTATCCTGTAGTCTTCCCACGTAAGCTGCGGGTCCGACGCCAGTTTTACGCTGCGGTGCACGTTCTTCTCGATCATCGCCAGTTTTTTCCTGAGCACTTCGCACAGGATCGGGTGCGTCACCACGCGCAGGTTCCCGCCGGGGCGGCCCATGGTGATATTGTGGATCTCCCGCTGGATCTTGATGCGGATGCTCTCGCTGGAGAGCACGCGCCCGGAACCGTGGCACTCGGGACACTCCTCGGTGAGCAGGCTGACGGTGCTCTCGCGCTTGCGCTCGCGCGTCATTTCCACCAGCCCGAGGCGGGTGATGGGGAGGATGCGGATCTTGGCGCGGTCGCGGCTGACCGCGGCTTCCATGGCGTTGACCACCTTGTGGCGGTTGGAGGCCTTCTTCATGTCTATGAAGTCGATGACTATGATGCCGCCGATATTGCGCAGCCGGAGCTGCCGGGCGGCTTCCGCCGCGGCCTCCAGGTTGGTGGCGGTCACGGTCTCCTCCTGCGATTTGGAGCCGGTAAAGCGGCCGGTATTGACGTCTATGGCGCAGAGCGATTCGGCCTCCTGGATAATGATGCTGCCCCCGTTGGGGAGCGGCACTTTTATCCGGCGCAGCTCGTCTATTTCCTTCTCGATATTGAACGCCTTGAAGATGGGCGTCTTGCTGTCGTACAGCTTGATGCGGTCCTTCAGGTCCGGGGAGATCTTGGCCGCGAATTCCTGGACGTTGTGGAAATCTTCCTTATTGTCCAGCATGTAGATGGTGGTCTCCTCGGAGAGGATGTCGCGCGCCACCTGCATGGTCATGTCCATATCCTTATGCAGCAGAGCGGGCGGCCGGGAGGTGTCGTAGCGGGCCTGCACGGTATCCCACATCTTGAGCAGGTACTGCACTTCGCGCTCCATTTCTTCTTCGGTGGCCCCTTCGGCCTCGGTGCGCACGATGCAGCCCTTGGTGCCCAGCGTCTTGGTATCGGCGATCTTACGCATGATCTCGGAGAGCCGCTTGCGCTCTTCGGCGTCCTCGATGTTCTTGGACACGCCCACGAATTCCTGGAACGGCGTCAGCACCAGGAAGCGCCCGGGCAGGGAAACGTCCATGGTCACCTTCATGCCCTTGGTGCCGATGGCGTCCTTGGTCACCTGCACCATCACTTCCTGGTCTTTCCTGAGCAGTTTGTCTATCGGCTCCTTCTGGTTGCCCAGCACGTCGGAGATGTAGATATAAGCGTTCTTGTCCAGGCCGATGTTCATGAACGCGCTGGAAATGCCCGGCAGCACGTTCTCCACCTGGGCCTTGTAGATGTTGCCGACTATGTTGCCGGAGCTTCTGCGTTCCCAGAACAGTTCCGCCAGTTTCCCCCCCTCCAGTATCGCTATGCGCGTTTCCTCGAACGAGGTGTTCGCGAAAATTTCCTTCTTTATTTTTACGTTTGCCATATTAAAACTCTCCTTAAACTTTAAATAAACTTGTCCTTAAAACACTTCCAGCTTGCCGCTGGAGTCGAACCAGTACAATTCCTTCCTTACGATGCGTTTAAAAACCGGCTTCCCGCCGGCCATCAGTTCGGCCACCGTCTCCGGCTTCACGTTGCGCCCGGGCGCCAGCCGCAGCGTCGTCTTCAGCAGCGCCGAGGCCGGGTCGAAAGAGGCCGCCAGCACCGGCTCCCTCGCGTCCAGGGTCTTGCGCTCGCCGGAGGGCTTCACCTTTTCGAACGGCAGGGTCTTCAGCGCCAGGAAAGCGTCTACCGCCGCCTGCGCGAAACCCGCTGGGAAGTCCCCCTCCATGAAATACTCGGCCGCGTTGACGGCCGCCTCTATGGACGGGAAAAAAACCGGGATGCGCCGCGCCGAGAGCAACCGGAAGCGTTCGTCGTCGAGCGGCCTGAGCTTCTCCAGCACTTCGGCCTCCCGGGCGAACTCCTCCAGATAAAGATCGGCGTATTCGCACAGGCTTTCATGCCCCACCGACACCGCCGGCCCGAAGGCCATGCGCGGCGTGACCGTCCCGCCGGCCTTGGCCGGCCAGCACTTCAGGCCGCAGGCCGCGGCGCGGCCGCGCAGCGTCTTTATCTGCTCGAGGTGGCTCAGATCCTTCGCCGGGGCCAGCCTGGCGAATTTCAGCCTTATCCGCGATTTGGGTCCTTCGTTCATAATTAAACCAAAGCGTAGCGCCGGGCATAGACGGATTCCGCTATCCCCAGGGCGGCCATCGTCGCCACCAGGTTCGAGCCGCCGTAAGAAAGCAGCGGCAGCGGCACCCCGGCCACCGGGGCCAGCCCCAGCAGCATCCCGAAATTTATGCAGAAATAGACCAGGAACATGGCGAAGATGCCGCAGTTGGTCAGGTAACCGAACCGGTCCCGCGCCAGGCGCGCGCCCTGCATTATCCTGCGCATCATCAGCACGTAAAGCCCCATGACCAGGAGCATCCCCCAGAAGCCCATTTCCTCGCCCACTACGGCCAGGATGAAGTCGGTGTGCCGCTCCGGCACGAAACCCAGGCGCGACTGCGTGCCGGAGAATATCCCCCGCCCGAGTATCCCGCCGGACCCTATGGCGATGCGCGCCTGCAGCAGGTTGTAGCCGGCGCCGCGCGGGTCGCTTTCCGGCGACAGGAAAACTTCCAGCCGCTTCTGCTGGTAGTCCTTCATCTGGTTCTTGACCAGCATGCCTGAGAAAAAACCGAGGATAAGCACCAGCGCGGCCCCGGCGAAATAGACGCCGGTGACGTTGGCGTAAAGCTTCACGGAAAGGCGCCACAGCGCCCAGGCGGCGGCGGCGACGCCGGCCACGAAGGAAAGCGCGCTCAGCCAGGAATCGGACAGGTGGAAGAAATACCCCACCAGGGCGTTATCCAGCAGCTCCGGGTTCAGCGTTATGATGGTCCACAACACCGGGAACAGCGCGGAGATGAAGGCGTAGCCCAGTATGATGGACAGGTGGAAAACGCTGGCGCCCGAGGCGAACAGCATGACCAGCGCCACGGGGAAAGTGAGGAGGATGGCTGAGAAATCCGGCTGTTTTATAAGGAGGAAGAAGACGGGCAGGCACAGCGCGAAAGCGCCCATGACCGTCGGCAGTTCGCGGATCTTGCCTATGCGCTTGTCCAGGAAATTCGCCAGCACCAGGATCAGGCCCACCCTGGCGAATTCGGACGGCTGCACGGAGAAGAAAGGCAGGCGGTACCAGGAACGGGCGCCCTTGTCCACCACGCCGAAGATCAGCACGCCGGCCAGAAGCACCAGCAGGAGACCGTAAACGTACTTCCACTGGTCCTGGTAGACCTGGTAGTTCAGGCTCCAGGCGATGGAGAAAGCGATAAGGCCGAAGGGGATGGCCATAAGCTGGGTGCGTATGATCCTGGCCTGCTGGGGCAGCACGGCCACGGAGGAAAAAACCGCCACCGTGCCTATAGCGAGCAGCACCAGCACGGACAGGAACAGAACCCAGTCCATACGGCTTTTCTTAAGGCCCGCCTGCGGGGTAAAGATCACAATTCCACCTCCGCCTGTTCTGGCTGGGCGGGCTGCGGGGGCCCGGGCACGTCGGCCGGCGCCTCCGGGCGTTTGTTCTGCGCTTTAAGATCTTCGCTGAGCGCCGCTTCTATGACGGCCTTGGCTATGGGGGCGGCGGCCGAGGCGCCGTGCAGCCCGTGCTCTACCAGCACGGCCACGGCTATTTTGGAGGGCGCGTCCCCGACGGTGGCGTAGGCCACGAACCACGCGTGGTCCTTGCCCTGCGGATTCTGGGCCGTGCCCGTTTTACCGTACATTTCGGCGCCTGTTATCCTGGCCATCTGGCCGGTACCCTCGAGGACCACGCTGTGGAGGCCTTCGCGTATCAGCGCCCAGGTGGACGGCTTCAGGTCCACGCGGCCGAGCGTTTCCGGCTCGCCCTTGTAGAACAGCTGCCCGTCGCTCTTAACTATCCGGTCCACGTAGTAGGGCCGGTGGAAAGCGCCGCCGTTGGCCACGGCCGCTATCATGCCGGCCGCCTGCATCGGCGTCATCAGGGTTTCTCCCTGGCCTATCGCCAGGTTAAGCGTGTCGCCTATGAACCAGTAGCTTTTCTTCGCGGCGCGCGCGCTGGGCCCGAAAACGTTGCCGCTCCTCTCGTCCGGCAGCGCGATACCGGAGGGTTTGCCCAGGCGGAACGCTCTGGCGTATTTTTCTATGGTCAGCGCGCCGGCCCTCTGCCCCGTATAATAAAAATACACGTCGCAGGAGTTGGCCAGCCCGTCGATAAAGGACACCGCGCCGTGGCCTTTCTTGTTCCAGCACTTGAAAACGCGGCTGCCGGCGTCGTAGTAGCCGGGGCAGAGGAATTTCTCGTCCACGCCCACGCGCCCCGACTCGAGCACGGCGGCGGCGGTGATTATCTTGAAGATCGAACCGGGCGGGTAGCTGCCCTGCAGCGCCACGTTGAACTCGGGCAGGATCTTGCCGGCGGGCAGGCCTTCTTTCTCGGAGCCGGACAGGACGAACATGTTGGGATCGTAGTCCGGCGCCGAGGCGAAGGCGATGACCGCCCCGCTGCGCGGGTCGAGCGCCAGCACGGCGCCTTTGCCGCTTATGGACTTGACGAGCCCTTCTTCCGCGGCGGCCTGCGCCTTGGAGTTGATCGTGAGGAAAATATCCGCGCCGGGCACCCACTTACGGCTCTCCAGCACGCGGTTCAGTTTGCCGCGCGAATCCACCTCGAGGTAAATGCCGCCGTCCTTGCCCCGCAGTTCCTTCTCGTACATCTTCTCGAGCCCGGCCTTGCCCAGGCGCGAGTCCATGGAATAGTTCTTATCCCTGGAGCGGGACGCCCAGTCCTTCGCGTCCATCTTGCCGATGTAGCCCATGAGATGGCTGAGATAGGGGCCGAAAGGGTAATAGCGCCGCGCTTCGACGATTATGTCTATGCCGGGGTAGACCGCCTTCAGTTCGGAGAGCGCCAGCATGATCCGCTGCGGCAGATTTTCCGCCAGGCGCACGGGTTTTTCGCGGGAGGCCGCGCGGAAGATCCTGTTGCGCAGTTCCTCGTATTCCACGCCGAGCGGGCGCGCCAGGGCCCGCGCCAGGCGTTCTATCTCGGCGTTGGTCTTCGCCCCGCCGGGGAAATAAATGAGACTGAAAGAAGGTCTGCTGGTGGCCAGCGCCACCTCGTCCGAGGAGAAAATACGGCCGCGCGGAGCGGCCTGGGCTATGACCTGCGTGCGGTTCCTCTCCGCTATCTCGCGGTAATGGGCGGCTCCGAGCACCTGCAGGTTGACCAGCCGGAACAGGAACAGCAGTGCCGCGCAGTAGCCCAGCACCCAGACCAGTTCAAGCCGTTCCTGCGGTATCTGCCGGTCTATCATATTACGCCGGACCGCCGTTTCAGCAGGTAGAACACCTGGAACACCACCGGCACCGCCAGGGCGTTGAGGAAAGGTTCCGCCAGGAAGATCTTAAGCCCGAGCGGGTTGATCCGGGCGAAGGCCAGGCTGAGGCCCTGGTAAAAGAACATGCACACCCACGACAGCGCCAGCGCCGCCACCAGCTGGGAGAAGGGACTGGCCATGTCGAAGTGCCGCTTCATCACGTACACCGCGTAAGCCAGCAGCGAATACGTGAGCGCGTAGCCGCCGAACAGGCTCGAGCCCAGCATGTCGGCGTAAAGTCCGAGGAAGAAGCCCCAGGCGATGCCTTTTACGGGGCCCGCCAGGATGGCCGCGCAGAGCGCCGCCGCGAATAGGAGGTTCGGGGCCAGCCCGAAGAAGGTCAGGTTCTGCGTCCACCACCAGTAGAGGCTGCCGGTCGCCAGGTAGACGAGGACTTCCATTATGATCGTCATTTCCTCTCCGCCTGGCCGGTCAGGTCCGTCTGGATATTGCGCTTCACCACGAAGACTTCCTTGAGGGTATTGACGTTGACCGCCGGGGTCACGTCGGCCGTTATGAAATTCATGAAGGACTCCCGCGGGTAGACCTTGGCCACCTTGCCTACGGCTATGCCGGGCGGGAACAGCAGGCCGCCGGGCGAGGTGACGAGCTCTACGCCCTCGGCCAGCGCGGATTCCTCGGGCACGTAGTTCATCCGCAGCAGCCATGTCCCTTTGCCCTCCACCAGGGCCTCGAGCCCGGCGGGAGCTATCGAGCACACGGCGGACGCGGCGCTGTTGGTCAGCAGCAGCACCTTGGAAAATTTGGGGTAGACCTCGAACACGCGGCCGGCGAGGCCCGCGCGCCCTTCCTCCATGCCGAGCACGGTGTCGTTGACGGAGATGCCGGCTTCGGCGCCTTTGTCGATAAAGAAGGAGCCGTACCAGTCGGCCGGGGTCTTGTTGACTATCCTGGCCCAGGAACCGGCCCAGGGCAGGCCGCGGGACAGCCGCATCTCGCGGGTGAGGCGCTCGTTCTCGGAGACCAGGGGGGAGGCGTTCTGCAGCTTCACTTCGAGCCCGCGGAGCTTGTCCTTGAGGGCGCGGTTCTCCTGGTCTGTTTCCAGGAGCGCCACGAAGTTAGCCGGGACGTTGCGGATAAAATAGCCGTACTTGGCCCCGTAATGCATGGAGGGGTAAAGGCTGTAGCTCGCGGCTATCCGCGCGGTGTTGGCAAGTTTGGATGCGGGAAAAATAAGAAGGAGTACCGAAACGGCTATAAAAAAAACTATAGCGTAATTAGCTGCGTCCTTTTCTCTGCTCATCGCAATCCCCGGTAAGGGACCCGCCTGAAACCCAGCTCCCCCTCTAAACGGGGGCTCAGCTGCGGTACGACTTCAGGAATTCGGGCCTCTGCTGGATCTTGTCCAGCTCTTCAAGATACTTACCGCAGCCCAAGGCGACACAGCTAAGAGGATCGGCAGCCCTGTGGACGGGCAATTCTGTTTCCTGCCGGATGAGCTCGGGGAAACCGCGCAACAGCGATCCCCCGCCCGCCAGCACCATCCCGCGGTCCACAAGGTCCGAGGAAAGTTCAGGGGGCGTCTCTTCCAGCACCTGCTTTATCACGTCCACTATCAGCTGGACAGGCTCCATCAGGGCCTGTCTTATCTCTTCAGAAGTCACAAGAATCGTCTTGGGCAGCCCCTTGGCCTGGTCTCTGCCCTTAACCTCTATCGTCTTTTCTTCTTTTAAAGGGAAAACCGATCCGATCTGTATCTTTACCTCTTCAGCGGTAGTTTCGCCGATAACTAAATTGTGCTTGCGCCGGAAATACTGCACTATGCAGTCGTCCATCTCGTCGCCGGCCACGTCGAGGGACTTCGCCACGACCATGCCGCCCAGGGAGATGACCGCCACCTCGGTGGTGCCGCCGCCTATGTCGCAGATCATGCTGGCATGCGGTTCCGAAACCGGCAGGTCCGAACCGATGGCGGCCGCCATCGGCTCCTCTATGAGCGCCACTTCGCGCGCGCCGGCCTGTTCGGCCGATTCCTGCACCGCGCGCTTCTCGACTTCGGTTATGCCTGACGGGATGCCTATAACTATGCGGGGGTGCAGCAGGCTGCGCCTGTTATGCACTTTGCGGATAAAGTACTTTATCATTTCCTGCGTAACTTCGAAATCCGCTATCACGCCGTTCCTGAGCGGGCGCACGGCCACGATGTTCGACGGGGTGCGACCCAGCATCAGCTTGGCTTCCGCGCCCACCGCCAGTACCTTACGCCTGTTCTTGTCGATAGCCACCACCGAAGGCTCGCGCAGCACGATACCCTTGCCCTTAACGTAGACAAGAGTATTCGCGGTGCCGAGGTCTATACCGATATCGTTTGAGAACAGGCTGAAAAAGTAGTCGAACATTCCCATGGAGTCCTATTAAACCAGTTTTACCAGCGCCGTTTCCGTGGCGTCGCCCCTGCGGGCGCCCAGCTTGAGGATACGCGTAAAGCCGCCGGGGCGCTCTTTATAGCGCGGGGCTATCACGTCGAAAACCTTGTGATACACGACCTTGTCCTTGATGACGCGGCGCACTTCTATGTGCCGGCCGTTCTTGGCGTCGGCTATCACGCGCTCCACCACGCGCTTGAGTTCCTTGGCCTTAGGCAGAGTCGTCTCCACCTTCTCGTGCATCAGGAGGCTCGTGGCCATATTGGAGAACATGGCCCGGCGGTGAGACCCGGTCCTTGAAAGTTTCCTTGCGCCCAGATTATTTATCATATAGGTCCTTAAACGGGGATCAGTCTATCTTCATGCCGAGGTCAAGGCCCATCTCTTTAAGCTTTTCCTTGATCTCGTCGAGAGATTTCTGCCCGAAATTCTTCACGGCCAGCAGGTCGTCTTCGGACTTGCGGACCAGTTCGCCTATCGTGCGGATACCGGCCACCTTGAGGCAGTTGGAAGCGCGCGAGGACAGCTCTATCATTTCCACGCCCTGCTCCAGCTTACCGGTCATTTCGCCGCCGGCTTCTTTCTTGGCGACTTCGGCCTTGGCGGGCTCTTTGGCGGCTTCCTCGGCCGGCAGGAAGGGCATGATCGAGCGGCGCAGGAGCGCGGCGGTGCTGCTCACGGCGTCGGAGGGGGTCACGGTCCCGTCGGTCCAGACCTCGAGCACGAGTTTATCGTAGTCGGTGCGCTGGCCCACGCGGGCGTTCTCCACGGTGTAGTGCACTTTCTGGATAGGGGAGAAGATCGCGTCCATCGGGATGAAATCCATCGGCAGGTTCATGCGGGAGCGGATCTCTTCGGAGGTAAGATAACCCGAACCGCGGGCGATCTCGAGCTCCACTTCGAACTCGGCGCCGGACTCGACGTGGGCGAGCACCAGGTCCTTATTGATTATTTCGACGTTGGCGTTCTCCTGGATGTCGGAGGCCTTGACCTCTTTCTTGCCCTTCAGGGAGATCATCACGGTCTCGGGGCCTTCGCCCTTGAGGCGCACGCGCAGCTTCTTCAGGTTCAGGACGATGTTGACCACGTCTTCCTGCACGCCGTTGATGGCGGCGTATTCATGCCTGGCGCCCTTGATGCGCACGGCCACCACGGCCGCGCCCTCGAGGCTCGACAGCAGTATGCGCCGCAGCGAGTTGCCTATCGTGTGGCCGTAGCCCTTTTCATAGGGCTCGGCGGTGAACTTCGCGTAATTTTCCGTCTTCGACTTGTCTTCTACGTTAAGCGCTTCGGGAATAACCAGCTGTTTTGAGAAAGTTGCCATTAAGAACCTCTTTTATTTGGAATAGAATTCGACGATGAGCTGCTCGTCGGCGGAAATACTCGACTCCGCGCGGTCGGGCCAGCGCACGAGCTTGCCCTTCTTGGCGCCGGCGTCCCACGACAGGAAGCTGGGGCGGTAGGAGGCCTTCTCGGCGTGCTCGAGCCCCTGCTTCACCAGCGCGGTCTCGGCGGTCCCCGCGTTGATCGAAACTTCGTCGCCGGGCTTGAGCATGGCGGACGGGATCGAGAGGCAGCGGCCGTTCACGTTGATGTGCCCGTGGTTGACCAGCTGGCGGGCGGCCTTCAGCGACACGGCGAAACCCAGGCGGCGCACGATGTTATCGAGGCGCACTTCCAGGAAGCGCAGCAGCGCGACGCCGGTCTGCCCCTTGTCCTTGGAGGCCTTCACGAAGAAACGCTTGAACTGGGCCTCGGTCACCTGGGCGCTGAGGCGGGCTATCTGCTTCTCGCGCAGATGTTTGCCGTAGTCGGACATCTTGTTCGGCCGCTTGCCGCCGCCGAAGCGCTTTTCTTTTTCGGCTTTCTGCGCGCGGTCCACGAGGCAGTTCGTGTGGCACTTGGTTCCCTTAAGGAACAGCTTCTGGCTGACTTTTTTGCATTTCTTGCAGCTGGGTCCGGTATATCTCGACATTGGTAAAGTCTCCTTGGGTTTTCTCGCTGTTACACGCGGCGGGCTTTAGGGGGCCTGCAGCCGTTGTGGGGGATCGGGGTGATGTCCTTAATGGACACCACGTGTATGCCGCTCTGCGCCACCGCGCGGATGGCGGTCTCGCGGCCGGGCCCGGGCCCGCTCACCAGCACCATGGCCTGCTTCACGCCGTAATCGGCGGCTTTAGCCGCGGCCTTGGCCGCGGTTATCTGCGCCGCGAAGGGGGTGCCCTTCTTGGTGCCGCGGAAGCCGTTGCCGCCGGAAGTGGACCAGGCGATAACGCCGCCCTTCTCGTCGGTAAAGGTGACTATCGTGTTGTTGAACGAGCAGTTCACGTACACGCGGGCGAACGCCACTGTGCGGAAGCGGCGCCGGGGCGCGGCTTTCTGGTCGGGCTTCTTCGCCCCGTCCTGGGGCTGCTGGTTTTTATTTTCGTCTGCCATAGTTTTAAATCATCCTCCGTAGTTTTTCCCCCGCTTTCGCGGGAGGTTCGCCGCTAGGCCTTAGCCGGCGCCGCCGCCGCCTTGGATGCACCCACCGTCCGTCTGCGGCCTCTGCGGGTCCGGCCGTTGGTGCGGGTGCGCTGACCGCGCACGGGCAGGTTCCTGCGGTGCCTGTAACCGCGGTAGCTGTTGATCTCGACGTAGCGCTTCAGGTTGGCGGTGATCTCGCGGCGGAGCTCGCCCTCAACCTTGTATTCCTTGGTTATGAAAGTGTTCAGCAGACCCACCTGGTCCTCGGTCAGGTCTTTCACCCTGGTATCGGGGTCCACCTGGGCCTTGAGGCTTTCAAGGATCTTCTTGGCCATCGGGCGCCCTATGCCGAAAACATAGGAAAGCGCTATGCTTATCTTTTTATCTCTGGGTAAATCCACACCTGCTATACGTGCCATACATTCTCCTCTTAACGTCCTATAATCGGTAGCTCCGGCGTGCCGGACCTTATCCCTGCCGCTGCTTGTGGCGGGGGTCTGTGCAGATAACGCGGACCACGCCCTTGCGCTTGACTATCACGCACTTCACGCAAATTTTTTTAACGCTCGCTCTTACTTTCATTGAAGCACCTCTAAACTATGGTTATGCCGTCGCAGCGCCGCCGCCGAGCGGCCTTATTTTTCCCTGTACACTATGCGGCCCTTGCTGAGATCGTAAGGCGAAAGTTCCATCTTCACCTTGTCGCCCGGGAGGATCTTTATGTGGTGTATGCGCATCTTGCCGGAAATGATGCCGAGTATCGTTTTGCCCGGGGCTATTTCAACCTTAAAAGTGGCGTTGGGGAGGGACTCTTTCACTATGCCCTCTATCTCTATTTTTTCACTGTTTTCTGACATATTTATATATTATACAAAATTCGGCCTCAACCGTTACCGACAATGCTTAAGATCTCGCAACCGCCCTCGGTAACGGCCACCGTATGTTCGTAGTGGGCCGCCAGGCTGCCGTCCGCGGAAACCGCCGTCCACCCGTCGTTCTTTACGATTACTTCGGCGCGGCCCAGGCACAGCATCGGCTCTATGGCCAGCGTCATGCCGGCCTTCAGGACCGGGCCCGAACCGGGCCTTCCGAAATTAGGGATCGAAGGCTCCTCGTGCAGCCGCCGCCCTATGCCGTGGCCGGTAAACTCGCGCACCACCGACATGCCGTTCTCCTCCGCGTAGCTCTCAACGGCGTGGGACACTTCGCCGAGCCTGGCCCCGGCCCTGACTTTTAAAAGAGCTTCTTCCAGCGAGCGGCGCGTCACGTCCATCAGGCGCTTTGCCCCGCCGGAGATCTCGCCCGCGGCCACCGTCAGCGCCGCGTCTCCGTAAAAACCGTCGCAGACCGCGCCCAGGTCTAGGCTGACGATGTCGCCTTCCTTCACAAAACGTTTAGGGCTGGGAATGCCGTGCACGATCTCTTCGTTTATGGAAACGCAGAGCGTGGCCGGGTAACCGCGGTACCCGAGGAAAGCCGGCACGGCCCCGAGGTCACGCACGCTTTTTTCGGCGAACCGGTCAAGGTCCAATGTGGACACGCCGGGCTTCACTCGCGACTTCAGTTGTAAAAGAACTTCTGCCACCACGCGGGACGCTTTGCGGATGCTGACGATCTCCGCCGGGGTCTTTATCTCTATCACGGCTCAGGCTTTCCCGGCGAACATCGCGGCGATCTTCGCGGCCACGGCCTCCGGCGCCAGGGAGCCGTCCGCCTCGTGGAATATGCCCGAAGACCGGTAGTAGGACAGCAGCGGTTCCGTCTGGTCCTTGTAAACCTGTATGCGCCGCGCAATGACCTCGGCCTTGTCGTCCTCGCGCGTCAGCAGAGGCTTGGCGCAGACGTCGCAGACGCCTTCTTTGGCGGGCGGGCTGGTCACCACGTTGTAGATCTTGCCGCAGCCGGAACAGGTGCGCCGCGCGCCCAGGCGCCTGGCCACTTCCGCTTCGGGCACGTTAATAAAGATCACGGCGTCTATGGCCTGGCCGCGCGACTCGAACCAGTTGTCGAGTCCTTCGGCCTGTTCCACGGTCCTGGGGAACCCGTCGAACAGGAGCCCGCGGGTCTCGACGCTGAGCCGGGCCTTGAGCACTTCCAGCACCAGTTTATCCGGCACCAGCCGGCCGGCCGTCATGTAGGAAGCCACTTCAGCCCCGAGAGGCGATTTTTTCGCCAGCTCTTCCCGGAAGATGTCCCCGGTGGAGACGTGGAACATCCCCAGTTTTTGAGAAAGAACCTTTGCCTGGGTCCCTTTTCCGGAACCAGGATACCCCAGTAAAATTATATTCATGATCCGCTTAACTCCCGACGTTGAACCAGCGGCCCTTGATTCTTGAGTTCTTGTAGAAGCCCTCGTAGTTGCGCATCACCAGGTGGGCCTCGGTCTGCGCGATGGTATCAAGAGCGACACCTACGACGATCAGCAGCGACGTGCCGCCGAAGTAGAAAGGGACGTTGAATTTGGCGCGCAGGTAGTCCGGCAGCACCGCTATCAGCGACACGAACAGCGCGCCGCCGAGCGTTATCCTGTTCAAGACCCACTCGATATGGGAGGCCGTTGGCTCGCCCGGGCGTATGCCGGGGATGAACCCGCCCCACTTCTTCATGTTCTCGGCCAGGTCCTTCGGGTTGATGCTGACCGAATTGTAGAAATAGCAGAAGAAGATGATAAGCGCCACGTAGAACAGCTGGTACATAACGCTCGAATGGTTCATCAGGCTCATCAGCTTCTGGGCCCAGGGGGCGCCGGGATTGAACGACCCTATGGTGTAGGGCACGCTCATCAGGGAGACCGCGAAGATAACGGCGATAACGCCGGACTGGTCCACCTTCAGCGGCAGGAACGTGGAAGCGCCGCCGTACATCTTACGGCCCACCATGCGCTGCGCGTACTGCACCGGGATCTTGCGCTGGGCGGTCTCCACCCAGATCACAAAGGCGACGATGGCGACGACCATGGCAAGTATCAGCATGCCGGAGATCAGGCTTACTTCGTCTATCTGTATCAGCCGCGTCATGTTCAATACTGCGGCGGGCAGACCTGAAACTATACCGGCGAATATGATAAGTGAGATGCCGTTGCCGATGCCGCGTTCGGTTATCTGTTCGCCCAGCCACATCACAAAGATGGTGCCGGTGACCAGCGTGACCACGGTCACGAAGTAGAACCCGAAGGTCGGGTTGGTGACGATGGAGGGTCCGCCGCCCGCGTTCATCTTGGTCATCGCGATGGTGAGCCCCAGCGACTGGAAAGCCGCCAGGAACAGCGTGAAGAAGCGGGTAAACTGCGTGATCTTCTTGCGGCCGGATTCACCTTCTTTCTGCAGGCGGTCCAGCATGGGGAACACGTGGGCGCCCTGCACCAGGCTCATGATGATGGAAGCGTTGATATAGGGCATCACACCCATCGAGAAGATGGAGAAGTTGCTAAGCGCGCCTCCGGAGAAGATATCCAGGAAGCCCAGCAGCGAGCCTTTCTGGGCCTCGAAGATGGCCTGCAGCGCCGCGGTGTTGATGCCCGGTATCGGGATAGTGGCGCCCAGGCGGTAGACCGCCAGCGCCCCGAGGACGAAGAATATCCGTCTCTTAAGATCCTGGATCTTGAAGATATCGGTAATCTGTTGCATTATTTTTTATCCGTTTTGGCTTTTTTCTTGGCCGCGTTCTCGGCGTCTACCAGGGCCTGTTTGGCGGCCTTGGCCCCGACCAGCAGGGTGGTCTTGCCGCCGGCCTTGGTTATTTTTTCGGCCGCGCCTTTGGAGAAGGAGTGGGCGGTGACGTTGAGCGCCTTGGTGACTTCCCCGTTGCCGAGGACCTTCACCAGCGTGTCGTGCTTGATCAGCCTGCGCTTGAGCATGTCCGCCGGGGTAACGCTGGCGCCGGCGGCAAAATTCTTTTCGAGGGAGGAGAGGTTGACCCACTCGTAGTTCTGCCGGAACTGGGTATTGCTGAAACCGCTCTTGGGGATGCGGCGCAGCAGCGGGGTCTGACCGCCTTCGAAACCGTTGCGTTTGGTACCGCCGGAAGTGGAGTTCTGGCCTTTCTGGCCGCGGGTGGAAGTCTGGCCGTGACCCGATCCCTGGCCGGTGCCGAGGCGCTTGCGCTTGTGCACAGAACCGTACTTGGGTTTAAGATTGTTCATTCCGACCATAGTGTTTCTCTCCTGTTAGCTTGGATCGTTATACTCCGGGCCGCGCCCTATTCGTGGCCGCGGATCCTCATTACTTCTTCTTTGCTCTTGAGACGCTTGAGCGCGTCGAGCGTGGCGTAAACCGTATTAAAGGCGTTGCGGGTGCCGAGGTTTTTGGTCAGGATGTTCTTGACGCCGCTGGCTTCCAGCACGGCGCGCACGCCGCCGCCGGCTATCAGGCCGGTACCGTCCACCGCGGGCTTCATCCACACCTTGCCGGCGCCGAAATGGCCTTCTATTTCGTGCGGGATCGTGTGGTTCTCGAGCGGAAACTGGAACATTTCCTTGCGGGCGCCGGCGGTACCCTTCTGGATGGCCGACTGCACCTCGTTGGATTTACCGAGGCCCACGCCGACCTTGCCGTTGTTGTCGCCTACCACTACGAGCGCGTTGAAGGAGAAGCGCTTGCCGCCCTTGACCACCTTGGTAACGCGGTTGACCACGACGGTGACTACTTTTTCTTCCTTGGCGTCGGTCAGGTCGAGTTCCATGGCTTCGCCGCGGGGCTTCAGGCCGCCCTGGGCGTTGAGTTCCTTGCTGGTCTTAAGTTGTTTCTGGTTTCTGAGCATGTTTGGCTTCTCCCTTAGAATTTGAGGCCGGCTTCGCGAGCCGCGTCCGCCAGGGCCTTTATGCGGCCGTGGTATATCCTGCCGCCGCGGTCGAAACAGACCGCTTTCACGCCCTTGGCGACGGCGCGCTTGGCCAACAGCGTTCCGACGGCCTTGGAGGACTCAAGGTTCTTGCCGGACTTCAGTTTGCCCTTCAGTTCCTTGTCGAGGCTGGAAGCCGCGGCCAGGGTGACGCCCTTCAGGTCGTCGACGACCTGGGCGTAGATGTGCTTGGCGCCGCGGTACACGCTCAGGCGCGGCATCTTGATGCCGTGCTCGAAGAGGCTGTTCCTGGTGCGGATCTTGCGGAATTCGTAGCGTTCCTGTTTGCTTATCATAATGGTCCTGTTTTCCTGTTTCCCTTGTTATTGTGCTTCGCAGCGTTATTTCTTGGCTGCGCCGCCGCCCGCGCTGGCGCCCGCACCCGCCGCGGTCTTGCCGGCCTTGCGGATGATATGCTCGCCCTGGTACTTTATGCCGGTGCCTTTGTAGGGCTCGGGCTTCTTGATCCTCTTTATCTGGGCCGCCAGGTTGCCTACGGCTTCCCGGTCTATACCCTTGATGGTGAGAACGACCTGCTTGGGGTCGAAAGACATCTTAATGCCGGCCGGGATATCGACTATCACGGGGTGAGAGAAGCCCAGCTGCATGGTAACGCGGTTGCCTTCCACGGCGCCCTTAAAACCTACGCCGCTGATCTCGAGCACTTTCTCAAATTCCTTGGTGACGCCGCTTACCATGTTGTTGATGCGGGCCCGGGCGGTGCCGAACAGCGCGCCCTTGTCCATGGCGCCCTGCGCCACGCTGACGTTCACGTTCGTGCCGGCCACTTCGGCGTTGATGCCGTCGGGAAGGGAGTAGGAGAGTTTGCCCAGGGGGCCTTCCACCAGTACTTTCCTGCCGTCGATCCTGGCTTTCACCTTGTCCGGAAGCGCAACCGGTTTTTTTCCAATTCTGCTCATAGTTTTACCTCTTAAAAGTTTCTAGTCTAGCCTTCGGGATTCCGCCGCTCTTACCACACCTGGCAGAGCACTTCGCCGCCGAGTTTCTGCTTCTTGGCCTCGGCGTCGGTCAGCAGCCCCTTGGAAGTGGAGATAATGCTCACGCCGAAAGCGGCGCGGACGCGGGGCATCTCGTCGTGGGGTCTGTAAATACGCAGGCCCGGCTTTGAGACGCGGCGTATGCCGTTTATCACGGGCTGTTTGTCCAGCGTGTACTTCAGCGTAATCCGGATCACGCCCCTGCGGTCAATGGTCTTGTCCAGCTTGGGATCAAGCACCTTGAAATTGGAAACGAAGCCCTCTTCCTTGAGGAGTTTCACCAGCCCGGCCTTTATTCCGGAGAAGGGCACGTCCACGCGTTCTTTTTTCTTGGTCGTGGCGTTCTTTATCGCGCACAGCATGTTAGCTATAGGGTCCATTCTATTCTCCTTAAAAACTTTCTAAGCGTTACCAGCTGGACTTCTTGAGTCCGGGGATCAGGCCCTCGTGAGCCATCTTGCGCAGGCAGATCCTGCAGAGTCCGAAGTCGCGGTAGTAACCGCGCGGCCTGCCGCAGATCTGACAGCGGTTGCGGAAGCGCGTAGAGAACTTCTGGGGTTTGCGCATCTTCGCCATCCAAGCATATGTAGCCATGTCTTTCTCCTAGTTTATGTAAATCGCTTTCTCGGCCGGGCCGCTTACGGCTTGGCCTGTACTTTCTTCACTTCGGGCTTCTTAAAGGGCATGCCCATGTGCTCGAGCAGGGCTTTGCCTTCCGCGTCGTTGGCGGCCGTGGTCACGAACGTAATGTTCATGCCGCGCGCCTTGGGTGACTTTTCCATGTTGACTTCGGGGAAGATGTGGTGCTCTTTCAGGCCGATGTTGAGGTTACCCCTCCCGTCGAAGTACCTGGGGTCTACGCCCTGGAAGTCGCGGATGCGGGGCACGGACAGGGTAACGAAGCGGTCGAAGAACTCGTACATGCGGATGCCGCGCAGCGTGACGCGCACGGCTATGGGCATGCCTTCGCGCAGCTTGAAGTTGGAAATGGACTTCTTGGCGCGGCGGACCTGCGGGGTCTGCCCGGCTATCATGGTCAGGTCTTCTTTCGCCAGGTCCAGCGCCTGGATATTTTCCTTGGCCTCGCTGACGCCTATATTGATAACGATCTTGGTTATCTTGGGGGCGGCCATCGGGGAAGAAAGATCGAAGTCCTTCATGAGCGCGGGGCGCACCGTGTTGGTGTACAGTTCGCGCATGCGCGGCGTATAGCCTTTCGGCAGGGGAGCGACCGCGCCTTTGGGCGCCTCGGTCGCGTGGAACTTCTGGTTGGCCTCTTTATTCTTGGCCTTCTGCTGTTCCTTGGAAGCGTGCTCCTTGTGTTCTTTAGGAGCGCGCTCTTTTTTCTGATCTTTGGGGGTTTCCTTCGCCATTTAAATTACCTCTTTAGACTATCGCTTCGCCGCATTTCTTGCAGGCGCGCAGCTTTTCGCCGCCCTGTATGGAAATCTTCACGCGGGCCGGCTTGTTGCACTTGGGGCAGACCAGCTGCACGTTGGAAATGCTCATGGGGGCTTCCACTTTGTGGATGCCGCCGGGCTTTTCCTTGGTGGTCTTCTTGTGCTTGGAGACGATGTTGATCCCCATCACTACCACCTTGCGCTCTACGGGCATGATCTCTTTAATTTCACCTTTCTTGCCCTTGTCCTTGCCGGTCAGCACTATTACGGTATCTTTTTTCTTAAGTTTCAGCATATTGTTCCGCCTTATTAAATTACTTCCGGGGCCAGCGAGACCAGCTTAAGGTAGTTCTTGCCGCGCAGCTCGCGGGCAACCGGGCCGAACACACGGGTCCCTTTGGGATCGCCGTTCTCGTCTATCACGCAGACGGCGTTGTCGTCGAAGCGCACATAGGAACCGTCCGGGCGGCGCACTTCCTTCCTGACGCGCACGACCACGGCTTTTACCACTTCGCCCTTCTTAATGGCGCCGTGCGGGATGGCGTCCTTTACGGAGCACACCACTATGTCCCCCAGGAACGCGTAGCGGCGGTAGCTGCCGCCCATCACGTGGAAGCACATGAGCTTGCGGGCGCCTGAATTGTCGGCCACATTAAGCATTGTTCTCAACTGTATCATTATCGTTTCTCCGTTACTAAACTATGTTTGTGCCGTAACAGGCGCTATGCGCCTCCGACGGCCTGTCGGGCCTGGTTACCTGGCGGCCTTCTCTACTATGCGGCTGATCCGCCAGCGCTTCAGCGCTGACAGGGGGCGGGTGCTGACTATTTCCACCAGGTCGCCGCTCTTGGATTCATTGGCCTCGTCGTGCGCGTAGAACTTGCGATTGCGCCGGAGGGTCTTCGAGTAGACAGCGTGGCTGATAACGTGGTCCACGCTGATCACGCGGGTCTTGGACATCTTGTCCGAGACGACGACGCCGCGTAAAACTTTCCGGTTAGTTCTGCTTTCGGTATTTTCGGTCATTATTTTTTAACCTCGGCGGTCTTGGATTTCGCCAGCTCGCGCTGCCTGAGCCAGGTGTTGATCATGGCTATTTTGCGGCGGGCGGTGCGCAGCACGAGCGGGTTCTCTACCGGCGCGGTGGTGCGTTTGAACTTAAGCTGGAAAATGTGTTTCTTGAGGTCCGCGGCCTGCGCCTTCAGTTCGGCGTCGCCCATGTGCATCAAGGTTTCCTTGTCTTTTCTTTTCATAAGGGGCTGCTCTCCTTGTTAATTCTCTTCGCGGCTGATGAACCGGGTCTTTATCGGCAGTTTGTGGCCGGCGCGGATAAAAGCTTCTTTCGCGGTGGCGACGTCGAGGCCTTCGACCTCGAACAGGATGCGGCCGGGCCGCACGACGGCTACCCAATGGTCCGGCGCGCCTTTACCCTTACCCATGCGGGTTTCGGCGGGGTGCTTGGTAACGGCCTTGTCCGGGAATATGCGGATCCAGATCTTGCCTTTCTTGCGCAGGTAGCGCACGATGCACACGCGGCAGGCTTCTATCTGGCGCGCGGTTATCCAGCGGGGCTCCATGGCCTTCAGGCCGAACTCTCCGAAAGCCAGCGTAAAGCCGCGCTTCGCGACACCCTTAATACGGGGGGCGGAATGCGTTTTGCGGTATTTTACTCTCTTAGGCATCAACATAGTTATTGCTCCTTAAAAAGGTCTTAAGCGGATGGGTTCGTGTTCCTGCGGGCGGCCGCGGATTCGTCCATCACCGGTATTTCAGTGGGGTTCTCGGCTTCCATCTTCAGCAGCTGCTCGCGCAGCTCGCGGGGAGTCTTCGCGAAGAAGAGTTTCTTGAAGATCCACACCTTTATGCCGATCTTGCCCATGCTGGTATTGGCTTCGGTTAAGCCGTAATCGATGTCGGCCGATATCGTCTGCAGGGGCACGCGGCCTTTGCGGTACCACTCGCGGCGGGCGATCTCGGCGCCGCCGAGGCGGCCGGAGGCCATGACCTTAATGCCCAGGGCGCCGGAGCCCATGGTGCGCTCCATGGCGCGCTTGATGGCGCGCTTAAAGGAGATGCGCTTCTCGAGCTGCTGCGCCACCGACTGGCCGACCAGCCGGGGATCGAGCTCGGGGATCTTGATCTCGGAAACGTTAATGAAAACCTTGCGCTTGGTGAGGCGCTCCACGTCTTTCTTGAGGTTCTCGATGTCGGCGCCTTTGCGGCCGATCACCACGCCGGGGCGGGCGGTGTGAATGGTTACTTTAAGGTAGGCGCCGGCGCGCTCGATGTCCACCCAGCTCACGGATGCGAGCTGGAACCTGTCGGAGACCATGTTCCTGATCTCGAAATCTTCCCGGATGAGTTCCGGCATCTTCTTGGGGGAGAACCAGCGGGACTGCCAGTCCTGAATGTAGCCAAGCCTTAAACCGCGGGGATGTATTTTCTGACCCATATTATTTCCGCTCCTTGGTATCCGACACGACCACATTGATGTGGCACATCTTGCGCTTGAACGGCATGGCGCGGCCCTGGGGGCCGGGCTGCACGCGCTTAAGCATCTTCATCGGGCCCTGATCGGCGCTGGCCTGGGTGACCCAGATGGTCTTCAGGTCGAGCTTGCGGCCGAGCTTCACCGAGAGATTGGCGCCGGCGGACTTAATGGCTTTGTCCACGATGTCGGTGGCAATCCTGGGAAGGCTCTCCAGTATGTAATGCGCCTCGTAAAGGGATTTTCCCCTTACCGCGTCGAGCAGCTGGGCCACCTTGCGGCGGCCGAAGCGCTGGTATCTGAGATGACATTTAGCTTCCATAAATTTCTCCGTTTCGTTTTATCTGTGAGAACCCGGGTTCCCTTAACGGGAACCCCGGCTCCCGGAATTTACTTCTAGGTCAGCGCTGTCGCTTCCTTGGTATGCGACTGGCCGTGGCCCTTGAACAGCCGGGGGAAAGAGAACTCGCCCAGCTTGTGGCCGACCATGCGCTCCGTCACGTACACCGGCAGGAACTTGCGGCCGTTGTGGACCATAAGCGTCTGACCGACGAATTCGGGGGTGATGGTGCAGGCGCGCGCCCAGGTCTTTATCTGGCGCTTGTCGCCGGACTGCACGGCAGCCTGTACTTTGGCCAGAAGTTTCTGGTCTACGAAAGGGCCTTTTTTAGATGATCTGCTCATTTATATTCCTCCGATTAAGCGTTCGTCGACTTGCGTCTGTCCGCCACTATCATCCAGCCCCAGATCTTGGATTTGGTCCTGGTCTTGTAGCCCTTCGAGGGCTGGTTCCACGGAGAGCGGGGCACATTATTGCCCTTGGAACGGCCGCGGCCGCCGCCGAGCGGATGGTCGCAGGCGTTCATGGCTCCGCCGCGCACGGTGGGCTTCACGCCGATGTGGCGCTGGCGGCCCGCCTTGCCGAGGGTGATGGTATTGTGTTCGATGTTGCCGACCTGGCCGATGGTGGCCAGGCAGCCCTTAAGCACTTTGCGGATCTCGCCGGAAGGCATCTTGATGGTGGCGTAATCGCCCTCTTTGGCCATCAGCTGCGCCTGGGTGCCGGCGGCGCGCACGAACTGGGCGCCCTTGCCCGGGATCATTTCGATGGCGTGGATAAAGGTACCGTCGGGGATATTGGTCATCGGCAGCGCGTTGCCCAGGCGTATCTCGGCCTTGGGGCCGCTCATGACCGTGGCGCCTACGCCCAGGCCCAGAGGGGCGGGGATGTAGCGCTTGTCGCCGTCCGCGTAGAACAGCAGGGCGATGCGGGCGTTCCTGTTGGGATCGTATTCAATAGCGGCGACGCGCGCGGGCACGCCGTACTTTTCGCGCTTGAAATCGATGTCGCGGTAGCGCCGGCGGTGGCCGCCGCCGTGGTGGCGGACCATGACCATG
>Ga0154476_104_pt1 | contig 46453 bp, 47 predicted proteins | sample RifGroC2_FD_115955 | JGI IMG/M metagenome (GOLD analysis project Ga0154476, IMG submission 115955) | Elusimicrobia bacterium GWC2_61_19
CGTGGTGCCGGTGCCGGACAAGCGCCTGGACGCGCTGTTCGACCTGTTCAAGCCGCCCAAGAAAGTGGCCTCCTATATAAAGTTCGTCGACATCGCCGGGCTGATGAAGGGCGCCTCCAAGGGCGAGGGCCTGGGCAACAAGTTCCTGGCCAACATCCGCGAGGTGGACGCCATCGTGCAGGTGGTGCGCGTGTTCAAGGACCCCGACGTGGTGCACGTGCTGGGCGAAGTGGACCCGGTCCGCGACATCGAGGTCATCGAGACCGAGCTGATGCTGGCCGACATGGAGAGCGTGGACAAGGCCATAGAGAAGAACGGGCGCGACCTTAAAGCCCGGACCAAGGACGCCGAGGAGAAGAAGGTGCGGCTTGAGGCCATCAAGAAGCTGCTGGCCGACGGCAAGCCCGCCCGCGAGGCCGGCTACACCCTGGACGAAGTGCGCGACTTCAACCTGCTCACCGTTAAACCCGTTTTCTTCGTGGCCAACACCTCAGAGCAGCCCGACCAGGCGGTCCTGGGGAAGCTCCGCGACTTCATAAAGGCCCGCGGCTCCATCCTGGTCGAGATCTCCGCCAAGATCGAGTCCGAGATCATCGAGCTGCCCGACGAGGAGAAAGCGATCTTCCTTAAGGACCTGGGCGAGGATTACACCGGCCTCGAGAAGATGGCCATAGCCGGTTACAAACTGCTGGACCAGATCAGCTTCTTCACCGCGGGCTCCGAGGACGAAGTGCGCGCCTGGAACCTGAAGCGCGGGCTGAAAGCCCCGCAGGCCGCCGGCCGCATCCACACCGACTTCGAAAAGGGCTTCATCCGCGCCGAAGTCTACGCCTTCGACGACATCATGAAATATAAGGACGAAAAGACCCTCAGGGAAAAAGGCCTCATCCGCTCCGAAGGCAAGGAATACGTGATGAAGGACGGGGACATCTGTTTCTTCAAGTTCAACGTATAGCGCCGGGCGGTGAAGGCGCGGGGGCTGACCGTGAACGATCTGAAGCACGCAATAGACAAATACAACACCTTCGGCTACCGGCTCTTCATGGACACGCCCGCCTTCCGCGGGCTGCTGGCCCTGCGCAACAGGTCCTTCCGCAAAAAACTCCTGCTCGTTAACCTGCGGGACTCCGCCATGAGCGCGCACCTGGAGCGCGCCTTCGCGCGGGCGGCCGCCGCCCATGGGGCGACCGCGCTGGACGTCTTTCATTCTTTCGAGCACGACTACGGCCTGGGCCCGGCTGGCGGCGCCGCCGGCTTCAGAATAAAGTATTCAGGCATGGACAACCTGCGCGCCTTCTCCGGGCTTACCGCCTACAGCGCCGTCATCCTTGTGGACCTGCCCTACCGCGACGAAGACCTGCCGGCCTGGCTCTGGTTCGCCCTGCGCGCTCCCGGCGCCAAACACTTTATCGCCAACGACATCCTTATGCCGCCCGGCCACATTTTTGCCATGGACGTGGCGGAAAAGCTGGGCGTTTTCTCCGCTTTCAGCACCGCCGCGCTGGTTGACCAGCACAGCCGGGCGCAGTGGGGGCGCTTCGGCAGGCCGGGCCGCTTCCTGGAACGCCCCCTCGCGGTGGATTGCGACTACTACGCCCCAGCCGGCGCCGGCGCCGGGGACTATGTTTTTTCTTTCGGGCGGGCTGACCGGGATTACGCGCCGCTGATGGCCGCGGCACGGACCTTTCCGAAAGGGCTGAAGCTCAAGATCTGCACGGATCTCCCGGTGCGGGTCCCGAAAATCCTCGCGGGCCGCGTAGCGATCATAACCCAGCCCGTCGGCCCGGAAAAAATGAAAGAATTCATCGCCGGCGCCGCCCTGGTGGCGCTGCCGGTCAGGCCCACCGCGCCCAACCCGGGCGCCGGGCTTACGGCGGCCCTCCTTTCGATGGCGATGGGCAAACTCACCATAACCTGCGGCGATCCGGTCGTTACCCGCTATCTTTCCGACGGCAAAGACTCTTTCCTCTACCGCGGGCTTACGCCGGCGGCCCTGTCGGCCTGCGTGCGCCGCTCCCTTGCCCTGACCCCGGCCGGGCGCGCGGCCGTCAGCGCGGCGGCCAGACGCACCGTCCTCAGGCGCTTCGACATGAACGCCTTCGCCGCCGGCCACCTGGCAACGCTGCTCGGCCACGAACCCGCCGAACGGCGGCGCGATAGTATTGTAAAATTACATTTGTGAGCCTGGACCTCAACTTAAACCCCGCGCTGCTGCCGCAGCTCAATCTGAACCCCAAGCAGATGGAGGCGGTGCAGTATTTCGCCGGGCCGCTGCTGATCCTCGCCGGCGCGGGCACCGGCAAGACGAAGACCCTCACCTCGAAAATAGCGCTGCTGATCGCTTCCGGCGTTTCCCCCTCGCAGATCCTGGCCATCACCTTCACCAACAAGGCCGCCCAGGAGATGGTGCAGCGCGTGGGCAAGCTGGTGCCCTATTCCGGCGGCATGTGGATACACACCTTCCACGCGCTGGGCGCGCGCATCCTGCGCGCTCACGGCCGCCTGATAGGCGTAAAACCGGATTTCGTCATCTACGACGCCGACGACCAGAAAAAACTGATTGGCCTGGCCATGGACGAACTGGGCCTCGAGGCGGAAAAGAACAAAGCGCCGCTTTATTTAAGCCTCATCTCCCGCGCCAAGGACGACCTGCTCGACGCCCAGTCCTACCTGATCAACGCCCAGGCCGTCAACGACCCGGCCCGCCTGAAAGCCGCGCAGATCTATCACCGCTACCAGAAAAAGCTCACCGAGGCCGGCGCGCTGGACTTCGGGGACCTGATAGTCAAGATGGTGGAACTTCTCAAAGAGAACGACGAGATACGCGGATATTTCCAGGAGAATTTCCAGTACATCCTGGTGGACGAATACCAGGACACCAACCACGCCCAATACGTGCTGATAAAAGACCTTTCCGCCAAACACCGCAACCTTTGCGTGGTGGGCGACCCCGACCAGAGCGTTTACGGCTGGCGCGGCGCGGACATCCGCAACATCATGGATTTCGAGAAGGACTTCAACGACGCTTTTACCGTGGTGCTGGAGCAGAACTACCGTTCCACCGCGCGCATCCTGCACGCGGCCAACGAGGTCATCAAGCACAACAAGAACCGCCGCCCCAAGAACCTCTGGACCAAGGCCGACCAGGGCGAGGCGCCGGCGGTGCTGGAATACGCCAACGAGACCGACGAGGCGCGCGGCATCGTGGACGAAATTAAAACCCTTACGGCCAAGGGCGGCCTTACTTACAACGATATCGCGGTCTTTTACCGCACCAATGCCCAGAGCCGTTCCTTCGAAGAGGCCTGCCGAAGGTCGCGCATCCCCTACAGGCTCATCGGCTCCGTGCGGTTCTATGACCGCAAGGAAGTTAAGGACGTGCTGGCCTACCTGAAGCTGCTGACCAACCCCGCCGACACCATCAGCCTGCTGCGCGTGATCAACCTGCCGGCCCGGGGCGTGGGGAAAACCGCCCTGGACCATGTGCTGGCCTACGCGCGCCAGAAGGAAATGCCGCTTTACGACGCGCTGCTCAGCTGCGAACAGGTGCCCGATATAACCAACACCGCCCGGCGCGGCATAAAAGAATTCCTGGACCTGCTGGAAGGCGTGAAGGCCGACCTGTTCTCCGCCACGCCCTCCTCCATGCTGGCGAACATCCTGGAAAGATCCGGCTACTGGAAGATGACCGAGGACCTGGCGGAAAAAGAGCCGCAGGAATCCCTGGCGCGCCTGGGCAACCTGCAGGAACTGGTCAACGCCGTAAAAGAATTCGAGGAGCACTGCGTCAAGGAAGGCGTAGCCCCCACCATGCACAAGTACCTGGAGGAAGTCATGCTGTCCTCCCAGGTGGACAAGTTCAACACCGACACCTACGCCGTCACGCTGATGACGGTGCACCTGGCCAAGGGCCTGGAATTCCCCGCCGTCTTCCTGACCGGCCTGGAAGAGAACCTTTTCCCCATCAACGCCGGCAACTCCTCCGAGGAAGAAATGGAGGAGGAGCGCCGCCTGGCCTACGTGGGCATGACCCGCGCGCGGCAGCGGCTGTTCCTCACCTGGGCCGGCACGCGCCGCATCTTCGGCACCACCTATCCCAACCTGGCCTCGCGTTTTATTTTCGAGAGCAAAGTAGCCCGCGAGACCGTCAACCGCCCCGGCGAAGAGGACGTGCAGGTGCTCTCCTCTTACCAGCCGCCGCCCTCCATCCCGCGCATCGGCAAGAACAGGCGGATAATGCACCCCGTGCACGGACCGGGCCGGGTGGTGGACCAGATAGGCGCCGGCGAATTAGCCAAGGTCACGGTGGTGTTCGACAGCGGCGTGCGCCAGACCTTCATGCTGAAGTACGCCCCGCTGCAGCCTATTTAACGCTCAGGACCGGATACAATGCCCGAAAACAAAAAAGAACACTCGGCCGGCGGCCTGCTGCTCGAGGACGGCAACGTCCTGCTGATAATGATGCGCAACCTCAAAGGGGAGAAGGTCTGGACCTTCCCCAAAGGCCACGTGGAACCCGGCGAGACCGCCCAAGCCGCGGCGCTGCGCGAAGTGGCGGAGGAGACGGGCTGGGACTGCGAAATAAAGTCGGATTTCTATAAAGCGGAATACTCTTTCCTGCGCGGCGGGGACATGGTGGACAAGGACGTGCGCTGGTTCCTGATGCGGCGCACCGGCGGCGACGGCGTGCCTAAAACACCCGACGAAATACTGGACATGAAGTGGTGCTCCCTGGCGGACGCCGGGAAAGAGCTGGTTTACCAGAGCGACCTCGCCATGCTGGACCTGCTCAAAAAAATAAAATAACCGCTCTCCGGCCCGTCAACCGAGCCCGACCCTTACATGAAAAACCCGCGCTTATTTTGCGCCGGGCTTCTTTTTGATTTTCGGGGCGACGGCGGGGATAAAGAGGGTGTGCCTTTCGTTCAATTTGGACAACAACCCGGAGAAATCCCGCATATGCCCCTTTGTCACCCTGGGCTCGCCGCAGGCGACGGAAGCGCAATCGGCCAGGTAAACCTGCGCCGAGGGCGGGTATGCTTTGGCGGCCGCGGCTATGAATCTTTTTTTGGCGGCGGCGTTGGCCGGCCGGTTCAGCGCGCAAGGCACAAAGAAAAGCGTGTCCATGTCCGGCGTAAAGGCGCGGTCGTCCATTAATGTGGCGGTATCCACCACCCGCAGGCCGCGGATAGAAAAATTATTCAGATTGAACAAGTTCACAATGGCGTCGAAAGAGGACACCGCGGCGAAAACCCTGACCCGCGCTTTCTTTTTTGCCGAGGCCGCCATCACTTCGGCCGCCGTCTGGTTAAGGAAAAGCGGGTTCCCATACGTCAGGAACCCCACCGTCTTGTGTTTTTTGAGCGCCGCGACCGCGGCCAGGGCGGCTTCACGGCGGCCCAGGCCTTGCGTCAGCTTCAGGCCGGGCGCGAATTTAGAAAAATGCCGCGCGCTGGCGGCGTCTAGGCAATGGGTGTAGATGGCCCCGCACTCGCGCATAGCCGCCAGCGTTTCCAATGTCAGTTGGCCAGGATAAAGACCGTAAGAGAAGATATATATTTTTTTCATTAATTATTTTCCATCACCTCGAAGAAAGTAAAGGCCGGCCTGAAGAGGGGCCGCCCGCCCTTTATGGTCACCTTGTACTCCACCGGCCGCGCCAGCAGCCCCCACAGGAAGAACTGCGCGCCGCGGTTGAACGAGGCGGCCCGGCTCACGAGGCGCTGCGCCTCGTCCATCGAAGCGGCCCTGGCGCCCAGGCCGGAAAGCGCGGCCGGCACATCTCCGGCCCCTGCGGCGGCGAGGGCCGCGTCCAGCGCCGGGACGCCGGCGGCAAGTTCGGCCCGGGCCGCCGGGTAGGGCGAAGCCGGGAAAAAAGCCGCCAGGTAACGGTAAATCACATAATCGTAAAAGCACGAGAAGCCGGGCGCCGCGGCGCGTTTCTTAAGGGCGAGCAGCCCGTTGTAGGCGGAATACCGCAGGTATATGGCGGCGAAGCCGGCTTCGCAAGCGCGCACGGTCCGCCCGAGGGCGCTGAAAGGCGCGGCCCCTGTCCCGATCTCTCCGGCCGACTTTTCCAGGCGCGCCCGCATAGCCGCCACGTCGGACATCAACTTCTCTATTCCCGGCTCGCGGCCGAGGCCGCCCAGCAGGTCCGAAATAGCGGCCAGGTCGGCGGCGCGCGAGCGCAGGGCCAGCGCGGCCAGCCGCGAGCGCAGCGCCGCGCGGACGGCTTCCAGCCCGCGCGCTTCCCCCGCCGTTATAACGCCGCGCCCTTTGACCGCGGCGGCCGCCACCACAAAGGAGCTGTACTGCGCCAGCGCGGCGCCGTAGTCTTTTTCCAGCCCCGCCGGCCCCTTACCCGACGGGCCGCGCGCCGTTTCAAGCCAGGCGCCGGCCGCGGAGATCTCGCGCCCGAGACCTGCCTTATCAAGCCGGTAGTCCGCGTAGCTCAGGGAGAAGAAAGAAGTACCGCGGGCGCCCGCGTCCGCAGTTACGGCCGCGCCCTCCGGCTCGGCCTGCGGGCCCTCGTACAGCCGCCTGGCCGCCAGTTCCAGGGCCTCGCCGGAAACGGCGCGGTTGCCGGCGGCCGCGTTAAGGTCTTTTATCAGCGCCAGGAACACGGGATTTAATTTATAGGTGACCTCGTAAGACTCCAGGGGAGCGGAGGGCTTCCCGCCGCCGCGCAGGTGCAGGTAAAGTTTGGCCGCCTGCTCCGGCTCTTTGCTTATCCAACCCAGCAGGGCGCTCCTGACGTCCGCGTTGCTCTCCAGCCCGTCCAGGGCCACCAGTCTCCCGGCCATGCCGGCGGCTATTATCAGGTCGGCCAGTTCGCCGCGGAAAAAAAGGCTGGTCATCAGCCTGTCCTTTACCGCCGGCAGTTCTTCGGCCCGCGCGCTGGCAGGGATTATCTCCGGTTCCGTGGCCGACGACGCGCCCGGGGCGAGGGCGGCCAGCAGCAGGGAGCAGACGATAAGTTTCATTAGAGCCAGGACCGGAAGAGGTAGAGCAGTTTTGACGCGGCCTTGGAAGTGAGCGGTCTTTTTCTTACGTCTTCCAGGCTGACCGGCCTGGACAGTTTCAGGTCCTCCCTGAAAGTTCTGGCCATCGCCGCGCCGAAGGCGGCGCCGTAGACGCTCAGGTTGACCTCCAGGTTGTAATGCAGGCTGCGGTGGTCCAGGTTGTGGCTGCCGACGGAGGACCAGACGCCGTCGATCACGGCGGTCTTGGAATGCAGTATGGGGCCCTGCCACTCGTAGAGTTTCACGCCGTTCCTTAGCAGGTGGCCGTACCTGGCCCAGGAAGCCCAGCGCACGTACGGGTGGTCCGTGTCCCTGGGCGCGATAACGCGCACGTCCACGCCCCGGCGGGCGGCTTTTACCAGGCGGCGGTAAACCAGGCGGTCCGGCAGGAAGTAGGCGTTGGTGATGTAAATATAATCCTCCGCCTTATCTATGGCGTAGCGGTAGCTGCGCCTTATGGACCGCACGTTGCGTATGCCGCCGGCCGACAGCACCGAGACCGGCGTGTCCCCGGCCAGCCCCGGCCGCGAGACCTGGCGCGGCGGCACGCGCTCTCCCGTCACGGGGGTGGAGGCGGTCCAGGCCTCCCAGAAGATCTTCTCCAATTCCGCTACGGCCGGCCCGCGCACTAGCGCCTGCGTATCTTTCCAGCCGCGCCCGCCCATGGACCTGGGCGCGTCGTACTCCGTGATATTGAAACCGCCGACGAAGGCCGCGCGGCCGTCCACGCAGACGGTTTTGCGGTGGTCGCGTTTTATCCAGTTCCAATAGGGCTTCCAGAAAATCACCGGGCGGAATTCGGCCACCCGCACCCCGGCCGCGGCCAGGTCCAGAAAGAAGTCGCGGTCCGTAAGAATAGACCCGACCGAGTCGTAGATTAGATGGACGGCCACGCCTTCGCGCGCTTTCACTTTAAGCAGATCGGAGAAAGCCCGGCCGATGGAATCGTCGGAGAAGGCGTAGAATTCCAGCAGGATGGAATCCCTGGCGCCGCCTATGGCCGCCAGCATGGCGGAGAAAGCCGCCTCGCCGCCGGGCAGCAGTTCCACCCCGTTGGCGGCTAGCGCGCTTTCCGGCTGGGCGCAGTAGCGCCGCCAGTTCTCTTTTTCAGGCATAGTTCTTTTTTAGTTTTCGCAAGATCCGCGCGGTCATACTCCAGCAGCGCCCGCTGATAAGCGTTGCGCGCCGTAAGCGCCGGCGCGGTTTCCAGCACGCGCAGTTCGGCCGCGCACTCCCCGGCGCGGCCGGCGGCCCCCAAGACCCCGGCCAGGCCGATACGCGCCCCGGCGTAAAAAGGCTCCAGCGCCAGCGCGGCCCTGAAACTCGCGGCGGCGCCCTCGAAATTACCGGCCGCGGCCAGCGCCCGCCCTTCCGCCCCGGCGGTGAACGGGTCCCTGGGCTTATCCAGCGCGACGGAGCGCAGCAGGGCCAGCGTCAAAGCGGGATTTTTACCGGCGCGGGCCTCGGCGTAGGAACGCAGCAGGAAGACCTGCCGGCCGCCGAACAGCCCGGCCGCCGGCGCCAGGACCAGGCCGGCCAGCAACAGCGCCGCCAGAGCGGCCCTGCGCTTTTTATCAGGTGCGAAGACGGCCCCGCCGGAGACCGCAAAACCCAGCGACCCCCAGAACAGCAGGCCCACGGCGCCCGAGTAGAAGATCATATCCGCCGCGCCCTGTATAAAGACGGCCAGCGCGGCCAGTTTAAGCGGCAGTTTTTCGGTTGCGCCGCGCAGCAGTCCGCCGGCCGCGGCCAGCAGAAAGAATAAAGCCGCCGGCAAGCCGGCCTCCGCCGCCAGGTTGAACAATTCACCGTGCGCGTGCAGCGTGCCGTGGCCGAAATAGGAAACCCCGTCGAAATAAGGGAACTTGAAGATCTCGAAAACACGCTCGAACAGCCCCGGCCCCCAGCCCAGCAGCGGGCTGGCCGCGGCGGCCTCGAGCGCGGCGGCCCACAGGCGCGGCCGCGCGAAAGCGCGCGGGTCCGAGAATTTCAGAACGCCCTCCAATACCCCTTGCGGCAGCAGCGCCAGGGCGGCGGCCCCGGCCAGCACAAAGGCCGCCAGCGCCCGGCGGCGGCCGGAAACATAAAGCCCGGCCGATGCCGCCAGGAAGGCGGCCAGCAGCGCCCCGCGCGAACCCGCGGCCGCGAGCCCCGCCGCCAGCAGCAGCGCCAGAGCGGCTTTGAATATTTTTTCTTTCCCGCTTCCGCCCGTTAAAGCGGCCAGCAGCGCCGCCGGAAAAGCCGCGGCGCAGAAAGCCGCCGAATAATTGTGGTTCCCGCCGATAAACCCGGTAGCGCCGCCCAGAAAGACCCTCTGGACCAGCAGCACGGCCGCGGCGGCGGCGCCGATAACCAGTACGGCCGTCAGCCAGCCGTTCGCTCCTTCCTCCTGCGCCGAGGCCGAAAAGAAAACCAGCCCGAGGACGGCGTACCCGGCGAATATCCCGGCCGAAGCCGCGGGGTCCGGTGAAAAGACAGCGGCGGTCAGCAGCCAGGCGAAGAACAAGACCGGCGCGCGCAGCCCGCCGGAGCTTAAAGCGCCGGCGCGCAGAACGAACCAGCCCAGGAATATTACGCCGAACAGCAGCCAGGCCGCGTCGGACCGCAGTCCGCCCGCCGCCACGGCCAGCGCCAGAAATATCCCATGGGGATACGGCTTGGAGAACCAGGAGAACGGAGGGCGGCCTGTCACCTGAACACCTCCGCCCGGCGGCGCTCCAGGCCGGCCGCGGCCTCCTCGCGGCCGGGCACCGAATAAATACGCTTCAGCGCGCGCCAGGAAGCCGCGCTGTAGCGGTTCTCCAGCAGGGACATCTCGAAATAAACCGCGGAGTTGAACCCCGCATCCTTCGCCGTCAGGTTGAGGCGGCCGAGGAACTCCAGCGCCGGGGCCCTAAAAAGCTTCGTCTCAAGGGCCGGCCGCAGTTCGGCCTCCGCCCCCGCGGCGTCGCCGCGCACCGACGCGGCCAGCGCGCGGCCGCGCGCTTTTTCAAAAGCCAGGCTCCGGTAGTCCAAACCGAGCAGGGCCGCTTCGAACAAGACCGCCAGGACCAGCGCCGCCGCGGCCCAGCGGCGGGAAACCCTGATGGGCTCCCCGGCGGCGGCCTCCGAACTTAGTAGATAACAGAAAAGCCAGAAGTTTGCCGGCACCGAAAGGCCGAAATCCACCAGGGAATGGACCAGCGCGGCTATTATGGAGTATTTTACCAGGCCGGTCCTGGTGCGGGCGGCGCGCAGCAGCAGCCAGAACCAGAGAATAGCCGCCGGCAGCCCGTTCTCCGAGAGGAACTCAAGATAATAGTTGTGCGCGTAAATAGCGTGTTCCCTGAAAACCCCTTCCGCCTGGAAAGCGGCCTGGGTCCAGGTAAAGGACGCGTGCCCGAAACCGGTCAGGGGGCGGGCCAGGAACATCTCCCAGGCGCTTCGCCACCAGGCCAGCCGGCCGGCCACCGAATCGGCCTGCAGCAGATAGAGCACGGGGAGGGCCAGCGCCGCCAGCGCCGCCAGCAGCCAGGCGTTCTCCCGGAGCTCGCCGCCTTTAAGCCGCTGCGCGGCATAAAAACCGGCCGTCGCCAGCCCGGCCAGCGCCGCGCCCAGGGACTGCGTCCAGACGACGAGGATGATCATCGCCCCGGCGCTCGGCCACAGCTTCCGCTCGAGGGCCAGCGGTATGACCATCACGGCATAGAGGGCCAGCGCGTTAAGGTTGGTGAGCGGCGGCTGCGCGGCGAAATTTTTAAGGACGAAGGCCTGCAGCAGGGAAAAGCCGAAGATCAGCCAGGCGCCGGCTATGACCGCCCGGTCCGCCAGGGCGCGCTCCTCCTTGTTAAGGAAGGAGGCGAACACGAAGATCAGCAGGCCGGCCGCGTAGTTCCCCCACTCGTTGAAGATATAACCGCGGAAGGGACTAAAGACGAGCGCCGCCAGGGTGAACGCCGCCGCGCCCCAAAGAAGACGGGACCTGCCGTCGAAAAGTCCGGCGGGCAGTCCGCGCTCCCTTAGGCCCAGCAACAGCCAGGCCAGGCAGGCGAGCAGGACGGCCTGCTGGAAAGCGAGCTGGAGCGGCAGGTCGAAGGCCGCCTGCAGCAGCGGGGACAGCGCCAGTACGGCGGAAAAAGTGTAGGCCAGCATTTTAATAAAAACAAAGGACCAGGTTTGCCCCTGGTCCTTCATTCGGCGAACGGGTTCCTCTTAGTCCTCTATTATCCGCGGGGTCACGAAAATAAGGAGCTCCATCCTGGTGCGCGACATGGATTTCTTTTTGAAGAGATACCCGAGCAGCGGGATATCGCCAAGTATCGGCACCTTGAAGACGGCCTCCGACTGCGTGTCATGGATGAGGCCGCCGATAACTATGGTCTCGCCGTCGCGCACGATGACGTTAGTGTCAGCGGAACGCGTATCTATGCCGGGCGCGCCGCCGGCCACGGGGGTGATGGTGGCGGAAGGCTGGCTGACGGACGGATTTATCTTCATCGAAATACGCCCGTCGGAGTTTATCGTGGGCGTAACCTTAAGGATGATGCCCGTGGTGAGATAGGTGACCTTGGTGGTGGAGATAGGGGGCGTGGCCGCCGTAACCTCGGTAGTGGTGTACGGGATCTGGGTGGTGATATTGATGTTGGCTTCTTTGTTGTTGAGCGTGGCCACCTTGGGGTCGCTGAGCACTTTGGCCTTGCCTTTCTTGGCGGCCGCGGTGATCACCGCGTCGAACATATAGTTGGACGCCACTTTACCCAGGCGGAAAGCGCCGTAGACGACGTTGGCCGGCAGGTTGACACCGGTACCGCCGTTGCTGGCGGAGAACGGGGTAAGGGAGGCAGTTTTACCGCCCAAAGCCTCGGTGGGCGTACCAACGCCGGTGGAACCTATATAGCCGCCCTGCCTGTCGTCAGCGTAACCGGACCAGCTGATACCGTAGTCCAGGGAATTATCCAGGGACACCTCCACGAGCTTGGCCTCTATGACCACCTGCTTGGGAACGCGGTCCAGGCTGCGTATCAGGCGGGCGGTGGCGTCGAGACCCAGCGGCGTATCCGTCACGATCAGGGCATTATTGTTCTCGTCGGAGTTACAGCTCGCCTTGACGCGGCCTTCGGCGGAGGCCACCGCGTCCACCTGCGCTTTAACGTCGGCGGCCTTGGAGTAGCTTAGGAAGAATACCCGGGTCTGCTGCATGGCCTTCTTCTGCTCGGCCAGGAAGGTGGCGGGGGAGGCGATGCGCAGGATATTGTCTCCGACCTGCTGCGCGGCAAGGCTCTTCACGTTGAGGATGGTCTTGAAAGCCTCGTCGAAAGGCACCTTGGCCAGGCTGATCGTCAGCGTGCCGGACACGTCGTCGCCGTAGATCACATTGATGCCGGCTTTGGCGGCCAGCATATCTATCACCTCGCGGATATCCGCCTCGCTGTAATCGAAAGTTATAGGGTCGTGAGACAGATTGTCCATGATGCCGCGCGTCTGGGAAGCCGTGTAGGCCTTACGGGCGGAGGGCGGAGGAACGCTGGCGCGGTCGAGGTCGGCCGGCTTTATGGGCGCGGCTTCCAGGGTCATCTCTATCGGCTTACCCTGTGCCTGCCTGGCGTCGGGGGAAATAACGGTGACGCCGGCGGGCAGCGCGGCCGGGGCGTCCTTGACCGCCGGGCGCGGCGCGGGGCGCGCGCCTAGCATAACGATGAGTTCGGTGCCTTTGCGGGTTATTTCATAGGCGGTCTTCTGCGTCAGGTCCATGACCACGCGGGAAATACTGACCGGGCTGGTCTTGTACTGGCCCGTGCGCACGCGCTTCAGGGCCCGCCCGTTGACCGGGATCTCCTGCAGCGTCCGCATCCTGGCGTCCTGCAGCTCCAGCACAAGCTTGGAAGGATTCTCCATGGCGAAGACCTTGTATTGCACCGGCCGGTCGGTGGCGATGTACACATTGTCGGCCGAGACCCGCACCGACTGGACGGTGGCGGCCTCCACGGCGTAGACCACCGGGGCGTTCTGGGCAAAGAAAATGGCCGTAATGGCCAAAGTTATTATTTTTTTCATTTTTTATCTCTCCAAGACATCCCGCTTCCGCGGTTGCGCTGCCGGAAAAAACTATTCCCTCTCGCGCAGGTTAAGCTGATGCACTTTTTTATCTTCGGTCAGAAATATAACCTGCTTCCCCTTGACCACGCCGGAGATCCCGGGCATTATTTTCTTTTTTGAATCGAACAGGTGCCCGGCCCTTAGCGTGTAAAGCAGCCCGGTGGCCTGGTCCCGGAGCAGCGCCTGGCGGCCGCGGGAATCCTCGAGTATGCCCGTCAGCACAAGCCCGTAGACGGTAAAGGAGCCCTTCGCGACGCCCGGGGCGGAGGACTCGGTCCTCGCGGTCTTCCCGGTCCCCTTCTGGTCGCCGTAGACGGTGGCGGGCACCAGCGGGTCCCGCTGGTTTACCGGCCTGTACATCTGCTCCACGGTGGCAGCGGGGGTGGACACCTGTACCTGTGCGCGGGCGGGCGCGGCACAGGCCGTCAGCAGGGCGATCATCAGGAAGGCGGTATTGTTAGCCATTGTATTGGTATGCCACCAGCGTGAACTGGGCGGTCACAGAAGTCTCCGCGCCGGCGGAGGCGCTCATGTTGAGCCCCTCGGAGGTCATTATTCTTTCCTCCAGGCCAAGGGCCGTCAGAAAACGCCCGATATCGTTATAATTTCCAGACAGGCTTATGACGTAGGACACCCTGGTGAAATATTCCACCGGCGCGCTGCCGGAGGGGTTAATGGACTGAATATTTACTTTATATTTTCTGCTCAGGGCCGTTATGGTGCGCAGCAAGTCCGGCAGTTTCCGGTCGCGGGGCAGCTTCTTCTCGGCAGCTTCCTTCTCGGAGCGCAGGCTGGCCAGCTTGGCCTCCAGGTCCTTGTATTTGGCCTTCTGCATCTTGGCTTTATTGATGTCGGCCTCCATGGAGGCGACCTTTCTTGTGTTCTCCTCTATCTTCCTGGCCGTGGGCAGCCAGAAATAAAAGAGATACCCGTAAATGAACAGGCCGCCAAAAAGCACGCCCGCGAAGATCTGGCCCAGCTGCTCTTTTGTCAGTTTTATCTTATCCATTTGTTCACCTGTAGGTATACTTCATGGTGATCGGGGCAGTGAAGCGCTTTCCCTCGTCCGTTTCGCTTACGGCGATTCCGCCGACGCCCACCTCGGAATAGGGCCCTGACGTCTCCAGGGAATTTATCCAGTAGGCCAGGTCATAGGCCGAATTGGAATTCACCGTTAAATTCACCTTCAGCGAATCCCCGCTGGGCGTGGTGCTCACGCCGTTGAACCAGATAGTGGACGGCAGGTCGCTGGTGAGGTCCTGCAGAAAATGGGTGTAGGTAAAGCGGCCCTTGTTGATGCTGGCGATGGAGTTCAGATAGCGCTGCACCTCGGCTATCTGCGCCTCGATGGCTTTGACCTGGTCGACGTCCTTCTGCAGCGCCTTCAGTTCTATCTCGCGCTTGGCCAGGGTGGATTCTATGGTGGTGGCGCGCGTTATATGCCAGAGCGACGCCAGCGCCACGCTGGCCACGATGATAACGCCGGCCAGCACGGCCTTGGCGATAACGGCCTTGCGGTTTATCCGCTCGATGTATTCGGGGGGGATGAGGTTGATCCTGATCATTCTTCCCAGTCCTTAAGCTTGCGCAGGGCCAGGCCCGAGGCGACCGCCAGGGAAGGCAGCACGTCCTTGGGCATGTTCTTCGGGGTCTCGGGGAGGAACGCGAGCGGGTTCATTATCTCCACCGGCACCTTGAACTCGGCGGAGAGGAACTTGGTGATATTACCGAGGTTGGCCATGCCGCCGGAAAGTATTATTTTCGAGATGGAATGGTCCACGCCCTGGGAGAGGTAGAAATCGATGGAGCGAGAAACCTCCGTGTACAGGTCCTTCAGCACGCCGGAAGCGGCTTTTGAAACGGCGATGCCGTCGCGGTCGAAGGCCTCGATGGCGGCGGCCTTGTCCTCGTCGGACACGATCACGGCCTTGCCGCGCTTGACGGTTTCGGCGGCGGCGGCGTCCGTCTTGAGGACCTTGGCGATGGCTTTGTCAAAGGTGGCCCCGGCGATGAAGATATCGCGCACTACGCGCGTGACGCCCTGCGACACGATGGAAAGATTGGTCACCTTCTGGCCGATATTGAGCAGCAGCACGGAATTGTTCTCCCCTTTAGGCGCCAGCAGGTCGTAAAGGGTTTCCAGCGCGAAGGAATCCACGTCGATGATGAGCGGGTCGAGCCCGGCGCCGGTAATAATATCTATCTTGTCCTGCACGGCATCCCGCTTGGCGGCCACCAGCACGGTATCCATCTTGGGTTCGCCGTTGTCGGAGGTTTCGTTAAGGATATAGTAGGTCAGGTTTACGTCTTTGATGTCGAACGGGATGAACGGCTCGGCCTCGACGTTTATGGTCAGGGCCAGCTCTTTTTTTGAAAGTTTGGGAAGCTTGACGTAGCGCACTATCACGGCGTTGCCGGAAATGGAGGCCGCGGCGTAGCGGGCCTGGATGCCCTTTTTCTTCAGATAGCTCTTTATTTCCTGGGAGATTATCGCCTTTTTCTCCTCGGGCGGGGTGTCCGCCTTTATGGCCAGCGGGATATAGCCCCAATCCTTGAGCTTCAGCGCCTTTTTCTCCTCGGCGAAACAAACTATTTTAACGGCGCAATTACCGATGTCTATACCCAATACCTCTTTGGGCGGGAACATCATTTTGGCCAGATTTGAAAGCATCTAGTTTTAAAAGCCCTCCGCGCTAACCCAACCCGCGCTCGATTTCTACGCTACGACTCAGTTATAGAACAATTATATTAAATAATTATTACAGGTCAATAGATTGTTTTCACAATTTCGGCGCCGCCCCCCCCCGTGGTTTTGCCGGGCCCGGCACTATTTGCTTAAATATCCGGATGCGGGGCGCTATTATCGGTTTAAGCGGAAACGCCGAAAAACTTCTGGCCCCGGCCTTTCTTACGGCCGGTCACGAGGCCGCGTGCCTGTGCGGAGACTTGCTGGAACTGGAACAGGCCGGCCGCCTGTTCCCCCGGGCCGCCGCCTACGAAGACAGCGAAACCATGTTCTCCAAAGAGGGCCGCCTCGATTTCGCCCTGGTACGCTGCGCCCCGGAACGACGCTTCAAAGCGGCGCTGCGCGCCCTTGAGAACCGGCTCCACGTGATCTGCGAAACGCCCTTTTGTTTTTCCTCCTCCGATCTTGAGGAACTGCGAGGCCTGGCCTCGAAGAACGGGCTTGTCCTGGCCGCGCTGCAGCCCTGGGAGAGGAGTTCGGCCTGGCTGGCGCTGGAGAAGATCCTGAACGGCGGCTTGCTGGGGAAAGTGCGCTGGGCGGAAGTCCAGCTGCTCCTGCCTGGCCCCGCGCCGGCGGGCGGAATTACGGCGGCCGCCGGATGGCCGGCTTTTTCAATGCTGCTGGGCGCCGTGCGGCTGCCCCCCACCGCCCTGGCGGCCAGGCTGACGCCGTCCCCGGAGCCGGGCGGCGCCCCTGGAGACTCGGCCGCGGCCTTCCAAGTCCACTTCAGCGGCGCGGACGGCTTCGTCCATCTTCTTTCAGGGAGCCACGCCGCCCGGACGCGCCTGGCCGCCGCCGGAGAAAAAGGCCGGGTGGACCTGGACGGCGGCATCCTGCGCCTGGACATAAACGGCGTCCCCCCGGAAACCATCCTTATGCGCGACAGTCTCTCCGACGCCGCGGACCAGCCGGAGCGGCTGGCCGGTGAGCTGCGGGACTTCTCGCTGGAAATAGAAAAAAAACTTCCCCCCGGCTCGGGCCTGCGCAACGCCCGCTACTGCGTCAAACTGCTAAAAAACGCCTATTACTCCGTCGCGGTCAAGTCCGCGGCGGTGCCTCTGTAACCCGGCTTTTTACACCGGGGAAAGCTCTATTTTTGAAGCGTGACTTCCCGGCTGTCCGGGTGCAGCACGCCCAGCAGGAACCGGCTCAGCCCCTCGCTGGCGCCGTATATCTGCAGGCCGGCCCGGGCCAGGAAGAACAGGGTGAACCCCAGGAAAAAAGACTGATAGACCCATTCAAAACCGCTTATGAACGGAAAAATGGCGGCCTGGAAGGCGTAGTAGGAGAAAAGCAGCGACAGGATCTTAACGATATTGCCGAAGAGCTCCCCGGCCCCGGCCATGAAATCCAGTAGTCCGTCCACGGCCGGGGCGGACTCGGCGCCGAATTTCACGAAAGCCGCCACCGCCAGGAAGGAAACCACGGCGTTAAGGAAAACGCTCACCGGCAGTTTGGCGCTGAAGAACGGCAGGGCCTGGGCGAAAGGCAGCTGCTCCACGAACCACCCCATAGCGAACAGCGTGAACAGAACGATAAGCGTTTTCACCGACTTTACCAGCAGGGTCCTGAACAGGTCTTTTTTAGGCATATTCGAAATCTACAAAATAACGCCTCCGCCCGCAACAGCGGCCGCCGCGCGGCCGAACCCGCTTAAATATAATGTTAAATAATTATTATTGAACTCGGCGGCTTTTTTGTGCTAGTATAGGGACTTAAGCGCACAAGCGCGTGGAGGGAGCAAATTATGATAGTAGAAAGAACCGAATACAAAGGCCAGCCCGTCCTCATACTCAAGAGGAACGAGAACGATAAATACCCGTTCTCCTTCGGCCTCTCCAAAGCCCGCCTCATCATAGAGGGTTTTGAAGAGATCAAGAAGTTCGTGGCCGAAAACGACAACAAAGAAGAGAAAAAATAGTTTTTTCCTTCGGTCCGCACGTTAAATGCCGTCAAAAACAGAACTGGCGATAGCCGGGTTTTATGACGGCATTTATCTTTTTTACGAAGCCGCCAACTCACTGCTGACCTTCGGCCTGGACCACTACTGGCGCGCCCGGGCGGCCGCCGCGGCTGCCCGGCTGGCCCCGGAGCGGTCAAAGGTCCTGGACGTCTGCTGCGGTACGGGGGACTTCTCGCTGGCCCTGAAAAAAGCCCTCGGCCCGGCCGCTGAGATCACAGGGGCCGACCTCAGCGCCGCCATGCTTTCCTCGGCGAAGGCCAAGCATCCGGGCATAACTTTCCTGCAGGCCGAAGCCAAGGAACTCCCCTTCCCCGACGGCGTCTTCGACCTGGTCACCATCTCTTTCGCCACGCGCAACCTGAACATAGACCGGGAGAAGATGCTGGCCGCCCTGCGCGAATTCGGCCGCGTGCTCAAACCGGGAGGGCTTTTTCTGAACCTGGAAACCACGCGGCCGGAGAACGCCGTTCTCTGGTCCCTGATGCGGCTCTATGTAAGATCCGTCATCGGGCTACTCAACCTGCTGTCCCCGAAAAGCCGCTCTTCCTATTCTTTCCTCAGGACCACCATCCTGACCTTCTACTCCGCCGCCCAATTCTCCGCCCTGCTCTCCGAAGCCGGCTTCCGCTCCGCCTCCGCCGCTATTCTTTTTCCCGGCGCCGTCGCCGTTCACACCGCCCGCAGGTAATTACCCGCGCGCCAGGCGCAGCCTGTTCCTTATCATCTTCAGGATCACAAAAGATTCCCTCTCGCGCTCCTCCAGCGCCCCGCCCAGGTAGGCGATGGTCTCCCGGCAGTCGGGGATGACCTTCTTTGAAAGCGCGTTGCAGCGGCGCTGCGTCCTTTTAAGCTCCCGCGCCAGGCGCAGCTCCGAAGTCTCCAGCCCCGCCAGTTCGGCCAGCGGCGGCAGGGCCGCCGCGAAGGCGCGGGCCGCGGCCGCCGCTCCGGCCGGCATGCCGCCTGGCCCGAAGGCCGCCGCCGGCAGGGCTGCCGAAGCCGAAGCCTCAGGCAGCTTCAGGCCCATCAGCCTGCGCTCCCGGACCTCTATTTTATACACCGGCTTAACTCCGAGCGCGGCCCTGTCCAGGGCCGCCGACCCGGCGTCCAATTCAGCCTCACGCAGCTCTGAAAAAGCCCGGGCCAGCGCGGCCCGGGCCAGCGCCTTCGCGCGCGCCGCGCGTCCGGCGCGCGCCGCCAGCTCCAGCAGCAGCAGCTCCTTCTTCTGGTCGAGCAGGGCAAAACCTTCGTCGGCGAAGACCAGCTGTCGCTTCAGCGCCAGCAGGGCGGATTTTGTCGCGGGCACGTCCATTAAAGCCATAAACCCCTACTCCTTGACCCTGGGCGCCTTCCCGTAATGTTCGGCCAACAGGCCGTCGCTTACCCGGTGCAGTTCCGAACGCGGCAGCAGCGACAGCATCTCCCAGCCCAGGTCCAGCGTCGCCTCTATCGGCCTGTCCTCATGTTCTCCCTGCGTCAGGAACCTTTTTTCAAAGGCCTCGCCGAACTTCATGTACACCTTGTCCCCGGCGCTGAGTTCCTCCTCGCCGATAATATCGGCCAGCGCGCGCACGCGTTTGACGTAGGCGTAGCAGGCGAACAGCTGGCTCGCCAGGGCCGGGTGGTCTTCGCGGGTATAGCCCTTGCCTACGCCGTCCTTCATCAGCCGCGACAGGCTCGGCAGCCCGGCGATGGGCGGGTAGACGCCACGCTGGAAGAGGTCCCGGTCCAGCACTATCTGTCCCTCGGTGATATAGCCGGTCAGGTCCGGTACCGGGTGGCTGATATCGTCGGACGGCATCGTCAGGATGGCGGTCTGCGTTATGGAACCGGGAGAGCCGTCGATACGCCCGGCGCGCTCGTAAATAGAGGCCAGGTCGGAGTAGAGGTAGCCGGGGTAGCCCTTGCGGCCGGGGATCTCCCCCCTGGCCGTGCCCACCTCGCGCAGGCTCTCGCAGTAATTGGTCATGTCCGTCAGCACCACCAGCACATGCTGCCCGCAGTCGAAAGCCAGGTGTTCGGCCAGCGTCAGCGCGGCGCGCGGCGTTAGCAGGCGCTCCACGCCGGGCGCGTCGGCCAGCGACAGGAACATCGCCACGCGCCCCAGCGCCCCCGATGCGGCGAAATCCCGCATGAAGAAATCGGCCACGTCGCGCTTCACGCCCATCGCCGCGAAAACTATGGAGAACTCCTCGTTCCCGCCGGGCAGCTTCGCCTGCCGCACCAATTGCGCGCAGACGCGGTCGTGCGGCAGGCCGTTGCCGGAGAAGATCGGCAGCTTCTGGCCGCGCACCAGCGCGTTCATACCGTCTATGGCGGAAATGCCGGTCTGGATGAACTCGCGCGGGTAGCGCCGCGCCACCGGGTTAATGGGCGCGCCGTTCACGTCGCGCCTGTCTCCGGAGACGGCCGGAGGCCCGCCGTCGGCGGGCCGGCCCAGCCCGTCGAAAACCCGGCCCAGCATGTTCCTGGAGACCGGCAGGCGCAGACTTTCGCCCAGGAAACGCGCGCGCACGGTGCCGCCCGACAGCCCCTCGGTGCCTTCCAGCACCTGCACCAGGGCGTGCTCCGTGGAAATTTCCAGCACGCGGCCGAGCCGGGGGCGCCCGTCCGCCCCCTTTATCTCCACCAGCTCGTCGAAGCCGGCGTCGCGCACGCGCTCCACCACCACCAGCGGCCCCTCTATGCGCGAGGCGCCCAGGTATTCCAGCCCGCGGTCTTCCGCCCCGTTCATGCGGCCTCCCCGGCGGCCGTTATTTTACCGAGCGCTTCCAGCTCTCCGGCCACGCGCGCCGCCAGCCGCGCCAGGCCGTCCGTGTCGCCGCCGGTATACGCGGTTTTAGCGCGCAGTATCTCGGGCACGCACGGCAGGGCGGCCACCGCCGCCAGCGGCACCCCGGCCTTTACCAGGTCACGCCCGCCGCGGTAAAGGACCATGACCAGCCGCAGCAGCGCCGCCTGTTTTTCCAGCGGGCAGTAGGCGTCTTCGGGGTCGAAGGCGTTCTGCGACAGGAAAGCATCGCGCATCACGCCGCCGGCAAAAAGGAACAGCCGCTGGCTGTCGGGCAGGGAGTCCGGCCCGACCAGCCTGGCTATCTGCCGGTAATGCTCCTCGCGCTGCATTACCTCCATGGCCTCGTCGCGCAGCGCCCGCCAGCCCGGCGCCGCCAGCTCCCAGCTGGGCGCCACCTCGTCGAGATAGTCGGAATAGGACCGCAGCCAGTTTATGGACGGGTAATGCCTGGCGTTGGCGAGGTCCGTGTCCAGCGACCAGAACACGCGCGTGAACCGCCGGGTGTGCTGCGTGACCGGCTCGGAGAAATCCCCGCCCGGCGGGCTCACCGCACCCACGATGCTGACCGAGCCCTTATCCCCGCCCAAAGTGGTGACCGCGCCGCCGCGCTCGTAGAACTGGGCGAGGCGCGACGGCAGGCTCGCCGGAAAGCCCTCCTCCGCCGGCATTTCCTCGAGCCGGGCGGCCATCTCGCGCAGCGCTTCCGCCCAGCGGCTGGTGGAATCCGCGAACACCGCCACGTCGTAGCCCATGTCGCGGTAATATTCGGCCAGCGTTATGCCGGTATAGATGGAAACTTCGCGCGCCGCCACCGGCATGTTGGAGGTATTGGCTATCAGTATGGTCCGCTCCATCAAAGGCCGGCCGGTGCGCGGGTCCTTCAGCTCAGGGAATTCGCGCAGCACCTCCGTCATTTCGTTGCCGCGCTCGCCGCAGCCGATGAAGATGATTATCCCGGCGTCGGACCACTTGGCCAGCTGGTGCTGGGTTATGGTCTTGCCGGTACCGAAGCCGCCGGGAATGCAGGCGGCCCCGCCTTTACCCAGCGGGAAGAAGGTGTCTATGATGCGCTGGCCGGTCACCAGCGGTTCGCTTACACGCCGCCGCTCCAGCACCGGCCGCGGCCGGCGCACCGGCCATTTCTGCAGCATTTTTATTTCCGCAGGCCCGGCGGGCGTGTCCACCACGGCGAGGACGTCGGTTATAGCGTAACTGCCCGGCCCGGCGGCGGAGCGCACCGTGCCTTCCACGCCGGGCGGGATCAGCACCTTGTGCTCCACCAGCGGGGTCTCGGCCACAAGGCCGGCGGCCTGCCCGGCGGCCACCTTTTGCCCCGGCCGCAGCAGCGGTCTGAACTCCCAGCGGCGCCCGCAGTCGAGCGCGTCGGCTTTCTCTCCGCGCCGTATCCACGTGCCGCCCTGCGCCAGGAGCGCGGGCAGGGGCCGCTGTATCCCGTCGTAAATATTCCCGATGAGCCCGGGCCCCAGCCACATCGACAGCGGCGCCCCCGTGCGCTCCACGGGCGCGCCGGGTTTGAGCATGGAAGTGTCCTCGTAGACCTGCACCGTGGCCAGGTCCCCGGCCTGCCGCACCACCTCGCCCACAAGACCCAGTTCTCCCACACGCACCACTTCGTACATGAGCGCGCCGCCCATCCCCTTGACCGTAACCACCGGCCCGCTCACGCGCGTTACCTCAGGCTTTCCTGTCTCTCCGGCGGTTTTCATATTTTCCTCCCGCGCCCGCCGTCACCGCCGGGCAGCAGCCGCCCGCGCAGGCCCGGCCAGAACCTTTCCAGCCGGGCCTTAAAACTGTTATCCCAGTACTGCCGCTCCTCGCCGTCCCGCACCCTGACGCCGCCTTCGAGCCCCGGGTCCTCCTCGAAGGAAATAGCCAGAGACCCCCGCCCCGCCAACCGTTCTATTTCCGCGGCAAGTCCGCCGGCCCCCGCCAGCCCGCCCGCGCCCAGCGTGACCGTGAATGTCGTTCCTTCCATGCGGCTTACCGCCTGCGCGGCCAGCGCCGCCTGCACACCCGGGGCGGTTTCGGTCTTCAACCGGCCCGAAGCTTCCTCTTTTACGGAGTCGAGCAGGTCCTCCATGCGGCGGGCGCGCAGGCGTTCGGCCACGGCCGGCACCGCCGCCAGCGCCGTCTCCCTGCGGCGCGCGGCCTCCTCCCGCGCCGCCGCCAGGCGCGCGGCCCTGTCCCCGAGCGCCAGTTCCCTGGCCGCGGAAACGATGGCCCCGGCCTCGGCCTCTGCGGCCGCCAGCAGGCCGGCGCTCTCGCGCCTGGCCGTTTCCAGTATCGCCCTTTTAAGGGGCTCGGCACTTTCCGTCTTTTCCATCAGATCTCCACTATCAGCGGCCCGGCGCGTTCGAGCTTGATCTCATCAACCTGCGCTCTGACCAACGCCGCGGCCGCCGCCGTAATAATGATCACCCCGCAATCCTTACGCCCGGCAGCGAGCCGGAGGGCCTCGGCGGTCCCGCGCGCGTCGCGCACGACGCCGGCCTCCACGCCGGCCAGACGCAGGCCGCGCGCGGTCTCCTCGTCGCCTATGCCGTAGAACTTCACAGTTCAGACCTTCTGAAGCAGCATCATGGCGATGACGAAGCCGAGCACGGCGAGACCTTCGGCCAGGGCCACGAACAGCAGACTGCGCATCAGCAGTTCCGGCTTTTCGGCCGCGGCGCCCATGGCCGCGGAACCGATGCGCCCGATGGCGTGGGCCGAGCCCAGCACGCATAAGGTCATCGTCAGCGCGGCTGCGAAGCCAAGCCCCACCGCGTTGCCGCCGGCCGGACCGGCGGTTTCTCCTGCGGTCGACATGGCCGCCGAGGCCGCCGGGCAGAGCGCCGCTACGCAGAACACTGCCCCGGTCCACACCTTCGCTTTCTTGTTTCTCATTTTATGCCCCCTGTTTCAGGACGAACGGCCTGAACGGCCGCCCGCCGCCTTCGAAGAATTTACCGAAGAATTCGTAGTACTCGAGACGCAGCGCCTGCACCGCCGCCACCGTCCCCTCCAGCAGTATGGCCGCCGCGTTGCCGGCGACGATCGCCGCCAGGCCGGCCAGGCTGCCGGGGCCCCAGGCCTTGTCGGCGGCGGCCGCCAGCATATAGGCGGAAGCCACCAGCGCCGCGTGGCTCATCGCGTACGCGGCCAGACGGGCGAAACTCACCGTATTGGCAAGGTAGAGCAGGACGCCCTCGAAAGCCCCTACCATCCCCTCGGCCAGGGCCTCCAGGCCGCTATCGCTTTTTTCTCCGGCGCGCCGTTTGATGAAGGCAGCGAGCGGTTCTTTCAGTGCCCAGCAGGCGAGGGCCGCGCCGATGACCGGTAATCCGAACCGCGGCTCCACTTTCCCCGCCAGCATGAATATGGCGCACCAGTAGAACAGCAGGCCAGCCGCGCCGAACCTGCCCAGGGCGGCGCCCAGCCTGTCGCCGGAGCCGGCGCGGTTCACTATATTCAGGACCACACCCAGACTGATGACGGCCGCGCCCGCCGCCAGCGCCGCCAGGACCATTACCAGAGGGTCGCCTTTCAGCGGGTCCCGCCACAAAGCGTATTTCTTGAAGAATTCCAATCCGAAAAAACTCCCGTAGACCAGCCCGAAGAACATGCCCGACAGGCCGCAATAGACGGCCATGCGCCCGGCGGCGCGCGCGGCCGCGCGGCCCTTTACGGCCAGCCAGAGTCCGCCGGCGCAGACCACCGCCCCGTGTCCGACGTCCCCGAACATGGCCCCGAACGTCAGGACGTAAACGATAGCCGCGAAAGCGGTCGGGTCCACTTCCCGGTAGCAGGGCAGGCCGTAAGCGCGCACTAGCTCCGTGAACGGCCGCAGCCAGGCCGGCGGGCGCAGCAGCACCGGCGCGCCGTCCTGCTCCGCCCCCTGTTCCAGAGCGCAGCGCCCGGAAGAGGCATCGCGCATTTCACGGCGCAGCGCGCCCGTTTCCAGGGCGGGCGCCCAGCCGGAAAGCAGCACCGCGGAGCCCGTCCTGGGCATGGCGCTCTCGGCCTCCAGCAGCCGCGCCTCTGTTTGCGCCGCGCCTTCTATGGCCGCCAGCGGCCCGGAAAACCGGCCGGCCAGTTCCGCCAGGGCCTGTTCGGCCGCGAGAAGCGCCTGGCCCTCCCTGCTTTCTTCCGACGAGAAAAACACCGACGCTTCCGCCAGCGTAAGCCCCGGCCTGACCGGCGGCGCCTCCGGTCTGAAGCCGGCGGCTCTCAGCTCCCCGGCCAGCGCCGCGGCGCGGTCACGGTCCGCCAGACCCAGCACCACCGTTCTGCCCCCATTTTCACCCAACGGCACTATCAGACCTTTCTCCGCGCCGGCCGTAACCAGCGCTTTGAAGTTTTCCCGGGGCAGGCTGCCGGTGAAGCAGCGTATAAAAGAGAAGCCGGAGAGCCGGTCGGAAGGCAGCGGCAGGCCGGCATAGGGCGCTATTTTTTCCCGCGCCTCTACGGCAGCGGCCAACGCCTCTTTGGTCAGGCGCCGGCGCTCCAGAAGATATTTCGCCTCCGACTCCAGGCCGGACAACACGGCCGCGGCTTCGCCGAAAGTCATAGCTGTCGGAGAGGCGGCGCGCCTGGAGTTCGGCCCCAGGACCCGCCGCAGTTCCTCCGCCCTTGAGAGCATGTTCCGGCAGGAGGCCAGCGCCGCGGCGTTATCCGCGGGCGGCCTCGGCGCGGTCTCGGGGCCCTCCACCGCCCGTATGAGTTCCATGGCCCCCAGGCCGCCCAGGCGGCGCAGGACGGCCCTGGCGTCGGCGCCAAGCAGCGCCGCGCTCAGACGTTCCATTTTTACAGGCCTAAACACCTTCGCCCTCCCGGGAATTGATCAGGCGCGCCCGAAATTCGGCCGCCGGCACGCCCAAACGAAGGCCTTCGGCCGCCGTTATCAGATTGGCCGCCTCCAACCGCCTCAGAGCGGCGTAACCCGCGGCTATACCGAAATCCACATTAGAACCGCGGAAAGCCCTGTTGGCTAGACGCACGTAACGCCTCCACCCGGCTTTCTCGGGGCCGCCGGCCGCGCCCTCCGCCGGGTCGAACACCAGCCCGGCGGCCAGGCCGAACGCCGCCTCCGGGTCCGGCGCCGTCAGCATCCGCGAAAATCTGCGGCGGCTTATGGCCGAACCGGGCACGTGCAGCGCCAGCAGGTCTTTTGCTTCAAAACCGTGAAAGAATTTACCGCGCGCTACCAGCGCCAGGTGGAAGATGTCCGCCTCCTGCGCCGCCAGGCCGCGGGCCGCGCTCCCGTCCGGGGCCGGCAGCACGGCGGCTCTGGCCAGCAGTTCCACAAAATATTCCCTGTCCGCCGCGGCCTCCAGAAAGAAGAGGTTGCCGGCGGCCCCGTACAGGCCATAGGCCCGCTCCAGGCTATTTCTCAGCGGCCCCGGGGGCAGCGCCGCCAGAAGTTCCGCGGCGCTCTTTGCACCCGCGGGGTCGCGCCCGTAAGCGCCAGGCCCGGCGCTGAGCCGCCGGATCTCGGCCGGCGGGGCCCCGGCGTAAATGCCCCTGATCATTACTTTTATATTTTCCAGCTGCAAGCGCGCCGCCAGCCACTCAAGAAAGGCGGCCCGCGTCTCCGCCAGCGCCCCGGCGATCCCGCGGATCTCCGCGAAAAGGTCCTCCGCCAGCCGCCGCTGTATGCCGGCGGAAGCCGAGATGCCGGCGCCGGGGAAAAGCGCGGCCGCCAGCGCCGCCTCCGACGCAAGGCCGCAAAACCCGTAAAGCCGGGCCCCTTCGGCCATACGGGCCCTGCGCCCGTGCAGCCGCGCGGCCAGGTGGTCCAGGTCTTTAATTGCGAGCATTGCCCCCCCGCAGCACTTCTTCCACCACAAAGTCCACGGCGGCGCGTCTGTCCGCCCCCTGGAAAGGCGCGTTCTTCTCTATCTCCGCCGCGGCGGCGGCCAAAAGAGCTTCTTTTTCTCGCGCGGCCTCCGCCTGGGCGCCTTCTAAAACCCGTTCGGCCGCCTGCCGCGCCTCCAGCGCAGCGGCCTCCGTTATTTCCCGGGCCTTCTTCCCGGCCTCCAGGACCATGGCGCGGCCGTGCGCGGCGGCAGCGGCCACCAGGCGGCCGGCTTCGTCCTCGGCGGACAGTATAGCGGCTATAATTTCACGCATAAAGCGAAAAGCGAGCCGGCGGCAGCGCGTATAAACGCGCCTGCCGGAAACGATCTATATTGGTTGTTCCCCCAAGGTCAGATTAGCAAAACCGCCTCAAAAAAAGCAAGGGGAGGAAGGGGGACGCTCTTAGTTAATTAGTTTACTCAATACATATCGCGCTGCCGGCCGGACAGCGGCAGCGCGGGAGCAAAACAGCGTAAACTAATTAACTAAGAGCGTCCCCTATATTTTGATGATGATTTTTTTGCGGTAGAGCAGCCAGAAGGGCACCAGCCACAGCAGCATGTAGGAGAAAGCGAAAGCCGCCGAGGCGTTGAGCGGCGACAGCCAGGCGCCGAAAACCCCGTCGCATATTATCACGCGCAGCTGCTCCGGCTCCGCCGCGCCGGCCACCGGCAGTTTGTAAAGCACCAGGAACTTCAGCAGGAAGATGGGCAGCATGTAGGCGGCGATGGCGTTCACGCCGAAGACCTCGAAGGGGCGGCCCCAGGCCTTTATCCCTTTCATCTCTACCAGCCAGTAGATAGCGGCCAGCAGCCAGAGCGCGAGCCCCGCCGTAAAAAGTACGTAGGAGCTGGTCCACAGGGCTTTGTTGAGCGGGAAGGCCAGCCCCCAAAGCCAGCCCGCCGCGGCGCTGACAAGCCCGGCGGCAAGCATGCCCCTCACTTTCTCGAACTGTGTCCGGCCGCTCCTCAGCCAGAGCCCGGTGAATACGCCCAACAGCGTGGTCGCCAGTGAGGGTATGGTGCTCAGCAGCCCCTCCGGGTCGTAGACGCCCCCCCTGTAAGTGTGCGCGCCCAGCACCACACGGTCCAGCCACGAGGCCAGGCTGCCTTCTTTTGTAAGTATGCCCGCGCCTATGCCCGGGACGGGGATATAGGTCATGGCCAGCCAGTAGCCGAGCAGGGCCGCGGCGACTACCGCTATCTGCGTCTTCAGGCCGGTCTTGATGAACAGCAGGGAACCGAAGAAATAACAGATGGCGATGCGCTGCAGCACGCCCAGGATGCGGATGGTGGAGGGGTGATAGTTGGGAATGGCGTTGAGCACCATGCCGAAGGCGTAAATAATGAGCGCCCGTTTGAGGATCTGCGGCACCAGGCCGGCTGTCGTTCCTTTTTCAAGCCGCCGCGCGAGCGAGAAGACTATGGAAACTCCGACGATGAAAAGGAAAAAAGGGAACACCAGGTCCGTCATGGTGCAGCCGTTCCACTCGGCGTGGTCCAGCTGGGCGTAGGCCTCGCGGTTGCCGGGCGTGTTGACTATGATCATCAGGGCGATGGTAAGGCCCCGGAATACGTCCAGCGAGAGCAGGCGGGAGTTTCCCCGCGGTTCGGCGTTTTCCATTTTTCCCCCGGCTGGTTATTGTTTGTGCTTCTTGCGGATCTCGGCTATCTTAAGCCGCACGGCGGCGCGGCGCAGCGAAGCCTGGGCGGAATCCAGGTCTATGTCGGCCCCGCGCATCGCCAGGGTCTCACTGGCTTTCTGGTAGGCCTGGCGGGCGCGCTCCTCGTTGACCTCTTTGGCCAGCTCGGCGGCCTCCGCCATTATAAGCACCTTGTCCCTGTGGATCTCGGCAAAGCCGTTAAGCACGGAGAAGACCTCCTTGTGGGGGCCTTCCTTGTAATGCATCACGCCTTCTTTAAGCTGGACCACGAACGAGGCGTGGCCCGGCAGTATCCCCATTTCCCCGCCGAAAGCCGGGATCGTGACGAACTCCACCGGCTTGTCCGATAGAACGGTCTTCTCGGGGGTTACGATGGTAAGGAGGAGATGCTTTTTTTCCATATCGCTTCCGTCAGGCGGCTTTCTGCTGGCTGCGGCCGCGTTCTATGACCTCTTCTATGCCGCCGGCCATCCAGAACGCCTGTTCCGGGATGTCGTCGAGGCGGCCGCTCAGGATCTCCTGGAAACTGCGGATGGTCTCTTTGAGCTGCACGTACTTGCCGGCGCGGCCGGTGAACTTCTCGGCCACCGAGAACGGCTGCGACATGAACTTCTGTATCTTGCGCGCCCTGGTCACGGTCTTCTTGTCCTCGTCGGAGAGTTCGTCCATGCCGAGGATGGCGATGATATCCTGGAGCTCCTTGTAGCGCTGCAGGATCTTCTGCACGCCGCGGGCGGTCTGGTAATGCTCGTTGCCGATCACGCGCGGGTCCAGGATGCGCGAGGTAGAGTCCAGCGGGTCCACGGCCGGGTAAATGCCCAGCTCGGTGATCGAGCGGGACAGCACCACGGTGGCGTCCAGGTGGGTGAACACGTTGGCCACGCCGGGGTCCGTCAGGTCGTCGGCGGGCACATAGACGGCCTGAATGGAGGTGATGGAGCCTTTTTTGGTGGAAGTGATGCGCTCTTCCAGGGCGCCGATCTCCGTTGTGAGCGTGGGCTGGTAGCCCACGGCCGACGGCATGCGGCCGAGCAGCGCCGACACCTCGGCGTTGGCCAGCACGTAGCGAAACACGTTATCCAGGAACAGCAGCACGTCCTGCCCTTTCACGTCGCGGAAATACTCGGCCTGGGTCAGGGCGGTCAGGCCCACGCGGGCGCGGGCGCCGGGGGGTTCGTTCATCTGGCCGTATACCAGCGCGGTCTTGGAGAGCACGGTGGAGCCGTCGGAAAGCTTGGATTCCTGCATTTCCAGCCAGAGGTCGTTGCCTTCGCGCGACCGCTCGCCGATACCGCCGAACACGGAACAGCCCTTGTGCTCGCGGGCCACGTTATTAATGAGCTCCATGATGACGACGGTTTTGCCGACGCCGGCGCCGCCGAACAGGCCGACCTTGCCGCCTTTCATGAACGGGGCCAGCAGGTCTATGACCTTGATGCCGGTCTCGAAGATCTCGGGGGTGGTTTTCTGCTCGGTCAGCGGGGGCGGGTCGCGGTGGATGGGCAGGCGCTCCTTGGTCTCTATGGGGCCGCGGTAGTCCTTGGGCTCGCCCAGCACGTCCATCAGGCGGCCGAGGCACGCGTCGCCGACCGGCACTTTAAGCGGGGCGCCCGTGTCCTTAACCTCTATGCCCTTGCCAAGGCCGGTAGTGGGGCCCAGCGTAATGGCGCGCACGGTATTGTCGCCCAGGTGCTGCGCCACTTCCGCCACCAGCAGGCGCTCGACGCCGTCGTCCTGGTACTTTATTTTCAAGGCGTTCAGGATCCTGGGCAGCTGGCCCTGCTGGAATTCCACGTCCAGCACCGGCCCCACGATCTGCACGATTTTTCCGGTATTCATGTTAGCTCCTTAAAACCAGCGTCAACCGCCCAGCGCTTCCGAGCCGCTGACTATTTCATTGAGTTCGGTAGTGATCATCGCCTGGCGCGTCTTGTTCATCTTCAAAGTGAGGCCGTCTATCAGTTCGGAGGCGTTCTTGGAGGCGGACTCCATGGCGCTCATGCGCGCGGCCAGCTCTGCCGCCTGCGACTCCAGCAGCGTCCTGTAGAGCTGGGCCCCGATGTGGCGGGGCAGCAGCGCCCCCAGCAGGTCGCTTTTGCCGGGCTCGAAAGCGAACTCGCCGGAGCGGCGTTTTGCCGCGGCGTTATTCTCCAGGATGTGGCGCTTCAGCGGCAGCAATTGGTCCGTCACAATGCGCTGAGACACCATGGATTTGAACTCGTTATAGATGAGCGTAACGCTCTCCACGGGGTTTTCGAGGTAAAGTTTCAGTATCGCGTCGGACAGCAGCTGGGCGTGCACGTAGCCGGCCTTGGGGAAGATGCCCACCATCTCATGGCTTATCTCCATGTCCAGGCCCTTGAGGCGCCGCAGGAAGTCGCGCCCTTTGCGGCCCACCACCACCACGCGCACCTTACGGCCGCGGTTCTCGCGCAGCCAGGCCGCCGCGGCTTTCAGCAGGTTGGTGTTGAACGACCCGCAAAGCCCTTTGTCCGCCGTGACCAGCACCAGGCACAGGCTGCCTCCGGGGTGCCGCTCCTCGAACAGCGCGCCGGCCCCGGCAGCCGGGAGATCGCCCTCGGCCAGTTCGCCGTAGAGGTCCTCTATCAGGCGGTCCATCTCCCTGGCGAAAGGGCGTGAGGCCAGAATGGCGCCCTGCGCGCGCTTTATGCGCGCCGCGGCCACCATCTTCATGGCGTAGGTTATCTGTTTAATGCTCTTAACAGACGAGATGTGTTTTCTAATGTCGCGCAGTGAGGCCATAGAACCTTAGATCCGGGTCTTTTCCAGTATCCCGACGTAATCCGCGATGCCGTCCTCCAGGCTCCACTCGGGCCGGTAGTTGAGCAGCGCCTTGGCGTTGCGCTGGTCGGCCTGGGTCTTGAGCTGCAGGAAAGCGTAGGGGTTGTCGAAGTATTCCGGCGCCAGGTCGGTTTTCATGGCCTTGTTCAGGGCCTCTATGACCTCGTTGAAATTGCGCGGCTTGCCGGTGGCGATATTGCAGACGCAGGACTTTGCCGCGTCGAGCGCGTTCAGGTTGGCGCGGACGAGGTCCTTGACGTAGACGAAGTCGCGCATCTGCTCGCCGAACTTAAAGACGCGCGGACGCTTGCCGGCTTTCATCTGGTTATAAAGCTGGAAAACCATGCTGGCCATCTTGCCCTTGTAATATTCGCGCGGGCCGTAGACATTAAAATAGCGCAGGCCTACGACGACCATGTCCTTGTGCTCGGCGGCGAAATCGCGCGCCACGTTGTCCATGATCGCCTTGGAGAAACCATAGACGTTCTCCGGAGTCGGAACCTGGTCCTCGTGCATCGGGCACTTGGAATTGCCGTAAGTGGCGGCGGAAGAGGCGTAAATGACGCGCTTCACGCCGTACTTGAGCGCGTAATCCAGCACGTTGCGGAAGGCGTCCACGTTGACGGCCATCATTTTCCGCTGGTCGGCCTCCGTGGTGTCCACCACCGCGGCCTGGTGAAACACCGCGTCCACCGCGCCCGCCCTGTCGAACCACTCGCGGGAAGCGATGTCGTCGGCGATAACGGTTCCGGAGAAGCCGAGCAGGTTTTTGTAATTACCCGAGGAGAAATTGTCCAGCACCGTCACCTTCGCCTTGCGCTCGCCCTCGAGCGCGAAAACGAGGTTGGACCCGATGAATCCGGCGCCGCCGGTTACGAGATATTTTTTCATATCAGCCCTTAGAACCTTTTCTTGAAGTCCTCGATCGCGTCACCCAGGCGCTTCTCCAGGTCCGCGTCCAGCTGCTTCTTCTCCTCTATGTCCTTGAGGAGGTTGGCGTAGCTGTCGCGCAGGAATTTCACCAGCCCGGATTCGAAAGGGCGCACCTTCTCGAGCGCCACGTCGTCGATGTAGCCGCGGGTGCCGGCGAACAGCACCGCCACCTGCTCGTGGACTGGCATGGGACTGTACTGGTCCTGCTTGAGCAGTTCCACCATGCGCTGGCCGCGGTTGAGCATGTCCGTGCTGCCTTTATCCAGGTCGGAACCGAACTGGGCGAAAGCCGCCAGTTCGTTGTACTGGGCCAGGTCCAGGCGGAGCTTGCCGGCCACCTGGCGCATGGCCTTCACCTGGGCCGAACCGCCCACGCGGGACACGGAAATACCCACATTGACCGCCGGCCTGATGCCGGAGTGGAACAGGTTGCTCTCCAGGTAGATCTGACCGTCGGTGATGGAGATGACGTTAGTGGGAATGTAGGCCGTGACGTCGCTGGCCTGGGTTTCGATAATGGGCAGCGCCGTCAGCGAGCCGCCGCCGTTCTTGTCGCACATCTTGCAGGCGCGCTCGAGCAGGCGGGAGTGGAGATAGAACACGTCGCCGGGATAGGCTTCGCGGCCGGGCGGGCGCCGCAGCAGCAGCGACATCTGCCGGTAGCTCTGCGCGTGCTTGGACAAGTCGTCGTAGATGACCAGGGCGTGACGCCCCTGCCACATGAACTCTTCGCCCATGGCGCAGCCGGTGTAGGGCGCCAGGTACAGCATGGACGCCGGGTCCGAGGCCGAGGCGGAAACTATTATGGAATATTCCATAGCGCCGTTGTCCTCCAGGATCTTGGCTACGCGGGCGACGGTGGACTGCTTCTGGCCTATCGCCACGTAAATGCAGACGGGCCGCTTGTCGGCGGGCTCGTTCTTCTGGTTGATGATGGCGTCCAGCGCCACGGCGGTCTTGCCGGTCTGGCGGTCGCCGATGATCAGCTCGCGCTGGCCGCGGCCTATGGGGATCATGGCGTCGATGGCTTTGAGGCCGGTCTGCAGCGGCTCCTTGACCGGGGCGCGCTCCACCACGCCGGGGGCGATAACTTCCACCGGACGCTTCTTCTTGGCGTTGAGCGGGCCTTTACCGTCAATGGGATTGCCCAGCGCGTCCACCACGCGGCCTATCAGCTCCGGCCCCACGGGGACCTCCAGCACGCGGCCCGTGCGCTTTACGCGGTCGCCTTCCTTTATCAAAGTGTCCGACCCCATCACCACCGCGCCGACGTTCTCGCGCTCGATATTGAGCACCATGCCGGCCACGCCGCCCTCGAACTCGATCAGCTCGCCCACCACGGCGCTGTTCAGGCCGTAGATGCGCGAGATGCCGTCGCCCACCTGCAGCACCTGCCCGGTCTCGGACAGCTGGGCCTCGGGGACGAATTTCTCTATCCTGCCCTTTATTATCTCGGTGATCTCTTCGGGTCGTATCATAGAATCCGCCTTTATTGGAAACAAGGCCCGGCCCCGCGGCGGGACCCGGCCTTAATTAAATTTTCCGGCCAATTCCGCCGCGAGGGCCGCGAGCCGCCCCTTCACCGTGGCGTCTATCAGGGTGTCGCCTATCTGTATCTCAAAACCGCCTATCACGCGTTCGGTGGTTATATTGCGCAGGCCGACGCGCTTGCGCGAGACCCCGGCCAGCAGGGTCTCTATCCTTTTCATTTCGCCCGCCGACAGCGGGTAGCGGCTGAAGACGTCCGCGCGCACCAGGCCGCAAAAATTATCGTGGAGGCGCAGGCACTGCTGCATGATCTCCTCCAGCAGGTTGAACCGGCCGCGCTTCACCAGCAGCGCCGTGAAGGACGCCGCCGAGCCGGCGTGGCTGTCGCCCAGTATCTTTTCCAGCGCCTCTATTCTTACGGCACTGTTCACTACGGGATGGGTGAGGGTCTTGAGGTGGGGCCGCGCCGCCTCGAAAACCCGGCGCAGCCCGTTGAGTTTTTCCATGGAGGAGACCTCCAGGGCGTTGCCGAAAACCTTGCCGTCCAGGCCCATATAGGCCCTGGCGTAGCGCTTGGCAAGGATCTTGGCGTTCAGGTCCATCTAGTTGTTCCCCAGCTTCAGGTCGGGCCTTTCCTTTTCGAGCTCGGCCAGGTACTTGTCGGCCAGGTCCGTGTTGGCCCGGTGGTCCAGCTGCTTGACCAGGATGCGCTCCGCGGTCAGCACCGACAGCTCCGCCACCTTGGCGCGCAGTTCGCGGGATGCTTCGGCTTTCTGCGCCTCGATCTCCCTGGTCGCCGACTCCACGATGACGCCGGCGCTGCGGCGGGCCTCCTCTATGAGCAGGTCCGTCTCTTTTTGCGCGGCCAGGCGGGCTTCGTCCATCCGGCTCTGGATCTCCGCCTTCAGGGCGGCCATCCGGGCGTCCAGCTCGGCCTTGAGCTTTTCAGCCCCGGCGCGGGCCGTTTCGGCCGAGTGGAGGTCGTGCTTTATGGCGCGCTCGCGCTCTTCGACGGCCTGCATCAGCGGTTTCCACGCCGTCTTCGACAGCACGAACACCAGCAGAACGAAGCAGGTTATCGTCCAGAAAGTAAGGCCGAATTCGGGCCTGATCAATGCTTCCATGGTAACTCCTGGCCGGAAGTCCGGACCCCGGCGCCGCGGCAACGAGACGATGTCCCGTCTTTGCCTCGACGCCCGGCCCGCGACCCCGGACTTTCTTTAGTGCTGCGCCGAGGTGGTCTGCGCGGCGGCCGGAGCGGCTTCGCTCTTGGGCATGGCGAAGTTCATGACGGCCAGCAGACAGATGACCAGCGCGAAGAACGCGAGGCCTTCTATCAGGGCGGCCGCGATGATCATCGTGGTGCGCAGGGCCGGGCCGGCTTCGGGCTGGCGGGCGGTGCCGTCGAGGGCGCCGGCGGCGAGCTTGCCGATACCGAGGCCCGCGCCTATCAGGGTAAGGCCGGCGCCGAGGCCCGCGCCTATGTAGCCGAGGCCGAGGAATGTCAAGTCGTTCATGTGTACTACCTCCGTTAAAATATCGAACCGAAAAGCTTGCGCGCCCTTAGTGCGGGTGCATGGCCGAACCGGTGAAGATCGCCGTCAGGAAAACAAAAACGTACGCCTGCAGGAAAGCCACAAACAGCTCCAGCAGCAGCGTGAACAACACCAGCCCCACCGCTATGGGGGCCACGCCCAGCAGGCCGACGGCCACGCCGAACGAGCCAAAAATAAAGATGAAGCTGATGAAGGCCAGGATGACGATATGCCCGGCGATCATATTGGCGAAAAGACGGATGGCCAGCGCGAAGGTTTTGGTCACCAGGCCCACCAGTTCTATGGGGAACAGCAGCGGGTAAAGCCAGCCCGGGACGCCTTTGGGAACGATATGGCTCAAATAACCTATCAGCCCCTGCTCTTTTATGCCGGCGAAATTGATCAGCGCGAAAGTGGTGAGCGCCAGGCCCGCCGTGACGGCGAAGTTGCCGGTGGCGGTGGAGCCGTAAGGCACCAGGCCCAGCAGGTTGAGCAGGAGGATGAAAAAGAACAGCGTGGAGAAGTAGCCCATGTAGGCCGCGCCCTTATGCCCCAGGTTCGGCACCACCACCTCGTCGCGCAGGAACAGCACTATTATCTCTATCATGGCCCTGAAAGGCGCGAGGGCGCGGGACTTGCTGCGTATGATCAGGGGGAACACCACCAGCAGGATGACGGAGGCGATGGCCATCATCAGCAGGTGTTTGGAAATAGGAAGCTTGAGCGGGCCGAAAACGGCCCAGGACCAGATATGGTCTACGATGTGGTGTTCAAGAATCTCTTTTAATCCCATTATATTTCAGCGGATACGCTTCAAAAACCATCTGGACCAGGATCAGGGACGCCGCGAACGCGATTGTAATTATATATTTTTCATGGCGCAGCAGACAAACGGCCGCCACCAGAACGATCAGGCGCAGAAAAATACCGCCCACAAAAACGGAATAAAAAACGGCCTCGGACGCGGCCAGCGCTTTTTTAAGCGCCCACCGCGAGGCGCCCCCGCTCAAGGCGCCCAGCGCGGCCCCGTAAACGGCCGCCGCCAGAGCCGACCCTATCACTTTCCGCCCCCGTTTTCCCTGGGGAACAATTCACGTATCACCAGATAAAATCCCGCGCCAAGACCGCCGGCCGCCCCGCCCAGCATCAGCCAGGGCGCCGTCCCGGCTTTTTTATCCAGCTGATACCCGGCCCAGAAGCCCAGCAGCACGGCCACGGCCAGCTCCAGCCCTATCTGCGCGTACTTCCAGTAGCTCTCGGTCTCTTGCATACCGCTATTCTACATTTTTCCCGCCTCAAGGTTATCCGCCAACCGGCCCCAAAAATAAAATGGTAAAATTCTGGACATGGACGCCGCTGGCAAGAAGATACTCCTTGTGGAAAAAGACGCCGCCTCCGCGGCAGCGCTGACCTCTTTCCTGGAAAACCACGGCTACCTCGCCCGGACGGTCACCGATTACCGGGAGGCCCTCACGGCCGTGCAGAACTGGAAACCGGACCTGGTCATCCTGAACATCCTCATCCAGGCCTTCAGCCCCCTGGAACTCATCAACGAGATAAAGAAGGACCCGTTCACCGAGAACCAGAAGATCATAATCTTTTCCCAGACCCCCGAAACCGGCATCGCCACCGGCCCGACGCCCGCGGTGCGCGGCTACCTCACCAAACCCCTGGATTTCGAGGCGCTGAAGGCGGCCCTGCAGAAGGCCCTGCCGGCGCCGGCCCCCGGCAGCCATGTGACCGTCATGGTGGCCGACGACGATACCGAATTTTCCGACCTGGTAAAGATGTTCCTGGAGGCCAATAACTACCGCGCTCTTGTGGTCAACGACGCCATGACGGTGCTGGACCGCCTGCGCGCCGACAAACCGGACGCGCTGCTGCTGGACCTGATGATGCCGAAAAAAGACGGCTTCGCCATCATGAGCGAGATGCAGGACTCGGCGGACACCGCCGGCATCCCCATCATCATCATAAGCGGCCTGCGCCTGGAGAATTACCAGGAGCGCGGCATTCTTACCGGCCTGCCGGAGATAGTGGCCAGGGAGATCCCCGGCGACCTGCTTTTAAAACTGATAGAGGAACAGACCGCCCAGGGGAGGCCCGCCCAGCCCGGGGAGCCGCCCAAGGCGGTGCGCCCGCGCGTCCTGCTGGCGGACGACCAGACCGAACTGCTGCTGCTGATGAAGGAAATGGTGGAAGCCGCCGGCTTCGACGTCTGCACGGCTAACGACGGGGTGGAAGCCCTGACCGCGGTTTTTGAGAACAACCCCGACATCATAGTTCTGGACCACAATATGCCGCGCAAGGACGGCCTGGAGGTGGCGCAGGACCTTAAGAACAACCCCATCTTCGCCCATATCCCCATCATCATCGTTACCGGCGCGGGCGACAAGCGCACCAAGCTCAAGGGCCTGAGCATGGGCATAGACGATTACCTGATAAAACCGGTGGACACCGACGAGCTGATAGCGCGCATCCGCATGATCCTGAAGCGCAACAAGCAGGTGCTGGACACCAACCCGCTTTCCAAACTGCCCGGCAACCCGTCGATACAGGCCCGGGTGGAGCGCGAGCTGCAGAAAGGCGGCGCCTTCGCCGTGCTGTACCTGGACCTCAATAATTTCAAGGCCTACAACGACACTTACGGCTTCGAGGCCGGCGACCGGGTGCTGAAGGCCACCGCCAACCTGCTGGTGAAGCTGACCATCCAGAACGAGAACTCGGAAGACTTCATCGGCCATATCGGCGGCGACGATTTCATCGTGGTCACGGATTACGCCCGGGCCGAAGACCTGGCCCGCCGCATAGCGGCGGCTTTCGACGAGATAGCCCCCTCTTTCTACAGCAAGGCCGACCGCGACCGCGGGCACATCGTCTCCACCGACCGCCAGGGCGATATCAAGAAATTCCCCTTCCTGTCCATCTCCATCGGCATAGTGCAGAACAAGACCCGCACCCTGCATTCCTTCGCCCAGGTGAGCAATATCGGCACCGAGCTGAAGAAAGGCGCCAAGGCCGCTCCCAAGAGCCACTACATAATGGACCGCCGCACCGACTGACGCAAAAAACAAGGCGCCCTCCCGGGGCGCCTCTTTCCGCTCGCATTTTTCAGATCAGATACTGATAGACACCGGCTCCGGCACGTCCGGCACGGTGTAGACGGCCGGCTGCATCTGCCCGCCGCTCTGCCCGGGGACGTAGATAGCCGGCACCACCTTGACCTTGCCCGGCTGCGGCAGCGCCATGGCGTCCATATATTTTTCCATCTCGGTCTGCGGGATCAGGCCTTTTAATTCGGATACAAGGGTCACATCCTCGCCTTCCCCGCCGTCCTGCGGGTAGACGTTGGCGCGGCCGGGCGTGTAAAGATAAGGATTGCGCGGGTCCTCCACCTCGGAGGAACCGGCGTCGTAGACAAAATCCACGCCGCCGCGCACCAGGATCCCCTCTATCTTCATAGTCGCCATGTTGAAAACCGGGCTGCCGGAATTACCCTTAAAAGTGTCCAGGTCCGTCACAAAATAACCGGCGCGGGTCACGCTTCTGACGGAGGCCCCTTCTTCCTGCACCTTGACCGGCATGCCGGCGGGGTAGCCGATAACCCCCACTTTGGCGCCCTTAGCCACCGGAACGCGGCTTATGGCGAGGGGAGGCCGGCCGGTCACCTTGCGGTCCAGTTTGACCAGGGCGTAGTCTGCGCCCTTGCCTGAAACGGGGGCCTGGGTGCAGGCGCCGTCACGGCAGGTGAAATTGTGGCCCTCGCCGTCCTTGTCGGCCGGGTCCTGCACCCGCTGGGCTATTATCCGGCTGCAGGCATAGACGTCCCGCGCCGGAAAAGCCGAGGGGGTCTCGCCGGCGCGCGTGGCGGCGTAACCGAAAACGAACTTGACCCTTTCGCAGGGACCGCCGCGCTCGTCCGGCTTGAAGCAATGCCCGGCCGTAAGCACCAGGTCCTCGCCCACCAGCACGCCCGAGCAGAAAGCGCCCACCGCCTGCCCGGCAAAGGGCTCGCCGGGCTGCAGGTTGTGTTTATCTTTAAGGGAAAGGGACTTAAGCCTGTAAACACCGGCGGCTTCGTCCTTTATGACGGCCCGGTCGGAGAACAGCGCGGCCGTGGAGTCGGCGAACTTGCGCATTATCTGCCCGGCCTGGTAGGGGTCTATGAGATTGTTGTCGCCGTAAAACGAGGTTTCCTCGGCCCGGACGCCGCTGCCGGCGCACAATACGGACCAGCCGCCGGTCAGGGCCGCGGTCAGAAGGAGGATGGTGATCAAGCTGCGTTTCATAATGTGCACCGTTGCTATTTATATTATGCGGTGCGGGTTGATATTTGTCAACCCCTGGAGGGCCCAGGGCCGCCTGGGCCCTTAGGCCCGGCCTGCGCGGCGGGATAAATAAAAACGCCGCCCGCTTTTAACACGGACGGCGTCAAGAGATAACAACCTGCTTATTTCTTTATGTTCTTGCTGATGATGGTGGCCAGGTCGAACATGGTAACCTGCTTCTTGTTGGCGAAAAGAGGAAGAAGCTTGGCATCGGCGTTGATGTTGCGCTTGTTCTTCTTGTCCTGCAGGTTGTTCTTCTTTATGTACACCCAGAGTTTCTTAACGATCTCGGTGCGGGGAAGGGGCTTCGCTCCAACCAGCGCGCCAAGGGTGTCGTTAGGGGTAACGGGGGCCATGAACTTCGAGTTTGCTTTAGCTGCGGGCATTGTACGTCCTCCTTAAGGTCTTGCTTCAAATTACCCCTACATATAACCTATTTTCCATTGGGAGTGTCAATAGGGGGAGGGGACGCTGATGAATTGTTTCCTAATCGCGGGTAGTTTGCTCGAGACCTGCTGACGGCAGCGGAATTAGGAAACAATTCATCAGCGTCCCCTCCCCCTCCCCACCCACTAGATCTTGGGACCGGCGCCGCTTATCGCTTTGCTGGTCACGTTGAATTTCTTAAAATTCGCCGCGAACAGCCCCGCCAGTTCTTTACACTTGGCGTCATAGAGCTTTTTGTCGGCCCAGGCTTCGCGCGGGTTCAGCACTTCGGCCGGCACGCCGGGGCACTTAGTCGGGATCTCGAAGCCGAACACCGGGTCCTTGGTGAATTTCACCTTGGCGAGCTTCCCGTCCAGCGCGGAATTAAGCAGGGCGCGGGTATGCTGGATGCTCATGCGCTTGCCCGTGCCGTAGGGCCCGCCGCACAGGCCGGTATTGATCAGCCAGCAGTCGGCCTTGTTGCCGCGCATTTTCTTCTCGAGCAGTTCGGCGTAAACCGAGGGATGGTGGCTCATGAACGGCGCGCCGAAGCAGGTGCTGAACGTGGCCTTGGGCTCTTTAATGCCCATTTCGGTGTTGGCCACTTTGGCGGTGTAGCCGCTTATGAAGTGATACATGGCCTGTTCGTAAGAGAGCCGGGCGATGGGCGGCAGCACGCCGAAAGCGTCGTAGGTCAGCATCACGATGTTCTTCGGGTGCGGGAAAGCCGCGCCCTTGATGGCGTTGTCTATGAATTCCAGCGGATAGGCGGCGCGGGTGTTCTCGGTGAGCGAACCGTCGTTGAGGTCCAGCGCGCGGGTCTCTTTATCGTACACCACGTTCTCGAGGATGGTGCCGAAGCGCCCCGTGGCCGCGTAGATCTGCGGCTCGGCCTCGGCCGACAGGTTGATGACCTTGGCGTAGCAGCCGCCTTCGAAGTTGAAAATACCGTTGTCGCTCCAGCCGTGCTCGTCGTCGCCGATCAGGCGGCGCAGCGGGTCGGAGGACAGCGTGGTCTTGCCGGTGCCGGACAGGCCGAAGAAAATAGCGGTGTCGCCGGCCTTGCCGACGTTGGCGGAGCAGTGCATGGGCATCACGCCCTTAAGGGGCAGCAGGTAGTTCATCACGGAGAAGATGGATTTCTTTATCTCCCCGGCGTAGGCGGTGCCGCCTATCAGCACGGTCCGGGTCCGGAAGTTCACCAGGATGAAGGCGGCGCCGCGGGTGCCGTCCACTTGGGGCAGCGCGTGGAAGCCGGGCGCGTTGACGACCGTGAAATCGGGGATGAAGCCGGCCAGGTCGGCGGCGGGAGGGTTTATGAACATATGCCCGGAGAACAGGCTGTGCCAGGCCAGTTCCGTGTACACGCGCACCCGCAGGCGGTTCTTGGGGTCGGAGCCGGCGTAGCAGTCGCGCTGGTAAACGTCCCTTACGCCCAAATAGGCCTGCACTTTGCCGAGCAGTTTGTCGAAGGCGGCCTCTTCTATGGCCACGTTCTGGTCGCCCCACCAGATATGCTTTTCGCTCGCGGGGTCCTTCACTATGAACTTGTCCTGCGCGGACCGGGCGGTGTGCTTGCCGGTGCGGGCGCACAGCGCGCCGCCGGCGGTGATGACGGCCTCTTTGTTAGTCACGGCGTGCTCGTAGAGCGCGGGGGCGGAAAGGTTCTTATATATCGTTTTTGAAGTCGTCAGTTCCGCGACGGCGGCGGGTGTTTTGGAGTCCATGGTGCTACCTCTTTTGTTTGTAAGACTGGCGGGCATTTTAGACCTCTTAGTCCGGTTAGTCCAGGATTTTACGGATGCGGGAAACGCCTTCCACGATGTCTTTTTCGGCGCCGCAGTAGCTCAGGCGCAGGTGGCCTTCCAGGCCGAACTCCATGCCCGGCACCGTCACCACCATGGCTTTTTCCAGCAGCATGTTGGAAAGTTTTGTCGAGTCGGGCTCGTAGGCGCTGAAGTCGGGGAAGCTGTAGAAAGTGCCCTGCGGCTTATGCAGCTTCACTTTCTTCAGCTTGGAAAGTTCGGCCACCATCACGTCCCGCTTTTTTTCCAGCCCGGAGCGCAGCTTGTCCACAAAACCGCTGCCTTCGCGCAGCGCCCCGGCCGCGGCCGTCTGGCTGAGGGCCGACGGGCAGGACGAAACCTGCGCCTGCACCTTTATCATGGCCTGGGTCAGGGCCTCGTTGGCCACGCTCCAGCCTATGCGGTAGCCGGTCATGGAGAAAGTTTTGGACACGCCGTTTATGGAAACTATCACGGAGTCGTTGAGCGGCCGTTGGGAAAAATTAAAGGCCGACGGGGCTTTCAGGCCGTCGAACACCAGGCGGTTGTAAATGTCGTCCATCAGCAGGTAGATATTGCGGTGCTCGCAGATCTCCACCATTTCCCGCACGAACTCTTCGGAATAGACCTGGCCGGAAGGGTTGTTGGGGCTGTTAAGGAGTATGGCCTTGGTGCAGCTGGTAAGGTGGGCCTCGATGTCGGCCGCGGACACCAGCAGCTCGCCTTTGGGCGGGCGCACTATGACGGGCGTGCCGTAAGCCAGGCGCACCATTTCCGGGTAGCTCACCCAGTAAGGCGCGGGGAAGATCACCTGGTCGCCGGGGTCCACCACTGAAACTAGGAAATTATAAATGGCCTGTTTGGCGCCGGAGGCCACCACGATATTTTTGGGGCCGGGCTTTACGCCGTAATGCGCCTCGGTGTAGGCGGCGATCTCTTTTTTAAGGGGAGCCGTGCCGGAGACGGGCGTGTAGCGCACAAAACCGGCGTCCAGCATTTTGCGGCTTTCTTCCAAGGCGCCGCCGGGTATTTTCTCTTCGGGTTCGCCGCCGCCCAGGTGGATGACGGGCTTGCCTTCGGCTTTCAGGTTGTTCGCTAATTCGTTGAGCTTAAGGGTGGCCGATTGGCCGAGGGAGAGGGCAAGTCTGCTGAGGTTCATAGGTGAAAGCGGGCACTTCACCGAAAAATTTTAAGGTGCGGGTGGGAATCGAACCCACGAATAAGAGTTTTGCAGACTCTCGCCTTACCACTTGGCCACCGCACCGTAAAAATATCTTATCAAACTTTATGCCGCTTTCTCAATAAAGGCCGGCCCGCCGCGCCGGCCCTACTCCCGGGTTTCGCTTTTTACGCCGCCCTGTATGCCTATGACCACGTGCTTTATGGGCACCTTGCGGGAGGCCGCGGCCGCGGCGGTCCTGACCAGGGCCAGCAGGCCGCTGCAGCAGGGCACTTCCATGGTGACCACGGTGAGCGTGTTCACCTTGGCGTCCTCTATCAGGGCCTGTATTTTTTCGGCGTAGAGCTCCTGCCCGTCGTCCAGCTTGGGGCAGGCGATGACTATGGCTTTGCCCTTTATGAAGTCGTTGTGGAAGTTGCCGTAGGCGTAGGCCGTGCAGTCCGCGGCTATTACCACGTCGGCCTTTTCGAAGTAAGGGGCCATGGGCGAGGCCAGGTGCAGCTGCACGGGCCACTGGCGCAGCTGGGACCTGGCGGCGGGGTCGGCGCCGTCCTCTTCACAGCCGCAGACTTCGCGCAGGTCCATGGTCCGCCCGCCGGGGCAGCCGCAGGGCTCATGCCCGCCGTGCCTGTGTTCTTTTTTCACAGCTTCCTCCATCGGGTTGGCTATCTTATGTTCTTTGAGGTAATCAAAAGCCTGCTTTAAGAATTTTTTCTGGGCGTGGTCCTTGAGATGTTTAAGATGGGCCTTGATAGTGTTGGGGCCCTGCTTCACCATCCCCTCCATCACCCTAACCTCGTCGTACGGCACGGCTTCGCGTTCTTCTATCTTTATGGCGCCGCGCGGGCACTCGCCTATGCAGGCGCCCAGGCCGTCGCAGAGCAGGTCGCTTATCAGGCGGGCCTTGCCGTCTATCACCTGCAGGGCGCCCTCATGGCAGCCGGTCACGCAGTTGCCGCACCCGTCGCACAGCCGCTCGTCTATCTTGATGATCTGTCTTTTGGTTTTCATATAAGGTCTTTTATCGTTATGCCTTCTATTTCGGAGATCAGGCGGGCCTCGACAGCCGCTATTTTATGGCGCAGCAGGCAGGCGCCGTGGTTCTGGCAGATCTTTTTGCGGAAGACGCAGTCGTTCAGCTTCAGCGGGCCCTGCAGCACCGCCACCAGGCCGGCCAGGGTTATGGTTTCCGGCCGGCGCGCCAGCGCGAAGCCCCCGCCCTTGCCTTTTACGGCAACCAATATGCCGGCCTTGTGCAGTTTCTGCATTATTTTACGGAGGAAAGGCCTGGTAACGCCTATCGTCCCTTCCATCTGCGCCACCGACACGGTCGGTTTATTGGCCCGGGCCATAAAAACCAGCGCCCTGGCCGCGTAATCTACATCTCTGTTCAGTAGTTTCATAATGTATACATATGATACTGCATGGGTATCATTATGTCAAGCCCTGTTTTCAGCGTCCCCAGGCCGCGCCGCCCACAGCCGCCTCGCCTCCAGCGGCTTTCTTTTGTAGAATAAGTCTATCGGAGGTTCTATGAAATCATTAATTTACGCAGCCCTTCTCTTACTGCCCGGCCTCTGCCAGGCCGACACCTTTATAATGAAGGACGGGGCTAAACTGGACGGAGAGGTAACCGGGGAAATGGACGGTGCCCTACTGGTTAAAACCAAATACGGCTCGCTCACCCTGAACAAAGCCGACATCCAGGAACAGACGGCGGTTATTCCCGCGCTGGCCCCCGCCATTTCCGCGCAAGTCGCCACGGCTTTCTCCACTATGACCCCGGTGGCCGTTTCCACGGAGCCGCCCGTTGCCGCCGCGCAGCCCCAGGCCCCGCAGCAGATCAGACTGACTTTTACCAATATAAACCCCAGCACCTCCACGCGCCTGACGGTCTACACCGAAAACTGGGTGGCCATAGCCACCGAGACCTTCGACGCCGCCGGCGCGCTCACCGGCCTGGAAGGCGCCATAAAAGACGGCACCTACACCGAATATTACGACACCGGCGCCCTTAAGACGGTAAAGACCATGGCCAACGGCAAAACCAGCGGCACCCTGAAGGCCTATTACCCCTCGGGCAAGGTGCAGATAGAGGCCTACTACCTGGCCGGCGCCAAGGACGGCCCCTTCAAATATTTCGCCGATAACGGCCTGCCCCTGATGGAAGCCGCCTACCGCAACGACAAGCTCAACGGCTGGAAAAAAGAATTCGACGCGACCGGCCTCGTAACGGCCGAAACCTACTACATCGACGACCATGTGGCCGAACCGCCCAAGGCGCAGGCCGCCCCCGAACCGGAAAAGGAAACCGAATCCCTGGTAACGGTAAAGACCATGGCCCTCGCCCGCGGCGAGCGGTACTCCTTCCAGCTCAACGGCAAATACATCGGCAAAGCCCACCTGGACAAGGACTTCAACATCATAAGCCTCGAAGGCAAGATCCCCGACGGCGCCGTAAAGGTCTACACCAAGGAAGGGAAACTGAGCAAGGAATTCGTGTTCGAAGGCTCCGCCATTAAATTACTGCGGATCTACACAGAAGGCGGCCCGCTCAAAGCCGAATATTCTTTCAAGGACGATAAAGCAGTAAAAAAATAATCCAGCCGTTCCCGATAAAAAAAGGCCGTCCCCTTAACGAGGACGGCCTTTTTAAATACTGGGCCCGGAAGGACTTGAACCTTCGACCCAACGATTATGAGTCGTTTGCTCTAACCAACTGAGCTACGGGCCCTTAAATCCGTTACTTCCGACCGAATAACCATATTAGCAATTTAAAAACCCCCGTTCAAACACTTTCGGGCCGTGAACCGCCCGCGGCCAGCGACATATCCTTGCGGTACTGGGCCACGGACCGGCGGGACAGCGCCACCCCGTGGCGCACCTTCAGCTCCACCCTCAGTTTCTCATCGCTCAGCTCCGGCTTTTCGGCGGCTATGGCGTAAAGCCGCTCCAGGTTAACCCGCTTGGCGCTGGGCAGCAGCACGCTCATGGGCGCCTCCGTGCCCCAGGGCAGCTGCACGGACTTGTTTCCCACCAGGCGGTTCAGCACGCTGGCGTCCACCTCCAGATTTTTCGCCAGCGTCTTCTGTGAAAGCGGCCGGCGCCGCCCCGGCTCCCCGGTCAGCAGATAATCGGTCTGTATGCTCAGCAGGATCTCCAGCGCGCGGTATAGCGTGGTCTTGCGCTTGTCGGCGAACTCCACGCGCTTGAGGAGTTTCTCCACCCCCAGGCGCTCCGCCGGCGGCATGTCCGCGGTGAGCGCCGCCAGTTTCTCCTGGTCCACTTTGTAGCGGCCTTTCCAGATCTCGCGGTGGAAGAAGGCCAGCACCGGCGCGCCGCTCTCAATTTCTATCCCGGCCACCGCGCTGAACACCTGCGCGGCCGGGGCCTCAGGGGCGCCCTCGAATTCCGCCTGTATGTAAGCCCGGTTCACAAAATCCCTCAGACGCCCGGCGTCGGCCACCGTAATATCGCATTCCTCCGCCCGCTCCACGTCGCTCATGACCGCGTCTTTCAGGAAACAGGCCTCGAATTTCTCCTGGCCTATCCCCTGTATTATTCCCACCAGGTCGCCGCCGCCGTCGGCCAGTTCGGGCAGGTCCCCGCCGGAAAGCTTCAGCCCGTAACCGGCGTAGTTCCGGGCGGCGTAGCGGGCCGACGGGAACTCGGCCAGGTTGATGGCGCCGGAAGCCTTGAGCAGCGTAAAGAACCGGTTTCCCTCCAGCTCTTTTAAAACTTTCTCAAACTCTTCCTCCGGCATTTCAGCCATATGCGCCATTTTAAGCGCGCCCATTACGCTAGTCGGGCAAAACTGGACCAGAATTTAGGCTGACTTAAGGTGTATTTTGAAGGTAG
>Ga0154476_117_pt1 | contig 45018 bp, 39 predicted proteins | sample RifGroC2_FD_115955 | JGI IMG/M metagenome (GOLD analysis project Ga0154476, IMG submission 115955) | Elusimicrobia bacterium GWC2_61_19
GCCGGGGCCGGCCTCGGCGCCGGTATAGGCCGCCTGCGTGGCGCCGAACACCGTAAAACCTTTTATTTCCACGTCGGGGTCGGAAGCCGTGCCGTCGGCACCCAGGGCGGCAAGGTCGTTGACCGCCGTAAACTCTGCCGCCCGGAGACCGGGTTGGCAGACTATAAGCCCCGCCAGCGCCAGGAAAGCGGAAAATCCCGCATATAAAATCCGGCGTTCAGCCCAAGCGTGGTGAATAAGTTCCATCAATCCCCATCCCGCGGATACGCATACCGCTCTCCTATTGAACACCGCGACTTTCGCTCCATCCGTTCCCGTCCGGGTCACTTCATACGGGCCACTTCCACACCATTCACCAGCAGGCTTACATAACCGGGCTGCGGGCTCACCTGGAAGGTCGTAGCGTTATCCCGCACTTCTAATTTGCTGGTAGGGTCCGCCACGCCCACGCCCACATTACCGGCGTTTACGGTAAGCGTAGAGCCGCCCACGCTGAAAGCGTTGCCGGTCACAGTAAGGGTAGAAACATTCATTATTTGCTGGCTGCTCATATCCAGCGCCTGCGTGGCCGTATGGTTGCCCAGGTTGTCGCCTTTGACCACGGTGGCATACAGCGTGCCCTCCGAGGTCATGGAGGCCACTTCAACACCGGAAGCGTTACGCCAGATCTGGGCGTAAATATTGGCCGCTGTGCCGGTGGAGACGATGTCCAGCGCGGCGTACGGCACGCCCGTGGAGATCCCCACCAGGCCATTGCCCGTTATTAGCACGCCGCGGTTAAGCGTGCCGCTCATCGCCGGGTTGGTGGAACCCGTCACCAGGAACCCGCCCCGGTTCTTGAAGACGGTACGGTCGGCTACCTTGTTGGTGACGACTACGCCCTGGCTGTCCGCCCAGGTGAACGAGCCGTCGGCGGTGGAAGAGGACTTATAACCCGCGGCCCAGGAATACTCCCCCAGAGCCGTGTTATTATAGCCGCCGGAGACAGTGGCATACCAGTCGCTGGCCGTGTTCCACTCGCCGCCGGAGACCGCGGCACCATATCCGCTGGCCGTGTTGACACTTCCGCCGGAGACCGTGGCATAATCTTCGCTGGCCGTGTTGTTATAGCCGCCGGAGACCGTGGCGCGATCCTGGCTGGCCGTGTTGCTATTGCCGCCGGAGACCGTGGAATCATTCCCGCTTGCCGTGTTATATTGGCCGCCGGAGACAGTGTCGGCCTCTTTGCTGGCCGTGTTATATTGGCCGCCGGAGACCGTGGCATAAGAATAATAGCCGGCCATGTTGACTATTCCGCCGGAGACCGTGGCGCCATCCCCGCTGGCCGTGTTGCCATAGCCGCCGGAGACCGTGGCAGCCCAAGCGCCGGCCCTGTTCCCCTCGCCGCCGGAGACCGTGGCGTCCTCTTCGCCGGCCGTGTTGTTATATCCCGCCAGGACACCGGAATAGAGAGCGCCGGCGCGGTTATCCCTTCCGCCGGCCGCCACCGAATAAGCGCCGGCCGCCACCGAGGAGGCGTTGGTGCGGTAGGTCTGCAGGTCCACCGCGCCTATTCCCCGGGCGCCGGGCGCCACGGAGCCGGGATGGCCGGCGCCTATCGTCATTATGGAGCCGTAGGAAGAGATGAATATCCCGTAAGCCGCGGACGTCAGGTCCGTGCCTATCTGCAAACCCTTACCCACCATCGTCATGGAGGCCATCGAAAGGACGCTCTTTGCGGACATGTTCAGGTCCGCGGTAGCGGTATGGTTGCCCAGGTTGTCGCCTTTGGCCACGGTGGCATACAACGTGCCCTCCGAGGTCATGGAGGCCACTTCAACACCGGAAGCGTTACGCCAGATCTGGGCGTAAATATTGGCCGCGGTGCCGGTGGAAACTACGTCCAGCGCGGCGTACGGCACGCCCGTGGAGATACCCACCAGGCCGTTGCCCGTTATTAACACGCCGCGGTTAAGCGTGCCGCTCATCGCCGGGTTGGTGGAACCCGTCACCAGGAACCCGCCCCGGTTCTTAAAGACGGTACGGTCGGCTACATTGTTGGTGACGACTACGCCCTGGCTGTCCGCCCAGGTAAAAGAGCCGGCCCCGGCAGAAGAGGACTTGTAACCGGCCGCGAAAGAATACTGGCCGGCAGCGTTATTAGCCTGGCCGCCAGGCACGGTGGCCCAACCGCCGAAAACGTCGTTGTTCGCGCCGCCGCCGATGGCGGCATTCTGGCCATCGGCCGTGTTGGAGGTGCCTCCGGCTATAACGGAGTCGGAACCATAAGTCCAGTTGCCGTCGCCGCCGCCAATCGCCGAATATCCGCCCTCGGCGACGTTGTCTATACCGCCGCCCACCACACCGAACCAATCCCACGCCTCGTTGCGCAGACCGCCGCTCACTACGGAGTTGGTGCCCTTGGCTATGTTATCCGTGCCGCCGGATATTACCGAGCCTTGGGCGGTGGCCATATTATTCTGGCCGCCGCCTATGAAGGAATATACGCCCTGGGCCACTTCAGTGGCCGCGCTGCGGGAATTCTGCAGGTCGACCGCCCCTATGCCCCGCGCGCCGGGATATGCCGTCCCGTTGCCCTTGCCAAGGGTGTAAATGGCTCCGGATGTGGAGATGAACACGCCGCTCGCGCCGGCGTAGACGGAGGTGGCTATCTGTATGCCGGAGCCGATAACAGCGATGGAGGAAACATTCGTAACCGGGAATTGCGCCATATCCAGCGTGGTGGTGGCCACGTGATTGCCCAGGTTGTCTCCCGCGCCGGCGCCGGGCGGGATGGTGGCATACAGCGTGCCCTCCGAGGTCATGGAGGCCACTTCAACACCGGAAGCGTTACGCCAGATCTGCGCGTAGATATTGGCCGCTGTGCCGGTGGAGACCACGTCCAGCGCGGCCTGCGGTACGCGGGTGCTTATGCCCACGGTCTTGGCGGACAGATCGCCATAGAGTACCCCGCCTATATTAAGGAAATTATTAGTAGTGGAAACCGGCGTTCGCTGATCATAGCCTATGACTATGTTCCCGGTGCCGGTGGTCACGCTATAGCCGGCTTTCCAACCCAGAAAGATATTGTCGGAACCGGCGGTAAGGTTATAGCCGGCCATAGCCCCGACAAGAGTTGAACTGGAAAATGTGGTAGTGGTGAACAAACCGCCCGCCGAAGAACCGATAAGAGTGTTGAAACTTCCGTGATTTAAGACACCGCTGCCGTCGCCGAAATAGGAATTATAGGAGCCGCTATTGTTCCCGCTGCCCGCCAGATACCCCACGTAGGTATTATTGTACCCCGTCAGATTATTCTTACCGGACTCCAGACCGATAAACGTGTTAAAATCCCCGCTGGCGCTATTCAGACCGGCGTCCTTCCCAAAGAACGAGTTGCCTCCTCCGGTCGTATTTGAATACCCGGCAGATTTCCCCACGAACGTATTTGCCCCGCCCGTGGTATTTCCATACCCGGATTCGGCGCCGGCAAAAACATTGGCGCCACCGGTCCCCCCACCGGAGAGAATCCCCAGACTGACACTGTCCCCGGATACCGCCAGCACCGTGCTGCCGTTTATCTGGTAATGCGCGGCGGTTATGCTGCTGGAAGTATTTACCCCATACGCGCCCATCTGTAGCGTGGTGGTGGCAATATGGCTCCCCAAATTATCACCTATGGAACTGCTGCTGGTCCATTGCAGGTAGCCGCCGGAATTTTTGCTGAGGAGCTGGCCGGCAGAACCGTCATTAATAAATACCTTAGCCGCTGCCGTGAAGGTTGAATTGCCCACAAAATAAGAGCCGGAAGACACGGACAACACGCCGTTTACCACGACATTGCCCGGGCCTGCAACCGCACCGGTGTAAGCGGCCTGCGTGGCGCCAAAAACGGAAAAGCCTTTTATTTCGGTATCGGGATCAGCCGCGTTTCCGTCTTTGCCGAGCACGATCAGATCATCTTCGGAACCCAGTTCGGTCTGGCAATACAGGCCGGCGGCCATCGGCCATAAGCCACAACCGAGGAAAAGCAGTGAAAAAGCCAGGCGGGGAAAACGGCCGGGGGCACGCAGCCAAACACCCTTATTACACGCGTGGGCACCGATGCCGGATCTGTTTTTCGCCGATTTTATCACAGAGAACATTGTAATATTGAGGCCTGGGCCGCCACATGAGGCGAAGTGCCCAATCTCTGTGCCCGGTTTGCTTACGTCGTATCATATTTCCAAACATCATGATTATTGATGCGCAGCATCACTAGCGGCCCCGGATGCCGGACGTAAGTAATTTTGAGGATAAGCAGTCTTAAAATTAGAATATCACCGGTCGCCGCACGCATGTACGCATGGGCATAAAAACAAGTTCCCACGGCGCGAGTGATACAAGATATGTCGTTAAAATTATCGAGGACTTTTTCTGTTTGATAAGAAGGGATAAGAAGGGGACGCTGCTTCCTAACTTCCTAAAGCCACAACAATAGTCCGGGGGTATTATAAATAGGAAGTTAGGAAGCAGCGTCCTCTATCAAATTGCGCGGGCGCGCTTCAGGCCCCAGAGGGAGACCAGCGCGAAGAGCACTACGGGGGCGAACCCCGCGGCCGAGGCGGGGATGAGTTCGGCGTTGCCGGCCTCCTGGGTCATTATTATCACCGCCCAGAAGAAGAAGCCGAAACCGAGCGCCAGGCCGAAGCTGAAGAATTTATTGTTTTTCCCCATCAGCAGCACCATGGCCGCGCCTATCAGCGCCATGGCGGGGTTGGCCAGGGGGGCCGCCAGTTTTACCCACAGCAGCGTGCGCTCGGCCGCCGCGGGCGCGCCCACGGCGTTAAGCCGCCGCAGGCGCCGCAGCACGTCCAGGGAAGAAACGCCCTCAGGCACCAGTTTTTCCAGCACCAGGTTCTCGGGCGGCACCGCGATGGAGGAGCGGTAGTCGGCGAAGTTCTTCACCGCGGGCTTGGCGTCCTCGTTGTAGGTTATCATCACCCCGTCGTGGAAGACCCAGAGTTTCGCCGCCTCGTCCCACTGCGCCCACCCGGCGTTGACCTCAAGGAAAAGGCGGCCTTCTTTGTAAATATTGACGATGACGCGCTGCATGTTCTTATGCCGGCCGTCGAAAATGTGCGCCGTGACGAACGCCTCGTTCCCGGCGAAGAAAGTGACGTCCTGCCGCACCACCCGCCGCCAGTCCTCGCGACCGCGCAGTTTTTCCTCGAACAGGTGTTCGGAACGGATGAATAGGTCGGGCGCGGCCGTTTCCTGCAGCACGAACTGCCCCGCCCCGGCGAGAAAAGCGCAGGCCAGCAGCGGCTTTATCATATCGAAAGGCCGCCAGCCGCCGGCCAAGCCCGCCTTCCACTCGCCCCTGGCCATCATCCCGCCCAGCGCGAACAGCACCGCCATCAGCGTGGCGATCGGAGTCATTTTGACCATGAAATACGGGGTCTGGTATGCCACATAGCGCGCGAAGATACCGGCCCCGGCCCCGCTTTTAAGGAAAAAGTTGAGGTTATCGAAAAGACTGCCGAACAGCAGCAGCAGGCAGAACACGCCCAGGCCGAAGCCGAAAGGGGCCCAGAAACCGCGCGCTATGTACCTGTAAAATATTTTTTTCATGCGATCGCTTACTTGGCGTATAGCCGGCGCTTCCACAGCCAGGCCCCGGCCAGGCCGGTCAGCAGGGCGGGCGCGAACACCGCCCACGGGAACAGCACGCTGTATTTACGGGCCAGCACCATGCCGGTTATGGTCAGCCCGTAGTAAAAGAAGATTATCAGCAGGGTCAGGCCGAAACCCAGGGAGCGCCCGCGCTTGTCCAGCGCCACGCCCAGCGGCGCGCCCACAAGAAAAAAGACCAGCGGCGCCAGCGCCAGCGCGAACCGGGAGGCCGCCTCTATGCGGTACTTGGCTTTTATCTGCGGGTCGTCGATGCCGGCCTTGAGCCGGGCCAGCAGGCCGGGCGTGGAGATCTCGCGCTGGTTGAGCTTGCGGCCGGGCCCGCTCTCGGCGAAGAACGGCAGCATGGTCGTGTAAGAGGAGAACCTGCCGTAAAGTATCTTTTTAGGGTTCAGGCAGTCGATCTGGCTGAACTGGCCGCTGGCCAGCTCTATCTGCATGCCCCGCTCGCGCACCACGCTGTAGCGCCCGTCGGAGGCGTTTATCATGGTGACGAAGGCGGGCGCCTTGTCCTTGTTGATGCGGCGCACCAGTTTCACGCCGCGCATGCCGCCGGTAAGACTGTTCACCTGGCCCGCGTAAAGCACCCAATCGGAGATCTGCTGAAAGGTGCGCGGCTTCAGTTCTATCCTGGTGACGCGGTTCAGCATGGAAACGGTGTAATCCGTGGAGCGCTTCATGGCCTTGGGCCCCAGCCAGTTGTTTACGAAGAGCAGGACGAGGGTTGCGGCCGCCGAAGCCCAAAAAACGGAATAGAGGATATTGTAGAACGAGAAGCCGCCGGCCCGCAGGGCGATGATCTCTCCGTCCTGGGATAACTGGCCCAGGCTCAGCAGCATGGCCAGCAGGAAAGCCAGCGGCAGGGAGGTGGCCACGATATTGGGCAGGAGGTAGATTATGCTTTTAACGAGAAAATAGAAGGAAAAACCGGTCAGCACGCCCTGGTTTATTATCTGCACGAAGTTCAGCATCACCAGCAGGGACACAAAGACGAAAAGCGACAACCCCAGGAACTTGGCGAAGACTTTCAGCAGGTATGATCTGACTATAGGCACGGACATTTATTTATTCTATTATATATCAACGTAGGCGTGGAAATTTTCACGACGACGCGTTCGTGCCTGCCCGGAAAAACCTGGCCGGCCTATGGTTTTATTATCTATATAAAGTGAAAGCGACTGCCAAACTGATCTTGTTCCTTGCGGCCTGCGCCTGCGCCTCCGGCGCGGCGGCGGCCGATTTCGCCCTCCCGTCCGCCGGCGGCGGCCGTTTCCTACTGCTGGACAGGCAGGACTCCGGCCGCGTCATGGCCGAGCCCGAAGTGTCCACCGCCCCGGAAACGGGCGATATGGACCAGATCGCCAGCGACCTCCCCTTCGCCTACAGCGAAGATTCCTGGAACTCGGTGCGCGAGGCCGTGGAAACCGGCCGCTTCAGGCGCGAGGACCTGGCGCCCCTGCCGTCGATTGAGATCTCCACCGACGTCCCGCTGGCCCCCGAACCCCAGGTAGAATTCAAGGAATCCGGCACCACGCTGTCGGTGACGGGACGCAAGGTGATCGCCCTCAACTACAGCGGCAAGAAATATCTCAACGACCAGACGTCGGTGACGCGGCCCAAGTCCCTCAGCCTGTTCGAGATCACCCAGCAGATGCAGGTGCGCATGCAGGGCAAGGTGGGCGCCAAGATCTCCGTCAACGTGGACTACGACGACACCAAGACCGACAAGCAGGATATCTCCGTGGTGTACCAGGGCGATCCCAACGAAGTGGTACAGAACGTGTCCTTCGGCGATATCGACCTATCGCTGCCGGCCACCGAGTTCGTCTCGTACAACAAACAGCTGTTCGGTATCCGCGCGGACCTCAAGACCAACCGCCTCAAGTTCACCTTCGTGGGCTCGCGCACCAAAGGCCAGACCAAGACCCGCCAGTTCACCGGCAACACGCAATTCCAGGGCGCGGACATCATGGACACGAACTACCTGCGCCGCAAATATTACGACGTGACCTTCGGCAACACGCTACGCCTGCCCATCAAGTCCGGCACGGAGCGCATCTACATAGACCAGCAGACCCTGGCCCAGGTGGACAACGTCACCGTGTTCGGCCTGGTCGGCAAGGACATGGCCGTGCAGACCTCCACCTACACGGGGCGCTTCCAGCTGCTGAGCCCCAACATAGACTACGTGATGGACTACGTGAAGGGCCTTGTGACCTTCAACCGCACGCTCAATCCGCAGGACGTAGTGCTGATAGACTACCAGAACGCGCAGAACACCTACCTGTCGCAGAACGGTTCCACCACTTCGCTCACGGCCGACGCCCTGCCCGCGCAGGTCTTCCCGGCCATAATAAAGACGCCCAGCGATATCGCGCTGTCCTCCGTGGCGGCGGTCGCCGACCTCCAGGTCTCCCACCTGCGGGAACTGAAGACCTACTATTCCATCGGCCAGAGCAATATCGTGCGCGACAACGGCAACGGCAACTTCACGGTGAAGGTGCAGGACCTCAACCGCAACGCCGTCCAGGTGCCCGGCTATAACCCGGCGTACGGAGATCCGATAATAAAATATCCGGACACCATAGACGTGGACTTCGAGCAGGGCATCATCAACCTCAAGAACCCCTTCCGTTCGGAAACGGCGCCCTACCAGCCGGACCAGCAGGTCTACTCGGCCGCCCCGTCGTCGAAGCGGATCCTGCGCGTGGAATATTCCTACCGCTTCAAGACCTTCCTGCTGGAGCCCAACATCGTGCTGCAGTCGGAAGTGGTGCGCGTGGACGGCAAGAAGCTGGGCCGCAACGAGGATTACTTCATCGACTACGACTCGGGCTTCATCACCTTCTACTACCCGGACCGCATAGGCCAGGAAGCCAAGATCGACATCTCCTACGAAGTTTCCCCCTTCGGCGGGGTGGGCAACCAGTCCCTGGTGGGCGGCCGCATCTCCTACGACTTCGGCGACCACTTCTCGCTGGGGTCGACCATGCTCTACCAGGGCGGCATTAAATCCAATTCCGTGCCCAACATCACCGACCTCACAAACAGCATGCTGGTCTACGAAGGCGACGCGCAGCTCAAAGGCCTGAACCTGCTGGGCCTGCGCACCACGCTCGCCGCCGAGGCCGCGCAGAGCCGCCTGAACCCCAACCTCAACGACCTGGCCCTCATCGACAACATGGAAGGCGCCAAACAGGAGGACGCCCCCTCGCTGGACAAGAACTACTGGTTCATAGCGGCCAACCCGACGCTGGCCCCCGCCGACCCGACCGCGCTGCCGCAGGACTGGTACAACGAGAACATAAAGCTGACCGAAATTAACCCCGCCGCTTCTTCTGACGGAACGCAGCAGGTGCTGGACGTCAGTTACAACTTCAACGTCTCCTCGGAAGTCTCCATAGTTTACCCGCTTTCCACCACAGGCCTGGACTTCTCGCAGAAGAACGTACTGGAGCTGGTGGTTTACGGGCAGAACGCCCCCGGCGCCACGGAAGGCCCGCAGATAAACATACACCTCGGCCAGATCAACGAGGACGCGGACGGCCGCAGCGGCGACACATTCATTTGTACGTCGGGGCTGGTGCTTAACAACGCCCCCAAGAGCGAAGATACCAATTGCGACTCCCAGGTATCCAACTCCGAGGATATCGGCTGGCTCTACGCCCCGGCCGGCTCCGCCCACACCCGGCGCTACGGGGCCAATAACGGCCGCCTTGACTCCGAGGACCTCAACAAGAACGGCCGCCTGGACACACAGGACTTCACAGGCGGAGGCTTCGGCTACGCTAATAATTCTAATTTCACGGACAACAATGATTCCGGAAACCTTAAGAACTCTGTAAACTTCTCCGGCTGGCACACCCTGGTAATACCCCTGGCCATCGCCTCCACCGACACCTATAAGTGGAACGCCATAAAGCAGGTGAGGATCTCCCTTAAGCAGACCCCCGGAGGCGCAACGTCCGGCATAATAAAGTTCGCCCGCATCTCGGCCGTGGGCAATACCTGGTCGGTGCAGGCCGGCACTTCCCCGACCGCCGGCACCATGCAGGCCACGGCGGTGAACAACCAGGATAATCCCGGCTACACCCCCATCTACGACGCCGGCGGCGAGGCCTCCATGGTCTTCACCGACCTGTACGGCTCGGTCTCCAAACAGAAAGAGAAGACCAACGCCAAGACGGTGATAGAGCAGACTTTGTCCCTGAAATATGACAATGTTTCCTCTTCGGCCACGACTTATGTATACCGCAAATTCACCAGGGCCATAGACATTTCGCAGCACGGCAAACTGCGTTTCCTGGTAAAGAGCGAGGATCCGGGCCTGGTGGCCGGGGCCAGCTTCTACATAAAGGCCGGCGACGAGAACAGCTACTTCAAGGCGGAATTCCCCCTTGATTTCACCGGCTGGAAACTCATCACCATAAACCAGGAAGACCTGACCGGGGACAAGGTCCCGGACATCTGGACGCCCGGCACCTCCGGGGTCACGGTGACCTCCACCGGCACGCCCAGCCTGCAGCAGGTGCCGCAGTTCATAATCGGCATAGCCGCTAAGGACGGGGGCCCCCACAGCGGCACGGTCTATTTCAACGAACTGCACGTGGCCGACCCCCTCACCCGCGTGGGCAACGCGCGCAAAGTGGAAGGCGCCTTCGAGATCCCCGGCTGGTTCAGCTTCGGCGGCAAGCACCGTTTCGTGGACCGCAACTTCCAGACGCCCGTCACCGCCATCGCCAACCAGGACAACGAGACCCAGACCGGCTACCTCAACATCACGCGCATGGCCTTCTTCCCGGTCAACTTCACGGCGGCCAGGCAGATAACGGTAACCCCCAACGCCCTGGCCACGGGCGCCAACAACCTGGTCAACTCCATGCAGCAGGGCCGCGTAAAGAAGTTCGACGGGACGGCCGCGGGCTCGCTTAATATCGGCGCTCTGCCCCGCCTGGGGCTGAACTACACCAAGGGCATCACCGACTACAACCTGCTCAGCCGCAAGGACGACAGGGACCTCTATGCCGCCAATCTCAGCTACTCCGTGCCCGGCGCCGTGCCGGTGCTGCCGCGTTCGCTGGCCCTTAATTACTCGCTGGGCATGAACCGCGTCAATTACGACGCAAGCCGCCTGCTCAACCTCTCCGGCCTTTACGACACCAGCGAGCGCACCGACATTTACGGCGCCAGGCTCACCTTCGCCCCCTGGAACGGCGCCTCCTTCAACCCGGGCTACAGCCTGCAGACCGCGCGCGAGGAGCGCTCGCCGCTGGCCTCCCCCCCGGCGCTGGAGCGCTATCCCAAGGCCATGCAGCAGACCGTGGACGTCAACTCCAACTTCCCGCTGACGCGCTGGTTCAACCCGTCGGCCAACTACTCCGTGACCACCATGGAGAACAACAACCTCAACACCACCACGGTAACGGTGGCGCAGTCGTCGGCAGTGTTCACGACGGGCCAGATAAAGAGCGTGACCCGCACCGCGCAGGGCGGCGTGAACCTGACGCTCAGCATGAACGACCTGCTGCCCTCCAACCGCCTGCTGCGTTCCCTGGTGCTGTCCTCCAATTACCAGATCCAGGACGGCGACAACTGGCAGAACGTGGAGAAGGACTACAACACCCGCAACAAGCTCTGGATCAGGGACAGCCTGAAGCCGGCCAATTACCTGGCCCAGCGCAATTCCATAACGCTGCGCGACACGGTCAGCTCCAGCCAGCGCTGGCAGCCCTTCGAGGGCTACGGCTTCAAGGGCCCGGCGGCCTCGCTCAACACGCTGTCGCTGACCAACAACTTCACCAACTCCGTGCAGCGCTCGGAAGTGACCGGCACCACGTCCAAGAGCGTCAACCGCACTTTCCCGGACATGATCCTGTCCCTGTCCCAGCTGGAACTGCTCACGCGCACGAAGTCCTGGGCGCAGGGCGCCACCGTCAACCTGAAGTACTCGCGCAACACCAACGAGGCCAAGAAGGTCTCCCTGGACGCCTCCGACACCTACGGCATGGACCTGCGCTTCAAGCTGCTCAACTGGATGGACACGGCCACCAGCTATAATCTGCGCCTGACCGACAAGCGCGACCTGCGCGTGAACCAGCGCACCGGCACCACCCGTCACGACGACGCCACCCTGCAGGGCACCTTCGACTACCGCAAGTTCCGCTTCACCCCGAAGGTGGACTACGCCTCCGACAAGGCCAAAGGGGCGCTGGGCGTGGTGACGCAGAACACCCGCACCATAACGCCTAGCCTGCTCATCAAGTCGGACTTCCAGCTGCCCAAAGGCCTGAAGCTGCCCTTCATGAAGCAGACGATCATTTTCACCAACCGCATCGTCTGGACCACCACGCTGAACTACGCCATAAAGTCGTCGCCCATAACCATCGCCGACAACAACCGGCTGTTCACGCTTAATTCCAGCGCCGACTACGAGGCCGCCAAGAACCTGCGCCTGACCTTCAACGCCGGCCTGCAGCGCCTGTGGCATAAATACCTGAAGCAGGAGGAGTACCTCTCCTACCAGGCGGGCAGCACGCTGACTTTCCAGTTCTAGACAGAATCAGCGGTAACGGGGAACCTTCGGGGGGGGAGCATGAAACCTGCATTAATAAAGGCCGGGCATTGGCTGCTTAACGCGCTGCTGCCGCGCGCCTGCGCGCATTGCGGCCTGGACCTGCATTACCTGGACGCCCTGCCGCTCTGCCCGGCCTGCCGCGCGGCCCTGGAGCCGCTGCCGGAGTTGCACTGCGCCGCCTGCGGGCTGCCGCTGGAAGCCGGCGGCCGGGCCTGCTACGACTGCCGCGGCGGGCGGCCGCGCCCGCTGGCGCTGGCCAGGTCGGCTTTCGTGTTCAATCCGCAGCTACGCTCGCTGGTGCACGCTTTCAAATACGGGGCCCGCGAGGACCTTGCGGGGTACCTGGCCGGTGAAATGTGCGCGGCCCTGGAGCGCTTCCCGGAACTGGCGCCCTACAATTTCTGCGCGGCCGTGCCGCTGCATCCGGCCAAGGCGCGGCAGCGCGGCTTCAACCAGGCCGAGCTGCTGGCGGCGGCGCTGGCGGCGCGGAGCAACCTCTTCCACCTCAGGAACGCCGCCGCGCGCGTAAAGAACACCCCCAGCCAGACCTCCCTGTCCAAGAAGGACCGCAGGACTAATATGGCCGAAGCGTTCAGGGTTGAGAAGCCGGAGCTGGTGCGCGGCCGCAGAATACTGCTTGTAGACGACGTAGCCACGACGCTGGCCACGCTGGAAGCGCTCGCCGCCGAACTGCTGCGCGCCGGCGCCAAGTCCGTGGCGGCCTACACGCTGGCGCGCGAGCCATAGGGCTGACGGGGGGCATAAGGGTTGTCAAAAACAGCGTCTCGCACACCGTGCTCGCGCTTCCCCGCCTCGCCCTCCGCGCTTACGCAAGCGTCGGGCTCCGGCAGGGTTTTGCCAACCCTTATGCCCCCCGTCAGCCCTTTCCCACTTAATAAAAAAAGCCGGCTCTGGAGCCGGCTCTTGATGTATAGCGATTTTTTTAGAATTCTACGTCGAAGATGTAGGCGGAGTAGGGGCCCATGGACTGCAGGCGCAGGCCGCCGGAGAGCTCCTCGGCCTTGAAAGAGAAGAAGCGGTCGGAAAGTTCCTCGAAGATAGCGGTAGTATCTCCTTCGCTCTTTATGGAGACGTTCACCACGCCGCAGGACACCTCGGCCGAATAGTTGACCACTACCACCTTGAGCGTGCGGCGCTGGGCCCAGGACCAGGCCAGGATATTGGCGTTGGTGCGGTTCTCTTTGTCGCACTGCCTCACGTCGAGCAGCGCCCATTCCCCGCCGTGAAAGGCCGGGTGGTCGGTGATCTTAAGCAGCTTGGCGTAGAATTTTTTCACTTCCAGGTCGGGCGCCCGCTCGTAGAGTTCCTTAAGCTGCAGCGGCACGCGCACCTTCACGCCTTCCAGCTGGTTGTCATTGTAGAAGCGCAGGCCCTTTATGGTGGAGACCACCACGCCGGCGGCCAGGGCTTTCTGGCGCCCGAAGGCGGTCAGGGAGGGCTGCTCGTCGTGGTTGTCGATAAAGCGCGCGGAGCGCTTCTGGTAAAGTTTTTCGGCGCGCAGGTGGCCGCGCACTTCCTGCGGCCCCTGGAACCGCAGGCGGTCGTAGGTGCCCTTGTCGTAGGTATAGTCGAAGCCTATCTGCTGTACGCGCCACTCCAGGCCCCAGTACACCTCGGCCAGGAACGTGAACTGCGGGTGTTTTTCCTTCACCGCGCGGATAGCGTCTTCCCAGAACTCGTCGTGCGGGCGCTTGTAGCCGCCGCGGCCGAGCAGCCAGCCCCAGGTGGTGTCGTGGATCTCGTTCAGGGTCAGCATCACCATGTCGCAGCGCACGCCGTCGGCCATGTCCGCTATGCGCATCAGCACGGACAGCATGCGCTCGCGGGTGGCGGGGTTAAAATAATTCAGCTGGGCGCTGTCGGTCCAGGCAGGGAAGTTGGGGTCGCGGCCGTAAGCGATATAGCGTTTCTGACCGCCGGCCTCCGTCTCGAAGAACCAGTCGGGATGAGCCTTAAAATCCTCTTCGGAACCGTTGACAAAGCAGTCGGGGCATTCCGCTATGTAGGGGTTATCCCTGGAGGTATGGTTGGAGACCAGGTCCACCATCAGTTTCATGCCCATGGAGTTGAGTTTCTCCCTGAGAGCCTTCAGTTCCCACTCGAAACCGAGTTCGCCGTTGAGGCGGTACCAGTGTACGGAATACGGGGAAGAACCCGCCGCTTCGGGGCCGAAGCCGGGCGGTATATTTTTCAGTTCCTCTATAAGCGCGCCGTCCTGGCGGGCTATGCGCTCGGACTCGGGGCTGGGTTCCCACACGCCCACCAGCCATACGATATCGAACCCCAGGTGGCGCAGTTCCAGCCACTCCTCGTCCGGCACGGCGGAAAGCGTCATCTCCGGCAGCGAATACTTCACCCGGAGCTGTTTCAGCCACAACCTGGTATTGATCTCTATCAAATGCGGGTTCGAACGAAGCACGGTCCCTCTTTATGCCGCCTGACTAAAACGATAATGATTTTCCCCACCCCAATTATAGCAAACTACGGCAGCCGCAGCACCCTGTATTCACCGGACTGGAGCGTGCCGCTGAAACCGGCCTGCGGGAGCTCCGCGCGCACGGCGCCGCCGGTCAGATTGCCGATGACCGCGCGCCTCAGCCCCGGCTTGTCCTTCGATCTCAGGATGTAGCCGGTCCACCCCTGGCCCTGGCCGGGCCAGAGCGGTTCTATATCGTAAGCGCCCAGTTCGGCGCGCAGGCGCGCGGCCAGCGCCAGCACTTCCTGATACGTTCTTTTTACCGCGGGGTCGCCGCCGGACCAGTTCACTTCGCACGGCACGCTGAAAGGCAGCGGCTTATGCTCGGCGGGCACGGCGCCGTCGTAGCCTATTTCCGCGCCGGAATATATCATGACGGACCCCGGATAAAGCAGCGTTAGCGCCAGCGCCGCCGGCAGGCGGCGGCCGTAGACCTTCTCCGGGGCCGGCTCGTCGTGGTTGCCGATGAAGAGTACCGCCCCGGCGCCGCCGGACTGCCAGGCCAGGAACGCGGCGCGGTTGACGGCGCCGGCCAGCTGGGCGGCGTTGCCCGCTTCCGTAGTATTGTACCAGCCGGTCTGACCTTCCGGCCTGGCGTCTTCGTGCTTGCTGTAGATGGTATCGAAACCGCAGGCTCCGAGGTCCTCCTGGTAGGCGTAGGCCTCGGCCATAAAGGCGGCGGAGGGCTTGGCGGCCTTGACCGCCCGGATAAGCTGGCGGTAAAACTCTTCGCGCGGCATACTTTTCTGCCAGGTGCGGGCGAAAACATTGTTCAGCGCCAGGTAGGCCATGTCCACGCGGAAGCCGTCCACGTCGAACTTGGTCGTCCAGCTTTTAACGATGGCGGTCATCCTGTCGCGCAGGCCCCGGTCGGCGTAATTTATCTGCGCCGTGTCTATCCAGCTGGAAACGCCGCCGTCGTATTCGAAACCGCCGTTATGGACGCAATATTTGGCGCCGTTCCGATAACTGTCGAAATAGCCGTCTTTCGGACAGGGCCCGTCGTAACGGAAGCTGACGAAATAGTCCGGGTTCTCCGCCAGGAGCCTCGAGTCCAGCGAGGTATGGTTCACCACGAAGTCCACTATGACCTTGAGCCCGGCCTGGTGGGCTTTGGCCACAAAGCCGCGGAAATCCTCTTCCGTGCCAAGGTCGGGGTTGACCGTGGAGTGGTCGCTGATGGAATAGGGGGACCCGCCGCCGGTACCGGTCTGCCCGCGCACCCCTATGGGCAGTATCCCCATGGGCCAGACGGCGTCGAACCCCATCCGTTTTATAACGTCGAAATCCGAAACCTGGAAATCCCGGAAGAAAAGCGTCCGGCCGGGATCGGCCGGAGCTTTGAACCCGGCGGCTTCGCGGCGCCCGGCCAGATCATAGGCCCGCGGGAACAGTTCGTAGATACGGGCGCGCTTCGCCCAGGCCGCGGCGTCATAGCGCCGCACGTTGGCCTGGAGGCCGGCCACGTAGTTCTCCAGGATCAGGTCGAGCCGGGCGTTCTTCTCGGCGTCGGTAAGTTGTGAGCCCCTCAGGTCGCCGAGCGCACGGCGCAGGTCCGCCGTCCAGGCCACGGGCTTGAGCAGGGCGTCTAGGTAATTGAAATAATCTGCCGTCTGGCCGGCGAAAGCCGCCGCGCCGTACTTGCTCTCCAGCTCCTTCCTGGTCCAGAGAAAGCCCTCCAGACCCACGCTTTGCGCCTGCGCGGTCCAGCCCTCGCCGGCGTTCTTGAACATGAAAGGCCTGAGCTGCGGCGAAGGCCCGTCCCAGGCCCCGGAGGAAAGCACCTCTTTCATCTGCCGCAGGAAATCGGCGTCGGCGCTGGTTTTATCTCCGGTCTGGCCGGCGAACAGCGGGGCCGCCGGCAGGGCACCGTCGAAAAGCGCGGCCGCCGCGGCCCTGTCGGCTTCCGGCGTATAAGCGGAAACCGCCGCAGGCAGCGCCAGCAGCAGCAAAAGGAGTTTGAGCCGTGAATGGTAAAAACCCATTGTATAGGTATACCAGTCCGACCTGGAGGCGGCAAGGGCCAAAGGGCCCAATGGGAAGGTTCTTTCCGGACGGCGGGCGAGAGGCGCGGGGTAAAATCAGTTCCCCCGCCCGCCCGTTAGTTATTCTCTGCCGCTTCGGCCTTAAGCCAGCGCAGCGCCAGAAGATAGGTTATCACTCCGAATAAAATTATCATCAGCACACCCGATAAAACCACCCGCATGGCCCAGAAAGAGGCTTTCCTGGCCGGCATATCGGCCGCATCCACTATTTCGTATAGCCACCACTTTGTGCCGCCCACCGCGGAAACGGAAACCAGGTAAACGCGGTCGCGGAAATAAACTTCGCTGGAAAAATTATCATCCTCCCTCTCGGCGGCCACGGCGAGCATTTTAACCACCTCGGGCGGGGCTTTCAGGCCCGGCTTTACGATGGACATGCTCATGGAGTCGGCAATTATCTGGCCGCCCCCGTCCACCAGGCCCAGGTTGCCGGAGGAGTTCTTCCCCATCATGCGCACCACCTCGCCCAGGTAAGCCAGGCTCAGGCGGCCGGCCAGGTAATAGGCCGGCGCCCCGTTCTTCAACAGGGGCTCGGAGATCACCAGCGCGGGCGGCGTATAGTCGCCGTATTCCACGGCGCCGGCGGGACCGCGCATGTCCTTCGCTTCGAGAAAAGCCTGGCTCTTCGCGTAATCCAGGCGCGTCTTAACGCTCTTTTCCGCGGAGAAGCGCGCCAGTTCGGCGCCGGAAGGACCGAGCAGCGCCAGTTCGGAATAGATGAACGGGGCCTCGTTCACCCGTCTTTTAAGCTCGGCTTTTATACCGGCCTCTCCCAAGGCGGCCTTACCGGAGGTAAGGCGCGAAAGGCTGTAGTTCAGGTTAAGCACGTTGGAGATTATACCGGCCCCGGTCAGCGTGCGCAGCTCAAGGTAGCGCAGCATGTCGTTCTTCTGCAACTCGGCGGCCCCGGAGACAAAATGCCGGCTCAGGAGGAGGAAAGGCACCAGAAAAAGTGCCGTCACCGCGGCCATGAATTTGTATTTATTGTTTCTGTTCATTAAGGATCCGTCCTTTATTCTTATCCGGGGTCGGCTCGGCGTCGTGTTTAACGCGGAACCGGGCGTTCAATACGGCCTGCGCCCACTCCAGTATTTCCTGGAAGCCCAGCCCGGCCAGGGCGCAAAGCGCCCACATGGCCCACAGGTAGTACCTGAGCTCTATGCCCCCTGTCGCCGGCACCTGTTTTATGGCGGCCAGCGGCAGCGCCGGCAGCAGCGCAGCGGCAAAGAAGAAGAGCAACTCGTATTTTTTCAGAACGAAGACTGCGTATATGCCCAGGAAAACCGGGACAAAAAGGAAACTGTAATAGAATGACCGCGGCAGTTCGTGGGAGAGCGCGCGGCCCAGACCTCCTAAAAACATCCGCGGGACGCCGGCCGCGCCGTTCCTTAACAGAAAAGCCGCCGGCCCCAGCGGGCCGGTCTCGGTGTACGCCGCCTGCGCGTAGCCGTAGCGTTCTATATTGGCCCAGCGCCGGAGACTGAGCTCCTGCGCGTAGAGGGGATCGTTGTATTTAACCTTCTGGCAGACGGCGTAAGGCAGCGTCAGCAGCAGCGCCAGCCCGAGCGCCAGGCCGGCCTTTTTAAGACCGAAAGCGCTCCGCTTTACGGCCCAGGACAGAGCGGCGATGACCAGCAGCGCCAGGCCCGCGTCAAGCCGGCTCAGGCAGGCTAGGCCGCCGTAGAGCCCGGCCAACAGGGTGTTGCGACTGGTGCCGGCGGGCCGGTCGAAGTTATGCCAGAAAAGCAGCAGGAACACCAGCGCGTACAGGTGTGAACTGCCCTGCATGGCGTAGAAGCCCGCGTACGGGTTGACCGCCAGTAAAAGTGCCGCCATCAACGCGGTAATTTCTCCGAAACGCTGGAGCGAGAAGAACGTTACGAATACCAGCAGCGCAAAAACGACAAGGCCCTCGGCGCGCAGCGCTCCGTCGGGGTCCGCCCCGCCCGCCATGGCCAGTTTAAGCGCGAACACGGGCAGCGGCTCGGCCAGGCCGGAGTCATAAAAGAAATGGGAGTTAGAGGCCAGGAGCGAGCGGGAGGCCGCCTCACGCAGCGGCTCGTTGCGGTAAGCCTTCCAGGAGACGGAGATGTTGAGGGTAAGGGCCAGTAAAGCCAGAAAAACCGCGACCCGGCGCAAAATGTACCGAGAATCTATCGCAGAAAGTTTCAGGAGCAGTTCCGACATTGTTAGTTTTCCCCGATTAAATGTAGTATATAAAACAAAGGACGGCCGGTTACACAGAGTTTATGAGCGGCTGGCGGTAAAAGACCTATGCGCGAAATCACGCTTGAATTCAAAAAGATAGTCGGCGAGGGCAAAGCCCTGGGCAGGAGCGAGGGCAAGGTGGTGTTCTGCTACGGCGTCCTGCCGGAGGAAACGGCCCGCGTCCGCGTCACTTTCGAAAAAAAGAATTTCGCCGAAGCCGAACTGCTGGAGATCATAACCCCCTCGCCCAAGCGCGTCGCCCCCAAAGAAGACCACTACCTCAGCTGCTCCCCCTGGCAGGTGATGGATTACGATTTCCAGTGCGAGACCAAGAAAGGCCTGATAGAGGACCTGCTTTACCAGACCACCAAGGAAACCATCCGCCTGGACAAGTTCTACACCGCTAAAAAGACCTTCGGCTACCGCACCAAGATCGAGTACAGCTTTACCGGCGAGCCGGGCGCGCTCTCCTTCGCCTTCCATAAGCGCGGCAATTTCCGCGAGAAGTACGTGCTGGCCGAAGGCTGCGCGCTGATCAGCCCCGAAACCAACGCGGCCGCCCTGAAAGTGCTGGCCGTGATCAACGGCCTCAAGCTTACCACCGCCGACCTGAAAACCCTGATCATCCGCGAGGCCAAGACCCCCGGCTCGCGCGTGGCGGCCCTGTTCATGAAACGGCAGGATATCGCCCTGCCGGAAATGAACATAGAAGGCCTGGACGGCTTCCTGGCGGTCTACTCCAACCCCATCAGCTCGGTAAGCCAGGTGGACGGGCTGATCAATTCCTGGGGCAATGACTTTGTGACCGAGGAGATCCTCGGCAGCAAGTTCTCCTACGGCTTCGACTGCTTTTTCCAGAACAACATAGAGCTGTTCGAGGAAGCGCTGAAGGAAATACGCGCCGCCGCCTTTAAATGCGGGAAGCTCGTGGACCTGTATTCAGGCGTGGGCGTGATAGGTCTGACCCTGCGCGACCTGGCGGACAAGGTTTACGCCGTGGAATCCTCGGCCAACTCGGCCAAATACGCCGCCCTCAACGCTTCGGCCAACGGGGCGAAGAATTTCGAGATGGTCTGCTCTCTTTCGGAGAAGACCGCCGACGATCTTTTCGACGGCACGGATATCCTGGTGCTGGACCCGCCGCGCGCGGGCCTGCACACCAAGGTGATAAAGCGGATAATGGAAATACTGCCGAAAAAGATAATTTACCTGTCCTGCAACCCCATCACGCAGGGCCGCGACGCGGCTTTCTTCATGGAGAAGTACAAGATCACCCGCTCCGCCGGCTTCGACTTCTACCCCAACACCCCCCACGCCGAAACCCTGCTGGTCTTCGAACGGGATTAGGGCGGAACCTGCCTCACTCAATGTACTGAAACCGAGCGGGTCCCTTTGAACTTGCCGGCATCGGTAAGGCCCTCCACGTAGGCGTTATAGCGGGTCTGCACCGGTTTACCGGCGCCCAGACCTGCCGGCGCTACAGCGTTCTTGACGAACCCCTCGTTGACCGGGAAAGCGGTAACGAGGTAAGCGCGGCGCTGGGCCGAGTCGTAGACGGAATAAACCAGCAGGTGGCTGTTGCCGCCGGCGGCTTTCTTGAACGGCACGAAGTCGGTGCGCAGCACCACCTTGCGGCCGCCCTGCAGAAGCACCTCTTCGGAAAGCCTGGCCCGTCTGACGGGCCGCGAGGCGTAGGCCCTGACCGGGGCGGCGCAGTGCGGCATTACCCGCGCCAGCTGCGCGAAGGCCGCGGGCTCGTCCTTGAGCGCTATGCCGCCGGCCAGGCAGGTAACGTTGGCCAGCAGGGTGCCCTCGGCGGGAGCCGGGCCGGCGCTGCCGCGCGCCAGGCCCAGGCCGTCCTCTATGTCCGGGCGCACCCAGCGCGCGCGTTTAAAGCCGAACTTGGTGGGCAGGAAACTGAAAAGGTAACCGTAGGTGTGCTCCAGCCCGGCGTGGGCTATTTTGCCGCGGGGCTGCGCGGCCCCCAGGCGCGCGGAAATAAAACTCAATATCCCCGGGTGGACGATAACGCCGTTGGCCAGCTCGTCGTAATTTATACTTTCCCCCCACAGACCGAGGACGGCCGAGGCGCGGTCGGTCTCCAGCTGTCTGAGGATGCCGGGCGCGTGGGCCGCGAATACCGGCTCGAGATCTTCGTGCTTGTCGGCCTTCACCGCCATAAGGCGGGCGGCGCCGGCCCAGGGACAATCCTCCGCCTTCTCGGCCGCCGCGGCGCCGGGCGCGGCTTTCTGGGGACAATCGAAAGCGTAGGCCGCCGGGGAAAGCAGGAAAAGGACGGCAAGTATTTTTAAAGGTCCGGTCATGCCTGTCGCCTGAAGTCGCCGGCGCAGACGGTGTAATAACGCGTGCCGCAGGGATAGCCGGGATACGGACCGCAATTACCCGCGGCGTCGGCGGGCTTGGCGGCGGCGGTGCTGGCGTTGACGGAATTGGCCAGGTCCTGCAAAGTCTGCGGCCTGGGCTCGACAGCCTGGGCTGGCGGCTTCTGCGCCCTGAAGCAGGCGGCCAGCGACGCCAGCCCGACGGCGAGCACGCCCAGCAGGCCGAACCTGGCTATCCTGTTGACTTCGCCGGCACTGAGCCCGGTCCGGGCTCCCAATTCATAAAGTTTTTTCATAGATTCACCCCACACTTCGATTCTAGTCTATTTTGAGGCTGAAAAAAAGCCGGCGCCCGTATAGAACGGGCACCGGCGGTTTCTACTGAAGAGTCGGGCTTATTTGCCTTTCTTTTCGGCTACGGGGGCGGCAGCCGGGGTCGCGACGGGCGCGGCCTCAACGGCGGTGCCGGCGACCTGCTCGGCGGCGGCGGGGGCGGCTTCCTGCTTCTTGCAGGCAACAGCGAACATCAGGGCGACGAGGGGCAGGGCGAACAGTACGGTCTTTTTCATTATTCTTTTCTCCTGTAATTTCCGCGGGCTTAAGCCCTCGGTTGTAATTTACTAAATCTAAAAAAAAGGCGGACCCATAGTCCGCCCCCTGTGACTAAAGATTATAATATTTACCCTCGCCCGCGCAAATCCGCGGCCCGCTCCCTGCGCAGCCTTTCAGCCGCGCAGCCGAGGGTAAAGACCGCGGTGCCGGGTTCCTGAGGCGCCGCCGGCAGCGGGCCGCCTTCCACGGCGGCGCGCAGGACCGCGCGGCCGGCCGCCAGCGCTTTCGCACAGGCCGCGTCCGGGTCCAGCCCGGCCCCGACGGCCGAACGGAACTCGGAAAAAAGCCGGGCCTGCAGTCCGCACCCCGCGAGCCGGCCGGCCGCCGCGGCCTGGGCCGAAGCGCGCGGCTCGTTCTCTTCCAGCAGCGAGAAATATTCCAGGGCCGCGGGCGCGCTGATTAGCGCCGCCTCGAGCGCCGCCGCGTGGTCGCTCCCGGCGTCCAGCAGCCGCCTGACCGCGTCTTCCAGGCCGGCGGCTTCCTCTTCCGTAAGCTGCGGCGCCAACCCGGCGTCCAGCAGGCGCCGCCGCAGCGCCGCGTTAAGCGCGGCGCGCTCTCCCCCCGCCTTCACCGCCTCCGCGCGCAGCACGGGGCGGGACGGCATGGCCGCCGGCTCCGTCAGGCTCCCGAGCTTGAAACCGCTCTCGGCCAGCAGGGAAGCCAGCAAGTCCCGCGGAAAACAATAAAGGTGGCCCATACCCGGCGTTTCGGGGCCATAGACCCAGCCCAGCGCCTCCTCTTTGGTCTTCGGGTCCCCCGAAAGAAAAGCCGAAAACGTTTTTTCTATACAGGGCGTCTCCAGCCTCAGTACGCCGCCGGGCGCCAGCACGCGCCAGCACTCTGAAAGAAAATACCTGGTCTTAAAGAACCCGAGATGCTCCACCAGGTGCGCGGCCATGATCTCCGAAACGGTCCCGTCGGCGAAAGCCAGGTCGTGGGCCGGCATGACCCTGTCCGCCGCCGACTCGGGAGCGGCGTCGAGGTTCAGCCAGCCCGGCCTGTAATCATAACCGCAGCCGATATTAAGTTTCATGAGGCACCGTCCCGCCGGCCAGAAAAGATCCGGCCCAGCCTGCGGAAAACGCCGTCGGGAGCTGCGCCCAGACCTGATCTCAGCCCGTTGAACGGCCACTTCAGTTCCTCGGCCAGCAGCTTTTCCTCTATGCGGCAAAAGCAATAAGGGTCGTTGTGCAGCGCGCCGGTCTTCATAAGGGACATTTCGTTGCAGCCGCCGCCGCAGGTTTTCACGTGTTCACAGGCCGCGCAATTCGGGCCGGCCTGGTCAGGAGCGAAGCCGCGCGTATAGCGGAAGGAACCGGGGTCGTTCCAGATTTCGTAAAAACTCCTTTCACGCACGTTCCCCTCCACGAATTTGTCGTCGTTGATGGCCAGGCAGCCCAGGACGCCGCCGTCGCTGCGCACGCCAGCCACGGCCTTGCCGGCCTGGCATCCTTCCCATTTTTCATAGAGCGAAACGTTCTTCAGGAGCAGGGAGTGATATCCGAGATCGTGCGCGCCTATCACCGGCAGTTCCTCGGGGGTGAACTGGCGGCGGCAGGCCTCCACAAAAAGCCCCACGGAGTAGAACTCCTCCCGGTCCAGCAGGAACTCCCTGGAGAACCGCCCGCCCTCGCCGCCGGCCGTCTGCACCTGCCAGGCGATGCCGCGCCCTTTCAGCAGATCACGCAGGCCCGCCAGTTCCTTCAGGTTCAGTTTATGGACGGTGGTTATTACGCTGACCGGCAGCCCTTCTCCGAGGCACCTGTCTATAAATGAGCTGGTTTTGTTAAAAGCCCCCTGCACGCCGCGTATCCTGTCGTGCAGGGCCGGGTCCGCCGCGTCCAGGCTGACAGCCACCGCGCGCGGCTTAAGTTCTTTAAGGTTTTTAAAGATCTCCTCCGACCGTATAGTCCCGTTGGTGATAACAGAAAGCTCCATGCCCAGAGAGCGCACTTTGGAGGCTATTTCAAAGAAATCCTTGCGCAGCAGCGGCTCTCCGCCCATGAGCGCCACGCCCAGGCAGCCGGTCCGCTTCAGATCTTCACAAAGGGCGAGGGCCTCGGCGGTAGAAAGCTCCGTTGCGCGGCGGCCGCCGGCCGTGGAACCGCAATGCAGGCATTTAAGGTTGCAGGCCAGGGTCAGTTCCCAGACCACGCAGGCGGGCGTATAGTCAGCGGGCGGCATCGAGGCGTTCATTTCCGGGCGCGGAAAGCAGCCATAGGAATTCCAGGTTGCCTTTCGCGCCCCGCAGCGGGGAATCTATCAGGCCTTTTTCAAGCGTTCCCGGCAGGCTGGTTTTCAGGAAGGTTCTTAGATCGTCCATCACACCCAGACGCGTCGGCTCGTCCTTTACTATCCCTTTGCGCAGGTCTTTCGCCTGCAGTTCGAACTGCGGCTTTACCAGGGCGATAACTTCCCCGCCCGGGGCCATCACGCTTAAGACCGGACCAAGTATGAGTTTTAAAGAGATGAAGGAAACGTCTATAGCGCAGAGTTCCGGCTTCTCAGGGAACATTTCCGGTTTGAGAAAGCGGGCGTTGGTCTGCGGCATGAAAACGACCTGCGGATGCGTTTTCATCTTCTCGTGCAGCTGGCCTTCCCCGACGTCCACCGCGTAGACCCTGGCCGCGCCTTCCTGCAGGAAGCAGTCGGTAAAACCGCCGGTAGCCACGCCGATGTCCAGGCAGACCCTGCCTTTTACCGGCGTTTTAAAAACGTCCAGAGCGCCCTTCAGTTTAATGCCGCCGCGCGAAACATAGGGGCAGTCGTTCCTGATCAGCTCTATGATATCGGTCTCGCGCACCTGCTGGCCGGCTTTGTCCGCCGGCCGGCCGTTGACCGTGACCAGCCCCGCCATAATGGCGCGCAGGGCCTTTTCGCGGCTTTCAAAGAGGTCGTGCTCAACGCAGGCGACGTCCAGACGGGTTTTCATCTTAATGATATGTTACAAAAATTAAAAAGGGACTCCCCCATAAAGAGTCCCTTTCCGCGGAGCAGGGCTTTTACCTGCTGGCCGGCCGCGCCGCTTCTTCCCAGATCTCCCGCAGGTGCTCCGGGAAGTTCCGGCGCACGTCCTTTATCTCTCCGGCGGAGACATGGCGCTCTATGACGCTTATCACGCCCTGCGTAATGCGCATCGGGTCCATACCGCTGGGCAGTTCGGCTGCCACGCGGTCCATGAACTCGTCCATATTGCGTATTTTCTCGGGCTTATTCATCGGCGTCCAGCCCGTGTAATACATGCCCATTATCATCATGGGCAGCTGGGCGGCGAACTCGGAGCATTCCTTCACCGGCAGCCTGTCCCGCACGGCGTGCAGCACGGCGCGCAGCGCCCGGTAGGCGTCGTTAGGATTGTTGAAACCGAGTTCCAGTTCCAGTTCCTTAAGCCACTGCCGGGTCTTGGCCAGCGCCTTGTCGAACAAATGCGCCTGCGAAGCGTCGGTTATGGTGTGCGGCCATTCCCGCGTTATCCTCTCGGCTTCCTGCCAGTCGCCCTGCTGGGTGCCGGGCGAAGTTCCCCTGTTGACGTAGATGTCGTGTGCCACCTGCCGCGTGGCCTCGTCGAGGTTGCCGCTGCGCAGGTAGTTGGTATAAGCCACGGCGTAGCAATGCCGGGCCGTGGTGGTGACTTTCATGTTTTTGTTCATTTTTCCCCCTGTTTTTTATGTTGCCGGGTGACAGCCGGGGCGCCGCGCCGTAAAAGCGAGGTTCCCGCTGCCTGATATTAGACTGCCGTATTTGGGATACCGAATCCCCCCAGGGTCATATTACAAAATATATTCGGAGTGTCAACAGGCCGGTGCGCGCGGGGGGAAGGAACGCGGAGGGGGCCGGCCGCCAAGGGAAATAAGGCTTATTGGTCGCTGGTCTCGTCGTCGAAGGCTTCCAGTTTCAGTTTGCCCTCGGCGTCCTTACGCAGCACTTCTATCTTGCGTTTCACTTCTTCCAGCTTGACCGAAAGTTCTTTGGAGATGCCGACGCCTTCTTCGAAGAGCGAAAGGGATTCCTCTATCGGGGTGTTCTCATCCTCGAGCTTGCCTACGATCTCTTCCAGCTTCGCGAGCTTTTCTTCGAAACCGCCGGCATTGGTTTTCTTTACCATAAAGTCTCCTGTCCGGGCCCGTCCGCGCCCTTGGTTCTCGTCTTTTGCTTCCTGCCGTCCGCGCTGCTCCCGGCGCCGCCCGCCTTGTCCGGGCCCAGCACCTCGGCCTCGGCGCGGCCCTCGGCGAACTGCAATGAAAGCCTGTCGCCCGGCGTCAGCGCCGCGGCCGTCTTTACCGCTTTACCCTTTATATCCTTAACGATGGCGTAACCCTTTTTAAGCGGAAAAAGCGGGCTCAGCGCCTTCAACTTTTCTGCCTGCAAGTTCAGCTTCTCTCCGGCGCGGCGCAGCCGGTCCGCCGAAGCGGCGAACATGCCCTCCACCGCGTCGTCGAGGCGCCGGGTGGGCCGTTCCAGGAGCACCAAAGGGTTTACCATAGCCCGGCTTGAGACCAGCCTGCGGAATTTGCCCTGAAGATTCTCGTAATAAATCCGCAGGCTCTGCAGCAGCCGCCGCTCGAGCCCGGCGATATTGGCCGCCAGCTCCACCTTGCTCTTTACCACCAGCTCCGCGGCCGCCGAAGGCGTGGGCGCCCTCAGGTCGGCCACGAAGTCCGCTATCGTAAAATCGGTCTCATGCCCGACGCAGGAGATCACAGGTATTTTGGAACCGGCTATGGCGCGGGCCACTATTTCCTCGTTGAAAGCCCAGAGGTCTTCCATCGAGCCGCCGCCGCGCCCCACCAACATCACGTCTATATCGGGGAAACCGGAGTTGAGGTCTTTTATCGCTTGGGCGATTTCCTCTTTGGAACCGACCCCCTGCACTTTCACCGGAGCCACGATGATGTGCATATTGGCATAGCGCCGCTTAAGTATGGAAAGGATGTCGCGTATGGCCGCGCCCGTGGGGGAAGTGACCACGGCGATCTTCTGCGGCAGGGCCGGGATGGGCCTTTTGCGGGCGGCATCGAAGAGCCCCTCGGACTGAAGCTTTTTCTTGAGCTGCTCGAAGGCCAGCTGCAGCGGGCCTATGCCGGCCGGCTGCACCTCTTTGGCCATCAGCTGGTACTTGCTCTGTTTGTCGTAGGTGGTGATGTTCCCACGCACGCGTACCAGCAGGCCGTTCTGCAGGTCGAATTTCATGTTGGCGGCAAAACCGCGGAACATTACGCCGGAAATATTGGAATTGGCGTCCTTAAGGTCGAAATATGTGTGGCCGAGAGATGAGACTTTCAGCCCGGATATCTCCCCCTCCACCCACAGCTCGCGGAAATTCGTCTCCAGCAGGTACTTGATACCCTGGCTGAGCTCGCTGACGGTGTAAATTCTGGGTTCCGTCATTTACCGCCCCGCAGGCGCTTGAGTCTTTTGGATATCTCGGCCTCGAAGCCCTGTTCGGTGGGCCGGTAGAAGATCTTCGGGTCCGGCATATATTCCTGGTGCACATAGTGGTTCTCAAAATCGTGCGGGTACTTATAGCCTTTGCCGTGACCCAGCGCCTTGCCATCTTTGGAGGCGTCGCGCAGATGCAGGGGCACGGCGCGCTCAACCCCGCTGTTCACTTCGGCCTGCGCCTCGTTAACGGCCAGATAGGAGGCGTTGGACTTGGGCGAGCAGGCCACGTAGATGGCCGCCTGCGCCAGTATTATCCTGGCCTCGGGCATGCCCAGCACCTCGGCGGACTTAAAGGCGCTCTCCGCCATTACCAGCGCCATGGGGTTGGCGTTGCCGACGTCCTCGGAAGCGCAGATCAGTATGCGCCGCGCCACAAAGCGGGGATCCTCGCCGGCCTCCAGCATCTTGGCCAGCCAGTAGACGGCGGCGTCCGGATCGGAACCGCGCATGCTCTTTATGAAAGCCGAGATATGGTCGTAATGTTCGTCGGAGCTGCGGTCGTAGCGCAGGCTGCGGCGCTGTATGGATTCGCGCGCCACGGCTTCGTCTATCACGCGTTTGCCGTCCGCGCCGGGCTTGGTGGTGATAACGGCCAGTTCCAGGGCGTTAAGCAGACGGCGGGCGTCGCCGGAAGAATTTTCTATCAGGTAGCGCTTCGCCCCGGGCGTCACCTCGGGCTTCAGGTTAAGCAGGCCCTCGGGGTGCGTAACGGCCCTGTCGAAAATGTCGGAGAGGTGCTCGACACCCAACTGCTTGAATTCCACCACAATGAACCGCGACAGCAGCGCCTGGTTTATGTAGAAGAACGGGTTCTCCGTGGTCATACCTATAAGGATGATCTCGCCTTTTTCCACGGAAGGCAGCAGCACGTCCTGCTGGGTGCGGTTGAAATGATGGATCTCGTCCAGGACCAGCAGCACGCGCTGGTTCTGGGCCAGGCCGCTGCCGAGCCCGCGGGAGAATTCTATTATTTTCTTCAGGTCGGCCACGCCGGCCATCACCGCGTTCAGGTCGAAGGTCTTGGCGTTGGCGCGGGAGGCTATGTAGCGGGCCAGCGCGGTCTTACCGGCGCCGGGCGGGCCGAAAAAGACGGCGGATTTCAGATTGTCGGATTCTATGGCGCGGCGCAGCAGTTTGCCCGGGCCCAGGATATGTTCCTGGCCGGAGAACTCCTCGATGGTCCTGGGGGCGAGGCGGGCCGCCAGCGGCGCATAAAGCGGGCCGCCCTCGGGTTCCGGCGCGACCGGTCTTTCGTCGAAAAGTGAGTCCGGCATCGCTATTTCTTTTCTTCCATCGACTTCTCAAGGCGGGAGACGATGTCGTCTATCTTCTTGGAATCCGCCTCCTGGTTGGTCTCGGACTTCTGTTTGAGGTTATAGAGTTCCACGGCGAAATCGTAAGCGGCGAGGATGGCGAGTTTGGACGTATCCGGGATCTTGAGCTTTTCCTCTATCTTGGCGATCTTCTCTTCCACCTCGCCTATTATGGCGCGCACCTCTATTTCCATCAGGCCGTCCACGGCCGGGAATTTTATGATGCGCCCGCGCACCTTGGCTTCGAAATCGTTACCGCTCATCGTCTTCCTCGAACAGGCCCGGCTGCAGGTCGTTGGCTTTCTCTATTTTGGCGCAGATGCGCTCCAGGCGGCGGCGCACCTTAACCCTGAAGTCGGCCAGTTCGCGGGCGGCGGCCGTATTGGAGGCGGCCTTGCCGCGGGCGGCGCCCAGCAGCTGCACCTGCCCTTTAAGGACCTCGTTCTCCTCTTTAAGGCGGTCTATCAGTTCGGCCGCGCTGACGGCCAATTCCTCAAGACGTTTTATACGGCTGTGCATGCCTAAATTATAGTAAAAAATACCATAAGACCTATTAAATACAGGGCCCTTGGACCTTTGTGGCCTTCCTTATATTAAGGGTATAACATATACAGCAGAATACAGGAGGCCTTATGAATAAACTTTTAAGATCGGTGTCACTGATAGCGGCGGCGGCGATAGTACTGCCCTCGCTGGCCAATGCCGGCGGCGCCAAGAGTATTTACGGCAATGACGACCGCCTGGACTACTTTGAGGCCTCCCCCGCCATGCGCCAGCTTGCCGACTCCGTGGTCTCCCTCTGGCCCTCCAAGCAGGTGAAGGCCGAGAACGGCGGCTACAAACTGGCTACCATCGGCTTCGGCGACGCCCTGGACCTCTGCCCGGGCGAGAAGTTCAGCGAACAGCCCATAGGCGCTTTCTGCTCCGGCACGCTGGTAGGCGAGGACATGATAATGACCGCCGGCCACTGCATAACCGACGAGGCCTCGTGCGCCGACGCCAGGTTCGTTTTCGGCTATAACATCGACACCGCCGGCGGCGCTGCCCGCACCACGGTACCGGCCAAAGACGTCTACACCTGCAAACGCATCGTCAAGCGCGACCTGGACAAGCAGGCCTCCGGCATCATCGGCACCGGCATAGCTATCATAGGCGCCCTGCTCAACAAGCAGGCCGGCCCCGACTTCGCCCTGATACAGCTGGACCGCAAGGTGGAAGGCCGCAAACCCCTCCCCGTCAACAGGGGCGGCGTGAACAACGGCGACCGCATCTTCGTAATAGGCCACCCCGTGGGCCTGCCGGTTAAAGTGGCCGGCGGTGCCAGCGTGCGCAACAACTCCTTCAAGGCCTACTTCCTCACCGACCTGGACACCTTCGGCGGCAATTCCGGCTCCGCGGTGTTCAACGCCTCCACCAATAAGATAGAAGGCATACTGGTGCGCGGCGGCACGGACTTCGTGGCCGGCCCGGCCGGCTGCAAGGTGCAGCTCCGCAGCGGCCAGAACGAGGGCAAGGGTGAGGCCGTCACCAAGATCTCGGTGCTGGAGAAGTACATCCCCGAGATCGGCGCCACCAGGACCGCCGGCCTGAAATCCATCGGCCTGACGGTAGACGAAGTGCCGGCCCCCTCCGAAGAACTGGCCCGCAAGATCCAGTTCTAAGAACCGAGCCAAATAAAAAACCCCGCCCGCGCGGGGTTTTTTATGGGGACGCTCTTAGTTAATTAGTTTAAAAACTAATTAACTAAGAGCGTCCCCTCTATTTTTTAAGGAACGTGCCTTTGCGGTATTCTTCGAAGGCGACCTTAAGTTCGTGCTCGGTGTTCATCACTATGGGCCCGCGCCACGCCACCGGCTCGCCCAGCGGCCGCGCGGCCAGCAGCAGGAAGCGCAGGCCCTCGTCGGAGGCCGAACAGGCCAGGGTCTCGCCCTCGCCCAGCACCGCCAGCTGGCCCGGCAGCACCGGCTGTTTTTTATCCTTGCCGAAATAACCTTTCCCCTCGAATACGCAGACCAGCACGGTATCTTCGGGCCTGACGTTCAGCGTGAACTCCGCGCCGGCCTCCGCCTTGACATCGAAGAACCACGGCTGCGCCGCTATCTCCTGCGCGGGGCCGCTCACCCCGCCGTATTCGCCGCAGATAAGCTTTATTTTGTAGCCGGGCCCTTTCACTTCCGGGATGTCTTCGGCGCGGATGTCCCGGTAGCGCGCGCGCGTCATCTTGTGTTTTTTAGGCAGGTTGACCCAAAGCTGGAAACCGCGCATGGTGCCCTGATAGGCCTTGGGCATTTCCTGGTGCACTATGCCCGAGCCGGCTGTCATCCATTGCACCTGCCCGGACTTTATCACGCCGGAATTGCCAAGCGAGTCGCCGTGTTCCACGACGCCTTCCAGCATATAAGTGACGGTCTCTATGCCGCGGTGCGGATGCCAGGGGAAACCGGCGATATAATCGGCGGGGTCGGCGGAACCGAAATTATCCAGCAGCAGGAAAGGGTCGGTCAGGGCCGGGTCCCCGAAACCCAGTATGCGCTTGAGCTTGACCCCGGCGCCCTCCACCACCCGGTTCCCTTCTATCACCGTTTTTATTTTTCTTGTTTTCATAATATCACCAGCCGCACCCGCAGCAATAGAATATCAAAAAAACACGGCCGCCGGGCTTCCCGTAAACCCCTTGTGCACTTGCAAAGGAAAATATTGTATGCTCACCCTTGGGTAGGGGACCGCATATTAAACACCGATTGTCGGGCATTTTCCTTTGTGATCCCTTTGTCTAAAAACGAACGGGGAGGCGATTATATGCTGTTAATGAACAAAGCGGGGTTAGAAGAACTGTTGAACGACAGGAAGGGGCCGTGCGTTTCTATTTTCATGCCCACCGTAAAGGGCAGCGAAGAGACGAAACAGAACCCCATAAGGTACCGGAAACTGCTGGGCGAGGCAGGGAAAAAGCTTGAAGCGCTGGGCCTGAAGGCGGCCGAGGCCAGGAAGCTGCTTGAGGCCGCCAAGCCGCCGCTGGAAGACCACAAATTCTGGCAGTACCAGAGCGGGGGGCTGGCCCTTTTCATATCCAGGGACGTAAAGCGCATCTACACGCTGCCGCTGAACTTCAGCGAGCTGACCGTGGTGGCGGACCACTTCTGCGTCACGCCGATACTGCCGCTTTTCGCGGAGGACGGCAGTTTCTACGTCCTGGCGCTGAGCCAGCATTCGCTGCGGCTTTACCACTGCAGCAGGCACAGCGTTACCGAAGTGGACCTGAAACAGATGCCCAAGAGCATAACCGACCTGCTCGAGCTTAACCCCAGGGAGAAGCAGCTGCAGTTCCACGGCAATACCGAGGGCAGCGCGGCCGGGCGGGGCGGAGCGGGCGCCTTCCACGGCCATGCCGAGGACTCCGACGAAGCAAAAGAGAACATGCTGGTTTACTTCCACAGCGTGAACCGCGGGATAAATTCCATACTCAGGAGCGACGGGGCGCCGCTGGTACTGGCAGGCGTGGATTACCTGACCCGCATCTACGGCAAAGCCAACACTTACCCGAACCTGGTGGGCATGATGCCCGGCAGCGCCGTCGGGTCGCGGCCGGAGGAACTGCGCGAGCGGGCCTGGGAACTGGTAAAGCCCCTGTTCGAGGCCGGGGAAATGGCCGCCGTAAGACAGTACGAACGGCTCATGGGCACGCCCAAGGCGTCCAACCACATCAAGACCATACTTAAGGCCGCCGACGAGGGCAAGGTGGGGACTCTGCTGGTGTCGGCGAACGCGCAAAGATGGGGGATGTTGGACCCGGAACTTGGCGTGATGGCTCTGCACGCCAAAGAAGAGCCCAGCGACACCGAACTGATAGACCTTTGCGCCACGCGCACCCTGCGCCACGGCGGCAAGGTGCACGTGCTGGAGCAGGCCAAAATGCCCGGCGTAGCCACCGTGGCGGCCATACTGCGGTACTGACCCGGGGCCCTCTGGGTGGAAAAAGCCGGCCCCCGCGACAGCGGGGGCCGAAAAACCGCGTTTCAGGGCGGCGCGTTACACACCGCTCCCGCAGGGCAGGATCATCTTCCGCTCTTTTTAAGGGCGAAGGTTATTTTCACGCTTTCCCCGTCTATTTCCACCCTGCCGGTGCCGGCCTCGGCCTCCTCGGGGACAGGCAGGATCTTTACGTAGCTCCGCGAGGACTCTCTTCTTATTATCCCGCTCCCGCTTTTTTCCTCGGAAGAGGTTTTCACGCTGAAGGCTACCTTTATGCGCCCGTTCGTTATGTCTACGACCGCGGTCCCGCCGGCCAGGCCGGGCACGTGCAGGGTAAGAACGATGTCCCTGTCCGTCCTGAGCGTATCGGTCTTAAACTCGGCCGGCCTCATCCGCTGGTTGAACCATTTCCCCCAGTAATCGTCAAAGAGGGCCCTTTCGCTCGCCCGGAGAGACTCCGAAGTCCGACGCCGCAGCCGCTCCATCTCCGCGAAAGGGTCCGCCTTACCGGCGAAGAACCGGTCGCCGAAGAAAACGTCGAAATCCCTCTCCTGCAGGGGGTCCCCCCTGTTGACCTGGCTGCGTATCTTGTCGCGCCATTTCTCAAATTCTTCCCATTGCGCGTCGGAGGCCATTTCGGCGTTGACTCCCTTATGTATCTCCGTCCGCCCGGGCGCCTGTTCTCCGATCTCTTTGGCGGACAGGGTGCATTCGTAAATATAGCACGCCTGGCCCAGCGTCAGCGCCGTAAGCGCCACCACGGCCAGCCACAGGTATTTCTCTCTCATCGCCGCCTCCAGAAGCATTTTCCGCCCCCGCCCCCATCCCCCCTGCGGGGGCGGAAAATGACTTTACTCCAACAATATTCTGCGCCACCAACCAATTTGCAGTAAATTCTCGTCCGCTATTTTCACGCGGCATAACTCCCATATTTCAGGCCGCTTCGCACAAAAGCCGGTTGGAGGCCCTGATAAGTTGCTCCCCCTTGAGATAATAGAACGTGCGCCGCAGGAATTGCCCTGCCGAGCTGGCGGCTGTGTTCTGTTTGCGGCGCGGCTGACGGCGCTTCGCGGCGACGCGGCGTCGCTTGCTGGCGGTTTTCATATTCCCCCCGATTTTTTTAGTGCGGCAAGGCCGCCGGCCTTGTAGAATAACATTACAAGCGCCGGAAGCTTACTGATGCGAAGTCTCAGTAGTACGTTGCGTTTACAGTTGCGTTACTTAGCCCCTACCCCTAGGAATTCAATATCTAAGCTTACTCTATTTAAAATGCCCGTTTAATGTCAAGTTGATCTCAGTCGCGGCGGCCAGGCCCTTATATATATACTATATATCAGCCAAGGCGCCTGCTCTGGCGCATGGGGGCGGCGCGGGAAGTACTCCGCGCCCGCAGCGCGTCACGCGCGGCCAGGGCGGCCGCGGCGGCGGCGGGCCGCTTGAGCACTTCAATGATATAAATATTGATCAGTTCCATCAGCCGCCCGCGCGCAATGGCATGGGTCTGGCCGGTGCGGATGTAAAGCCAGTCGCTGAAAGCGAGAAACTGATTGAAGGGGGACGGTCCCGCGCAGATCAACGCCGAGGTTTCGGCGAAAACGCCGCTGTTGGCCACCAGGTCCCAGTACCGCGCAAAACGGCGCAGGCGCTGCATGGTGAAGAAGTCCAGCAGGCCGTTGCGGCGCAGTTCGTAGGGCGGATACGGGCTGTAGACCATCTGCCACTGCACGTCGTGGCGGGCGATGGGTGCCCCGCGCAGGCGCTTCAGTATGCCCACCTGTATTTCCTGCGGCCCCAGGGCAGCCAGACGGTCGAAACCGGAGGCGAAAGAAGCCAGGTCCTCACCGGGCAGGCCCGCAATCAGGTCCGCGTGCAGGTGCGCCGCGGTCTCTTGCTTCAGGCGGCGCAGGTTCTTCTCCACGGCGGCATTGTCCTGCCGGCGGCCTATGCGCGCCGCCACGGCCTCGTTGAAGGTCTGCACGCCCACTTCCAGCTGCAGCGAACCGGCCGGGAATTTCTTCACCAGCAGATATATTTCTTCCGGAAAGCGGTCCGGTACCATCTCGAAATGAAGGAACAGGCCGGGCCGGTACCGCTCGAGGAAAAAGTTAAGTACGGCCGACGCGCGCGCGATGTCCAGGTTGAAGGTGCGGTCCACGAACTTAAACCTGAGCGCGCCGCGCGCCAGCAGCTCTTCCCAGGCGGCGGACAAAGCCGGCAGCGGGAAGTCCCGCACCGCCTTGTCCAGCGAGGAAAGGCAGAAATCGCAGGCGAAAGGGCAGCCGCGGGAAGCCTCCGCGTAGATCACGCGGTTGGCTATGTCCTCGTCTGTATAAAGGGCGTAGGGCAGCACTAAGGCGGCCAGGTCCGGCGCGGGGGATGTAATAATCTTTTCGGCCGGGACCCGCCCGGCCAGCAGACTCCGGCACAGGTCCGCGAAAGCTGTCTCCCCCTCGCCTTTTATGACATAGTCCGCATCGCCGCAGATCTGTTGGTCCGTGTCGTGGCTGACCTCCGGCCCTCCCAGAACTATGATGAGTTCAGGGCGCAGCCGCTTTAGTTCGGCCGCGAGCATGGCGCTCTCCTGCGCGTTCCACACATAGACACCCAGCCCCAGTATGCGCGGCGCCAGCTTTAATACCGCCTCCGCGGCTTCGGCCGTGCGTATGCCGGTGTTCAGCTCCAGCAGCCCGGCGAGCGGGGCCAGCTCGCCCAGGTTGGCCAGCAGGCAGCGCAGCCCGAACGAGCAGTGCTCATAGCGCGCGTTAAAAGTGGCAAGGACTATATCGGGCATATTTAAAGTGTATAAAATCCGCCGGCCCTAAAAAAGAAAACCGGCCGCCAGGCGGCCGGCTTCCTCCGGGCGCTCCATTTATTTAAAGTTCAGCGTGAACGAGACGTCGTAGTCGCCGCCGCGCGAATTCAGGTTTATCCCCGTGGCGGTGCCGTTATAGAGGCGGCTGGAAGGAACGGTATCGGGCCCCAGGACGCGGTCCTTGCCGTAGAAATCGAAGAAGCCGAAGCTCTTGCTCAGGCCTTTTTCCAGTTCCTCCAGGCCGTCGGACTCCAGGATCTTGAGTAATTTATGCTCCGTCTCCTGGTTATTATAGAGGAAATTGGTGCCTTCCTTGTTCAGCCGCGCGTCCACGTGCCAGATGGTCAGCCCGCCGCTGACCAAGCTGGTCTCGGTGTCGTTGCCGGCTTTCCGCCTGTTCTCCAGCAGGAAGAATTCGCCGAACGGATCTCTCTGCCGGCCGGGCGGCACCACCATTATGCACTCGCCGGACTCCGTGGCCGGCCTGAGCGTGAAGTCCCCTCCCGCCGATACCACCCGCGGCTCGGTCCAGCCCAGCATCATCTTGCTGAAACAATTATGGTCGAAGCTATTGCCGTCCATCATATCGAAGAAGCCGAGGCCGCCGTCGGGGCCCACGCCGGGTTTGTAATCGTAATAATCCGGCAGCCCCAGGGCATGGCCGGTCTCATGGACAAGGGTATGTATCTTGAAGTCGGCCGAGGAATCGTCCCACTTGGACACGATACCCTGCCAGGAATAGGCCCGCAGGCTCTTGCCGTCGACCTTAAATTCGGGCTCGGCGAACGTGGGCGCGAGCCCCCACCAGAAGGTGGCCCAGTCACCCGACGGCCCGGTCCAGATCACCGCGAAGTAATCTATCACGCCGTCGCCGTTATTGTCGTACTGCGCAAAATCATGGCCCTTATAGCTTTGCAGGGCTTTCTTTATGAGGGCTTCCCGTCCTGCCCAGGTTTCCGCCACATCGGAGCGCTTGCCGGCCTTATACCAGCCCAGCACATCGCCCTCTATGTTGAGTTTGCCGTAGGACGCGCGCCGGTAATAGGCGCTGAGGCTTTCGTACGGGAATTTCCCGCCCGAGCCGAATATGCGGGCGGTCAGCGCCTCAGGGGTATCGCCCGGCCTGGCCGGGTATTCGTCGAATTCTATCAGCAGCACCAGCATCTTCGGCTTGCCTGTGGACGGCAAGCCGACGCTGTGCATACCCGTGATCAAATTTGGGCCTTTATTGCCGGAAAGCCGGGCGCGCAGGTTCGCCACCAGGTGGGGCGCAAAAGACTGGTTGCCTATGCCCAACGCCGGACTTATCCGGGCGCGGCTCCTGGCGGGCGCGTCCTGGGGCGGCGGCTCAATGGCGGACACCACCCGGGCAAAACCCAGCAGCACCGTTAAAATATATGTGAATAGCTTCATGCTCGTATTTATAGTTTAACACCCGCCCCAGGGAAAGGCACGGGCATTAGGACCTAACCGCAAAGGACATAAGGCCTACGGGCAATAAAAGAACCGCCGGGGTTTACCCGGCGGTTCACTGACAAACCCGGCCCTGGGCTTATTTCCCGGTTCTCGTCAGCTCTTCCAGGACTTTCGCCAGCTGGTCGGAACAGGAGGTGGTATTTTCACCGCAGGAGATGCCTTTTAATTTGGCGATCACCTCGCCCACCGGCGCCCCTTCCAGCAGAACCGAAAGCGCCTTCAGATTGCCGGAACACCCGTTGGTGAATGAGACGTTCTTCAAGCGCCCGTCCACCACGTCGAATGCCACTTCCGTGGCGCAAACATCCTGCAGTTTATATTTCATATGTAGTTACCCGCCTTATGCGTTCATTTGCCGCAATCCCTGGCGCAGCGGCCCGGGTGGGCCCGCTCGAAAGCGTCGCAGACGCCGTCGCCGCAGCGTCCCCGCCTCTCCATCTTTTTAATCGGGGTACGCGGGCCGTACATCTGCTTGCCGACCTCGCCGTACAGCGACGGCACCGGTTTCAGCCGCGGCAGCCCGGCTTTAGGGGTTTCGGGCTGCAGGCCGGCGCTTTGCTTCTCTTTTTTAGCCGACGCCGGCGCGGCCGCCAATTTATTCTCCGGCAAAAGTCCGCCTTCCACTACGGCCGACACCGTGCGGCTGCGCAGGCCCCGCGGGTCCAGCCCCTTAAGGAACGACAGCCAGACGTAAAAAGCCCCGAACTCGGACTGCGAACTGGTGAACGAAGCCCCGTAAACCCCGGACGACAGGCCGGAGAACTCTTTCTCGGCCGCTTCGATACCGGCCTTATCCGCCGCATGAAAAGATGAAAGGTGCTTTTTTAAGGGTTCACCGCCGGCGACAGTCACAGATCCATTTACGCCCGCCGCGGCGGCCCCCTCTTTCCCGCGCGCCCCGCGGCAGATCTCGTAAGGCGGAGCCGCCGCCAGGAATTTCTTGTCCGCCTTGTCCGGCAGGCAGCCGGTCTTTATCTCGGGCGCAAGCAGGGCGAGCGCGGCGAAGTACTGCGCATGGCCCCGCGCGGCGGCCGCTCCGTCTTCCTTCCTTAAGCGCGCCAGCTCCGCCGCCGGCAGGTCGGAATAGCCGTCCCAGGCCCTGGTCTCAGGCCCCCGGTGATACGCCCCGATCTCGTGCCCGGTCTTTTTCCAGCCCTCCAGCTCCGCGAGACGCGCCGGGTCCGAGGCGATATACACCGCGTACTGCGGGGCGAACAGCAGCGTCAACCGCGCGTTCTGCGCGTCCGCCAGCTTTACCATTTCCCTCAGCGCCTTATAAGAGTCGGCCAGCTGCCCCGCCCCGGCCCTGGAATTATACGGGCCGTTCTGCACCGCGATAAAATAATACGGCTTCTCTCCGCCGGCCCGCGCGGCCGGCGTCAACAGGAGCGTCAGAAAGATGATAATGCCTGTATGGGACATAGAGCGTCGCCGTCTGTCAGCCGCGGCCCGGGACTACTTAGCAAAAGGCCGGGCGTGGGCCCGGCCTTTTTTCTTCGGCTCCGGCAGGTCAGCTGCGGAGCTTGGCGCCGAAGTTCCTGGCCAGTTTATCCAGTATGGCCGTCATGCGGGCGCCCACATCCGCGTCGTTAAGCGTGCCGGTCATGGACGAGAAAGTGAACCGTATGGTAAGACTGCGCAACCCCGCCGGGATATTCTTGCCCTTGTAGACGTCGATGAGCCGCGCCGAGGCCAGGTCCTGCACGCCGGAGAAAGAGCGTTCCAGCTCGGCCCAGACGTGCTTCTCCTCCAGCACCACCGACAGGTCGCGCCAGTTCTGGGGGAAAGGCGACACCGGCTTTATCTTGGTTATCTTCTGCCAGAATTCCGGCTTCCAGGCCGCCGCCAGGCAGGCGAGCGGGATCTCGAAGTAGAATATATTGTTGTCCTTGAAATCAAAAGCCGCGGCCACGGCTGGGGCGAGCTTGCCCACGTACCCGGCGCCGGCGCCGCCCAGTTTCATCTCGAGGCAGAGCCCCGGCTGGAAGTAACCCGGCGCCTTCTTCGGAGTTTCGAACCTGAAGCCGCCCTTGCCGGCGAACAGCCGGGTCATCATCCCTTTCAGGTGATAGAAATCCGCGGCGCCCTGCCCGCCCCTCCAGAAACCGCCCTCCGGGAAGTCACCGGCCATAAGCCCGGCGCAGCGGACCTCTTCGGTCTTGCCGCCGTCTTTTTTCAAATAGGTCGTGCCCGTCTCGAAGATCATGACCGACTCGCGGCCGCGGTTGAGGTTGTAGCGCAAAGTCTTCAGCAGGCCGGGCAGCAGCGTCTCCCGCATGAACTGATAATCCGAGGAGAGCGGGTTCTTAAGCTCCACCGCCCCTGCGGCGTCCAGGCCGCAGGCCTGCATTTCCTTGGCGGAAAGGAAGTCGTAATTATAAACTTCGCTGAACCCCAGAGCGGCCAGCGTGTTCTTCAGCTCCGCGGTCACGGCCCAGCTCGGGGTGACGGAAGAGGGCAGCATGGGCATGCGCGACACGGCGGGGATGACGTCGTAGCCGATATAGCGGGCGATCTCCTCCGCCGCGTCCCAGACGGATTCTATGTCCTGTCTGTAGGATGGGACCGAGAATTTCCAGGGCTTGGCGTCCTTCAGGTCGGGCTGGAAGGACCTGAGACAGGCGTAGATCTCGCCGTCGGCTATGCCGGTGCCGAGTATGGCGTTGACGCGGGCCGGGGCGATCTCTATGACCGGCGGCTGGTATTTAACGGGGCAAACGTCGGTTATCTGCGTCACTTTGGCCGCGGGCGCGGCTTCCAGGATGAGCCAGGCCAGGCGGCGGGCCGCTTTCAGGGTAAGTTCCGGGTCGGTACCGCGCTCGAACCGGTAGGAGGATTCGCTCTTTATGCCGGTGGTCTTGGACGCAAGGCGCACCGTGGGCGGGTTGAACCGCGCGGATTCTATCAATATCTCGTCGGTCAGGTCGGAGACGGCGGTGTCGAGCCCGCCCATCACGCCGGCCAGCGCCGCGGGGTTTTTGGCGTCGGCTATGACCAGCATACCGGGGTCCAGCTTCAGCGTCTTGTTATCCAGGGTTATGAAGGCCTCGCCGGCGACGGCGCGGCGCGCCCGTATCGCGGGGCCGTTCAGTTTGGAAATATCGAAGCAGTGGGTGGGCTGGCCCAGTTCGTACATCACGTAATTGGAGCCGTCGATAAGGATATTACCCTTGGGATTGGAGCCCATCGCGCGCAGGCGGTCGGCCATCCAGTCCGGGGTCCTGGCGCCGCGCAGGCCTTTTATGACGATGGCGGTATAGCGTGTGCACAGTTCCGGGGCGTCTATGGCCACCGGTACGCCGGCGGCGCCGGCGGAACCTTCGAAGATCCTCGCTTCTTTAAGCTTCAGCCCGTAGAAAACGCCGAGTTCGCGCGCCAGGGCGTAATGCGACAGGCAGTGCGACTGGTTGGGCAGCATTTCCACGTCCAGGACGTAGTCGGCCTTGGGAAAAAGAGTTACCGCGTTGACGCCCACCGCGGTGTCGTCCGGCAGCACCAGGATGCCGCTATTGTCGTAGCCGTCCAGGCCCAGCTCGGCGGCCGAGCAGATCATGCCCTCGGATTCCACGCCGCGGATCTTGGCTTTCTTCAGCTCGCCCTCGGCGAGCACGGCGCCGACTTTGGCGAAAGGGATCTTCTGGCCTACGGCGATGTTCTTGGCGCCGCAGACCACGCGCAGCGTGCCGGCACCGTCGCTGACGTCCACCAGCGCCAGCTTGTCGGCGTTGGGATGCTTGTCTATCTTCAATATCTGGCCGACGGACACGCCTGTGAAGGCCGCGCCGGTCTTCTTTATCTCCTCCACCTTAAGCCCCACGCGGCCGAGCTTGGCCGCCAGGTCTTCCGGCGAGGGAGGATTCTCCAGGAAATCGGAAAGCCAGGAATAAAGTATTTTCATTGCTGCACCTGTTTGAGAACGCGCAGGTCGTTCTCGTAGAGCATGCGCATGTCGCTGATGCCGAACAGCAGCATGGCGAAGCGCTCTATGCCCGCGCCGAAAGCGAAGCCGCTCCACTTGGCCGGGTCGTAATTGCAGGCCTTGAGCACGTTGGGGTGCACCACGCCGGCGCCCAGCAGTTCTATCCAGCCGGTGCCTTTGCAGACGGGGCAGCGCACGGCCTCGGCCTTGCCGCGGCAGAACACGCAGGACACCTCCACTTCGGCCCCGGGTTCCACGAAAGGGAAATAGGAGGGCATGAAACGCACCTTGGCCGACGAGCCGAACAGGTCCTTCATGAACGTCTCGAGGGTCCACTTAAGGTCCGCCATGCTGACGTGCTTGTCGATGTAAAGGCCCTCTATCTGGTGGAAGGCGAAAGAGTGGCTGGCGTCCACGGCCTCGGAGCGGAACACGCGGCCCGGAGAGATTATCCTCACCGGCGGCTCCTGACCTTTCATGGTGCGGATCTGCACCGGAGAGGTATGCGTCCTGAGCAGCATGTCCTTGCCGGAGGCGTCCTTAAGGTCCACGTAGAACGTGTCCTGCATGTCGCGCGCGGGGTGGAAAGGCGGGAAGTTAAGCGCTTCGAAATTGAAATAGTCTTCCTCTATAAGCGGCCCTTCCGCTATGGAGAAACCGAGCTTGGCGAAACACTCGGCCATGCGGTTGAGGGTCACGGTGAGGGGATGCAGGCTGCCTTTGGGAAAGGGCCAGCCCGGCAGGGTCAGGTCCAGGTCCGCTTTAACTACGGGCCCGGCGGCGCCGGCCGCGCCTTTCAGCTCGGCCAGCTTCGCTTCCATTTCCTGTTTGGCGGCGTTGCCGAGCGCGCCCAGCGGCTTGCGCTCTTCTAAGGGGATATCTTTAAGGTCCCGCAGCAGCAGGGCCAACTCGCCCTTGCGGCCAAGATAACGCAGCTCGATGGCCTCCGGGTTTTCAGCGGGGACGGCGGCTATAGAAACGGAAAAACTGCCCCGTATTGCGGACAGTTTTTCCTTCCACTCCGTGGCGTTCACGGCGCGGCCTTATTTCTCGGTACCGACAACTTTCTTCACGTTGCCGATAGCCTTCCTCGCGATCTCGGCGAGCTGCTTGAAGGACTGCGGGTCGCGGATGGCGATCTCGGAGAGCATCTTCCTATTCAGGTTGATGTTGGCCTTGTGGATGCCGTCCATGAACCTGCTGTAAGACATGCCTTCCTCGCGGGCGGCGGCGTTCAGGCGCACTATCCACAGCTGGCGGATGTCGCCCTTCTTGTCGCGGCGGTGTATATAGGCCGTGGTGAGGGACTTGTTGACCTGCTGTATGGCCTGGCGGAGGCGGTTGCCTTTATTGCCGTAATAGCCCTTGGCAAGCTTTAAAACTTTTTTCTTTCTTTTGGTGCGAGCTACGCTGTATTTTATTCTCATAACGCTACTTCCGTTCCGCGGAAATTACCGGCGGGAGCGGCTCCTTTGTTGATGTTCTATTCGTAGGGCAGGTAAGCCTTAAGCATGCGGCCTTCCGCGGAGTTCTTTTCTTCCACCTTGGCGGTGCGCAGCGTGCGGCCGCGCTTGGCGGACATGCCGGTAAGCAGATGGCGCAGGCCGGATTTCCGGTGCAGCCACTTGCCGGTGGTGGTTTTCTTAAATCTTTTCTTAGCGCCGCTGTGGGATTTCATTTTAGGCATATTGTTCTCTTGTCTGCTAAAAATATATGTCTCTCGGCTATCGTTCTGTTATTATATAACTTTCCGGGCCGGCTTTACCAGCGGGCTCAGGCGCCGGGCTGCTCGGGCTTCGGCGCGGGCGCAGGGGCCTGCGGCTTCGGGGCCGCCGCGGGCTTGCCGGCCGCGGGGGCGGCGGGCTTGGCGGCGTGCGCGGCGGGGGCGAGCATGATGCTCATGCGGTTGCCCATCATCGACGGCCGGCCTTCCACGATGCCGACGGAGGACAGGTTGTCGCGGATGGCGTTGAGGATCTCCTCGCCGAGATTGCGGTGCTGGTTCTCGCGGCCGCGGAACACCACGGTGACGCGCACCTTGTTGTGCTCTTTCAGGAACTCTTCGATATGCTTGACCTTGGTCTGCAGGTCGTGGGAAGCGATGCGCGGGTTAAGGCGGATCTCTTTAAGCACGCCGGCTTTCTGCTTCTTGCGGTTCTCGCGGTCCTGCTTTTCCTTCTCGTAGAGGAACTTGGAAAAATCCATTACTTTGCAGACGGGCGGGTTGGCGCCGGGGGAGATCTCCACCAGGTCCAGATTGGAACCCTTGGCCATGTTCACGGCTTCGATAAGCGGCTTTATGCCGAGCATGGTCCCGTGCATGTCTATCAGACGCACCTGCGGGGAAGTGATATTGCGGTTAACGCGTACTCTCTTGTCGTTGTTCAAAACTAGTCCTCCTGTGACCGGGAACACAACGGCCGGGGCAAGGCCTCGGCCTGAACCCTGGCTTAGACCTATATTCTACCTTTTTTGGAGCGTTATTGGACGCCTATCCCCTATGAACGAACAGGGGGTAATAGACGCGGTAAAAGGCCAGGCCGAAGATCTCGTTAAGGGCGTCTCCGGTGTCGGCCTGCTGGCCGGGCAGGTAATCCCGGAAATAGCGGGGTTCGCCCGGCCTTGTCCGGCGGCTTACAGGGAAAGGCTGCACCCCTTCAAAACCGGCTTTCCCGAATAGAAAGACCGCGCGGGGCATATGAATGGCGGAGGTGAGCAGTATTATTCTTTTAAATCCTTTTGAAGCGCAAATCTCGCGCACCGTGGCGGCGTTCTCCCTGGTGTCGCGCGCGGTAGTCTCGGTTATTATAGCGGCGCGGGGCACGCCCAGTTCAAGCAGGTAGGCGGCGGCGGCTTCGGCCTCCGACAGCTCGGAGAAGGGCGACCCGCCCGTAATCAGTATTGGCAGTTTGGTCCTCTTATACAGCAGCGCCGCGGCAATGGCGCGCTCCAAGGTAGAGGAGGAAAGGTTCTCAGCCGCAGAGAATACCGAAGGCAGGTTACGAGCCCCCGCCGAAAGCACCACAATAACGTCCCCCTCCGGCTTGGCCGGAGTATCATAGGCATACTCAAGAGGCCGTATAAGCGCGTCGGAGAAAATCTTAGTCGACCCTATCCACGTCATGCCCGCCAGCACCGCGCAAGCAATAGCCGCGGGCCGCGTCCTCTTCCTTAAATATACGGCCAACACAATTAAAGCCACCACCAAACACCCCGGCGGCAGCACAAACGCCTCGATGATCTTTTTAATAAGGAACATAGAACCAATAATACAAAATCCCCCCACTCTGTTGGGGGCGCCACGGGGGCCGGAACGCAAAACACGTTCGGGCACACCGTGCCCTCACTCGGTATTCGCCCGGCGCGCTTATGCAAGCGCCGGGCTCAACGACGGTTTTGCTAACCCGGCCCCCGCGCCGCCCCCAGCCTCCCCCCTCCTCAAAACAAAACCGCCGGACCTACCGGCGGCTCTTAAGTGCCCCTCTAAATAGCCATATAGTCATCAGCGTCCCCCACTGCCCTTAAGCTTACATATCTTACAATCCTATATTGCCTTTGCCCTATGGGGGTCAAGCGTAATGTTTCGCTAAGTGCTTTCCAAGTTCAATCCAGCCACTATTATCGTTTATGATTTCTTTCAATTCCTCATCATGAATGGGATTGTTCGGGTGATGATGTGGCATTAGAACAAAACAGGTGTGGTTACTCTTAAGCGAATCAATTTTCCCGTGCCCATTTATCCCGGAGATAACCACAACAATCTGGTTAAATTCTTTTGTTCGGTGTAATGGAATCACACGCTCCTTGATTTTTGTATTGACGTGTTCCTTATACGTAACCAATTCTGCATTTCGCAGCTTTTCCAATTTTTTCCGGCTTTGGTTTGCCCAATCCTCTGACATATATCCAAGATCATTCTTAACTTCTACAATCCCGACTAATTCATCCCCAAAAAGGATCGTTATATCCGGGTATATCATTTCCGCAGGTTTGCCTTTTTTAGACCGAACGGTTAACGGATAATCTACAAGAAGGTTGTATTTTGGAGAAATCATTTCAGAAATAGCCACAGCGATTAAATCTTCACATGCCGAACTACAGCTTCCCGCGCGACTACGCTAGTCGGGCAAAACTGGACCAGAATTTAGGCTGAC
>Ga0154476_128_pt1 | contig 42771 bp, 40 predicted proteins | sample RifGroC2_FD_115955 | JGI IMG/M metagenome (GOLD analysis project Ga0154476, IMG submission 115955) | Elusimicrobia bacterium GWC2_61_19
CTGCTTAACACGGTTATCGCCTCGTCGATAGCGATCCAGTCGATAACGAGCGAGAACCAGATAGTGGACGGCGTGATAACCAGCGCTGACCTGGCGGGCTCGATAGCCGACAGCAAACTGGCTACCATCACCACTGCGGGTAAGGTTGAGCCCGGCGCGATAGCGGCCGGAACTTTAGGCGCGTTAGTAGTGGCGTCCTCTGTGCCTGCGGCCAATGTCGGTGTGGGCCAACTGGGGCCTGAAGTCCTAGCCTCCTCCGTGGCGGTAAACAGCGTGTTCACCGGCGCCATCGCCGACAGCGCCGTTACTGACGGAAAGATCGCCGGCATGTCAGCTTCCAAACTCTCCGGAACCATTCCGCAGACCGTGACTATGTTCTCCGACACAGGCTGCGATCTGCTCACCCCGGCCGCGGCAGGCCAGTTCTGTTATGATACCACCGTCCACATGCTGAGCGTTTCAACGAGCACGGAACCGGGCGGCTATGCGGCAATTGCCATGGATGCAGTGACGACCTGGTAATAGGTATATGAAAAATAAAGGCACCCTGCTCTCTATATTTGCCCTGGCGGCATTCTTATGCTGCCAGGGGCCGGTGCATGCTATTGCCGGCACGCTGGAGACGCAGGCTGTTACCGGCGGGCTGGGGATATCCAGCGGCACCGCCAAAATAATGGAGTCCGTGGTGGGGGAGATCTCCGGCGTACAAATGACCGCCGCCTCCAAGAAAGTACTTTCCGGGCACGCCTCCAACAGCCACAGCCCCGGCGTGGTAACCGACCTGGTCGCCAGCACGCAGCCGGTGGGGGAAGGCCAGGTGCGCATTAACTTCACCAGCGTAGGACGCGACGGTTTCCATGGGCAGGCTGGGAGCGTTGTGGTTAAAATTGCCACTTTCCCGGTCACTTACGCCAACTACGAAAGCATACTTTCCTCGCTGACCCTTGTGGGCTTAAGCACCGGTACGGTGGATATCAGCACCTACTCACACCTGGTGCCCGGGCCTGAGTATTACACGGCCCTGCGCGTGCGCGACAGCGCGGGCATCTACGGCAGGATCTCTTCCACCGCGGCGTTTTATACGACGGCTATCGCCCCCGACCCGGTAACCTCGCTTACGATACAATCCTCTACCTCCGGGGCTTTAACACTTGTATGGCCCATGACGGGAGATGATGGGAACAATGGAGCTTTCGATAACGGCGCCATCCGTATTGACTATTCTACAGACCCGGCTCACAATTTCTCCAGTTCCACTTATGTAGCGCAGTTATCCACAAGCGCGCTCGCCGGTACTACTGAGTATTACTGGCTATCTGGCCTGCCCGGCAATGTCACTTACTACGCAAGAGTCTACCTCGGCGACGACGTGACCGTATACAGTGGCCTGGGCAATATCGCAAACCTTATAACAATGGCCTACCCGCCGACCCCGGCCGGTTTCTCGGACCTGTCCAGCGACGGGTTCTCCGTAAACTATGTGGCCAATAATCTCGCCGGCACGCAGTACTACGTGCAGATCTCCAGTTACGCGGATTTCTCCGCCGCGCATGATTCGGGCTGGGTTACCACCTCTTCAGCCGCTTTCACCGGGTTGGATACCAACATGCTTTATTATGCACGCGGCAAAGCCAAGAACAGCGCCGGCGTGGAGACCATCTATTCCGACCTGGGCAGCCTGGCCCTTACGCTTAACGTGGCCCGTCCCGCCTCGCCTATAGTACGCGGCGCGGTTTCCGGCGCCGGTTTCACCCTGTCATGGGACCGGGTGCTTTACGACGTGTACGGCGGCACCACCAGCATCAAACGCTACGAGGTCTACCGCAGCACCTCTATAGACGGCACCCCTGAACTGGTGGCCTCGCCGTCGAGCGCCACGTTCAGCTACACCGAGGCCGTAAGCGGCGTCAGGTGGTACTTCGTTAAAGCCGCGGACCAGTTCAATCTTAAGAGCGACGCCTCGCTGTGGATGAAGAATTCCGGAGAGCAGGCTCGCGTGGTGGCCGACGATGCCCGCGCGGCCGCCGATATGGCGCCGGAGCTGCAGGCGGCGCTGGGCGCGGCCGGCCTGTCGCCGCGCCTCGCGCACCAGGCGCAGTATGAGAGCGGGCTTACCTTCGCGGCGTACAAGCTCTACTTCCTCGCCTCCAACGGCGACGAAAAAACGGGGCTGGATTTCCCCGGCGACGTTACGTTGACCGTGCCCCTTACCCGCACCGGGGCCGTTACCATCAGCGCCGTGTCCCCCGCGGCTTCCTACACGGCCTACGACTACGCCGTCTACTACTTTAACGGCGTGGAGGACGTGCGCATCGGCGGCACCGTCGACCCTGTCACCGGCAGCATAACCGTGCTTACCCGCAAGACCGGCGTCTTCAAGGTCAAGCAGGTCCTGCGCCCGGCCAGCTTCAGGATAACGCAGACCGTGCCCCGCAAGATCTTTACGCCCAACGGCGACGGCATCTGGGACGAGTTCAATATCATCTTCGAGAACCCCGAGGGCCTGGCGATCTCGGCCGCCAAGGTCTACGACCTGTCCGGCGCTGAAGTGGCCAGCCTGCGCCCCGGCACCTATAACTCCGAAGCCTCGCTGGCCTGGGACGGCAAGAAGTCGGGCAGTAAGGCGCCCGCCGGCATATATATATATCAATTCAAGGCGGGCGACAAGATCTATAACGGAACGGTGGTGCTGGCGCGCTAAGAACGTTTTTAAAGCCGCGGTCGACGGCTAGCCGTGCGTAGTGGCCTAACTATTAGGTAATATTTATGAAACAGCGGGAAGGTAGACTTATTACTGTGGTAAGAACGCTGACGGTCATGCTTTCCGTTGTTGTATTCTCTTATATGAGAAGCTACGCCTCTTTCAACGATTCCGCCTGCGGCGCCCGGGCTACGGCCATGGGCGGCGCCTTTGCCGCCATTCCCGGCGGCACGGAGGCGATGTGTTCCAATCCGGCCTCCCTGCTTGAGCTCGCCTCTCCGGAGCTCACCGCCGTTTACGGCAAGCTTTACTCCGGCCTCAGCGACGATTCCAAAATAGGTCAGGGCTACTTCGGTTTCGCCGCGCCGGTAAAACGCTATCTCCAGGGCGCCGCCGGTTTCGCCTGGAACGATACCCGCCTCAGCGACGCTTACTCCGAGACCACTTTCGCCGTCAGCTACGCCACCGCGGTCTATCGCGGCCTGGGCGCCGGCGTTACGCTGAAGTACCTGCGCCGCGCCTATGTGTCCGACAATTATACCGCCCTGGACCCGGTCTTCTCCGACGGCTACTCCAAGGGCGCGCTGGGCGCCGACCTGGGTTTTTTCTACCGCCCAGAGCCACGCTACGCTTTCGGCCTGGCGATCAAGAACCTCAACAAGCCGGACCTGGGCCTGGCGGCGGCCGACCGCCTGCCGGTGGAAGTGCGCGCCGGCGCCTCCTACGCCATGAAGACCAGCCTGCTGGACCTCGACGCTTCCTTCGCCGGTTCCGACTACACCGTGGCCGCCGGCGCGGAGTATTCCTTTCAGCGCCGCTACGCGCTGCGCATGGGTCTGGCCGCCGGCAATAATTCGCGGCGCACCATCAATATGGGCCTCGGCGGCCGCTTCGGCCTGGCCGAGTTCGATTACTCTTTCAGCCTGCCTATCGGCGGCATCTCCGGCACCATGGGCTCGCACCGTCTGGCTTTCTCTTTCCGCTTCGGCCCCGAAGCCGACCTGCAGCTCGCCGCCGAGCTGGCCGAACTGAAGCGCGCGCAGGAGAAGGCCGCGCTGCAGGAAGAAAAGATAAAGGCCCTGCAGGGCAAGCTGGACGCCGCGTCGCCCCAGGGCGTCGCCGTTCAGGCCCAGCCCGAAGTGATAAAGCAGATAGAGGCGCTTAAAGTGGAACTTGAAAAATCCCGCGCCGAGATGGAGACCATCAAGGCCCGCCCCGAGGCCAGGCCCGCCGCGAAGCCCGCGCAGCCCAAGGCCAAGCAGCCCGCGGCGCGCAGGACTTACGTGGTGAAAGAAGGCGACACCCTTGAAAGCGTCGCCGCCAGGGTTTACGGCGACGCCGAGCGCTGGCCCGAGATCTACCGCGCCAATACCGGCGCGGTGGGCCGCGGCGGCGAGGTGAAGCCCGGACAGGTGCTGGTGCTGCCCTAGCGGTAACGAGGAGCGGCCGCGGCCGCGAAAAAATATGAACGAGAAATTTGACGAATCATCCCTTAACGAGGCTGCGATCAACGACGTGGAGACCGCGCGCCTGGCGCTGCGCTGGGCGCTGGATAAGATCCGCGGCCTGCACGAGGACGGCCTGAAGCAGCGCCAAAACCTGCAGGAAAAATCCAGCCAGGTTTCCTTCCTTGAGAACCAGCTTAAGACCAAGAACGCCGAAATAGAGCGCGGCAGCCGCGTGCACGAAGAGGAGATGAAGTCCCGCCAGGATTCCCTGGAATACCAGTTCCGCTCCCGGCTGGAACGCCTCACCGAGCGAGAGAAGGAGCTGGAGGACAAGATCTCCAAGAGCGAAGAGACGCTGAAGCAGAAAGAGAACAAGCTGACGGAAGATTACCAGAAGAAGTCCGAGGAACTGCGCGGGCGCTGGGCCCAGGTGGAAGGGGAACTGTGGCAGCTGCGCCAGGAACAGATGTCCAAGCAGCAGGAATTCGAGCGGGTGTACGCCGGCCGCCTGGAGGCGGAAAAAAAGAGGCTGGCGGACGAGTCCGCCTCCCAGAAGGCCTCCCTGGAGCTTATCTATCAGAATAAGGTGGAGGAACTGGAGAAGAGGGAGAGTTCCACGGGCGAGGAACTGCGCAAGCAGGAGGCCGTGCTTAAATGGGCCAAGGACAGCTGGCAGAAGGACACGGAGAGCCGCGAGCGGGCGCTTAAGCAGAAGGAACTCGATATCGACAAGAAAGTCCTGGAGAAGAACCAGGAGATCGACGATTACAAGGTCAAAGTGTCGCTGCTGGAAAAGCAGCTGAGCGATTTCCCCGAGGCGCTCCGGCGCCGCGACGAGGACCTGTCCCGCTATAAGGACGCGCTGGCCAGTCTCGACGGCGTGATCCGCACCCTGGAGGCCGAGAAGAAGAACCAGCAGACCGATTACGAGGCGCGCCTGGTCAGGACGACCGAAGCCCTCGACATAGAGAAGAACCGCTTCAAGGAAATGGAAGTGGAGATCCCCAAGCGGCTTAAGATCGCCGTGGAGCACGAGCGCAACAGGTTCGCGGAAAAGCTGCAGGAAATAGAGCGCAACTACCGCGAGGACATGAGCAAGCGCCAGGACGAGATCGACTACCTGCAGCGCAACCTGAAGACTTTCGAAGAGACCATAAAGACCCTGCAGACCGAGCGGGACGCGTTCTCGCACAAGGTGGAGCAGGTGCAGACCCAGTATAACGTGAAACTGGAGGAATTCTCTTTCCGCGAGAAGCAGCTGCAGTCGGAATACGACGTGCGGCTTAAGGTGGAGATGGAGAAGCATACCAGCGCGCTCCGCTCCGAGATCGATACCGCCGGACGCATTTACGAGGACAGTCTGCGCCTGAAAGTCGAGGAGATCTCTCACCTGCGCCGCGAACTGGAAGAGTCCGCCAAAGACAAGGGCGCGGCCCGCGAGCAGCAGGGGCTTCTGCGCCGCGAACTCGAGGTTCTGCAGGAACGCGCGCAAGCCGCGCAGGACGCCCTGCGCAACCGGCTCAAGGCCGAGTTCGAACAGAAACTTACCGAAGACGCCGGTCAGTGGGAAAAACGCATTTCCGCCGAAAGGCAGCGTTTCGCCTCCGAACTGGAAGGGCGCGCCATGGAGTTCACCTCCGAAATGGGGCGCAAGGAAGAGGAGCTGGGCGAACTGCGCCTGCTGCTTCAGAAGGCCGGGGAAGATATCAAGATGGCCAGGCAGAAGGCCGGCGAGGAACTTAAGGCCGCGGTGGCCGAGGAACGTTCCCGCGGGGCCGTGCTGGCGGGGGAACAGGCCGCCGCCTACGCCGAGACGCTCAACATGCGCGACGCCAAGATAGCGGAGTTGTCGCGGGCCTTCGAGGCCTCCAAGGTGGAGCGCGAAGAACTCGCCATGCACGAGCGCGAGCGCCTGCAGCGGCTGTACGCCGAAAAGGAAAAAGCGCTGGACGAGGACCTGGCCGCCAGGGAGGCGGAACTCCTGCGGACCCGTGAGGCCCTGGCCAAGGCTTCGGCCGACCGGGACGCCGCCCAGCAGATGCGCCAGTCGCAGGAAGACTCCTACCGCAAGACCCTCGAGGAGTTCCGGTCCAAGCTGTCCGAAGCCCTGCTGCGCTTCGAGGTGCTGCAGAAGACTGCGGAGGAACGGCAGGCCTTTATCGCGTCCCTCCAGATGGAACTTTCCCAGGAGCGCAAACGCTCCGAGGAACAGGCCGCCGGCCTGGCCGCCAGGCTGGCCGCCAAGGAAAAGGACTTCCGCGACGTCCGCTCCGAGTACGCCGACTTCAAGAGCGCGTTCGACGCCGAGATCCAGGAAACCGATAAGAAATACACCGACGCCATGCAGAAGCTGCGTTCCTCGGAGGAGCAGCGCGTCGCCAAGGACAAGCAGCTCGAGCAGTACAAGCGCGAGGGCGACTTCTGGCGCATGGAGATAGCCCGCAAGGGCGAGGAAGTGGCCGCCCTGGAAAAAGAGAAGCTTAAGGAACTTTCGGCGCTGAAGGATTCGCTGAACGCCAAGGACATCGCCATGGCGCAGTTGCAGTCCAAGTGCGATACGCTGGCCCGCAGCGAAGAGCGCCTGCGCGTCTACGTGGAAGAGGAGAAGACCCAGCGGGCCATGGCCGAAGTAAAAGCGGAGGAAGCCATCGCCGACGCGGCCAAGAAAGCCGAAGAGTTCGAGAAGACACGCCAGCTCGTGGAGCAGCTTAAGGAAAAGTTCAAGGTATGGAAGAACAAGTAAGCCACCTGAGCGATCTTGAAGGCCTCAACAGCGAACTTGACGGCCTGCTCGCCGACCTGAAAGGCCGGGAGGATAATTCCTTTTCAAAGATCCGCGACCTGGAGACCCGGCTGGAGGCCGCCAGGTCGGTGGCCGATTCCGCGGCGGCCCGCCTGGAGGCCCAGGAAATGGCGCTCTCCGGCGCGCTGCAGGAAGCCAAGACCTCCCTGATAAACGAGATCTCGAGGTCCGCGGCGCTCTCTTCCGAGCGCGAGGACCTGGCCGCCCGGCTCGAATCCGTCTCCCGCCTGCTCGACGAGGAAAAGGCCAGGTCGGCGGAGAAGGACCTGTTCATTAAAAGTTCCCGCTCGGCCCTGAAGGACAAGGACGCCGAGTCCGAAAAGATCTGGCGCGCCATGGAGGAGCTGAAGGCGGAAGCGGCCCTCGAACGCACGGCTTTAAAAGAGCGCGAGGCCCAGCTCGTCAAATTTGCGAAAGCGCAGGAAAATCTGGAACAGCGGCTCGCCCAGGCCGTCCGCGACGGAGCGCGCAGCGAGGAAGGTTTCGTCCTAAAGCTGGACCTGGTAAAGAAAGAATTAAAAGAGCAGGCCAAACGGTCCGAGGAACTTGAACGCGCCCTGGCGGCGGCGGGCAAGCGACTCGACGAGGCCATGGAGGAGACGGCGCACAAGGAAGAGCTGCTTCTGACCGCCCGCGCCTCCCTGGCTGAAAAAGAGGCCCTGCTCAAGTCGGCCGGCCTTAAGATCAGGGAGATCTCAAGGGAGGCCGAGGGGTTGCGCGGCGGCAGCCGCAAGGAGAACGCGGAACTCGGCCGCCAGATAGCCGCTTCGCTTTCGGCGCGGGTGGAGGAACTGGAGGCCGCGCTGGCGGAGAACTCGGCGGAAGCTCTGGACAGGTTCCGCAAGTCCCAGGCCGCCCTGAACGATTCCCAGGCCGCGCTGCGCAAAAAAGAAGAGGAGAACGCCGCCCTGCGCGCCAGGGAAGAGTCCCTGCTGAGGCAGGTCGAGGACGCCGAAGAAAAATGGAAGCTGTCGGCCGTACAGCTGCATAACTCGGTCTCGAAGCTGCGGGCGGCGGAGAACGAAAATGAAATTACCGCGGGGCGCATAAAGACGCTCGAGGCCGAGCGCGACAAGTTCCGCGCCGCCGCGCTCAAGGCGGAAGCTACCGCGTCCTCGCTGGCTTCGCAGGAGTCCGAGGCCCGCGACGGCGAGGCCGCCGGGCTTATGGCCGCCCTGGAAGAACAGGCGGCCAGGTATACCGAGCTGCTCCGCAAATACGACGACCTGGTGCTGGCCAACGAGTCGGCCGTCCGCGAAAAAGCCGGTGCCAGAAGCGAGGCGGAAGCCCTGCGCGCCCGGCTGCAGGCGGCCGAGTCCGAGGCCGCCGGCGCCGCCGAAGAAGAGAAAGCGCGCTACTCCCGGCTTTCCGAGCGGATGCACAACGCCGACGCCCTGCTCAAGAAAAAAGAATTTGAACTGGAGGAGGCGCGCGCCGCGCTCTCCGGCATCGAGGGGGAATGCGAAAGGCTGCGCAGCAGCCGCCAGGCCCTCGGCCAGAAGTACGCCGCGGAGATCCAGGCGGAGAACGAGATGATGCGGCAGGCGCAGGCCAGCGTGGCCGAGCGGGATTCCGTGATAGCCGGGCTGTCTTCGGCCGAGGAAAAACTGAAACAGGAAGCGGAGGCCCTTAAAAAGGAAAAGCAGGGCCTGTTGGACCTGGTCCGTAAAAGACCCGCCCCGGAAAATTCCGAGAAAATTTCCAGAACGGAACGACAGTTGGCCGAGAACGAGAGCCGCCTGCAGGAGCTGCGGCTCGAGCTCCAGAGAACGAGGTCCGAGAAAGAGGACCTGGCGGCCCGCGAAGGCGCGCTCAAGGAGGAACTGAAGGCCAAGCCTTACCGCGCCATGCTGCGCGAGTCCGAGGAGCGCCTGCTCATCAAGGAAAAGATGCTGGCGGAACTGAACGCCCGCCTGAAAAAACTCGGCGGCGATTTCGAGGAGCTGAAGACGCGCGGCCAGGCGGCCGGCGGTCCCGGTTACCTGCCCGATTTCGAAGAACTGGTGGCCGGCGTCGCGCACCAGATAGCCAATTCCATAAGCATCATACGCAGCCACGCCGAGTTCTGCGCCGAATCCCCGGACGCGGAAGGCGCCCGGGAGTCGCTGCCGGTAATAGTGCGGAACATCGTGGCGCTGCAGAAAAAAATAGACACCATCATGAATTTCTCCAGGCCGGTGATCCCGCAGCGGTCCCCCGAGAAACTTTCCTCCATAGTTTCGGAAACCCTGGAGGCCCTGCGTTCCTCCGGCAAGCTGGACAAGATCAAGGCCCGGGTGGACGCCCAGGGCGAACTGCGCCCTATCAGCGTGGACCGGGTGCGCCTGGCCGCGGCCCTGGAACAGCTTCTCCTTAACGCGGCGGAGGCGATGCCGCGCGGCGGGGAGATACAGATCAGGCTTTCATCCGCCGGCGGCAGGCAGCGGCTTGAGATCAAGGATACCGGGGAAGGGGTGGAAAAAAAGAACCTCGGCGCGGTCTTCCATCCGTTCTTTACCACCCGGCCAGGGAAAATGGGGCTGGGGCTTACCCTGGCGCGCAACGTCGCCAGGGCCCACGGCGGTACGCTGGAACTCGCCGGCGAGCCTGGCCGCGGCGCCAGGGCGGTAATGGAGCTGCCCGAGGCCTGAGGGATCTATGTCACGCATCCTTATAGTGGACGACGAACCGGATATGCGCCTGGCTGTGCGCAACGTCCTTAAATTACGGGGTTACGATATCTATGAAGCCGGGGACGGCCCCACGGCCCTGGAAATGGCCAAGGCCGACCGCCCCGACCTGGTGCTGCTGGATATGCGCCTGCCGGGCATGGACGGCATCGAGGTGCTGGAGGGCCTCAAAAAAATAGACGACACCCTGCCGGTCGTCATGATCACCGGCTACGGGCATATACAGTCCGCGGTGGACGTGATGAAGCTCGGCGCCAGCGAATATCTGCAGAAACCTTTCGAGAACGCGCAGCTGGTGGAGACCGTGAAAAAGTTCGCGCACGGGACCACGGTGGCGCCAAGGCGCTCTTACGCGGTGGCGCCAAGCGAGCGGCCCGAACAGCCGGTCTTTCAGCCTGCGCCGCGGCCCGCCGCGGCCCCGTACCGCAGAGAAAGCCGGCCCCGCGGGCGTTCCGCGCTGGCGGCCATAGCGCTTGCCGTCCTGCTTTCCGGTGCCGCCCTGTACCGCTACATAAATGTGAGTCACGAAGCTTACTACCGCGAATACCCTGGAGTCGCGGCGAATATTTCGGCCATGGTGTGGCGGGAGGATAACCTGATAGCCGGGGACTGGCTGGCGCGGGCGGTCTATGTTTACGCGCGCGAGGGGGAAAATCTTAAGCTGGCGGACACCTTCCAGCTTGAGAAAACTCATATAAGCGGCCTTGCCGCCGCCGGCGATACTCTTTATGTGGCAGATTCCTGGCGGAAACTCATAGAGGCCAGGAGCATCGCCCCGGGCCTGCCGCTGCTTAAGGTGTTCCCGATGCCGGGCAAGGTTTCCGCGCTGTTCTATGACGGGGAGTATCTCTGGACCTGCGACTCCGACGGCAACGCGGTGCTGCGCCGCCCGGACGCCGAGCTTACCCCGTCGGTCTCCTTCAGGCTGCCGGAAAAACCGGACCAGATCTTCCGCGACGGCAAGTATCTGTGGACGGCCGTTTCCGCCACCGGCCTGCTGTACCGGCACCTCCTGGACGATAGCCTGACCCTCGACGGAGTGTTCGCGCTGAAGACGCTGCGGGCCGGGTATCCCCTTTCCGCTTTCGCCTGGAAGGACGGGCGGCTGTGGCTGGCGCGCGACGGCCTTTCGGTGATAACGGAAGCGGGCCGCGGAGAACTGGTCGCCCAGTAGCCGCCCGTGAACGGACGAATAAAAAACCCCGCCGGAGCGGGGTTTTTTATTCGCCTTGGCCGGCTTCGGCCGCGGTTTAATTCACCAGTTCGTCGCAGTTCGTGCCGCCGCCGGGGCAGGCCGCAATGCCGACCTGGGGCTTGTCCGGGACGTTGACGTTCAGTGAGTAGGCGCCGTAGCGGGCCGCCACGGAGGAACTGTTCGTTTGGCGCGTGACGGTCATCAGGTAGCAGGGGCCGCTGCCGCAGGTGCTGGCGGCTATCGTGGCGCTGAAAAACTTCGAGGGCAGCGAGGCGGGCGTCATATTGGGGTAGCTGATGTCTAGGTCGGTGAAGTTGGAAGTGTACGCACCGCCGCGGGCAAGGTAGCGTTCCTGCGCGGATTTAACGCTGGAAATAAGGGACATGGCTTCGGCGACGCGCGCTTTCTCGACGACCTTGAAATACTGCGGTATGGCGATGGAGGCCAGGATACCGATGATGAGCACGACGACGAGGAGCTCGATTAGCGTGAAGCCTTTTCTGTTCTTTTGCATTTGTTATTCTTCCCCCTTGCTAAGATTTTATGGAATTGCGCCCGGCGCGATTCGAACGCGCGGCCACTCGCTTAAAAGGCGAATGCTCTACCCCTGAGCTACGGGCGCATCACTTCCATATACGACAAGTAAATTATACAAAAAAAACGCGGGAAAGCAAGACGCGGCGTGCGCCGCCGCGCTCGCGAGGGGGCGCGCCGGCCGGCAGGGTTTTGCCAAGCGGCGAAAAATAGGGCTATAATATAACCTCAATGGCCGGCAGAACCAAATACAGGGTGCGCGTGCGGGTAAAGGTGCGCAATAAAATTTTACGGCGCGGCGGCGCGGCCGCCGGGCTGGCGCTGGGCCTGCTCCTGGCGGCGTGGTTCCTGGGCGCCGCCTTCAAGGCTTCCCGCGGCTTCCTCGGCGGGAGCTTCCTCTCTTTCAAGACCACCTCTTTCGAAGTGGACTGCCCGGCCCCGGCCGCCGCGGCCAGCGCCAGGGCGCTCATGACCGAGACTTTAAATTCACATCTTACCGCCGGCCGCTGCGCCGGCATCGCCGCCGACCTGCGTAAGCGTCATCCCGGTCTGCTTTCCGTGGACATAGCCAGGAATTTCTTTACCGGCAAGGCCCGCGTTACGGCCCGTCCCGAGGAAGTGGTATCGCCCGTACTGCTTAACGGCGCCACCGCCTACCTGGGGATCACCGGGCGGTTCATGAAAGAGAACCTCGCCGGCCCCGCCGCCGCCGGCCTGCCCACGGAGGTCTCCTGGCCAGCCCCGGAGGCGCCGGCCCTGGCCGCTTTCCTCAAGGAGATCAAGCCCCTTCTGCCGCTGTTCTATTCGCCGCCGGCGCGCCTGGACTGCCCCGGCCGCGACTGGGCCTGCCGCCTCAGGCTGGCTGACGGCTCGACCGTCCTCTGGGGGGGATTTGAATTCACCCGTCTAAAAATATTAAGATTGAATGAAGTAGCGCGGGATGCCGGCCTGAAGGGCGCCGTGCCGTTCAGCGCGGACATGCGCTACTTTAAAGAAGGCAAGATTTTTGTTTCCGCAGTAAAGTAGCACCGTTCCTCCTTGACCATTTTCTGATTCAGCGGTCATCCGCTTAATTTCTGGAGCTTTCATATGGGAAAATCTGAGATCATAGCCGGGCTCGACATGGGGTCCAGCCGGGTGACCTGCGTTATCGCCGAACGCGACGAAGAGCACAACAAGATCCGCGTCCTCGCCGGGGCTTCCGCTCCCTGCAAGGGGCTCAAGGGCGGCGTCGTCGTCAATATCGAGGAAACCGCCAGGGCTATCGAACACGTGATGGACTCCGCGGAGAGCAAGGCCAACGAGGTGGTGGGCGAAGTCTACCTCGGCGTGCGCGGCTCCCATATCCAGGCTTTCGACAACAAGGGCGGCTACAACATCGCGCGCACCGACAAGGAGATCACCAGCGAGGACGTCTCCAACGTCATCGAGAACGCCAAGACCGTGCCGCTGTCCTCAGACCGCGAGATCCTGCACGTCATCCCGCAGGGCTTTTCCCTGGACCGGCAGCGCGGCGTGCCGAACCCCATAGGCATGGAGGGCGCGCTGCTCGAAGTGGGCGTCCATATCGTCACGGCGTCCAGCCCCATCATCAACAATCTTATGAAGTCGGTCTCGAAGGGCGGCTTCCGCGTGGTGGATACCATCTATACGCTGCTCGCCGTCGGCGAGCTTGTGGTCTCCGAAGAGGAGAAGGACCTGGGCTGCCTGCTGATCGATTCCGGCGGCCAGACCACTTCCATCGGCATCTACTCGGAAGGCAGCATCCATTTCTCCCGCGAGATAGCCATCGGCGGGGACCATATCACCCGCGACATCGCCTACGGCCTCGGCACCACCATGGCCGCCGCCCAGGAGATAAAAGAGAAATACGGCGCGGTGTTCTCCAACATGCTGGAAGAGGACAAGCTGATAAATATCACCAAGCTGGACGCCAGGACCAAGAAGGAAGTGAAGCCGCGGGAACTGCTGGACTTCATCCAGCCGCGCGCCGAGGAAATTTTCGAGAAGATCAACCAGGCCATCCAGGGCTCCAACTACGCCGAGCTGCCCGGCGGCGCCATTCTTACCGGCGGCGCAGCCCTGCTCAAAGGCATGCCCGAAGCCGCGGAACAGCTGCTGGACCTGAGCCAGGCCAGGCTGGGCCTGCCGGCGCAGGAGATCCTGCAATGCCCCGAGGAGTACATGACGCAGCCTTTCCTGGGCGCCGTGGCGCTGGTCTGCTACCCGCACCTGAAGACCTGGAATACCGACGTGCCGGGCCCGGTGCGCGGCGGTTCCATGGAGAAGAAGGTCTGGCGCTGGCTTAAAGACCTGTTCTGAGGAATTTAAATGTCTGAAACCAGGATACGCTACAACAACGATTTCCAGGACCGCGAAGCGGTCATCAAGGTCATCGGCGTGGGCGGCGGCGGCGGCAACGCCGTCAACCGCATGGTGGAGGCGGACATCCGCCTGGTGGATTTTGTGGCCGTGAACACGGACGCGCAGGACCTGCGCCGCAGCAAGGCCCCCAACCGCATACAGATAGGCGAGACCCTTACCAAGGGGCTCGGCGTGGGCGGCGACCCGGCCCGGGGCAAGGAAGCCGCGCTGGAGTCCGCCGAACTTATACGGGAGGCCGTCTCGGACGCCGACCTGCTTTTCGTCACCGCCGGCATGGGCGGGGGCACGGGCACGGGGGCGGCCCCGGTGGTGGCCCAGACCGCCAAAGAAACCAATCCCAACGCTCTCGTGATCGGCGTCGTTACGCGCCCTTTCGGTTTCGAGGGCAAGAGCCGCGCCGACCAGGCGCAGGCCGGCATCCACGAACTGCGCAAGTACGCCGACTGCCTCCTTGTCATCCCTAACGACCGCATCCTGTCCGTGGTGGGCCGCGACACCTCGAGCGAGGACGCCTACCGCAAGGCCGACGACGTGCTGCGCCAGGCCATCCAGGGCATTTCCGACGTCATCACCCGCGCCGGCGCCATCAACGTGGATTTCCAGGACGTAAAAAAAATAATGACCAAGTCCGGCGAGGCCCTTATCGGCATCGGCCGGGCCACGGGCGCCGACCGCCACATCGAAGCGGCCAAGGAAGCCGTGCACTCGCCCATGCTCGAAAGCGCGGTGATAGACGGCGCCAAGGGTATCCTGGTCAACTTCACCAGCTCCCGCGACATAAAGATCGTCGAGGTGGACGAGGCGATGGAATACATCATAAAGCACGCCAACCCCGAGGTCTTTATAAAATACGGCCAGGCCTTCGACGAGACCCTCGGCGACGAGCTTAAGATAACCGTTATCGCCACCGGCTTCCCCTCCAAGCGGGGGGAACTGGCCGGAGACCTCGCGCGCCTGCGCGGCATGGGGCGCAACCGCGCCCGCCGTCTGGAGGACGATTTCCTGCCCGAAACGCCGGTCTCTTCCGGCGGCCGCGAAGAAGACATGGAGAAGCCGGCCTACTTGCGCCGTCAGAACGGGGCGAGACGGCTTAAGTAGCTGTAGGGGGAGGGGGACATTATGGCTATAAACCTTAACCTGCTTCTGAAAGTGATGGTTCAGAACAAGGCTTCCGATACTCATATCAGGGGCGACTCGTCGGTTTTCCTGCGCATAAACGGCGGCATCACGCCCATAAATTCCTCCATCATGTCCCAGAAAGAGGTCGAGGAGATGGTCTTCCCGCTGATGAACCAGCGCCTCAAGTCCATCTTCGCCGAAAAACACGAGGTAGACTTTTCCTTCGACGGCGCGGAGCTGGGCCGCTTCCGTTTCAACGTCTTCACCCATAAGGGCAAGATAGGCGTGGCCATACGCCATATTCCGCTGACCATTCCGACCTTCGAAGAACTGCGCCTGCCCGCCGACCCCATAAAGAAACTCCTGCAGAACGAGCGCGGGCTGGTGCTGGTAACGGGGATAACCGGCTCCGGCAAGACCTCGACGCTGGCCGCGATGATAGAGTATCTCAACCAGACGTGGGACGCCCATATCATCACCGTGGAAGACCCGATAGAGTTCGCTTTTACCGAGAAGAAAAGCATCATCAGCCAGCGCGAGCTGGGTTCCGACACGACCACCTTCGTGGACGCCCTGCGCGCCGCCATGCGGCAGGACCCCGACGTGATCATGGTGGGCGAGATGCGCGACCTGGAGACGACGCAGGCCGCCATTACCGCGGCCGAGACCGGCCACCTGGTGTTCGCCACGCTGCATACGATGAACGCCGTGCAGACCATTTCGCGCATCATCGACCTTTACCCGCCGCACCAGCAGGCCCAGGTGCGCCTGCAGCTCGCCGAGAGTCTGCGGGGCATAATTTCGCAGCGCCTGCTCCCCTGCTATAAAGGCGGGCGCCTGCCGGCCGTGGAGATCATGACGGCTACGCCGCACATCAAGAAGATGATCGCCGAGAACACCATAGACGCCATAAACCAGGCCATCGCCAAGGGCGGCTTCTACGGCATGCAGACTTTCAACCAGTCCCTGGTCAAGATGCACAAGGACGGGATGGCCAAGCTGGAGGATATCCTGCAGGCGGCCTCCAATCCCGACGACGTGCTGCTGGCCATAAAGGGCATCGAGCAGGAGATAGAGCCGGGGCGGTCGAAATAAATTTAATTTAGCTCACAAGGAAGGTACCTATGTTCGCTGAAGGCTATATCGGCATCGCGGGGATCATCGGCGTCGGCAAGTCCACGCTCACCATGGAACTGGCCAAAGCGCTCAACTTCGAGCCCGTCCTGGAAGAGGTCGGCGGCAACCCGTACCTCGAGAATTTTTACGGCGACATGAAGCAGTTCGGTACGATCATGCAGATCTGGCTGCTCAACCACCGTTTCCGCCAGCACCGGGAGTTCATCTCCCGCATCAGCCTGGGCAAGATCCGCGGCGTCGTGCAGGACCGGACCATCTGGGAAGACACCATCTTCGCCCGCATGCTCAACAACCACCCGGACAAGATCATCTCGGACATGGATTACAATACCTACCTGGACCTGTTCGACAACATGGTGCTGCGCGAAATGGTCTACCCGCAGCTGATGATCTTCCTGGACTGCCGCGTCGAGACTTCCATCGCCCGCATCAAGTCCCGCGGCCGCAACATGGAGAAGGCCATCGATCCCTCCTACCTGAAAAGCCTGCAGGAGAATTACTACGAATTCATAGAGGAGATGGAGGACGCCGGCGTGCGCATCCTCCGCCTCAACTGGGAGAGCTACCAGCCCATCAGCGAGGTGGCGCGCCTGGTCCACGAATATTCGCTCAAGCCCTCCAACTTCACCAAGTGGGTGCGGCCGCTGCGCAAGATGGGCATGGAGAACAAGGCCAATCTCCCCAATAAGCCGGCGCTGGTAAAGTGATGCGACCGAAAGGCCTGGTCATAGCGATCGACGGCCCGGCCGGCGTGGGTAAATCCACCGTCGGCAAGATGGTCGCCGCGCGCGTGGGTTACAGCTTTGTCAGCACCGGCAAGATGTACCGCGCCCTGGCCTGGAAGGCGCTGGAACTGGGCCTCGACCTCGGGGACGACGCCGGGCTGGTCGCTTTGGCCGGCCGGCTTAAATGGGAATTCCCCAAGGGCGCCGGCCCGGAGGCCGACGTGGCGATAGACGGGCGCACCCTGGACCGCGAGATCACCGACGAGCGCGTGGGCAAGGCGTCCTCCGGCATAGCCAAACTGGCCGGCGTGCGGCTCTTTATGAAGGACATGCAGCGGCTGGCCGGCATCGACGGCGGCGTGGTCATGGAAGGCCGCGATATAGGGTCCAATGTTTTCCCCGACGCGGAGCTGAAGGTCTACCTGGACGCTTCGCCGCAGGCCAGGGCCGAACGGCGCGCTCAGCAGCTGCGGGCGCAGGGGCTGGAAGCGGACCTGGAGCAGATACTTGATTTCATAGTGAAGCGCGACGCGCAGGATTCGGGGCGCAAGAACAACCCGCTGGTAAAAGCCCCGGACGCCCACTACCTGGACTCCACCTCCGTCCCCAGGGAGAAGGTGGTGGACGCCATAGTGGAGCTTTTCGAGCGCGCCCGCAAGGCATTTTAAATGCCGGCCTCACCGCACGAAGAACGCCCTTTATCGCTGCTTATAGTCTACGCGGCTTTCCGCGCTTTCTTCCGGCTTTTCAACTCCATCAAGGTGAGCGGCCTGGAGAAGATCCCGCCTTCCGGCCCGCTGATAATAGCGTGCAACCACCTGTCCAATGCCGACCCCCCGGCCCTGCTTTCCTTCGTGGCCCTGGTGCGCCTGCCCAACGTTATCGCCAAGAAAGAACTGTTTTCCATCTGGCCGCTCAGCTATTTTCTGCCCCGCTGGGGGGCTATCCAGGTGGACCGCGCCCGCGAAGGCGGTGACCTGGGGGCCCTGCGCGGCTGCCTGACGGCGCTGAGGCGGGGGGGCTGCATGGCTATTTTTCCCGAAGGCACCCGCGCCAGGGGCCGGGTGCTCAAGCCCAAGCCCGGCGTGGCCCTGATGGCCCAAAAAACCGGGGCCCCGGTGCTGTGCGCGCGCATATTTAACAGCGATAACTTCTTAAAATTAGGTAAAATAACTATTAAGTACGGCGGTATCAGGTATTTCGAACCGCCCGCCGACGGCGACCTCAGGGCCGCCTATGCCCGGTTTTCAGAGACTATAATGGCGGACATTTTTTCAATAACAGAGGAGTAGTACCCACATGGAAACCAACGAGACCCAGCACATTGAGGACCAGGACAGCGATAAAAAGCCGGCGGCGCAGGGCGCCGACGAAGAGATGTCGATGGCGGACCTCCTGAAGGCCGAGGCCGAGGTTACCGAAAAGATCTATTCGCGCGACGTCGTCACCGTCAAGGTCGTCCAGGTCAACGCGGAGTTCGTGCTGGTCGACATCGGCGAGAAGAAAGAGGCGGCCATCCCGCTGGCCGACTTCCAGGACGAGAAGACCCCCGTGCCCGGCGACGAGGTGCAGGCCGTGCTGGAGAAGAAAGGCGGGGAAGGCCGCCACACCATGATGTCCCACCGGCGCGCCCGCGAAAAGGCCGCCTGGGAAATGGCCAAGAAGATGTTCGAGGCCAAAGAGCGCGTGAAGGGCAAGGTCACCGAGATCGTCAAGGGCGGCTATATCGTGGATATTTCCGGGATGCGGGCTTTCATGCCGCTGTCCCTGTCCGAGCTGGGCGGCGCGCACAAGCATTACCTGCCGCCGAACGCCAAAATCAAGTTCTATATCACCGACTTCAGCGAGAAAGACCGCAAGGTCGTCGTTTCCCGCCGCCAGGTCCTGGAAGAGGACGAGAAAGACCGCCGCGGCGGTGTGCTATCCGAAGTGGCCCCCGGCCACGTGGTGCGCGGCGTGGTCTCCAAAGTGACCGAGGAAGGCCTGCTGGTGCGCTTCCAGGGCATAGAGGGGAAGGTGCGCCTGGAAGACCTGTCCTGGCGGAACCCGCAGGAAGCCCTGAAGGGCTACAAGCGCGGCCAGCGCGTAAAATGCAAGATCCTCGCCGTGGATAAGGAAGGCGAGCGCCTCCTGTTCGGCCTTAAGCAGCTTATGCCCAACCCGGTGGACATGATCAAGCGCAAGTTCGCCTACCGGTCCAACCTGAAGGCCAAGATCGCCTCCGTCTCCCCCGAAGGCGCCGTCGTAAAGATCAGCGAGATGGTGGAAGGCTTCATCTCCCCCGAGGATTACGGCGCCGAGGGCGCCCCCCGCGAGGGCCAGGAAGTCAACACCGTGGTGGTCGGCATCAACTCGGCCAATTTCAGGCTCAACCTTTCCATCAAGCGCTGCGAGGAAGTGGAAGACCGCAAGCGCATGGCGCAGTACCTCAAGGGGGCGCCTTCCCTGACGCTGGGGCAGATCCTGCTCGAGAACTCGGAGGACGAAGGTGAGTTATGAGCCACGCTCCCACGCATTAAGGAGCGCGGTCAGGAAGGTTCTTCACACGTACGGCGCGCCGCTGGGCATGTTCTTGTTCTTCATGCTGGCGGCGCTCTACGTTTATATGGGCCGCGTGAACCGCGCCCTCCCCGATTTCCCCAGGACCGCCTCGGACTTCATGCAGTCGGCTAAAGCCGAGCGCCGCCTTACGGAGCTGCAGGCCGCGCTGGCCGCCAACCCCGACGATATGCAGGCCCTGGCCGAAGCCGGCCGGCTTAAATATCAGCTGGGCGCCCCCCGCTATATAGAGGCCATAGCGGACCTGGAACGCGCCCGCGGCCTGGGCCTGGCCGACGCGCGGTCCTTCTATTACCTGGGCACCATGTACCAGGCCGTCGGGCTTTACGATTTTGCCGCGCAGGAATACCGCAAGTTCCTTAATAATTTCCCCGGGGACACGGAGACCAGGATGCTGCTGGCGAAGCTCTGCTACACCGCCGGCGATTTCCCCGGGGCGGTGCGCGAATACGAGCTGCTCCGCAAAGAGGCCAAGGCGGACCCCGTGCTGCTGGAGAACCTGGCGCTGGCCCGCTGGAAGAACAAACAGGACTACTCCCGGACCCTTTCCGATATGCGCGCCCTGGGGCCGGCGGGCGCCTTCCTGGCCGATTACGCCGAGGGCCGCATTAATTACGAGCTGAAGGTTTACCCGAGGGCCGCCGCCCTTCTGAAAAAAGCGGCGGACTCGGCCCAGACGGCCGGCGGCTTTACCGACGAGGCCGCCCTGTTGTGGCTGGCCGCCGACGCGGCCTATAAGAACAAGGACGCCGACGGGGCTTACGGCTGCCTGCAGCGGCTGACCGCGCTGAACCCGGCCCATGAAGAGGGCAAGAGCCTTCTCGCCAAGATCGAGAAAGCGCGCGCCGCCGCGGCCAAAAAGAAGAAGAAATAGGGACCAGGACGCTTTTAACGGGCGTATTTCGCATGCCTGTACCAGCATACAAGAACATTTTTTTAAAAGCGGCCGTCGTGGCCGCGGCGGTCTTTCTTTTGCGGCCCGCCGCCTCCGCCCTGGAGGAGAACAAGGTCATAATAAAGGCGTTCGACTGGAAGATCTACGCCACCGAGCACTTCGATATCCACTATTACGCCGGCTCCGAACCCTGGGTGCCTTACGCCTCCGGCGTGCTCGAGGCGGCCTACAGGCGCGAGAGCGCCGACCTGAACCCCGCGCTGGCCAAGCGCATCCCCTTTTTCCTCTACTCCTCCATAAACGACATGGAGCAGACCAACGTGACGGACGTGTCCGACGGCATCGGCGGGCTGACGGAGCCTTTCAAGGACCGCTTCATGGTCTGGTCGGACGGTTCGAAAGGCTGGCTGAAGGACGTGATGGAGCACGAGTTCGCCCACGAGGTGCAGTTCAGCGTCCTTATCGACGGTTTCTGGAAATCCGCGCGCATCCTCAAGACCTTCATCTACCCGCTCTGGATGATAGAGGGCATAGCCGAGTACGAAACGGGCATGAGCGATTATGCCGTGGAGAAAATGTACGTCCGCGACGCCGCCCTCTCCGGCGGGCTCATCCCGCTGTCGCGCCTGAACCAGTTCGGGCACCTGAAGCCGCACCAGATGACGCTGGCCTATAAGACGGGCGCCCAGGCCATCCGCTTCCTGGCCGGCCAGTACGGCGCCGACAAGCCCCGCAAGATGCTGGAACTGTTCCGCACGCGCTACGAGGCCGGCTCCGTCCTGACGCCGCTGATAGGCGCGGACCTGCCCGCCTTCGAGAAAAAATTCGCCGAGTACACGGAGCTGAAATACCTGGCCGAGGCCCGCGACGAGCGCCTGCAGGAGCCCGGCGTCTACGGGCCGGCCCTGACGCGCGGGTCCGATAATATCCCGGAGTTCAACGTCAGCCCCGCCCTGTCTACGGACGGTAAAAAGCTGGCTTTTCTTTCCACCCGCGACGGGCACCCGCCGGAGGTGCGCGTAAAAGACCTGGCGACCGGCCGGGAGAAGAAATTTACGGCCCTGGAGGCCGGCGCCGAGAACATCCCCTACGGCCGCTTTACAAAACCGCTGAAGAGCCTCTCCTGGTCGCCGGACGGCAGGTACCTGGCCTTCAGCGGGCAGAAGAACCACCGGGAATATCTCTACCTGTACCAGCCCGGTACCGGCAAAGTCGCCCGCGCCGCCGTCGCGGGCCTGGAGGAACTGCGCCAGCCGGTTTTTTCTCCCGACGGTAAAAAGCTGGCCTTCGTGGGCATGCGCGGCGGCTTCAACGATATTTACGAAGCCCCGGCCGACCTGCTGGCCCGGGGGGGGACGCTGCCGGAGTCGGCGGCCGTGCGGCTGACCAGCAGCGAACAGGATGAAGCTTCCCCCGCTTATTCTCCGGACGGCAACACCCTGGCCTATTCCTGCGAAGTCGAGAATTCAAGCGGGCCGGCGCGGGCGCTGTGCCTGCTGCCGCGCGGCGGCAAACCGTACCGGGTGGACGTCCCTGACGGCGACGTCTACGACCCGGTCTTTTCCGCGGACGGCCTGACGGTCTATTTCATCTCCGACGCCGGCTATGATTTCGACCTTTATTCCCTCGATCTGATCTCGGGCGTGTCCCGGCGGCTGACCCGCGGGATGGGCGGCATCTTCACGCCGGCGGTCGCCAACGGCAAGCTCTATTTTTCCGCCTTCCGCCGCGGCGGCATGGATGTCCACGAGGCGCGCCCTGAGAACCTGCTTTATGAAAAAGTCGGCATGGCTCCGCTGAGGTCCGCCGAAGCTTTCGAGGTGCGTTCGGCCAGCGGCACGGTCAGCCCTTATAAATTCAAAGCCTCCACCGACCTGTTCTTCCCGGCTTTCATGTTCTCCTCGCCGGGAGGGCTGTTCTGGATGAATTACTGGCAGATCTCGGATATGCTGGGCAACCACAACCTGAACATGTATTTAAATTACAATTCCGGTTCGGAGTTCCTCAGCCTGCAGGCCAACTACTCCTACGCCCGCTACAGGATGCCGCTGTTCCTGCAGACCACCGCCCTCACGTATAACGGGGCGCTGAATTCCGACCGCCTGGAATACGACAAGCGCTACGCCCGCCACGCCGTCGGCACCGCCTGGCCCTTCGACCGCTACAACCGCGTGCAGACTTTCGCCATCGTCAAGAACGAGACCAACGATTTTACGGACATCCGGTATACCGAGCGCCTGCGCACGCGCGCCGTGCAGACCTCCTACGTGCGCGATACCGTCGACGGGCTGTACCTGACCGCCAACCGGGGCTCGCGCACCGAACTGTCCTGGACCAAGGCCGCCGAGGTGTCCGGCGGCAACCTGAAATACGACGCCTACGTGCTGCAGTACCTCAAGTATTTCCCGCTGTCCAAGAGGGCGGCCTTCGTTAATAATTTCACCGCCGGGCGCAGCACCGGGCGCGACAGGCGGCTGTACGGCTACGGGGGGCTGGGCGGAGTGCGCGGTTTTTCGGGGTCTTCCGACACTATGGAAAAGCCCGGCGTCTTCCTTAATAACGCAGAGCTGCGCGTGCCGCTTTTCAAGGACCTGAACTACTACATGTGGTATATGTTCCCGGACTTTTACTTTAAAGGCATCTACGCCAAGCTTTTTGTGGACTCCGCCTACGGCTGGGACAGGGCCGCGGAACTGGGAGATTTCAGGGGGTCGGACGTGCGCAGTTCCATAGGAGCCGGGATCAACGTGCACACCTTCGTCCTGCAGGCCTTCCAGCTGGTCCTCAGCTTCGACTACGCGGTGCGCACTTCCGACGGGGGGAAGATCTTTTATTTCTACCTCGGCCCGCTGTTCTGATAATGTTTTGACGGATATGGAGGAATATACTAGAATTCAGATTATGAAAACGATCAAGACCGCGTCTATATTTATAACTTTGCTCCTCACGCCGGCGCTGTTCCTGTGCGCCCAGACCGCGCAGCAGAAAACGGCGAAGCCGGCCGTTAAGAAAGCCGCCGCCAAACCGGCCGCCAAGCCCGCCGTGAAACCCGCGGCGAAGCCCGCCGCCGCCGTGCCGGCCGCCAAACCCGCCGTGACCCCCGCCGCCAAGCCGGCGCAACCTGCGGCGAAGCCCGCCGCCGCGGCCGCCAAAGCCCCTGCCACCCCTTTTGACGAGGCCGTGGAGAAACTTAAGTCCAAAGACCCCGCCGTGCGCCGGCAGGGAGCCGACTTCCTCAGCCAGAGCCGCAACCAGAAAGCGGTGTCGTATCTGGTTAAGGCCCTGGCCGACGAGGCCGGCGCCGTCCGCTCTTCGGCCGTGGACGGGCTGTGCCAGTTGGTCAACCGCGACTCCACCAGGAAGATCTCCGAAATGCTGCTGCAGGACAAGGACGCCCTGGTGCGGCAGCAGGCCGCCAGTTCGCTTTCCTACATGGCGGACCAGACCGCCGCCCCGGCGCTGGTGAAAGCTCTTAAGGACGACGCCCTGGCCGTGCGCTACGCCGCCGCCAATACCCTGGGCGCCATGCACTACGCTCCCGCCGAGGACGCGCTGATAGACATGCTCGCGGACGCCTCCATGCGCCGCGTGGCGATCTCCGCGCTGGGCCAGCTGCAGTCCAAGAAGGCGGCCCCCGAGATATTTAAAGCCCTGGCGGACCAGGATAAGTACACCCGCCTTGAGGCGGTAAGGGCCCTTGGCGCCATCGGCGACAAGTCCGCCGCCCCGGAGATGGAAAAGCGCCTGGACAGGGCGGAAGAGCCCTCCGTGCGCGTCGAGGCGGCTCTTGCTCTGGCCAAGATGGGCCTGACCAGCGGGCTTGTGACGGCTTACGAGTTCGTTAAATCCCCCGACATGAGCCTGAAGAACCAGGCCCTCGAGGTAATAGGCGCCGTCGGGGACGCGCGCAGCCTCCAGTTCATAGAGGAAATTTACGCCGCCGAACAGAACCCGGTGACCAAGAGCATGCTGGACTTTACCCGGCAGCGCCTGCAGGCCAGGCAGAAGATGCAGCAGAAGCGGCCCTGAGCCGGCGCGACCGGCCATGGCAAAGAAACACCGGCCCCGCAATGACAGGGATCTCGCCGCAAAGCCGTCCCGGGAAAGCCAGGGCGCAGCCGTGCCCGCTGGTGGCGGCGCGGAGGGGGGAAGCGCGCCGGTGAGACGCGCGCTTTGGATCTCCTCCCTGGTTTTGATACTTTCCGGCTATTTCCTGCTCCGCAGTGTCGATCCGGGGGGGCAGAACGCCTGGGCTGTAGTCTCCCCGGCCCTTTTGCTGGCCGGTTACCTGCTTATAATCCCCGCCATAATATACACTTACCGCGGTAAGCCCTGAAAAAAACCTCTGATGGCGCTTTGGGTTGCGGTAAACCCCGCATTTTATCCCTTGTCGGCTTTTATCCGCCCGGAAAATACTTTCCGGGGCGCTCTTTGTTGTGTTTTTCTGCGGCTTTACCCACCACTAGAGAGAAACCTTACAGGTGTCTGGCCGGATCGGCCCCCTTGTCGGTGTTTTTGGTTCCCCCCGTAAAATCCTTGTCCGTGTTTTTTGAAGCGCCTTTCAGGGTCTTCACGGCTTTTATGGCGCTTCATGGTATTTTCGATCCGCGATAATTTTGCCTGTTTTTTCCTTTTCCTGGTCTTATTCCTCTTCATGGTGTTTATAATTTCCTTAAAATCAGGCTGATTTCCAGCTTGTTCGGCTGCCTTGTTCGCCTGTCCCCGGGCCTCCGCTTCGTGGTATTTTGCGTGGCTGGGCGTTTAGAGGGGGGAGTTAGGCCTTTTGGGGGCCTTGCACGGCCTTTGGCCTTCCAGGCCCTTTGGCTGCTTTTAAAAAGTTGGCTGTTTTTTTGCTTTCCGGAACTTGGCGTTTTATGGCCTTTGATGGTGTTTTTGAAAGGTCCGGATTTTGCCTGATTTCAGTCTTTCACGGTTTTTGATTTTTGAAAATTTGGCAAAATCCCGGATTTCCGGATCTGAAAATTTGCCTAGCCCCGCTCTTTCAGGCGGGATTTCTTTTGCTAATGATAAAATACTATAAACGATATCGGATATTAATAAATAACGTATATAAAACGAGCACTATTTAAAAAACATTGATTGCGTTTATCGTTGTGACGGCATATTGCGAGGGGATTGATAAGTTAACATAATATATCTTATCGTAAGTCCTTGGGCCAAGACGGGGCTGTTGCCTGGTTCTCGGTGTTTCCGGGTGTTTTCTTGGGTTTCTGGCGGGTTTGCTGATTTGCTGCGGGTTCTTCTACCGGTTCTTTGTCTGGTTTGGTTTTCCCCGGTGTTGCGGGTTCTGTCGGGTTGCCTGCCTGCCCATGGACGGGCATTATGTCGGCCTGCTTCTCTAGACCAGTTTCCTGGCTTCCAGCCAGACTCTTTCCAGGCCTTTGTCGGTTATCTGGTAGGCCCGGCTTCTCTTGGTTCCGGAGGCCTTTACCAGCCCTTCTCTGTGGGCTTTTGCGAGCAATCTGTCGATGCGTTCTGGGACATAGCCGGAGGCCTTTATGGCTTTTGACAGGGTTATGGCGCTAATGGAATTGGCCATGTTCAGCTGCCTTTCGGCCGCCAATATTAGCAGGGCGGCGTCTCCTGCCTTGAGGTTCTGGTGCTTGTTTTTGAGGATCAGCAGCCCGTTTTTAGCTTCTGTCAGGGCGTTCCAGGCCGGCGCCTGCGGCTGCTCTTCGTAGTGTTTTTGCCTGTTCGTCCCCGGTTCTCCCGATAACCGGCCCAAGAAGCCTTCCTTTTCCGTCTGTATGAATTCTACCGGGCCCTCCGCCTCGAATTCGGCCCCTGACGGGTGTTTGATCCTGAGCTTGTAATTCATGATTATCGCCTCTTGCCTATGTCTTATGTCATTATTTTAGCGTATAGTTATGTATATGTCAATATATGGCAAGCATATGTCAAGTATATGTCAACAAGTGTTGATAACCTGTGGATAACCCCGCCGCCCGTCGTGCTTTTCCGCCAGGTTTTAAGGGGTGCGGGGGCTTGTTTGTGTTTTTTTGAGGGCGTGAAGGGGGAAAAACGAGGTTTTATCCCCCTCTACACGGAGAAAAATAGCTTCAATGGATGATATTTAGCGCAAGACAGCGCTGTGTGCGTTAGAAGCGGGCCGAGATGGCGCCGTAGATGAGTTTTGCCTGGGTGGCGTCGGGGTAGAGGCTCAGCGGGGTGAAAACGGCGTAGACGGCGTTTAAATGCAGGTTCTCGCCAAAGGCGTAGGAGGCCTTGACGTCGTACTCGCTGGCTATCTGCAGCGAGCCGCCGTTGGCGTTCCTGGAGGCGCGGAACTTGTACAGGTCCGCCGATATGATCAGTTTCTTGTAGGGCAGGTCGGCGCCGATATTGATGACGTTCAGGCCGGAGACGCCGTTGGGCAGGCCGTTGGCGGTGGCGGAGGTCTTTATCATGTCGTAAAGTGTTGCCCCGGCTATGGCGCCGTAGCCGCGCCTTTCCATGCCGCTGAATTTGCCGCCGAAGGCCGGGAAGAAAGCTTTGTCGGTGCCGGACTCGGCGCCGGGGTTGCCGGAGGACCGGCCGTAGGCCAGGCGCACCTTGGACGGTCCGAAGAAGGTGATGTCCTGGTTCCAGGCGCCCTTAAGCATGAAAGCGTGGGCCTCGTACTTGCCGCCGCCCCCCCCCGCGAGCTTGGCCGTGCCGCGCTGTATCGCGGCCTCGCCGTCGAAGGAAAGCTGCTTCTGGCTGAGGAAATAGCGCAGGCCGGTGAACTTCTTGGTCTTGGACGCGGCGTTGAAAAGAATATCCTGGCTGGGGCCGTCGTCGACTTCCCAGAAATGATAGGCCTGCCAGAGGCCTTCACTGGCGGGGTAGTAGGCCGTGCCGCCATAAACCTTCAGGTAGCGGTCGGTCATGAACGGGCGGAAAAAGAACAGATCGGTCTTGATGTTGCGGTAGAGCTTGTCTATCTCGAGGCGGCCGCCTGGCAGGCCCAGGTCGTCGCTGCCGAGGGTTATGCCCTGGCCGAGGGCGTAGTCCTGCCGGCCGAAAGTGGCGGTGATGTTGGGGCGCAGGAACTTGTAGATCTTGACGTAGGCGCCGCGGATGAAAGGCGTGCCGTCGGCGTTGGGCAGGCGGTTGATGGCGTCGGCGAACTGCGGACTGGTGATGGTGTTGGAGGACGCGCCCGGGCCGATGCTCTGCAGCACTACGCCCACGTCCATGGAGGAATCGGGCGTCTTTTCCAGCTTTATGCCCTTTATGATGAAGCCGATGGCGGCGTTCTCGGAGAAGAGCGGCTGGGAGGCCTGGCGGTCGCCGTAGACCAGGTGCTGGTAATTGGCGGCCTTTATCTCCACGTCGGAAGACAGGTCCAGCTTGGTGGCGTGCGCGCCGTTAGCCAGGGCGAGCAGGGCCGCTATGGCGGCGGAGATTCGTAGGGCCGGACGTTTCATTGCTTTTAATTATAACAAAAAAATTAAGGCTTCCTTTAGGTGGCAAAAGAAAAACCCCGGGGCTTTGGGCCCCGGGGTCCTCTTTAATTAACTTTCGTTAATTAGAACTTCACGTTCATGTACAGGCTGGCCAGTTTGACGGAGTCATCCTTGCCGCCAATCTTGAGCTCGTCGGGCATGAACATCGCCAGACCGGCTTTGAGGGCCACGTTCTGGGAGTGGGTCCAGGTGGCCACGAGGTTCGCCTCGGTGCCGGCATGGTCCACGGTGCCGACTTTCTCGGTGTAGGAGAAGTCGTAATACTTAACGCACAGGTTGAGTTTGTCCAGCTTTTCCGGGGTCCAGTTGGCGCCCACGTTCCAGGTGGTCAGGTTGCTGAGGCTGCTGGAGCCGCCGATAGCGGTCACGCCCATGCCGCCCAGTATGAGGCCGGGGCGATAGTTGGCGTTGATGTCCTGGAAGGACTTGTCGGAGGAGTCGGCGGTGTTCTTGTCGCCGGTGCCCATGGCGTACTCGCCCATGAAGTTCCATTTGCCCAGGAAATCATAGCCGTAAGCGGCGTTGAATTTCATGGCGGAGCCCTTGTAGTCCTTGTTGGTGGTGGAGGTCAGGTTGCGGTCCATGCCCATGTTCATGGCATATTCCGCGCCGTATTCCACGCCCACGTACTTGCCGTTGACTTTTACGCCGATGACCTGAAGGTCGTCGACCTTGGCGGCGGTGTTGTAGTCTTTGGCTTCGTAATAGTAAGCGGCGGGCTTCACTATTTCGGAGTAGTCGTAGGAGGCGGTCACACCGTAAACGTCGATGTCTTTATTGATGACACCGTTGGCTTCCGTCTGCTTGGAGGCGAGGGCGGTCACGCCCAGCTTGTCCTTGGACCACTTGGAGGTCCAGCCGTCCAGGGCCACGGCAAAGGCGTTCATGCCGCGGGTATACCAGTTGGCGGGGCCGTAATAGATAACGATGTCGCCATCGTTGCCGTAATACTGGCGGCCGATCTGGTGGTCCAGGCCGATTACACCTTTCAGGGTCAGGTAAGCCTGCTCGAACTGGAACTGGTCGATGAGGGTATTGACCTTCTCCGGGGCGTCGCCCATCTGGCGGTTGCACTTAACCGCGCTGACGGTGGCGGCCACGTCTTCATTGAGGTCAAAACCTGCGTTGATCATAACGCGGTGGTTGACTTCGCCGAATTTGTCCGAGGCGTCCGTATCAAAGTCCAGCGCGTTGTTTAATACAAAGCCCTGGCCTTCAATGCTGCCGTTGTACTTGAAGTTCTTGAGCAGTTCGGCGTTGGCAATGTTGCCAACAAGCGCGACCAGCGCAAGCATTCCTATTACTTTTTTCATTAATTACTCCTCCTTACTGTGTCGTAAGCCCGTTTCCGGGGCTTGTTTCCCCGCCTTGCGGCGGGGTTACTGAACTCTCCCTGTAAGGTTTTAACGCCTTACAGTTAGGGCCTGCCCCTTCCGGGGCCTACGGCCTTGCAGGAGAAGCGCCTTTAAATTGGCGCTCCGCTCCCCCCTTAAACCCCAGGGGTGGCGGACCTCCCGTACTGCGTTTGGGAGGCCTCCTCTACAGAGCAAGGTTATTATTACAAAAAGGTTTCGGGCTGTCAACTAGATATCTATATTAATATGCCTTATATGTCAGGATATGGCAAAAAGCCCGGCCATATGTCATGGGCCGTCTGAAGGGCATAGCCCTTGATACGGCACCTGCATAGCATTGACCGGGCTTTAAGCTGTGCCGTTGTTGTTTACTTTTTGGCGGGCGCAGGGCCGGTCAGGCGTGCTTTGGCCTGCATGGCCCAGGAAGTGTCGGGGTAGAGCAGCACGATCTTTTCGTAGGTGGTCTTGGCCAGGTCCAGGGCGCCGGACATCTCCTGCGCGCGGGCCAGCGAGGTGTGTGCCTCCGGGGCCAGGAAGTGCTCCGGGTCCTTGGCGAGGAAGTCCGCGTACTGCGCCTGGGCGCCGGCCAGGTCGCCGGCGGCTTCCTTGCATTTACCCAGGTTGTAGACGGCGAAGGGGCCGAGGTCCTTGGAGTTAAGGAGCTTGGCATATTCCGCGCCGGCTTCCGCGTACTTGCCCTGCGCGAAGAGTATGTCGCCTTTGGTAAGCGTGGCGTAAGGCGCGGCGCTGGTGTTGCCGTAGGAGGTCTCAATGGCGGACAGCTGCTGCTGGGCCTGCGGTATGTTGCCGCCGTAGCCGACCTGCTGGGCTATGAACAGGTTCTTCCAGGCGGTGTCGCGCAGGTCGCGGTAGTGGATGAAGAAGTAAACGGCGAAGATGGCCGCGGCCAGAAGAATGACGGCCGAGCCGATGAAGGTCTCGCGGTTGTGCTTTATCCAGGTAAGAGCGTTGTTGAACTTGCTGGGGGCTACTTCAAGATTTCCGCTCGCTATCCAGGTTGCTTGGGGCATATTATGTGTATCTCCTTAAGATCTGGTGCCCCCGAGAGGAATCGAACCTCTATTTGGAGTTTAGGAAACTCTCGTCCTATCCGTTGAACGACGGGGGCATTTTCGCACCGCAGACTAATATTTTATCAAAGAATGGATGTTGCGGCCAGGCAGTTTGCTCCTGCCTTTGAGGAACTCCAGTTCTATCAGCATGGAGATGCCGGCTACTTTGCCGCCGAGTTTCTCCACCAGCTCGCAGACGGCGGCGGCGGTGCCGCCGGTGGCCAGCACGTCGTCCACTATCAGCACCTTTTCCCCCGCCTTCACGGCGTCGGCGTGCATTTCAAGGGTGTCGGTGCCGTACTCCAGGGCGTAGGACGCGCTGACCGTCTTGTACGGCAGCTTGCCTTTCTTCCTTACCGGCACCAGGCCCGCGCCCAGCTCCAGGGCGATGGGCGCCGCCAGCAGGAAGCCGCGGGCTTCTATGCCCAGCACCTTGGTAATGCCGGCGCTCTTGAACTGCGCGGCGATGTGCTTTATCATTTCCGAGAACGCCGCGTGGTCGGCCAGCAGGGGCGTGATATCCTTGAAGACTATGCCTTTCTTGGGAAAGTCCGGCACGTCCCGGATGATCGTCTTAACTTTCGAGGCGAAAGCCTCCGCGGCAGCTTGTGTCATAAGGCCTCTTATTTTTTCCCTTTCTGTTTGCGCGGCGCGTAGGGCTTGGTGGGGATGGCGTCGCCGAGGATATCGGTCTTTACCTTGGGCTGGTGCCAGCCCGGCTGCAGGTTGGTGTGGTCCGGCCGGCGGCCCAGTTCTATCAGGCCCATCTTGGCGGCCACCCGGCGCAGGCGCAGCAGCGCGCGCTCTTCTATCTGGCGCACGCGCTCGCGCGACAGGCTGAGCTTCTTGCCGATGTCGTTTAAGGTCATGGGCGTCTGGCCCGTGAGGCCGTAGCGGAATTCCACTATCATGCGCTCGCGCTCGCCTATTTCCACCAGCGCGTCCTTCAGGTCGTCGTGCAGGCGCAGGATGGAGATAAGGTTGTCGGGAGAGGCCGCGGAATCGTCCTTGATGGTGTCGCCCATGGTGTCTTCCGTCTCGCCGCCGCTCGACAGCGGGGTTTCCATGGAAGACAGGCCGGTCACGATCTCGCTGGCGTTGAGGGCCGTGCGCACCTGGTTGGCGTTCCAGTGCATGTGCTTGGCCATTTCGGCCATGGTGGGGTCCCGGCCCAGTTTGCCGTGCATGGCGTCCCACTGCTTAAGCCATTTGCGCAGCGCGGTCCAGGCGTGCGGCGGGATGCGGATGGTCTTGGAATTCTCTTCCACGGAGCGGCGCACGTATTGCTCCACCCAGTAGGAGGCGTAGGTGGAAAAGCGGTAGCCCTTGCTGGGTTCGAATTTGTCGATGGCGTGCAGCAGGCCCAGGTTGCCCTCTTCCACCAGGTCCATGAGGTCCGCGCCCTGGTAAAGGAAGCGTTTGGCGATGGGGATCACTAGTTTGAGGTTCAGTTCCATGATGCGCTCTTTGGCGCGGCGGTCGCCGCGCTTCACGCGCTTCCAGAGTTCGTGGGATTCTTCGCGGGAGATCTTGTGGTCGATCTGGCTGATCTTGCGGATGTACTGGTTGGTCGAGTCGATATTTATATCGCTCAGTTTTTCTTTGGGCCCGGCTTTGGAGGCTTCCTCTTTCTTGGGGGCTTCTTCTTTTTCCTGGTCTTCTGTTTCGTCGGACATTTTTCCCTCTTCTACGCCGTGGGTTTGATATGAAAATCTTTTTCCGCCGTTTCGCTGTCCAGCATTTCCTGCGTTTCGGCCTCGTCAACCTTGGCCCAGGGGTGGCCGCTCTTTATTTCCTTAAGGAAGCCGTCCAGGGCCGGTACGCCGCCCTGCGCCTCCCCCTCCACCCCGCCGTCCAGGGCGTTCCTGACCCAGCCGGAAACGGCGTGTTTGGCGGCCGCTTCTTTTACGAACCAGCGGTAGCCGACGCCCTGCACTCTGCCCGAGATCCTGAAACTCAAACGCATATGTTATTTCCTGAACCGAATTAAATAATACTAAAAAGGGTATGGGCTAGCAAGGAGGTATTGACAAGGCAATAAGGGCCGCCGCACAGCGTGCGGCGGGCGGCGGAAACAAGGCGGGAAAGAAGGAAAAAGGAAATCGGGGCGGTGAGATTTGAACTCACGATCTCTCGCACCCGAAGCGAGCGCTCTACCAGCTGAGCCACGCCCCGATCAAATCGGCTTCGGGAATTTACTGCTCTTATATAATAGCAAAGTCTTAAACCTAAAGTCTATCCTGCGCGGTGCTGCGGGCCGCCTGTCAGCGCTTCTATGAGCCTGGCGGCGATGTCGCGGGCCGCGTGCGGCCGGGCGTGCTCGGCCATGCCGCGCGAGGCCTGGGCCAGCGCGCCCGGGCTGGCCAGGTAGCGGCGCACCAGCGGGACGAGCTCCTCCGGGCTGCCGGCGGTAACGGCCAGTTTGTGCCTGTGCAGAAAGCCGGTGTTGCGCTCCTCCTGCCCCGGCAGCGGCGAGTAGATGATAAAGGGTTTGGCCATGGCCATGGTTTCGGCCAGCGTTACGCCGCCGGGTTTCCCCACCACCAGGTCCGCCGCGGCGTAGTACGGGGCGGGTGAATCGGTGAACTCCACGAAGCGCATGAATTTTGAATTATGGGTCTTCTCCGCCTGGCGGGCCAGCTTGCGGTTATTGCCGCAAAGGACTATCACCTGGATCTTCCCCAGCAGGGGCTTTAGCGCCGCGGCGGCCGGCAGCAGGGCGCCCAGCCCGCGGCTGCCGCCGGTGATCAGCACGGTGAACGGCCCCGGGGGCAGGCCCAGCGCCCGGCGGGCCGCCGCCTTTTCCGGCTGCGGCCCGGTGAACTCCTTGCGCACCGGTATGCCGGTGAGCAGGATCTTTTCCGGCGGGACGCCTTTTTCCCTGAGCATGGCCGCCGTGCTTTTTTCCGGCGAAAAATATTCGGTCACCCCGGAGACGGGCCAGTAGGTGTGGGCGCAGAAATCGGTGATCACCGAAAAAAGCGGCAGGCGCGCCAGGCGGCGGTTCTTGGTTATCAGCAGGGAGGAGAATGCCTGGGTGGAGACCGCGGCGCGGATGCCTTTCTTCAGCAGCAGGGTGGCCAGCTTCTGCGAGGAGAAAGGCAGGATGGCCTCCCTGAAAGCGCTGGCGGCGAAGGCCACGAAATCGTTGTCGTAGACATAGTCCCAGACCGCCGGGGTGCGGCTCAGCATCTGCAGGTAGGTCCTGGCCACGAAGGGCCCGAAGTCGGGGTAGACCTCGGAGAGGTCCACGAAGACCGGCTCTATGATGCTGGGCGGCAGGAACTCGGCGATGGCGCTCGCCGCGGCGTAATGCCCCGACGGCTTAGAGCCGTAGATCAGCGCCACCTTCAAAGGATATCCAGTCCCCGCCGTTTCCATCCTGTGATTATAGCAAAGCAAATAAATCCGTACCCCGTTTCTTTAAAAATAAGTGAGTGAGATCCGCTGCCTGCCTGGATGGGTCGGATTAGCAAAACCCTGTCGGAAGGCGAGGCTTGCGTAAGCGCCGAGCCTGAGACGGGGAAGCGCGCGCACGGTGTGCGCGACGCTGTTTTTGCGTTCCGGCCCATCCGGGCAGGCAGCTCCGGTAAGCGAACGACCCCGCTATCCGAAGACGCGGGGTCGTTGTCTCTCTATCACTGCCGTTATTTTTGCCCCGAAGGGCAAAGCTATTTCAGGCTCTCGGCCACGTGGCCCACCAGTTTCTCCGACGGCTTAAGGGTCTTTTCACCGGGCTTCCATTTAGCCGGGCAGACCTCCGCCGGGTTCTTGTAGGTATGGACGAACGCTTTCATCTTGCGGAGCAGCTCGCCCATGTCGCGGCCCACGTTGTTGAGGTTGATCTCGGCGCCGGCCAGCACCCCGTCCGGATTGATTATGAAGGTGCCGCGGTAGGCCAGGCCGGAGGCGTAGTCGTAGGCGCCCAGCGCCTGGGCCAGGCGGCCGCGCGCGTCCGAGGCCATGCGGTACTTCACGTCTTTGAGCAGCCGCTCAGTCCCCTGCCAGCCCATATGCGTGAACTTCGTGTCGGTGCTGACCGAAACGACCTCGGCGCCCAGGGCCGCCAGTTCGGCGTGCCTGTCGGCCAGGTCGGCCAGTTCGGTGGGGCAGACAAAGGTGAAGTCCGCCGGGTAGAAGACCAGTATGGTCCACTTCTTGTTCTTAACCGCCTCGGCCAGGCTGAACCTGCCGAACTTTACCGCGGCCGGGTCGAAGGTCTCCAGCTCCGGGAGCGGGGCCTTGTTCCCGACAGTGACCACTTCTATTTTTTCTTCCATGATATTTTCTCCTTGTTCCCGCCGCGGCCGCAGGCCGGGCAGATCCCGTAATATTCCACGTTACAGATTAAGATCTTAAAGCCCTTCGGGGCGCCTTTAGGGGGTGCCTGCCGGCGGGCCGGCAGGTCGGCTATAAGGCCGCAGCGCACGCAGAGCAGGTGGTGGTGCGGCGTCAGGCCCGGGTCGAAACGCTTGCGGGCAGCGTCTATCTTTATTTCGGCCAGTTGGCCATTCGAGATCAGCGTCTGGAGCGTATTGTAGACCGTGGCGAAGGACATGCCGGGGAATTTGCGTTTGAGGCGGGCATAGATGTCTTCCGCCGAGGGATGGCTTTTGTTGCCGTCGAGAAAGCGGAGGATCTCGGCGCGCTGCGGCGTCATGCGGAAGGCGGGGTTTTCGGGCGGTTTGTTTTTCATAAGTAGAATCGTTCTAACCTAAGAAAGAATATCACATAAGAACCATTATTGTCAAGCGGCGGCTTTTCCGCGGTATAATATTAAGGAGGTGAAATATGAAAATAACGATAAAAATAAAAGGCATGAGCTGCGGCGGGTGCCGCCTGAGCGTGGAGAACGCCGTTAAGCGGGTGCCCGGCGTAACGGCCGTGGCCGTGGATCTGGAGAAGGCGGAAGCCGCGGTGGATTATGACGACAAAAAGGCCGCCCCTGCGGACATCAGGGCGGCCGTCGAGGGCGCGGGTTTTACCGCGGCCTGAACTAGTTCCTGGAAGGGTCTTCCATCCTGCCCATAAAGAGCAGCAGGCCGGTCTTCTTTTCTTCTATGAAGAAAATGAAAGGCCGGTCCGCGCGGAAAAGCGCGAACCCGAAGCTGGCCGACTTCAGCCCCATCGCTACGCCGGTGGCGGCGGCCGCTTCGGTCCCCTCCTCGTTAACCTCTACAAAAGCCTTGTGCACAGCGCGCTGGATATAAAGGTTGCGCGTGCCGTCCATCCCCGAAAAGTCCGCCGCGTCCGTGAAGGCCTTGGGCATCCCGAGGGCCGCCAGTTCTGCGTTCAGGTCGAACCCGGAACTGAACGTGAAGCGCGGCAGGAAAACTTTTACCTTCTGTTCGGCCAGGGAAGCGCGCATCTCTTCCAGGGCCGCGGGCGTAAGTTTCTTCCCGGCGTCGGAGAGTTTGGTGCCGTCCTTGGGCAGCGCGAGCAGCATGGAGAGGCCTCCGCCGCCGTACGGCAGGCGCAGTACCTGAAAGGAGACCGTCTCGCCGTACTGCAGGTCGCGGGTGCCGCTGAAGGTCATCATCTGCGTTTTTATCTTCTGGCCGTCGGCTTTAGTGAACTCGGCTTCGCCCGTCATGGCCTTTGTAAAAGGCTGCAGCCAGGTGCCCTTGAAATAGACGGCGTTCACCAGCACCAGGCGCGTCAGCGGCGTCAGGGCGCCTTCTGCGAACAGGTCCTTTATCTTTCCTTTTGTGTGTTCTTCGGTCCAGGCGTTTATGGCGCGGCGGGACACTTCCGAGGCCGTTTTGAAATTGGCGGCCCTGGCCTCGGCGTCGTATTTGCGGCTGAGCAGGCCGGTGTAGGCCGGCAGGAACCTGTAGTCTTCCTGGGCCCATAAAGAGTTGGCCTGCGCGAACTCCGCGCCTTTGGCGGCTTCTTTCAGGTCCTTGCCCAGGGCTCCCAGCCCGTCGCGCAGCGCCGGCGGGAAGGAGAAGACGGCCGCTATTTCTTTGGCGGTGGGGCCTTTGGCGCCTTCGTAGACCATGGCGAAAGCGGTGTGCAGGCTGTACGGGGAGAAAAAGATATTCCCCTCTTTCCGCGCTTCGGCGGCGTAGAATTTGAACGCCATGGCGTTTACGCGCGCGGCCGGCATTAAGGCCGGTTCGCTCTTTGCACCGGCCTGCGCGGGGACCGCCGCCAGTGCCAGTATCAGGAACTTGCTGGTAAATTTCATGATCGCTCCTTAAAAAACAAACCGGCCTTTCGGCCGGTTATTGTTTATTGTCTTGTCGGGGCACCGGGCGCCCCTTGTCACAGTTGAGACTGCTTGGAACCTTTAAAACAAAACCGGCCGTGCGGCCGGTTATTGTTTGTTTGAACTGCCTCATCGGGGCGGCGGGAATTGAACCCGCAGTCTCTCGCACCCCAAGCGAGCGCTCTACCATTGAGCCACGCCCCGGTAACGCAATTCAAACTTGACCGCGTGCGAACTAAAACCGAGTATTTATTATAGCAAAAAAGGAAAGCGGGACGTGGTTTACAGCTCTTTTATCAGCAGGCGCAGTTCTTTTTTTATGTCTTCCAGCAGGTCGCTCTTGGCGGCGGCGGTGACGGCCGCGGCGGCCTGCAGCGTTTTTTTCTGGCGGCGTTTGGCGGCCAGGGCCTTGCGCGCGCCTTCCAGCGAGTAGCCCTTAACGAAGACGAGGTCTTTTATCTCGAAGATGGCGTCGATGTCGGCCTGGGTGTAGCGGCGGTGCCCGCTGGAGAGGCGCAGCGGTCTCAGCAGACGGAATTTAGCCTCCCAGTAGCGCACGGTATATTCCGGCACCTGGGTTTTGCGGGTGACTTCCGCCATGGTGAAATAAGTCTTTTCCGCCACCCGCTCACATCCCTATGGTAAGTTTTTTGGAAGGTTTAAAACGTATGCTTTTGCGCGGCCCCACCATCACGCGCTGGTTGGTCTTGGGGTTGCGCATCTGGCGCGGCATGCGCTCTTTCACCTTGAAAGTGCCGAAATTGGAGATCACCACTTTGCGGTTCTCGCGCAGCGCCTCGCCCATTATCTCGAAAGTTTTGCAGACGGCCATCTTGGCGTCTTTCTCCGTGGTGAGGTGCTTGGTGAGTTCCCTTATAAGGTCAAGCCTGTTCATCGTCTTCTCCCCCCTCTTCTTCCTCGTCGTCCCCTTCCTCGTCTTCCTCCTGCGCGGCCGCGCCCGGCATTCTGCCGCCCAGCAGCTGCCCGATGATGTCGTTGGGTTTGAGGTTCTTCAGGTCATGTTTGAATTTTACCACCTCGTCTTCCGTGATGGGTTTGCTGAGCACCTGCGTCTTCTCGAAGACCTGCTCGTTGATGAAGATCGGGCAGCCGAAGCGTACGGCCACGGCCACGGCGTCGGAGGGCCGGGAGTCCACCAGGCGCAGGTTGGCGCCGGAAGGCTCGGCCAGGTGCAGCTGGGAATAGTAGGTGTTCTCTACGATGTCGGTGATGGTCACGCGGTTCACCGTCAGGCCCAGCGTCTTTATCACGGAGAACAGCAGGTCGTGCGTCATGGGGCGCGGCGAGGGATACCCCGACAGGCGGATGGCTATGGCCTGGGCTTCCATGGGGCCTATCCAGATGGGTAGTATGCGCGACCCCTCTATTTCGTCGAGGAAGATGATGGATTCGGTCAGGCTGGTGGCTATGGAATAGATGCGCACTTCCACGTCGTTGCCGGTGTTTTCTTGTGTCATTATTTGTCGCCGCCGTCAGCCTCTTTCTTGTGTTTGAACGAAAGCTCGGCCCCTTTCAGGATGCGCCGGATATTGGCGATGTGCGTGTAGAAGATCAGCAGGCAGACGGTCAGCGCCAGCAGCGTGAAGGGCTTCTGGTAATCCTTCGCCAGCACAAAGCAGAGTATGGGCAGCGCCACCGAGGCGGCCATCGAGCCCACGGAAATATGGCTGGTTATGGCCACCGCTATGCCGAATACCACAAAGGCGCCTGCGGTGGGCACCGGGAGCAGCGCCATGAAGACGCCGGCGGAGGTGGCCACGCCCTTGCCGCCGCGCAAGCCCAGGAACACGGTCCAGATGTGGCCGGCTATGGCCAGCGCGCCGGCGGTCACCGGTATCCACCAGTGGCCTTTGCTGAAATCCATGGAGCCGGGAATAAAGAAATAGCGGGTGGCTATCAAAGTGGGGGCGAAACCCTTAAGGAAGTCCACCACAAAAGTGAGGATGCCGGGCCATTTCCCCAGGGTGCGGTACACGTTGGCGGTGCCGGGGTTGCACGAGCCGTGCTTGCGGATGTCTATGCCCTTAAGCCGGCCGATTATGTAACCGGTGGGAATGCCCCCCAGGAGGTAGCTGGCGATGAAAAGCAGGCCGATCTTAGTGTTGGTCATCTTTTAGATTATATAAAAAAGAAGTCAGGACTTCTCCTCTTTAGCGGCGGCGGCCCTTTTGCTGAGGCGCGCGTAGTTTTCCGGGGTGGCTTTAAAGGTCAGCGTAACCCCCTCCTGGCCGTAGGCCGCGTCCTTCACCAGGGATGAGGCGTAGATCTCTTTGACCAGGCCTTTCGCGCCGACAGGGACGGTCAGTTCGTAGTCCCCCCAGCGCTGCGCCAGCGCCTTCTCGCAGGCCTTCAGCAGCGCGGGGACGCCGTGGCCGGTAAGGGCGGAAACCATTAGCGGGCGCAGGCGGTCCGGGGCCCAGGCTGAGACGGCCGGGTCCTTTACCGCGTCCGCTTTATTGAAGACGTTTATGACCGGGATGCCGTGCGCGCCCAGTTCGTCCAGCGTCGCTTTCACGGCCTCGTGCTGCTGCCTGGCCTCGGGGGAGGAAAGGTCGTGCACGTGCAGGATCAGGTCGCTGTAGCGGATCTCCTCCAGGGTGGCGCGGAAAGCGGCTATCAGGGCGTGGGGCAGTTTCTGTATGAACCCGACGGTATCGGTGAACAGCGCCCAGCCGCCGGCGGGCAGGCGCACGCGTTTGGTGGACGGGTCCAGCGTGGCGAAAAGCTTGTCGTCGGCGTAAATGCCGTGGCGGTTGCCGGTCAGGAAGTTAAGCAGGGTGGATTTGCCGGCGTTGGTGTACCCTACGATGGACACCTGCGGCATGGGGATGGAGTCGCGTTTGCCGCGCTGGGTGCCGCGCTCGCGCTTTATGGAGTCTATTTCTTTTTCCAGATCGGTTATCTTCACGCGCAGTTCGCGCTTGTCGTATTCGATCTTTTTTTCGCCGGAACCGCGGCCGCCGATCATGCCGCGCTGCTGGTCCATGGAGCCGCCCTTGCCGGCCAGCCGGGAAAGGGAGTAGTTGAAGCGGGCCAGCCGGGCCTGCAGTTTGCCTTCGCGCGTCCTGGCCCGCAGGGCGAAGATCTCTATGATAAGCCGCGCCCGGTCGGCCACGGTAACGCCCAGCGCGTTGGTCAGGTTGCGCTGCTGCGCCGGGGACAGTTCCTCGTCGAAGATGACCGCGCCGGCGCCGGTTTCCTCTATCCGCGCTTTCAGCTCTTCCACCTTGCCAGATCCTATGAACGTGGCCGGGTTCCAGGCCTGCAGGCGCACGCTTATTTTCTCCACCGGCTCCAGGCCGGCGGTTTCGGCCAGGCGCCAGAGTTCTTCCAGGGAGCTTTCCCCCTCCGCGCCCGGGTGTTTGCGTTTAAGTTCCGCGGCTACAAGTATTGTTTTCATGCGTTGATTATCCGCTGCGCTATCGCCGCCGGGTCGTAGTCCTCGTATTTTTTTAGCTCTATCTTCACCGCGTTGCGGTAGCGCGCGAACCAGGTGTTCTGGCGCTTGGCGTAGGCCATGGAGGCCGCGGTTATCGCGCGGATGGCGTCGGGTTTCGACAGCCGGCCGGCCAGATGATCCAGCACCTGCGGGTAGCCCAGGGTCTTTAGGCCCGGGCAGTCCTCCGGGTAGCCCTTCGCCAGCAGGGCCCGCGTCTCGTCGGCCCACTCGTCGAAGCGGGTGGCCGTGCGGCGTTTCACCCGCTCCGCCAGCAGGTCTTTCTGCCATTTTAGGAAAATGAATTTACCCTCGTGCGCCGGCAGGGCGTCGAAGAACCTGCCGGACCAGATCTGCGAGACCGGGCGGCCGGCCAGGCGGGTTATTTCTATGGCCCGCATCACGCGCTGGATATTGCCGGGCGGGATCTTCAGCGCCGCTTCCGGGTCTATGGCGGCGAGCTGCGCGTGCAGGGCCTCTTTGCCGCCCGCCTCCGCCAGCGCGGCCAGTTCCTCCCGCATGGCGGGGTCCGCCGGGGGCAGTTCGTCCAGGCCGTTCCAGAAGGCCTGGATGTACATGCCGGTGCCGCCGGCCATTACCGGCACCTTTTGCCGGCCCCAGATCTCCGGCATCAATCTCTTGGCTTCCTTTACGAAAGTGCCCACGTCGTACGAGGCGCGCGGGTCCAGCGTGTCCACCATATGGTAGGGCACGCCTTCCACCAGGTAAGTCCGGCCCGCGGGCGTTTCTGTCCAGGCGCCTCGCGGCTTGGCGGTGCCGGCTTCCAGTAATTGATAAGTCTGCTTGGAGTCGGCCGAAATTATCTCCCCGCCTAGGCGGCGGGCCAGCTCCAGGGCTATTTCGGTCTTGCCGGAGGCGTTGGCCCCCATCAGGGTTATCGGCTTGAGTATTTCCTGGGACATTTTTGGTTCTTAATTCAGGAGCCAGAGGCAAGATGTCGTTGGACTTCCTGCTTCTGGCTCCCGGTGCCGTCCGCGCGGCGCTACTTCTTTTTGAACAGCGGTTCGTCTTTCTGCGGCTTGTTGCACAGGCCGTGGGCCCGGCAGGTTTCCACGCAGACTTCCGGCAGCTTGAGGGCGGTGCGGGTGTCGCAGTCGGAATAATCCTCCGCCATCTCGTTTATGCGCTTTTTGTCGTCGGGGCTTATGTGGGAAAAAGAAATGCCGTTCATGAAGACGCCGCCCTTGTCCTTTACCCAGGAGATCTTGCCGGTCACCGGCATTTCCTTCACGCCGTTGAGCTTCAGGATGATGTTGAGCTCCTTGGTGTGGGGCGGGGCCATGAAAGTTATCAGGCGCATGCCGCCGGCCGACAGATCGGCCAGGATGGCGGGCTGGGGCACGGACTGGCCGTGCGCGTTGCTGGTGTAGAACTCTATCTCCACCGGCTCGAGTATGCCGTGCAGGATGGGCAGGCGGACATGTTCGCGCCTTTCTTTAAGAACCTTGCTGATTTTTTTGGTCATAGTACCTTTCCGTTCAAAGTATTTTTGTCGGTCCCCTCAATGAGCGCCTGCGCGCTACTGCCCGGGGACCCGCCGGCCTTCACCCTGCAGCCGAAATTGCCTGAGGTGCGGCCATAGTTCTCGGTCTCAAAAAGAACTTCCTCTATTTTACCAATTCTTTCTTGTAAAATTACGCGTGAATTCTTCTTTACCGCCGCCAGCAGCTTTTCCAAGCGGGCTTCCATGGCGGGCTCGTCCAGGTGGGACACCATGGCGGGGTTATCCGTGCGCGGCGAATACTTGAAGCAGAAGGCCATGGAGAAGCGCCCTTCCTTAAGCATGGAGAGCGTGTCGGCGAAATCTTCCTCGGTCTCGCCGGGGTAGCCCACTATGAAATCCGTGGACACGGCCAGGTCGGGCACGGCCGCGCGCAGCTTGGCTATCAGGCCCAGGTACTGGGCGCGGGTGTAGCCGCGGCGCATGGCTTTCAGTATCCTGTCGGAGCCGCTCTGTACCGGCAGGTGCAGATAGCGGGCCAGCTTGGGGCTTTTAACCAGCAGGTCGGTGAAGGCGTCGTCGAAATAGAGCGGGTGCGGGCTCATGAAGCGCAGCCGCGCCAGGCCCGGCAGGGCCAGCACTTTCCTTAAGAGTTCGGAGAACGTGGTCTTGTCGTGTTTGTAGGCGTTGACGGTCTGGCCCAGCAGCACTATCTCTTTGGCCCCGCCGGCCAGCTTGGCGCGCGCGTCTTCAAGGATCGTCTTTGGCGGCAGGAACACGGCGGGGCCGCGCACGGCCGGCACTATGCAGTAGGAACATTTAAGCGAGCAGCCGCGCATGATGGTGACATAAGCCGACAGCGGGGAGCGGAACAGCGCGCTGTCCGGGTAGCCGGTCTCCGGCGCGGGGCCCAGCTGGGCGCACAGCGCGTCCTCGAAATATTCTATGGCCCTGGCGCCGGTCACTTCGTCCACGAAAGGAAAACGGTTCTTAATGGCCTTCCCCCCCAGCTTCTGGGCGGCGCAACCGACGATAAAAAGTTTCCCCTCGGGATGTTTTTCCTTCCAGACGCGCAAGCGGCCTATCTGGGAAATGGCCTTGTCCTCCGCGCGCTGCCGTACGGTGCAGGTGTTCACCACCACAGCGTCGGCCTTCTTGAGCTCGTCCGTAAGTTCGTAGCCGCGCCGTCCGAAGGCCGCGGCAATATCAGCTGAATCGGCTGAATTCATTTGGCAGCCAAAAGTAATAATGTGAACTTTCTTCACAGGGATATTTTACCTTGTTTATCACCTGGCTTTTCCAGCATTCTGCCATTTTCAGCCGGTTACATTTTGTAACCGACTAGTAATTCTAGCTGCCTGGTAGTCTGACTGTTGAATCAACACTTGCAGTATATTCACAATGGAAAAATACCAGCCTGGAAATACTCAAAGACACTGCATCACAGCGCCGTCCAAACGCCGAGGCAATATTCCGCGAGTCCGCCTCGTTCATTTGTCAGCCGAAGGTGATAATACAGACCCGCCGTGCTGCCCCGCCCGCCCCGGGCGGGGCGGCACGTTTTTCAGATTTCT
>Ga0154476_114_pt1 | contig 36224 bp, 35 predicted proteins | sample RifGroC2_FD_115955 | JGI IMG/M metagenome (GOLD analysis project Ga0154476, IMG submission 115955) | Elusimicrobia bacterium GWC2_61_19
GCTGCGCCGTCTTCGCCGACACCTACTTCAACTGCGACATGATCCAGGGCCCGCACGGCCGCGGCCCCGGCGAAGCCACCGGCATCAAACGGGCCAAACCCGACACCATAGTCTTCTCCTACCAGGGCGACGGCGACCTGGCGAGCATCGGCATGGCGGAGATAGTGCACGCGGCCATCCGCTCGGAGAATATCACCGTCATCTTCGTCAACAACGCCATCTACGGCATGACCGGCGGCCAGATGGCCCCGACCACGCTGATAGGCCAGAAGGCCACCACCTGCGTTGAAGGGCGCACCGCCAAGCAGGCCGGCTACCCCATAAAGATGAGCGAGATGCTGGCCACCATAGACGGCGCCACCTACCTGGAGCGCACCACCGTGCATAACGCCCCCGGCGTGATGAAGACCAAGGCCGCCATAAAGAAGGCCTTCCAGAACCAGATAGACGGCAAGGGCTTCTCGCTGGTGGAAGTCCTGAGCATGTGCCCGACCAACTGGGGCACGCGCCTCGACAACCCTTCGGAAGCCACCAAGTTCGTGGTCGAAGGCATGCTGCCGGTGTTCCCGCTGGGCGTGTACAAGGACGCCTGCGCGGCCGACAAGAAATAACGGAGGACTTTAAAATGTACCAAGGCATAAAGATATCCGGTTTCGGCGGGCAGGGAGTAATATCGGCCGGCTACCTGCTGGCCCAGGCCGGCATGATGGAGGGGAAGGAAGTGAGCTTCTTCCCGGCGTACGGCGCCGAAATGCGCGGCGGCACGGCCAACTGCTCGGTGGTGGTGGCCTCGGAAGAGGTTTCCACCCCTATAGTCTCCACCCCCGACACCGCCATAGTGCTCAACGAACCTTCCCTGGCCAAATTCGAACCCACGGTGAAACCCGGCGGCCTGCTGATCATAAACAGCTCGCTGATAAACTCCAAGGCCTCCCGCAAGGACATAAAAGTGCTGTACGTCCCCTGCAACGAGATAGCCAACGAACTGGGCAACGCCAAAGTCATGAACATGGTGGCCCTCGGGGCCTTCGCGGCCGCCACCGGCGCCATGTCCATAGACGCCATAGCCCGCGCCCTGCCCAAGGTCTACAAGAAGCTCAAACCCGAAGTGATAGAGCTTAACGTAAAGGCGCTGAAGCGCGGCGCCGAGGTCAAGCTGAATTAACCGGCACCCGGGACGAAAGGGCCGGGGCGCGATGCCCCGGCCCTTTTTCTTTGCGGTATTTTATAGAATAGTATCATGCACCACGGGCACGGCGACGACGAGCAGGACCCGAAAGAGAAGATAGACTACCGGGCGACCTTCAGGCTGATACTCAGCCTGATGAAGCCGCGCAAAGCGGCCTTCGCGCTGGCGTTCGCCTACATGGCCGCCTCCACCCTGATCAGCCTGGCCAACCCCATCGTCGCCAAATACATAATCGACACGGCCATCCCGGCAAAAGACAGCCGGATGCTGCTGCTGGCCACGGCCGTCTTTTTCGGCAACACCGTCCTGTTCCTCATCTTCAATTACCTTCTGGTCCTGCAGCTGGTCCGCACCGGCCAGGACATAATGGTCAGTCTCAAGGAGCGCATGCTGAGCCACATGCTCGGCCTGGACCTGGATTACTACTCCGCCAACCCGGTGGGCCGCCTTACCGCGCGCGTGCAGTCCGACACCAGCACGCTGTACGCGCTGTTCACCAACACGGCCGTCACCATCTTCAACGACGCCCTGATGTTCCTGGCCGTGTTCGGCATAATGGCCTTCTACAACCTCAAGCTCACGCTGGTGCTGCTGCCGGTCTTCCCGGCGATCCTGGCCCTGACGTGGGTCTACGTGCGCGTCACCTCGCCCCTCTCCATAACCGTCCGCAAGCTCACAGCGGAAGTCTCCGCCTTCCTGACCGAGCAGCTCAACGGCATAGGCGTGATACAGGCCTTCAGCCGCGAAGCCAACACCTCGGCGCGGATGGAGACCCTGAACGAAAGGAAATTCAGCGCCGAAATGCGCAACGAGATCTACGTCGTGGTGTTCTTCCTTACCGTGCTCTTCCTGCACCCAGCCGCCACGGCGGCGGTATTCGGCCTGGGCGGCACGATGGTGATAAAAGGGACGCTGACGGTGGGCGTGCTGGTGATGTTCATTCTCTACCTGGGCCAGCTCTTCGAGCCGATCTTCCGCTTCTCCGAGCATATCAGCATCATACAGCGCTCCTTCTCCGCCGGCCACAGGATCTCCAGGATCCTCGCGCTCAGGCCGGCGCTGGTGGAGCCGAAAAAGCCGCATTTCCTCACCTCCGTAAAGGACGGCATAGAATTCAGGAACGTCTGGATGCGCTACGGCAAGGAGTCCGAGTGGGTCCTGAAGGACGTCTCCTTCAGCCTGCCGAGGGGCCGCAGCATGGCCATCGTGGGGGAGACCGGCGGGGGGAAGACCACGGTGACCAGCCTGCTGTTCCGGTTCTACGATTTCGAGAAGGGACACGTCGAGATAGACGGCACCGACGTGCGCCGGCTGAGCCTGAAGTCCCTGCGTTCGGCCATAGGCCTGGTGCAGCAGGACATCTACCTGTTCCCCGGCACGGTGATGGACAACCTTAAAATGATGGACAGCTCCATTCCGGACGCGCGCGTGCACGAGGCCATACGCCTGATGGGCCTGGAGGCCTTCTTCAAGAAACACCCGCTGACCAAGAAGGTCGTGGAGAAAGGCGCCAACCTGTCCATAGGCGAAAAGCAGGTGGTGTCGCTGGCGCGGGCCATGGTGTTGGACCAGGAAGTGCTGGTCCTCGACGAAGCCACCTCGCACATGGACCCCTATACCGAGCGCCTGATCACCGGCGCCATAAAGCACCTGCTCAAGCATAAGACCCTGATCATAATCGCGCACCGCCTGTCCACCGTAAGGAACGTGGACCGGATACTGATGGTCTCCGGAGGGGAAGTGAAGGAGAGCGGCACGCACGGCGAGCTGCTGGCGGCCGGCGGGCTTTATTCCAAATATTACAAACTGCAGTTCGGTGACACCTGATGCTGTCGACCATTAAATGGCTTTATCCCTACTGGCGGGCGCACGCGGTGCGCATGACCGTCATTGTGGTGTTCGGCATCGGCAGCGCCGTGCTGCACACCGTAAATCCACTGCTGATAAAGAACATCATAAACGGCCTGACCTCCAGCCCGAACCCGGAGTACATCCGCCATAACGTGCTGATGATACTGGCCGTCGGCTTCGGCATCTACCTGACCAACCTGGTGGCCCAGCGCAACCGCGCCTACATGAACGCGCGGCTGGAATGGGAATTCCGCAGGAAGGTCTTCGACCACATCATACGGCTCGACCGCAATTTCTACCACAAGTACACCACCGGCGACCTGGTGACCCGCCTGGCCGACGATATCTCCGAGAAGATCTCCTGGTTCTCCTGCTCCGGCGTGTTCCGCTTCATCCAGTCCATCTTCACGCTGGCGGCGGTGATCTTCGTAATGCTGCGCCTGAACCCCAGGCTCTCCTTCTGGGTGCTGCTGCCGCTGCCGTTCATCCTGCTGCTTTCCATTAGGACCGGCCGGCTGCTGACCGGCAAATACACCGAACTGCAAGAGTCCATAACGGCCCTTTACGACTTCCTCGAGACCTGTTTTACCGGGATAAGGGTGATAAAGGCCAACGCCAAGGAAGCGTCTCAGGAGGCCTTTTTCAAGAGCCGCACGGCCGGCCAGCGCGAGGCGGAAATTTCCACGGCCAGACTGCAGATCATCTTCTCCTATTTCTGGCATGAGGCGGGGTTTATCTCCGTGGCCCTGCTCTACATAGCCGGCGGCCTGATGGTGATAAACGGCACCGCCACGCTGGGCGAGCTGATCGCCTTCCAGTTCTACGCCAACATGGTGGTACATCCGCTGATGGACATAAGCCAGTTCGTCGTGGCGGGCAACCGCGCCGGCGTCTCCATAAAGAGGATAAACGAGCTGCTGGCCACGCGCTCCGCGCTCAAGTTCGCCGCCGGCGGCAAGGCGGCGGCCGGGTGCATACGGGAACTCGATTTCCGCAAGGCCGGCCTTAAGAATCCGAAGGGGGACGACCTGCTGCTGCGGGATATCACTTTTAAGGCGGCGCGCGGCCAGCGCGTGGCGCTGGTGGGCAAAATAGGGTGCGGCAAGTCCACGCTGCTGGCGCTGGCGCTGCGCCTTTCCGAGCACGACGCCGGGGAGATCCTGGTGAACGGCGCCGACATCCGCACGCTGGATCTGGCGAGTTTCCGCGAAAAGGTGGGCTACACCTCGCAGGAAGCCTCCATCTTCACCGGCACCATAAAGGACAACATCCTGATGGACCGGCCGGACGTCACCCCTGAGATGATAGACAAGGCCCTGGAAACGGCCCAGTTGAAGCAGGACATGCACAAGTTCCCCAAGGGACTCGATACTTCGGTGGGGACGCGCGGCTTCTCTATTTCCGGCGGGCAGAAGCAGCGCCTCGCCATAGCCCGCGCGATCCTGACCGGGCCCGACGTGTTGCTGCTCGACGACGCCACCAGCGCGATGGACGCGCAGACGGAGGACCAGTTCTGGAAGGCTTTCCGCAGGGAACACCCGGACACGATCTGCCTGGCGGTCACGCACAGGGCCCACACCATTGAGACCTCGGACCATATCCTCACCCTGGACGGCGGCAGGATAGCCGAACAGGGCACGCATGCCGAGTTGATGGCCCTGGGGGGGATCTATAAGCAGATCTATGAGAGAAGGAAGCTGGAAGAGGAACTTGGCGAAAGACCCTGATCATTATCTGTCCCTAAAAACAGAGGCACCGGAAGGGCCTGACGGTGAACTTTGCCGGGTGGTCAAAGGAAAGCGGTCATCGCCCAGTCGAACAGGTACAGCAGGGGGAAGAACACCAGCGTGGAAAAAAGTATGCTCTGGCTCACCAGGTCGGAGTCGAAATCGAATTCACGGGCTATTATGTAATTAAGCACGGCCACAGGCATCACGGTCTCGATAAAAGTCACTTTTGAGACGAAGCCGGTGTAACCCATGACGCCGGCCGAAACGATATAGAAGAACGGCATGAGCAGAAGTTTAAAGCCGCTGATCACCGCTATGCGCGGCAGGTTGTGCGCGATCTTCTTTCCGTACAGACTTACGCCGATGGTGAACAGGGAAAGCGGCAGGGTGGTTTTCCCTATGTCGGACAGCACCCTGTGCAGCAGGTCGGGCAGGCGCAGGCCGAAAGCCGCCAGCAGCAACCCCGCTACGGAAGACCAAAGCACCACGTTGCGCCCGATAAGCCGCAGGAACCGGGAAGGTGGACAGGCACCGTCGCAGATCAGCGTCATCAGTACGAAGCCGAACGTAAAAATAAAAATATTCTGTATGGAAGTCGCGATAGCCGCGTAACCGATGGCCTCCTCGCCCAGGCGCATGACGGCCACGGGGAAGCCCAGGTAGACGGTATTGCCCAGGACGGAAACTATCAGCAGCAGCCGCGCGAAACGCCAATCCAGCGCGCCGGCTTTCCAAAGCGCCCAGACTACGGCCATTACCGCCGCCAGCGGCAGAGTGTTGGCGGCCAGGAAACGCCAGCCCAGCCCTGAGAGCGGCGTGTCGGCTATCTTCAGCACGATAAGGGCGGGCAGGGCCAGGTAATACAGATACTGATTAAAGGCCTTCTCGGCGCCCTCCTGCACGATACCGTATTTGCGGAACAGCCAGCCGGCCGCCAGGACAAGGACGAGATTGGCGATAATTACGGTCATCTTAAAAAGAGCAGTACCATCACCTGCGCCGAGATGACGCGCAGGATCATCACCAGCGGATAGACCGTGGCGTAGGACATGGCCGACAGGTTCGACGGGTTCATGGCGTTGGCGAAAGCCAGCGCGGGGGGATCGGTCATGGAACCGGCCAGCGCGCCGCAAAGCGACATGTAGTTAAGTTTCAGCTTCGCCTTGGCGAAGATGCCGACGATAAGGATGGGTAGCACGGTTATCAGGAAAGAGAACAGCACGATATGCAGGCCGTTGCCGTTGAGCAGCGTTTCGAAGAACCTGCCGCCCGCCTTCAGGCCGACGCAGGACAGGAACAGCACAATGCCGAGTTCGCGCAGCATCAGGTTGCCGGCCGGCGGCAGGTACCAGTTGAGCGGGCCGATATGCTGGATATAGCTGAGAGCTATGGCCATTACCAGCGGCCCGCCGGCCAGGCCCAGCTTTATGGGAGCGCTCAGGCCGGGAACGGAGATGGGGATGGAACCCAGGAAAACCCCGGCCGCTATACCGATAAAAGCGGGGATAAGCTGCGGGTGGTTGAGGTCCTTGGGGGAATTGCCCAGCAGGGCGGCGGCCTTGGCCACGGCGCCCTCTTCGCCCACTATCACCAGGTTGTCTGCGAACTGCAGCACGTAGGAGTCGGACACCAGGAACTCCACGTCGGCGCGGGTCACGCGGGTGGCCGCCACGTCGTACTGCGACTCGAGGTTTATTTCCTCAAGGGTCCTGCCTATCACTTCCTTGCGCGTTACTATGACGCGCGAATGTATGATGCGGCTGGGCATCTTTTTCAGGTCCATCTCGCTCTTAGAGCCGACCACCAGCGTGAATTTCCTCACATTCTCCTCAAGCCCGACGGCCAGGAGCACGTCCCCGGCGTGCACGGCGGTATCGTCGTGCGCCACGACGAGCTGGCCGCCGTGGTAGACGCGGGAGACCACCACGCCAAGTTCGTTTATGGCCGGGATCTCCTTTATTTTAAGCCCTTCCAGATTCTTATTCTCCACCGTTATACTGGCGTTGATCAGGGCGGAGGCGGTTTTGTCGGCGTGCACGGCCAGCAGGTCCTGGGCCGCCTGGGCCTTGAAGATGCGGCGGATGAGGACCATCGTAAGTATTATGCCCAGGATGGCGCCGGGATAGGCCAGCGCGTAGCCCACGGAGGCGCTGTTGGCGGCCTCGGGGCTGACCGCGCCCAGGGTCTGCTGGGCGGCAGCGAGCGAAGGCGTATTGGTGACCGCGCCGGCGTACATGCCGACGGCGGTGGCTATATCGAAGCCGGCGAGCCTGGCCGCGGCCAGGGTGACGGCCACGCCGCCCAGCACCACGGCGGCCGCCAGCAGGTTAAGCTGCAGCCCCTGCTTGCGGAAAGAGGAGAAGAAACCGGGCCCCACCTGCGTGCCGATGGAGTAGACGAAGAGTATCAGGCCGAAATCGCGCAGGAATTCCAGCGTGTCGTGATTTATATCCAGGCCGAAGTGGCCGAACAGGATGCCGGAGAAAAGCACCCCGGCTATGCCGAGGTTTATGCCGAAAAGCCTGATGTTCCCTATCGCCAGCCCGGCGGCCGCCACCAGCATGATCACGAAAACCGACCAGGCGACGGATTGGGGGGAGAAAAGCAAAGAGAGGAGGTCCATATGATAATTTTAGCAAAATGCGGCCGGCACGCGTCCCGGGGCCGATTTCATTTGGAGCGCTAATTTAATATTATAGAACTAACGACTTCCAAGGAGAGACCATGATCCCCAAAGCGGAAAAACGCAGCACCTGGCTTTTCGTACCTACCACTTATTTCGCCGAAGGCCTCCCCTACATCCTCATAAATTCAGTGTCGGTCATCATCTACAAGAACATGGGCGTCTCCAACGCCGAGATGGCTTTCTGGACCAGCTGGCTCTACCTGCCGTGGGTCATAAAGATGCTCTGGGGCCCGATGGTGGACATGTACGGCACCCGCCGCTCCTGGGTGATCTACACGCAGCTGATCCTGGCCGCCTGCCTCGGCGCCTCGGCCCTCTCCCTGGCCGGCCAGCATTTCTTCGCCGTCTCGCTGCTGGCCTTCGCGGTCGGAGCCTTCGTCTCGGCCACGCACGACATCGCCACCGACGGCTTCTACATGCTGGCGCTGACCAAGGAGGACCAGGCCCTCTTCGTCGGCATCCGTTCCATGTTCTACCGCTTCGCCATGATCTTCGGCACCGGCTTCCTGGTCTTCAGGGCCGGCAAAATGCAGGAAGCCGGGGTCGGCGCGGCCGCCAGTTGGGCGGCGATGCTGACCATTTCCGCAGGGCTGTTCCTGGCCCTGTTCATATACCACAAGTTCGTCCTGCCTTACCCCGCCGAGGACGTGCCGAAAGCGAAAGCCGAACCCGGCGCGATACTGCGCTCGGTACTCACGCTGGCCGGCTACCTGGCCGCGGCCGGCGCGCTGATCTGGCTGTTCGAGAACCTGCACGGCGTAGCGCAGAAGCTCGCCGCCGCGGCCATCCTGGTGACGACGCTGTTCTTCGTCTGCCGTCGGTACCTGTTCCCTTACCTGAAGGGGAAAATGGCCGAAGAAGGGAGCTCTTTCAACGAGGCGTTCATCTCCTACTTCACTATGGACGGCATAGGCTACATCGTAGCTTTCATCCTCTTCTACCGGCTGGCCGAGGCCATGCTGCTCAAGATGACGCAGCCCTTCCTGCTGGACGCGGCCGGCAACGGCGGGCTCGGCCTCCCCACCGCGCAGGTCGGCATAATCTACGGCACTATAGGCATGGTCGCGCTGATAGTCGGCGGCATCCTGGGCGGCTGGCTGATCTCCAGGTACGGCTTCAGGCGCTGCCTGTGGCCGATGGTGTTCGCGCTGCACATTCCCGACGTATTTTACCTTTACATGTCCTACGCGCTGCCGCCCCTGCGGCAGATCACCGTGCTGGGGCGCGAGATCCCTTTTGGCACCGTGCCGCTGCTGGTGGCGGCCGAGCAGTTCGGCTACGGCGTCGGCCTGACGGCCTTCACCGTCTACCTGATGATGATAGCTAAAGGAAAATACAGGACGGCACATTTCGCCATATCGACGGGCATCATGGCCCTGGGCATGATGGTTCCCGGCATGATAAGCGGCCTGCTGCAGCAGGCCGTGGGCTACCGGCACTTCTTCCTTTCGGTCTGCCTGCTCACCATCCCCGGCATACTAGTGATCTTCAAACTCCCGATCAAGGACGAACGGGCCGCCTGAACCCCGCGGAATTAAAAAACGGCCGGCGGCTTTTGTAGCCGCCGGCCGTTTCCATTATTGTCGGCTTATTTCTTTACCGGGTCCGCGCAGTTCGGCAGACATTCCTCCGGGCATTTACCGGCGCAGGGCTCGATGTGGATGGTGACCTTGGAATGCGCCAGCACCTGCTCGATGTCGGCGATAATGTAGTCGGTAAGATTGTGGGCCTGTTCCACCGACATGCCGGCGTCCACCAGGATGTCGAACTCTATGAATTTAGTATGCCCCGCCTTGCGGGTGCGCAGGTCCTTGAAGCTGATGACGCCTGGCTGCTTCTTTATCATTTCCGCTATTTTGACGTTGTCGTTCTCGGGCAGCGAGGCGTCCAGCAGGTCCCCCAGGGACTGCACGGTAAGATCGTAGGCCGCTTTTATGATCATGAGGGCCACGATAATGGCCGCCAGCGGGTCTATCCAGTGCACGTGGTGCCCCACCCAGATAAGCTCTATGAACCAGATCAGGCCAAGGCCGCCCATTACGCCCATGGAAGTATAGACGTCCGTGCGCAGATGCCAGGCGTCCGCCTTTATGGCGATGGAGTCCGTTTCATTGCCCACCTTGAAAAGCATCTGCGAAACCGCCATATTGACGAAGGAGGACAGCCCCATCACCAGGATACCCCAGCCGATCATTTCTATGGGTTCGGGACGCAGCAGTTTCATTACCGCCTCGTAGATGATCCAGGCCGCCGCGAGGAAGATAAGGATGGCTTCGACGAAGCCGGAAATGTTCTCGAACTTGCCGTGGCCGTAATGGTGGTCCTTGTCGGCGGGCTGGGCGGAGGAGCGCACGGCAAAATACGCGATCATAGCGGCGACGAAATCGATACCCGAGTGGATGGCCTCCGAAAGCACGGACACCGAACCTATAGCCAGGCCCACGATAAGCTTGAAGACCACCAGGACGCTGTTCGAGCCTACGGACAGCCTTACGACGTTGAGTTTCGCGGAGTTGAAATCTTCTTTGTTCATATAGTGCAGGAAACAAAATAAAAGCCCGCCAGAATTCCTTTTAAGAAACCCAGGCGGGCCTGTGCGCCCGCGGGAAGCGGGCGTCTTTTGAACCGGCTTATTCGACCTTAATGCACTGCACGGGGCAGTTGGCGGCGGCGGTCTTGCAGGAATCTTCCTTGCCGGCGGGGACGGGGCCCTTCACCGTGGCTTTATCGGCGTTCATCTCGAAAACCTCGGGGCAATCGTTGGCGCAGAGACCGCAACCGATGCAGGAGTTGGCGTCTACAGTAGCTTTCATGTTAATACCTCCGTATATTTGCTGAAAATCTTACCTCATAATTATACAAAAGGGGGACGCTCTTAGTTAATTAGTTTTTAAACTAATTAACTAAGAGCGTTCCCTGCTATTCGCTTATGCGCCGCTCGGTGGTTTTGTCGAAGACGTGCATATTCTGGTAGTTGAAGCACAGGCTGACCGCGCTGCCGGGGCTGCGGTTGAAGAAGGCCTCCACTGTGGCCAGCAGGCGCTGCCCGCCCACCTTCAGGTAAAGGTTTTCGCGGTGGCCCAGCAGTTCGCACACCTCCAGCACGCCGTCGATCTTGCCGGAGCACTTTTCTCCGCCGGGGCGCTCCACCATTACATCGTCGGGTCTGATCCCCAGCACTACCTCGCGCCCGTCGGCCGCCTCTTTCTGCGGCAGCACAAAAGCGGGGATGGGCAGCGTGAGCGACTCGTTGGAGAACACCGCGACGCCGTCGGCTATGGAAAGCCGTCCGGAGAGGAAATTCATGGTGGGGCTGCCGATGAACCCGGCCACGAACAGATTGACGGGTTTGCGGTACACCTCTATGGGGGACCCGACCTGCTGCACTATGCCGTGGTTCATGATGACTATGCGGCCGGCCAGGGTCATGGCTTCCACCTGGTCGTGGGTGACGTAGATGATGGTGGCGTTGAGGCGCTGATACAGTTTGGCTATCTCCACGCGCATCTCTTCGCGCAATTTGGCGTCCAGGTTGGAGAGCGGCTCGTCGAACAGGAACACCTTGGGTTTGCGCACGATGGCGCGGCCGATGGCCACGCGCTGGCGCTGCCCGCCCGAAAGCTGCTTGGGCATGCGCTTGAGGAATTTGCCCAGCTGCAGGATATTGGCCGCCTCGGTCACGCGCGACAGTATTTCCGTCTTCGCCATCTTCCGCAGGCGCAGGGCGAAGTTCATGTTCTCTTCCACGGTCATGTGCGGGTACAGCGCGTAATCCTGGAACACCATGGCTATCTCGCGTTTGGAGGGGTGCAGCTCGTTGACCAGCAGGTTATCTATGAAGATCTCGCCGTCGGTGACCTCTTCCAGGCCGGCCAGCATCCGCAGCAGCGTGGTCTTGCCGCAGCCGGAAGGCCCGACGATGACCACGAACTCGTGGTCCTTGATGTCCACGTCCACGCCGTTGAGGACGAGATTGTCCCCGAATTTCTTGACGATGCCTTTAAATTGAACCGTTGCCATAGTTGATATTATCCTTTCACGCTGCCGAGGGTCAGGCCGGAAATAAGCCACTTGGAGGAATACAGGAAGACGCACAGCACGGGGATGGTGACCAGCATGGAACCGGCGGCGAACATGCCCCACTGCGTGATATACTGCCCCTGCAGTTCGAACAGGCCCAGCGTCCAGGTATACTGTTTGGCGCTGAACAGCACCACGCGGGCCACTAGGTATTCGTTCCAGGCGGTGGTAAAATTAAAAAGGAAAGCTATGCTGAGCGCCGGGGTGGTCAGCGGCAGGATGATGCGCCAGAAAGCGCCCACCTGGCTGGTGCCGTCCACGAGGGCCGCCTCTTCCAGCGACCGGGGGATGGTGTCGTAGTAGCCTTTCAGGATCCAGATGCTGAACGGCAGCGAGGAAACGGAGTAGGCGATGATCATGCCCAGATAGGTGTTCATCAGTTTCAGTTTCATGATCATCAGGAAAAGGGGGAGGATCAGCATGCCCGCCGGGATCATCTGGCTCGACAGCAGCAGGATCATCCCGGCTTTCTTGCCGGGGAAGCGGAAACGGGAGAAGGCGTAAGCCGCGGTGGAGGCCAGCGACACGCCGATAAAGGAGGTGGCCAGCGTGATGATCAGCGAATTCCACAGCCAGCGCAGGAACATCGTGTCGCCCAGCAGCCGCGCGTAAGAGATAAAGGTGGCCCCCGCCGGAATAAGGGAGAGGTCCGTGGAGAACAGCTTGTCGCCGGGCCGCAGGGAGACGGAGAAGATCCTCAGCAGCGGGTAGACGCAGGCCGCCGCGAAGCAGATCAGCCCGGCGTGGATAAGCAGATGGTTGATCCGTTTTCTCTTCGCGGCCGCGGACATTTTTCTGCTCATATTATCTCTCATCCTTGGCGGCGTCGAAGCTTTTAAGGTAGAAGACCGAGAAGAAGAACAGCATGGCGAACACCACTATGGCGAAAGCGGCCGAGTAGCTGTAGCGGTTGTAGGTGAACGCGGCCTTGTACAGCGCCGACACCAGGATATCGGCCTGCTCGGTGCCGCCCGACTGGCCGGTGACCAGGTAAATGACGTTTATATTATTGAAGGTCCAGACCGTGCCCAGCGTGACCGCGGGCATCATCACCGGCCGCACGAGCGGCAGCGTGATAAAACGCAGCTTCTGGGAATAAGAAGCGCCGTCGATATCGGCCGCGTCGTAATAGGAGCTGGAAATGGACTGCAGGCCACCCAGGATGACCACCATCATGAAGGGAATGCCCAGCCAGATATTGATGAGCGTGCAGGTGAGCAGCGGGTAATCGCTCAGCCACTGCACCGGCGCCACGCCCAGGTGGGCCAGGAAGGGGAAAACGGCCAGGAGCTTGGCGATGATGATATTGACGAAGCCGTTCTGGGAATGGAACTCGCCGCGCATGGCCAGCACCGCCACCACCTGGGGCATGGCCCAGGGGATCACCAGCAGCGTGCGGTAGACGCCCTTGAAGCGGATGTGGTTATTGAGCATCAGGGCCAGGAGGAAGCCGCCCAGCACGTGGAAGAAAACGTTGGAGAAGGTCCACACGAGCGTCCGCCCCAGCAGCGCCCAGAAAGTGATCTCGGACAGGGGGGAGGTGGTAAAGACCTTTATGTACTGACTGATCCCGACGAAGGGGAGCGTGCCGGTATTCTTCCACATCATGATGGTGGTGAGCTTCAGGTCGTGGAAGGAGAGATAGACCTCGAAGACGAAGGGGTAGACCAGCAGCAGCGCCAGGCCGACGAAAGCCGGGGCCAGCAGGAGGTAGGGAACGGTATGGCGACCCTTCACCGCAAACCGGAAGAAAGCGGCGATCGCGGCCTCGGCCAGCAGGAAATAGAGCCAGAGCTTAAAACTATAGCCGCCCAGTAAAGTCCCGAAAACCGCCAGCGCCAGGGCGGGGAAGACGGACAGGGCCGCCGGGAAGAACCAGGGGCGGGCGTAAAATTTAAAATGCGAGTAGAAATAGCCTTCCAGCGCGGCCACGCCGGCGGCGATGAGGAGGATGAACCAGCTCACTTCGTATATCGACTTAAGTATGTCCATTTAGATCCGCGTCCCCCGCTCCGGTCTCACTGGTTCATTTCGTCTATCTTCTTCACGGTATTTTCCTGCATCTTGCGCGCCGCATCCGCCACGGACAGCTTGCGCGTCGTCGCCATCCCCAGGTAATTGCGCGCGGAATCCCACACGGCCCGCATTTCGGTGGCCATCGGCATGGGCCGGCCCTTGAGGATCTGGTCCAGGGAAATACGGGAGACCTCGTCGGAGGTTATCTCCGGGGCCGAGCCGGCCGCCTTAAGCGCGGGCAGGCGCGTAAGGACCTGGTACTGCTTCACCTGGTTTTCCTTTGAGGTATAGAACTCCAGCAGGCGCTTTATCAGGGGCATTTTCGCGGCCTGCACGCCGGAGCTGACCATGAAATATTTGCCGCTGACCATGGGCGAGGGATACCGCCCCGTTTTTGAAAGCATCGGTATAACGCACAGGCCGAAATCCTTTTTGAAATGCTTCTGGTAGCCTGAGATCGCCCAGTCCCCGTTTATGATGAAAGCCGCCTTGTTCTCTTTGAACAGGGAGTCCATGCAGTTATAGTCGCATTCCATGGGGACATACTTCTTGTCGTACTTCAGGTCCAGGTAGAAATCCATGGTGTCGCGCATGGGCTGGGTATCCAGCGTCGGCGTCTTGCCATCCATGGGCCAGCCGCCGAAAGCGCCCAGCCAGGGCATCAGCCAGAAAGGCTCGCCCATGTCGAAGGCCAGGCAGCGGTCCAGTTTCAGCTGCTTCGCCGGCCCGGCGCAGAAAGCGAAAAGCTCGTCCGTGGTCCTGGGCGGGGACTTGACGAATTTTTTATTGTAGAACATCATCAGGTGGTTGCCGTTGGAGACCGGCACGCCCCAGGCGTGTCCGTCCAGGGTGATGGCTTCCACCACGGGCTTGTTATAGCGGGAAAAGTCGAACTGGCCGTCCAGCGGCATGATGAAGCCGGACACGGCGTACAGCCCGGCCGTGTCCGAGGGGCCGAGCAGGAGGTCCGGCGCCACGCCCGCCAGCGACGCGGCCTGGAACTGGGAGCGCAGGTCTTCCGTCTGGTAGTGGGTGCGGACTATCTCGATACCGGCGTTCTCGGGCAGTTTTTTGAAGGCTTCGAAAACGGAGTCTATGTAAGGCGCGACCTGGGCGTCTTCCTGTTCCCAGACCACTATGGTCCTGGAAGTATCCGCGACGGGGCGGGAGCAGGCGCAGAGCGCCGCCATTGCCGCTGAAATCAGAATTTTGTTCTTCACCCCTGCCCTTTGAATCTTAACGTTTGGAGATATTGGTTATGGCGGCGAGCAAAGCCACCAGCACCGAAAGTTTCAGCGCCGTCCACCACGAGATCTTGGCCGCCACCGCGCCGGACGCCACCGCGCCGGGAAATAACCCGGGGATGGTCCACATCCAGAACCACTTTATAAGAAAAATACCCAGAACGAAGATCACGCCTACCCACAGCACTATGGCGGGCAGCCCCAGGAGCAGTATATTGCGGAGCTTCATAAAAAGAATTTTAACAAATTAATGCCGCTAAAAACCGTAATTTTACGGAGACGGAGGGATTCCGGGTTTTTAGGCCGTACAATGAACCCGCCCCCGCCGCTATTTGCGGAGGGGGCGGGAACGCGCTTTTTAATTACAAGGCAGGCCGCGCGGTCAGCGCGCGACGGTTTCCTGCGCCGCTACTTTGAGCAGGTCCGGCTTTTTGACGCACTGCTTGGCGAAGGCGTCGTCACGCAGTTTGTTGCGGTAGCCCGGGTGCTGGAAGGTGTAGTCGTAGCGGGTGTGAATGTCGTAGCTGCCGCCCATCAGGCCGACCACGTCTTCGACGAACACGCGCTCCTCGTCGGTGGGGATAACGAACACCTTCACCTTGGAGGTCTTGCACGAGATCTCGGTCTCGGCGTTGCGGGTCTTGGAGATATTGTTCTTCTCCTTGTCGAGCTTGATGCCCATGAACTCGAGGCCGGTCAGCGCGGCCTCGCGGGTTATGGGCCCCATCTCGCCGACGCCGGCGGTGAACACCACCGCGTCGATGCCGCCGACCTCGGCCGCGTACGCGCCGATGTACTTCTTGATGCGGTTGGCTTCCATGTCCAGCGTAAGCTGGGCGCGCGCGTCGCCCTGTTCGGCAGCTATCTCCACGTCGCGGGCGTCGCTGTACTTGCCGGTAATGCCCAGTTTGCCGGACTTCTTATTGAGGATGCCGTCCATCTCGCCGGGGTTAAGGCTCTCGCGGGCCATAACGTAAAGCGGGATGGCCGGGTCATGGTCGCCGGCGCGGGTGCCCATCACCAGGCCTTCCAAGGGGGTAAAGCCCATGCTGGTGTCGTAGGACAGCCCGTTCTTTACCGCGTTGACGGAAGCGCCGTTGCCGATATGGCAGATGACGAGGTTGGTCTGGAAAGGGTCCTTGCCCAGCAGCACGGCGGCGCGCTTGGCGTTGTAGAGGAAGGAGGTGCCGTGGAAGCCGTAGCGGCGGATGGCGTACTTCTCGTACCAGGCGCGGGGCAGCGCGTACATATAGGAGGCCTCGGGCATGGTCTGGTGCCAGGCCGTATCCATGATAGCCATGTGGGGGACCTTAGGCATCAGGGCGCGGGCCGCCTCTATACCCTGGATGTTGGGAGGATTGTGCAGCGGGGCCAGCGAGGAGAGTTCGCGGAAGGTCTCCACTACCTTGTCGTCGATGATGACGGACTTGACGAACTTCTCGCCGCCGTGCACGACGCGGTGGCCGACCGCGGTAATGCCGGAGAGGCTGCTTATGACGCCGTGCTCCTTGTGGGTCAGCGTGTCGATGACCAGCTGTATGGCGTCCTTATGGGTAGGGCAGTCGTGGTTGACGGTGACCTTCTCGCGGCCGGGGGCCTCGATATTGATGAACGAGGCGCCGACGCCGACGCGCTCCACTACTCCGGAGGCGACGGTCATCTTGGCCTTCCAGTCGAAAAGCAGGTATTTCACGGAAGAGCTGCCGCAGTTTAGGCACAGTATTTTCATTAAGATTCCCCTTTTGTAGTAGTAGCCGCGAAAACTTTATATGATTTTATTCTACAAAAATTAGCGCACGCGTTTCCGGAGGCCTCACTTTCATGAAAAAGACGGTATCGGCGGTTCTGACGGTCTGCCTGGCGTTCGGCGCGGCCTTGAGCGCGCGCTATTACCTGTCGGGGATGAATGCCGCCGAGGTAATACGCAAGCTTTCCGGCATACGCATGGCGCTGGCGCTTTACACGCTGGAGCACAAAACCGCCCCGGCCGCCTTCGAAGACCTCCTCCGGGAAGGGAAACTCGAGGCCGCCCCGGCCATTAAACTCCGGCGCCACTTCCGCCGCGCCGCCGTCAGGAACACCGCCACGTTCGAGATCAAGGACAGCGGGGCCTGGGCCTACGTGAACTCCCCTAAAGATCCCCGCTTCGGGCTTGTTTATATAGACTGCGCGCACATGGACGAAAAGGGCAGGTACTGGAGCGACTTCTGACCGGGCAGGTCACTTCTGCAGGGCGTCCTCGTAGAGGCGCAGCAGCAGATTCGCCACTACGGGCAGGGACATATTGTTGTTAACGTAGTCGAAAGCCATTTTGGACATTTCGTGGCACAGGGCCGGGTTATTTATCAGGCGGGTAACGGCATGGGCGCAGGAGAGCGCGTCGTCCGGCTCGACTATCAGCCCGTTGCGGTCGTTCACCGTAAAATCGCTCAGGCCTTTAAGCCTGGGGATCACACAGGCCACGCCGGAGGCCTGTGCCTCGATAAGGGACATCGACATTCCGTCCCTGCGCGCCGTCTTGGCGTAAATATGCATCATCGCCATTATCTCCGGCACGTCGGCGCGCTCCCACAGCACGTCCACCTTGTCGCTTATGCCGAGACTGCGGGCGATAGCGCGTATCCGCTCGTCCTTTAAGCCCACCACCATAAAATTCGTGTCCGGGAGCGCCGCCAGGACATACTTCGCCATGGCAAGGAACAGTTCCTGCTCACGCAGGCTTTTATCCATACTGACGGTGCCTACTTTATAGGGCCGCTTCTGGAACATGGCCGGCTTTATGAGCATCGCGCTCTCCCAGCGCCCGATATTGAGGCAGGGCGGGACAATAAAGGTCTTGCGCTGGTCGATGCCGGCGCGCAGGAATTCTTCCTGAACCGAGTTGCAGGCGGCGACGAACATGTCGACATAAGGCTCCAGCACGGCCAGTTTCTCGAAATTCCTGGCGCCGCCGAGTTTTACCTGGGTAATAAAAACGCGGGAAGAGGCACGGGCCTTCTTCAAAAAAAGCGGGTTGATGCCCGCAGGGTTATAAAAGTGTACTATGTCCCAGCCGCCCGGCATGGAAAAACCGAACTTGGCGCCCAGTGTGAGCGGCAGGACCTGCACCTTCAGTTTCTGACATTCCAGGTAAAGGCGCGACCCCCTGGGACAGAGGACCGTGGCATTATGCTTCAGCCGCGAGAACTGCAGGGCGGTGTGGAGAACCTGATAGGCGACGATATCCCAGTCGGAACTGTCGCAGACATTGAGTATGTTCATGGTGACTTACGTTTTACCGGCGGCAGCCTTGAAAGCTTCTCCAGTTCGCGCTCGGCGTTGCGGACATAGGCCGTATCGCGCGAGGTGGCGGCGATATCGGCGTAGATAGCCGCCGCCGCCGGGTAATTGCCTATCTTCTTGTTCAGGAACGCCGCCTGCTGTTTGAGCATCACGGGGCAGTCCGGGTCCTTCAGGATCGGTGCTATGGCGGCGGCCACCGCCGCCGGATCGTCGGCCTTCGTATAGCCGATGGCGGCCAGCACTTTAAGGTATTTCCATTCCTTGGGCGAGTATTTAAGCGCGTAGTGCAGGAGTTCCTCCGCCTCGGCCTGCCTGCCCATGTTGAAAGCCAGGGAACCGGCGGCGTACAGGGCGGCCATAGTAAAACCCGGGTCTATCTCCAGCACGTGGCGTGACCTGGCGAGGAATTCCGGATATTTGCCCTCGCCGTTCTCGCCGCAGTGGTGGTGGGCATGCGCATCCGTTCCATGTTCCTCGTGCTCACAGAACTCGGGCGTACCGTAATACTGCATCAGGCGGATGAACCAGACGTCGGCGAAAAGGCGGCGCGCGCCGAAGGCGAGGGCGAACATATCCCCGGCGGCGCCGTCGGCGGGCGTATGTATTTCGGAAGGCGGGGGGAAAGGGCTGCGGTAATAGCTGCCGGAAACGGCCGCGCCGGCCGACCAGGCCAGCAGCGCGGCCGCGGGGAGGACGAAACGCGACATTAAAATTCTTTTTTCGAGATCAGGCATAAAGCCGCCAGATAGGCGCCGCAGACCCAGGCCGCGGCCGACAGGAAAGCGGCCGGCCCCAGGGCGCAGGCAGCGCCGGCGGCGTCCCGGGTATTAAAAAGCTGGAAGTTGGGGATAAGCCACATGGCGGCCTTGAACACACCGGCCTTGACCCCGCCCGACTGTTCGGCGAGGAACCGCGTTTCGGAGGCGAAATGCCCCGCGGTCCAGAACACGCCCGAGATCACCATGGTGGAAACCGCCGAGGTGGAGAACAGCGAGACGAAAAATGCGAACGAGGTTATGACCGAGAGCTTCAGCAGCGACCCAGCCAGCGCCCAGGCGTAACAGGGCGGCACGCCGAACCCCCTGACCTTAAGGAGGAGCAGGTGCATGGCGCCCATCACGGCCAGCATCAGGGCGGAAGTCAGCAGGGAACCCGCCAGCTTGCCGGCCAGGTACGCCCAGCGGGGGACCGGACGGGAGAAGACCAGGTAAATGGTCTTGGTCTCGGCTTCTTTCGGCAGGACCGACGCCGCGTTGAAAAGGGCGTAGGCGAGGGCGGTCAGTTCCATGAAGGCCAGGCCGAAGTCGGTCAGCACCCGCGCTTCCTGGTCCACGGCCATGACGCCGGCCAGCACCGAAGCGTAGATGGCAGTACAAGCGAAAACGAAGAACAGCGTAAAGAAACGGTGCCGCACGCTCTCCGAGAAGGAGTTCGCCGCCACCGCCCGGATCAGGCGCAGTATCCTCATTTTACCGCCTCCACAAAAATAGCTTCAAGGCCTCCGGGGGCGGCCTCCCACTGGGCGCGGCTGACGGTCGCGGCAAGGCGGCCCTTAACCATTATCAGGACCCGGCCGGCCAGCTTCTCCACTTCGGAGATGCTGTGGGAAGAGAGGAAAATGGTGCGGCCTTCCGCGTTCAGCCCGGCCAGCAGGCCGCGGATGTCGTGGATAGCCAGCGGGTCGAGCCCGCTCACCGGCTCGTCGAGGACCAGCAGCTCCGGCTTGTGCAACAGGGCCTGCGCCAGGCCCAGGCGCTGCAGCATGCCTTTGGAGAATTCCGAAACGCGCTTGCCGGCGTGCGGCTCCAGGCCGGTCCGTTCCAGCGCTTCCCCGACCCCCAGCGCCAGGGCGGCGCCCGAAAGGCCGGACAGGCGGCCGTAATAAGCCAGCGCTTCCCCCGGCCTCACCTGCGGCGAAAAATACGGCAGCTCCGGCAGGAACCCGACCTTGCCCTTGGCCGCGCCTTCGGAAGGGGCGTGTCCGAACACCTTTACCCGGCCGGCGGTGGGGAAAAGCAGGCCGGTCAGCAGCTTCATAATGGTGGTCTTGCCGGCCCCGTTGAGGCCCAGCAGGCCGGTAACTTCACCGGCCGGGATGTCGAAAGAAAGGTCTTTTACGGCGGTAGTATACCTGGCCCCCAGGAAACCGGGGCGGCGGTAGGTCTTTTCTACCCCTGAGAAGGAAACGGCGGTCGCGCTCATCGTATTATCTTTTTCTCCTCCCGCTTCTGGCGGCGCATTTCATCCTCTATGCGGTCTATCGGGATCTCGCCCAGCCGCAGGAACAGCGTGTGAAAACGGCGCAAATCGAAATATTTCGCCTCGGTGCGCTGGTAATAGCGGCGCATTTCAAGTATGCGGTCCATCCCCAGCACGTAGCTGAGCCCGTCGGTGGGGGCGAGGGAAAGCTTGAGCACCTCGGCGTCGGCCTGCACCTTCGTAAGGAAAAGTTTTTCCTGAAAGAAGACCGAGGCCTCAGCCTGCGTCCACTTCTTCTGGTGCAGGGATGCGTCCGCGTAGGCGCGGGCGGCGCGCAGGGCCCGCACGTAGCAGCGCAGGAACCTGGACCAGTAGGAGGTGTAGTAGCCCATCTCTTCGGCCAGCAGTTCGGAATAACAGGCCCAGCCGTTGGCCACGACGGGCTGCCGCGAAATACGCCGGATCTTGGATTTATTGGAGGAGGCCTCGTAACTGCGCAGGTGCATGCCCGGCATGATCGCGTAGGCGGTCAGCAGCTCCACCTGCGCGTAATTGAAGCCGGAGGCAAGGACCTTCTCCCGCGAGGCCTCCGGGGCGGAGTCGGGCGGCAGCAGTACGAAAAGCTCGGAAATGCGGGTGTCGTCCAGGGAAAAGGAGGGGGCGTAGTAGACGTAAGGCAGCACGGCGGCCATGAACCCCGGCATGCGCTTTATCAGCAGGCGAGCCCGGGGAAACTCCACCACCTTATATTCGTCGAAGTGCTGGTAGGCGCGGTCCATCTCGTCCTGAAAGGCCTTCAGGACCTCGGCCGCGGGAGGGTGCTCTTTGGGCAGCTTCTCCAGCACGCCTTTCCAGCCCTTATCCGAGGCCAGGATGCTGTCTATATTGCGGGCTTCGGCCTCCAGGTCCTTCATCGACTTTTTAAAGGTTTTTTTAGAGTAGCTCAGCGCCGAGCCCGGGGTCATGTCCAGCCCGTGCTGGCGTTCCAGGTAGAAGCCGTAGGCGTACTCGCCCACCCGGGGATCCCCGTCTGAGTTGGGCAGGATATCCTTCTCCAGAAATGCCGCGTAGCGCGCGAGGGCCGCCTTCACTTTGCCCATCGTCTCGTCGACCTGGCCCTTGAGCACGGGATCATAGCGGGTGTAGCCGCGGAAGACCGGCACAAAATCGGACACATAGTTCAGCGCGTCGTTGGCCTGTTTGATAGCCTGCCGGGTCCAGGCTTCGGGGGGGTGTGAAAGATTGCGCTCGGCCTGCTCCAGTACGCCGGGGAAAGCCTTAAGGCGGGAGATGGCGTTCGAAGACCTGGTATTATAATCCTCGTAATCCTTGTTCATCATCTGGTAAACCAGGAAAAGCGGTTCCAGGTAGGACTGCGGCCGCCTGGCCAGCAGGTTCTGTGTCTCCATCTCGTAGACATCGACCTCGAGCATGTGGTCCAGCGTCTCGTAGTCCACCTTGAGATCGGGAGGCATAGTATCTTTATGGATCTCTCCAAGTTTGACGCGCAGTCGCTTTACGGCCTCCAGTTCTTTGGCCACGCGCTCGGGAGTGCGCTGGGTGAGGGCGTAGTCGGCGCCGTGCAGCCCCAGGCGCGTGGCGCGCTCCGGGTCGTACATCTGGATGGTGGCCAGGTATTGGGAAAAGACTTCGCCGAGCTTGGTGTTCTCCAGCGCGCCCTCAAGTTCCTCGGTGGTCAGGGTATCCTCGTAGGCGCAGACCGGGGCCGCGACGAACAGGCAGGACAGCGCCAGAGATAAGAGGGACATTTTATGGCTCACTTCCTGATTATAGCCCTTTTCGGCCGTGCCGGTCTTTTACCGCGGGGGGCCGCCGGCTCCAGCGCGAGCGCCAACACCTCTTCCATCCGCTCGACCGGGTGCAGCTTCATTTTGGCCCGGATCTCCGAGGGGATCTCTTCCAGCTCCTTCAGGTTGGCCCTGGGAAACAGCACGGTATTTATCTCGTCGCGGAAAGAGGCGATCACCTTTTCTTTCAGGCCGCCTATGGCGAGCACGCGCCCGGTAAGCGTCAGCTCCCCGGTCATGGAAAGGTTCTGCTTCACGGGCCGCCCCGAGAAGAGGCTGGCCAGCGCCGTCGCTAGCGTGATGCCGGCGGAAGGCCCGTCCTTGGGGATCGCGCCCTCCGGGATATGCACGTGGAAGTTATGGGTGTTCACGTAAGAGGCGGGGGCGAGTTCACGGGAACGGATGTAGGAGAAAGCCGCCTGCGCGGACTCTTTCATGACTTCCCCGAGCTTGCCGGTGAGCGTAAGCCCGCCCTTGCCCGGCACGGCCACGGCTTCCACGGCGAGGACCTCGCCGCCGTTCTCCGTCCAGGCCAGGCCGGTGGCGATGCCCACGGCGTTGTAGGAGGACTTGGTCTCCAGGAACTTGGGGATGCCCAGATAATCGCCGACGTTCTCGGGCGTGACCTTCACCGTGGTCAGCTTCTCCTCCACTATCCTGCGCGCGGCCCTGCGGCACATGGAGGCGAACTCGCGGTTAAGATTGCGCACGCCGGCCTCGCGGGTGTAGCCGCGGATGATGGCGTCTATGCCCTTGTCGTCTATCTTGAGGATATTCTCTCTGATCCCGTGGTCCTTCAGCTGGCGGGGGATAAGGAACTTCTTGGCTATCTCGATCTTCTCGTCGTGGGTGTAGCCGTTGAAGTCTATGATCTCCATGCGGTCGCGCAGGCTCACGGGGATGCCCCACAGGGTATTGGCCGTGGCTATGAACATGACCTTGGAGATATCGAAAGGCAGGTCCAGGAAATGGTCGTTGAATTCGGTGTTCTGCTCCGGGTCCAGCACCTCGAGCAGCGCCGCCGCGGGGTCGCCGCGCCAATCGGTGCCCATCTTGTCGATCTCGTCCATCAGGAAGACGGGGTTGCGGCTCTTGGCCTTCTTCATGCTCTGGAGGATGCGCCCGGGCATGGAGGCCACGTAGGTGCGCCGGTGCCCGCGGATCTCGGATTCGTCGCGCACGCCGCCCAGCGACATCCGCACGAAATTGCGGCCCATCGAACGGGCGATGGAGCGGGCGATGGAGGTCTTGCCCACGCCGGGGGGACCGACGAAACAGAGGATGGGGCCCCTCAGTTTTTCGGTGAGTTTGCAGACCGCCAGGTACTCGAGCACGCGCTCTTTGGGCTTCTTCAGGCCGAAATGGTCTTCGTCCAGTATTTTCTTCGCGACGCCGAGGTCTATCTGGTCCTTGGTCTCGACGTTCCAGGGGAGGGCCGTCAGCCAGTCCAGGTAGGTGCGGCTCACCGTGGACTCGGGGGAGAACGGCATCATCTTGGAAAGCCGCGCCAGTTCCTTTTCGGCGGCGGCCTCCGCTTCCTTGGGCATCCTGGCGGCTTTTATGCGCTTCTTCAGTTCGTCCACTTCTTTGGAGAAATCGTCCTTCTGGTGGAGCTCCTTCTGGATGGCCTTCATCTGCTCGTTAAGGTAATACTCCTTCTGCGACTTCTCTATCTGCGTCTTAACGCGCGCGTGGATCTTCTGCTCCACGTCGAGTATTTCCACTTCCTTGGCCAGGAACTTCACAAGCTTCTCGAGGCGTTCGCGGGGGCTTTCGGTCTCCAGGACCTCCTGCCGGTCGGCCAGGCTGAACATGGAGTTGGCGGCGATGGTGTCGGCGAGCTTGGCGGGGTCCTCCATCTGCTGCAGGAAGGCGGTCGAATCCAGGGTTATGCGCGTGCTCAGCTTGACGTAGGCTTCGAAGATCGCCACCGCGTGGCGCATCAGCGCGATGATCTCGGGATTCTTTTCCGCCGACTCCGCCACGTATTCCACCTCGGCCCGGAGATAGGCCTGGCCCTCGGCCAGGGAGATCTTGCGGACGCGGGCGCGCTTGCGGCCCTCGAGAAAAACGCGCATCGTGCCGTCGGGCATCTTCAGCGACTGGGAAATAGAGCTGACCACGCCGTAGTCGTAAAGGTCTTCGGGGGCGGGATCGTCCACATTGGGCTTCTTCTGGGCGAGGGCGAGGATGAACTTGCCCGAGGCCAGGCCGGCCTCGATGGCGGCCACCGACTTGGGCCGGTCCACGGAGAGGGGGAGCGCCATATACGGGAACAGGACGACGTCCCTTATGGCTATAGCGGGCAGAGCCGCCGGGTAATTGATTTCGGTAGATGGTTTTTCTTGCATTGTATGGTCCGGCTGTCGGTAGATTGAACCCTGCCCCCTGAAAAAACGCCCGGCGAGCCCCCGCCCCGGGAAGGGAGGGGGCGCCGCCGCGGCTTATTACTTCTTGCGGTGCTCGAGCACGGAATCGATGATCCCGTAGTCCCGCGCCTCGGCGGCGGAGAGGTAAAAGTTCCTTTCCATGTCGGCGCGGACCTTGTCGGCGTTCTGGCCGGTATGCTTGGCCATGATATCGATAAGCCGGGTCTTGTTCTCCTGCATTTCGCGGCTCTCGATCTCGATATCGGTGGCCTGCCCTGTGATGCCGCCGCCCCACATCAGGGGCTGGTGGATCATCACGCGGGAATTAGGCAGCGCGTAGCGCTTGCCCTTGGAGCCGGCGGCCAGCAGCACGGCGCCGAAGCTCATGGCCATGCCCATGCAGATAGTGGAAATGGGGGCTTTTATGAACTGCATCGTATCGTAGACGGCCAGACCCGCGGTCACCATGCCGCCGGGGGAGTTGATGTAAAGGTTGATCTCTTTCTCAGGGTCCTCGGCGTCGAGGTAAAGCAACTGGGCTATTACGGTGTTGGCGGATGCCGTGGAAACAGCGCCTTCCGGGTCGCCGAAAAAAATGATCCGGTCTTTAAGCAGGCGCGAAAAGATGTCGTAGGACACCATCGAGCCCTGATTCCATTTTTCAAGAATTGTTGGTATTATCATTATTCCTCCTGTCTGAGATGAACCGTGAACGGCGACCGGTTTTCAACACCGACCCTAAGCCTGCTCTTCCTTGATCACTGCCTTTTCCTTGACCAGCGTCATGGTCTTGTTCTCCACCATGGACGCCCGTATGTATTCCTTGCGCTTCTCGAAAAGTTCCCGGCCCTTGGCCTTCTCCTCTTCGGTATTCAGGCGGGCCATGACCTTTTCCAGTTCGGCGTCCAGTTCGGCGTCGGTGGTCTGGATGTTCTCTTTCTTGGCGATGTGGTGCAATATATAGGTAAGGGAGAGGTTGCGTTCCGCCACGGGCCTGAGGCGCTCGATGAGCGATTCATCGGGCATGTGCTGTTCCGCCGGGGCGCGTTTCTTGAAAAGCTCCAGCAGCTCCTGCGCTTCCTCTTTCACCAGCGTGGGGGGCAGCGTGAGGGGGTTGCTCTTGAGCAGCGCGTCCTCCAGCTGGCCCAGCATGTCCTTTTCCGTCTTCTCCGAAGCGCCCTGCTCCAGGAGCTTCTTAACGTTGGCCTTCAGTTCCTCCACGGTCTTTACGCCGGCTTCTTTGAGGAACCCCTCGTCCAGCGCCGGCACGACCTTCTCTTTTATTTCCGTGACCGTCACTTTGAAATGCATTTTCTTGTCGCCGAAGGGGGCGTCGAACTCGCGGGCCTCGCCCTTTTTGGCGCCGACCACGGCCTCGGCCAGGCCGGCGATGGTCTGCGGGCTGGAGAGGTCCACGATCTCGCCCTTCACGGAACCGTCCGCCACCAGGACGCCGTTCTCGAAGGTATCGTAGTCCACTATCACGAAGTGGGTCTTGGCGGCGGCCTGGCCCTCGGCGGCCGGCTTCAGGTAGGCGTTATATTCGCGCACCTGGTCTATATATTTTTCCACGTCGGCGTCGCTTATCCTGTGCACCTTGCGGGTGGCGGCTATCTTCTCGTAACCCTTGGGCTCGATGGACGGGGAACACTCGAACTGTATCTCGAAATAAAGCGCCTTGGCGGGCTCGTAGTTGACGTTCCTGAGCAGGGGGGCCACCACGGGATTGAGCTGGGCGCCTTTGAGTATTTCCGGCAGGGCGGCCTTGGCGGCGAGGTCGAGGACTTCGTCCTTTACCATGGAGGGGAACTGGTCCCTGATCATGGCCAGCGGAACCTTGCCGACGCGGAAACCGGGCAGGCTCACCACGCTCTGCAGGCGCACCAGGGCTTCCTGCGACGCCGTGCCGAGGGCCTTCGCGTCCACGTTCACCGCGAACACATGCACGCAGCCTTCCTGTTTGATTTTTTTAATTTTATCGCCAAAGCCTAAAGTAATGTTCATGATCTCTCCTGTTGTTGTTGTATGGGCGGGAAGGGACTTGAACACAGCCGTGTCCGCAGCAGTCCTTTGATAGCCCAGTCCACGCTCACGCCTAATGCCGAGACGGGGACTCGAACCCCGATGGGAATGACCCCACATGGTCCTAAGCCATGCGCGTCTACCAGTTCCGCCATCTCGGCAGATGCGTCTGCCAATTCCGCCATCCCGACTTTTAAAAGAGCTACCGCCGCAAAAAAAATGAGTAATGAGCTTTGAGTATGCCAGGGAGGCTGCGACTTCGCCCTTTTACTCGCCGATTACTCATTACTCTATACGCAAAAAAAAGAAGTGGGCCATACGGGATTCGAACCTGTAACCTTACGCTTAAGAGGCGTCTGCTCTACCGTTGAGCTAATGGCCCGTCGCTATTAATTATACATAAAGATAAAAAAAATTCAAAATACTTTCCTTAACTCTGCCGAAAAAAAGACGCGGCGCGCGCGGAACGCTACTTCCCTTTACCCGTGATAATTGCTAAATTTGTCTCTATGATAAAGTGGAAAACCGCGCTGCTGGCCCTGCCGCTTTCGCTCGTCCCCGCCCCGCTCCCCGCGCAGGAAGACCTGGCGAAGATCTACGCTGACGCCTCCGCCCAGTGGCTGGACGGCCGCCCGGAGGACGCCGCCGGCGCCCTCAAATACGTGATCTACCGTTCCTCCGACCAGGCCCTCAACTCAAGCGCGCTGCGCGACCTGGCCGTGCTGTGCGCCGAAGCCGGCAATAACGCGGAAGCCCTGGCCTACCTTATGAAGGGGGAGATCATCAGCCCCGAAGATTTTTATATCCAGTTCGAAAAGGGCTGGAACCTTTTAAGTCTGGAAAAATTCCAGGACGCGAGGGAAGCGTTCGGGAAAGCGTCCACGCTTACGGCCGACCAGGACCTGGCCAGCCAGGCCAGGCTGGGCCTCGCCATGGCGGAAGCCGAACTGGCCGGGCCGGAGGCGGCCATAGGGGAGCTGCGCTCCGTTTACACCCGCTACCCCTACCTGCTTTCGCCGCTGGCGCAGCTCATCGGAGAGAATCTGGAGCGCATGAAGAAGCGGCCGCACGCCCTGAATTTCATCAAGGACGCGCTCACCTACGACCCCCGCAATATCCAGGCCGAGATAGACCTGGCGCAGCTCTACGAGGAGTCCGATTTTCAGATCCCGGCCTGGCAGACCTATTACACGCTTTCCGATCTTGATCCGAAAGAACCCTTTTTCAGCGACAAAGAAATAAAACTCCGCAAGTACGTAAAAGGAAAGATAGATAATCTCCTTTATTGGGCCCGCATGGCCTGGCCCGCGCACAAAGCCCCGCTGCCCCAGGACGGCATGAAAGTAAAGGTCGGCCTCTACGCCGACAGGAACGGGGTGCCATCCCTGGTCAAAAGCTTCAGCTTCATCTCCTCGTCTGACTTCGATATCATCGACGCGCGGCTGGGCCGCATCCTTTCCGGCAAGAGCGGCATGCAATGGACCGTCTCCTATGACGACATGAACCGCGTCTACCAGATACGCGACAGCATGGGTTCCACCGCCCACACCACCAATAACAGCGTCCGCATAGTCCCCAAAGTTGCGGGAGGCGTGATCCTTATAAAGAACCCGGAACTGCCGGGGGCGCACGGGGTGAACCGCGGCGACAAGGAAATAGCCGGCGAGCTTTTGGCCCTGGTCAGGGAAAAAGGGTCCTGGCTGATCAACGAAACCTCGCTTGAGACGCTGGTCAGTCCCGTCACGGCGCAGATGGCCGACCGTTCGAAAATGGCGGAGCAGATGAAGGCCCTGGCCGTAACGGCGCGCACGCGCCTCACGCGCCTGGCCCGCATGCCCTCGCACGAAAGCCGGGAATACCACCTTTGCGATTCGGCCCACTGCCTGGCCTTCGCCGGGCTCCAGGCCGAAAGCGGCGTTTCCGCGGCGGCGGCGCGCGACACCAAGGGCGAAGTGCTGATGGCCGGCGACGCGCTGGCCCCGGCCGACTTCCACCGCGCCTGCGGCGGCTTTACCCAGAGCGGAGTGAACGACGGCGGCAGGCCGCTGCCGCGCCTGACCCCTTTCAATTTTTACGCGCATACGCTGAAGGGCCCACCCGACGGCCTGCTGTGCCTGGCCGACGACAAGACCGTCAGTTCTGACGTTTACTGGACCCTGCTGCTCAAGCCGAAATGGATAGAGTCCCGCCTGAACCGTATCGCGAAAGTCGGCTACATACGCGCCATCATCCCGCTGGCCAGACAGGCGGACGGCAGGCTTAAAGCCATGCGCGTGGAAGGCACGGCCGGCAGCGCCGTAGTGGACGGGGCCGACGCCATAGAAGCGGCGCTGGGCGCCGGCGCGCTGCGGTCCAACCTTTTCAGCATACGCCCGGTCTTCAAGGGCAAATATCCCGCCTTCTTCATCCTGCGCGGCATCGGCACGGGTGACGGCAAAGGCCTCTGCGTGCTGGGCGCGCACGGCCTGGCCAAAGCGAAGGGCGCCAAGTACCGCGACATCCTCAGCCACTACTTCCCCTTATATAAGGTAAGGAAGGCCCCCTAACCAGATGGTCAAAGTAGCGCATATAATAACACGGCTCGATTTCGGCGGGGCTCAGGCGAACACCATCTATACCGTCTCCCGGCTGGACAAGACGCGTTTCGACGCCGTGATAGTGGCCGGCCCCGGCGGCCTGCTGGACGAAAAAGCCATGGCGGGGGGCCTTATCCACGCCGCCTGGCTGGGCAGGGCTATAAACCCCCTGCGCGACCTGGCCGCTTTTGTCCAGCTGCGCGGCATTATAAAACGGCTCAAGCCGGCCGTCGCGCACACGCACTCCTCCAAGGCCGGCATACTGGGCCGCCTGGCGGCGGCGGCCGCCGGGACCCCGGTGATCGTGCATACTTTTCACGGCTTCGGCTTCCACCCGCGCCAGAACGCCGTAAAGAGGAACCTCTTCATACTGCTGGAAAAATTCTGCGCCCGTTTCAGCGACGCCCTGGTCTTCGTCTCCAAAGCCAACATGGAAACCGCCCGCGCCGCCGGCATAGGCGATCCGGCCAGATACCGCCTGATACGCAGCGGCGTGAAACTGGCCGGCTACCCGGCCCCTATCGACCGCGCGGCCAAACGCGCCGGGCTGGGCTTCGCTCCGGAGGACGTCGTGGTGCTGAGCATAGGCAACGCCAAGCCGCAGAAGAACCCCTGGCATTTTCTGGAAGCCGCCGCGCGGGTGTCGGCGGGGAATAAGCGCGCGCGCTTCATCTTCGCGGGCGGCGGGGAGGAACTCGACGCCCTGCGCGCCGCCGCCGCGGCCCGGGGCCTGGAGAACATCTGCCTGTTCACCGGCTGGCGGGAGGACTCCGCCGAACTGCTGGCCGCGGCCGACATCTTCGCGCTGACGTCCCTCTGGGAGGGCCTGCCGCGCAGCCTCGTGGAAGCTTTCAAGACCGGGCTGCCGGCCGTCTGCTACCGCACCGACGGGGTGACGGATATCCTGCGTGACGGCGAGAACGGCTTCTGCGTGGAACAGGGCGACCTGGACGCTTTCTGCTCGGCCCTGGCCGGGCTGGCGGGGGACCCGGCGCTGCGCGCGCGCCTCGCCGCCGGCGCCGCCGCCGCGGACCTGGCGGAATTCGACATCGATTTCATGGTCAGGCAGCAGGAGCAGCTGTACGCGGAACTCCTCGCCAAAAAAGGATACGCTTTATGACCCCCGTAATTTCAGCCGTGATCCCGGTCTTCAACGAACTGGAAAACCTCGCCCCTTTTGAAAAGGAACTTTCGGCCGCGCTGGCCAGGACCGGCGTCACCTGCGAGATCATCTGGGTGGACGACGGCAGCTCCGACGGCTCTTTCTCCGAGCTCAGGCGTTTCGCCTCGGCCCCCGGCCAGCGGGCCCTGCGTCTGGCGAAGAACTACGGCCAGACGGCGGCGCTCGCCGCCGGCATCGCGGCGGCGGAGGGAGAGTGGGTGATCACGCTGGACGCCGACGGGCAGAACGACCCCGAGGATATCCCGAGGTTGTTCGCGGCGGCGGCCGCCGGCGTGGACGTGGTTAGCGGCTGGCGCAGGAACAGGCGCGACGCGTTCTTTTCGCGCATACTCCCGTCGCGCACCGCCAATTTCATAATTTCGGCCGTCACCGGCGTAAAGCTGCACGACTTCGGCTGCACGCTGAAGATCTACCGGGCCGCCCTGCTGAAGTCGGTGGACCTCTACGGGGAAATGCACCGCTTCCTGCCGGCCATCCTGGGCTACGCGGGCGCCTCCGTGACCGAGCTGGAGGTCAACCACCGCCCGCGCACGGCGGGGAGGTCCAAGTACGGCCTGGCCAGGACTTTCAAGGTGGTCCTGGACCTGCTCACCGTAAAATTCATGGGCGACTTCATTACCAAGCCCATCTACCTGTTCGGGGGCCTGAGTTTCGCGCTCCTCGCCTCCTCCGCGCTGATGGCCTCTTATACGCTTTACAACAAGCTGCACAACGGGGTTTTCGTCAAGGACCAGCCGCTCTTCCTGCTGGCGATCTTCTTCGCGCTGGTCGCGGTGCAGCTCGCGTTCATGGGCCTGATGGCCGAAGTCCTTATCCGCACCTACCACAGCGCCAACCGCCGGCCCACCTACGCGGTCGCCGAAAAGGCCGGCAAAGGGCTGTAGGCCCGGCGCCGGTCCCGGCCGGCCGCCGTTGACTAACGGCCGGATAGTTGATATCTTATTATTCTTATGCAGGAAAACACCCCACTGGTTTTCAAGTATTCCGACATCGAGGAAAAAGGCGGGCTGGAAATAAAGCTCTCCCCGGACCCCGCCCTGTACGCGGACGCCTTCGAACGCCCCGATATCCTGAAAAAACTCCGCCTGGAGCTCAATTTCTCCGTCGGCGGCGACTCCATACTGCTGGAGGGGAAGGTCTACGCCGAAATGCAGTTGGAATGCTCCCGCTGCACCGACCCCATAGCCCGCGCCTTCGAGGACTCTTTTGACGAGGTATACCCGGATACGCTAGAATATGTAGATGCGCGCGAAGCGGTAAGGGAAACGGTAGCCCTGCTCGCGCCTATAAAGGTTTTGTGTTCCGAAGCCTGCAAAGGGCGCTGCCTGGTCTGCGGCATCAACCGCAACAGACAGACGTGCGGCTGCACGACCGGCAATTTCGGCGTTTTCAACGCGCTGAAGGACCTTAAACTCGGCGAAGACAGCAAGAACGGAAAGAAAAAACTTTAAGCTAATAAAAGAGGTGCTACAACATGCCTAATCCTAAACGTAAACATACCCCGTCCCGCCGGGACTCCCGCCGGTCGCAGAACTGGAAGCTGGAAGTGAAATCCCTTTCACCCTGCGGCCAGTGCGGCGCGCTGCGCCTGCCGCACCGCGTGTGCCCCGCCTGCGGCTCCTACAACGGCAAGATCGAAGTCGCCCAGAAAGTCGCCAAGGGCGAAGAAGGGAAGGATCAGAAATAACCGTCCGGGCCAACGATGCGAATAGCGCTTGACGCCCACGGCGGTGATTTCGGCCTGAAGCCCAATCTGGAGGGCGCCCTGATCGCCGCCAAAAAACTCGCCCACGAGATAATACTCGTGGGCAGGGACCCGGAAATACGGGAGGAGTTGCGCCGCCTCGGCGCCGAAGATCCCGAACGCATCAGCATCGTCCACGCCCCGCAGCTCGTAGAGATGGCCGCGGAACCCGTGGAAGAGTGCCGCTCCAAACCGGACTCGTCCCTGATGGTCGGCGCGGGCCTGGTCCACGACGGCAAAGCGGACGCCTTTATCTCCGCGGGGAATTCGGGTGCCATCATGGTGGCAGCGCTGCTGAGGATGAAGCGCATTCCCGGCGTGATACGGCCGGCCATAGCGGCCCCGCTGCCCACTCTCAAAGGAACCACGGTATTACTGGACGCCGGCGCGAATATGGACTGCAAGCCCTGGCACCTGGCCCAGTTCGCGGTGATGGGCTCCATCTACATGAAGTCGCTTTTTAAGATAGAAAATCCCTCCGTCGGTCTGCTGTCCATAGGCGAAGAGGAGACGAAAGGCAACGCCCTTGTGCAGGAGACCATCCCGCTCATAAAGAACATGGGGCTGAATTTTACAGGCCCGGTGGAAGGGCGCGACATCCCCGAGGGGATGACCGACGTGGTCGTAGCCGACGGTTTCACCGGCAACGTGGCGCTGAAGCTTTACGAAGGCTCGGCCAAAGTCGTTTTCAAGATGCTCAAAGAGCAGATCATGCGTAAATTCACTTACAAGATAGGCGCCATGCTGATGCGCAAGGTCTTTACGGAGATGAAGACCAAGATGAGCGTGGACATCTACGGCGGCGCGCCGCTCCTGGGCGTCAACGGCATCGTCATCGTCTGCCACGGCAAAGTGACCGCCAACGCGATCTATAACGCCATCCGCGTCAGCGGCGAACTGGCGGCCTCCGGCATGGTGACGAACATCAAGAAGCAGATGGAACAGGTGAAGGACAAGATCTCGGCCGCCAAGGAGCAGCAAGCGTGAAACGCCTCGAGGGGAAAACCGCCCTTATCACCGGCGCCGCGCGCGGCATAGGCCTTGAGATAGCGGCTGTTTTCGCGGCGGAAGGCGCCCTGGTGGCGATAGCCGACCTCTCGGCCGGGGAAGCCGCGGCGGCGGCCAACGACATCGCCGCCAGGACCGGGGCCCGGACCCTGGGCCTCGGCCTGGACGTCTCGAAAGAGGCCGACTGCGAACGGGCCGTACAGGAAACCGCGGCCGCGTTCGGCAAAGTGGATATCCTGGTGAACAACGCCGGCATAACCAAGGACAATTTAGTACTGCGCATGAAGGAAGCGGATTTCGATTCGGTGATGGACGTGAACCTGAAAGGCTCGTTCCTGATGGCGAAGGCGGCCGCGAAACTGATGCTCAAGGCCCGCGCCGGACGCATCATAAACATTTCCTCCGTAGTGGGACAGAGCGGCCAGGCCGGGCAGGCCAACTATGCCGCATCCAAGGCCGGGCTTATAGGTCTGACCAAATCGCTGGCCCGCGAATTCGCGCCACGCCAGGTCCTGGTGAACGCCGTAGCCCCCGGCTTCATACGCACGCGCATGACCGAAGGCCTCAAGGACGAGGCCAGGGCGAAGATCTCGGAGCTGATCCCGCTGGGCCGCATGGGCGAACCCGGCGAAGTGGCAAAAGCCGCGCTGTTCCTGGCGGGCGACGACTCCGCCTACGTCACTGGCCAGGTACTGGCCGTGAACGGCGGGCTCTACATGTAGGCGGTACGGATCCGGAGAATTCATAATACTAGCAGGAGGGTAACGCAATGGCAGTCACCGAAAACCTTGAAGAAAGAGTGAAGAAGATCATAATCGAGCAGCTGGCCGTCGATTCGGCCGAAGTCACCGCTCAGGCCCAGTTCGTCCAGGACCTCGGCGCCGACTCGCTCGACACCGTGGAGCTGGTGATGGCGCTCGAGGAGGAATTCGACATCGAGATCCCCGACGAGGACGCCGAAAAGATCAAGACCGTCGGCATGGCTATCGACTACATCAAGGAAAAATCCGGGAAGAAAGACTGATCTGATTTGCAAAAATTAGAATGTCTTCCCTTGAAGAAGTAATAGGCTACAAATTCAGGGACAAGGAACTGCTGGCGGAAGCCCTGACTCACAAGTCGCATGCGACGGAGCAGGGCTCTCCCCGGCATAACGAGCGCCTGGAATTTCTGGGCGACAGCGTACTGGGCCTGGTCGTATCCTATTATCTTTTCCTTAAGAACCCCTCCGAGAACGAGGGGTTCCTTTCAAAGACCAAATCCGCCACCGTCTCCCGGGCCAACCTGGCCCGCTGGGCCGAAGCCATCGGGCTCGGCCACCACCTGAACCTGGGCGCCGGCGAGCACCTGAGCGGCGGCGCAAAGCGCCACAGCAACCTGGCCAACGCCATGGAAGCCGTGCTGGGCGCGGTCTACCTCGACGGCGGGCTGCCCCACGTGGAGAAGATGATCATCCCGTGGCTGGAAGCCCAGGCGCCGGAGAAGCTCGACGTCGACCACAAGAGCGAGCTCCAGGAACTCATACAGAAGCGCCACAAACGCCCGCCGGATTACGAGCTGATGAGCGAAGCCGGGCCGGAGCACAATAAACTCTTCACGATCCGGGTGTACCTGGGCAACAAGACGCTCGGCCTGGGCTCCGGCAAGAACAAGAAAGAGGCCCAGCAGGCGGCCGCCAAGAACGCCATGGATTACCTGCGCACCCACGAGATCCGCCACACCGGGCTCTGACCGATGGAGAGCGAAGAGAAAGAACGCTCCGGCGAAACCTTTACCGGGCTGGACCGGAAGGGGAAGGCCGTGACCTCCGTCCACTTCCGCGACTGTGTTTTCAGGAATTGCGATCTTACCGGCGCCACCTTCAGGTTCTGCGAATTCAAGGACTGCAGCTTCGAAAGCTGCAACCTCAGCCTGGTAAAACTCCCGGCCTCCTCGTTTTCCGGAACTATTTTCAAAGACTCAAAGCTGATCGGGATCAACTGGACCGAGGCCGCCTGGCCCAAGATACAGCTGGCGATCCCCGTACAGTTCGACAATTGCCTGCTCAACGACTCCGTTTTCCTCGGGCTGCACCTGGCGGGGACGCGCATTACGCGCTGCCTGGCCAAGGGGGCCGATTTCCGCGACGCCGACCTCTCGAAGGCGGACCTGACCCGCACCGACTTCTCGGGCGCGCTCTTCGGCCAGACAGATCTCACGGGCGCCAACCTGGACCAGGCTCGCAATTACGCCATCCGCGTAGCCGACAACCGGGTGAAAGGCGCCAGCTTCTCCATGCCGGAAGCCATGGCCCTCCTTTACTGCCTGGACATCAAGATACTCTGAGCTAATTGATATAATTTTGTTTTCGGGGAAGGAGGCGGCGCATGAAAAAGATAGCCACAAAAAAAGAATTCGCCATGGAGCTCGCCTCCGGGAACGGGAAATTCATCCTCTTCCAGTCCTCCTATTGCCCTTTCTGCCTGATGTTCCTGCCGGTTTTCAAAACAAGCGCCGCGCGGGCGCCAGAGGCTTTCGCCGCGGTCTCCACCGACGCCCTGCCGGAACTGGAGGACGCTTTCTCGGTGGAAGTGGTGCCTACGGTCCTTTATTTCAAGGACGGCAAACTGGCCGGACGCCTCGACGGGAAACTCGGCCGGGGACTTAGCGAGAAGGACCTCGACGCCTTTATAAAGGTCTGCGGCGGGCCCTGCGAATGAAGATCTTCCTGCCCCCGGCCGCCGTTTTAATGCTGCTGGCGTCCTGGACGCGTGCGGCGGGACCGCTGGAGGGGGTAAAGACCGCCTCCGAAGCCGCCGAGTTCCGGACCGCCGGGGCGGAGCTTGTCGAAATAGAAGGGTTCTCCGACCCTGAGGGGGATATCTCCTGCTCCGGCAAGTCCTTCTCCGACACCTGGCACTATAAATTCTACTCTCCCGCCTACGGCGGTTGGCTGATGATCAACGCCTGCGGCGATAATTTCGTCAACGCCGCCAAACATTTTCCGTACAGGAAGGCCGAAGAACCGACGAAGGCCCTGCCGGCTTCATTCGCCGATTCCGGGGCGGTGCTTGAAAAGCTGGACCGCGACGGCGTCTTTCAGGGGACGGGGGGGACGAGGAACAGGGAAATACTGATGAATATCCGCTACCACCCCGAAAAGAACGGCCGCCCCGCCGGCTGCTACTGGACCGTCTCGCAGGGGAAGCAGAAAGTGCTGACCGGCTGCGACGGCAAGAAACACTGGGTCGCCGCCGC
>Ga0154476_101_pt2 | contig 33460 bp, 21 predicted proteins | sample RifGroC2_FD_115955 | JGI IMG/M metagenome (GOLD analysis project Ga0154476, IMG submission 115955) | Elusimicrobia bacterium GWC2_61_19
AGCGCCGGTATCTACATCATCCAGAACTACATCAGGCAGTACCTCGCCAGGAACCCCGGCACCAAGATCAGCGTGGAATACCGCCAGTTCTCCCAGATCTACTCCGACATCACCAGCGGCCGTTCGGATTTCGGTTTCATGGCCTGCCCTTACCGCAAATCCTCCGGGCTGTCCATGCTGCCGGTGGCCAAGGACGAGATGGTCCTTATCGCCGGCTCCTCCTCGCCGTTGGCCGGCCGCAAGACCGTGACCGTCAAGGAACTCGACGGTATGGAATTCATATTCTTCGACAGGGTCTTTCCGTCCCGGCGCTATATCGACTCCTTCCTGCGCAAGCACGGCATAAGACCCCGCGTCAAGATGGAACTGGATAATATAGAGACCATCAAGACCGCGGTGGCTTCCGGCGCCGGGGTGTCCATCCTGCCGCGCTCGGCCGTGCGCGAGGACGAGAACGGCATCAGCCTGCACGTGCTGAGGATCGGCGACGCGCAGTTCCTGCGCCCTATTTACCTTATCTACAACCGGGGCAAAAAGCTCAGCCCGGCCGCCAGGAATTTCATGGGGATCTTCGACGGGGTTAAAAAGGTCCCGGCGGGGAGGGCCTGATCATGGTTGACTTCAAGAAAGTACTGCTCGGCCACGGCAGCGGCGGCCGCCTGAGCCGCGAACTGGTGGAGCAGGTGTTCCTTAAGAGTTTCTCCAACCCGGCCCTGGCGCCCCTTGAGGACGCCGCGGAAGTTACCCTGGGCGGGGCGCGCCTCGCTTTTACCACCGACTCCTATGTGGTTACACCGGTGGAATTCCCCGGCGCCGACATAGGCCGCGTGGCGGTCTGCGGCACTGTCAACGACTTGGCGGTCAAAGGCGCCAGGCCCGCGGCGCTTTCTGCCGGTTTCATACTTGAAGAGGGTTTCCCGGCCGATGTCCTGAAGCGCATTACGGCGTCCATGAAGCGCGCCGCCGACGAAGCCGGCGTGTCCATCGTGACCGGCGACACTAAAGTGGTCGAAAAAGGCCACGCCGACGGGATCTTCATAAATACGTCGGGCATAGGCCTTATTCCCAAAGGCCGCCGCCTTACTTCGTCCGTCGTCAGGCACGGGGACGTTATAATTGTGAGCGGCAACCTGGCGGACCACGGCGTGGCCGTTATGAACGCCCGCAGCAAGCTCGGGCTGGAGGGGGGCATTAAGAGCGACGCCGCCCCGCTTAACCGCATGATAGAGGGCGCGCTGCGCCATTGCGGCGTGCGCGCCATGCGCGATATAACGCGCGGCGGCCTGGCCACTGTGCTTAACGAGGTGGCCGGCGCCTGCGGCCTTACCGCCGAAGTCGAAGAGGACTTGGTGCCGGTCTCGCCCGCCGCGCGCAACGCCTGCGCGCTTTTAGGCCTGGACCCCATGTATGTGGCCAACGAGGGCAAGATAGCCCTGTTCGCCGCGCCTGAGGCCGCCGGCAAGGTGCTGAAGGCCCTGCGCGCCGATAAGTACGGCAGGAATGCCGTTGTCGTCGGCCGCATGGTCAGGGAGAAGAAGCCCCAGGTGCGGCTGAAAACCTCCATTGGCGGCGCCCGCATAATGCTGATGCTGGAAGGGGAACAACTCCCGCGCATCTGCTGACATGAATAAAAAGCTCCTGTGGCTGTTCAGTTTCCTCATCACGGTCTTCTTCGCGCTGTTTCAGCGCATGACCGGCCCGACGTACCCGGTGAAAGGCGGGGCGGTGGACGGCACCGGCATCTATTACTATTATCTTCCGCGCAGCTGCACAACGGAGCCCAACGACTGCCTGATAACCGTGAGCTACAAGGGCCCGCTGGAGGGCCGTATCGAGTGGCAGCGCTACAATACCGGCGAATCTTTCCGGAGCGAGCCGCTGCAGTCCAGTAACGGGCGGCTCTTCTACTGGCTGCCTTCCCAGCCGCCCGCGGGCAAGGTGCAATACCGGGTGTACGTAAAGCACCCGTCCGGGGAGTATGAGCTCTCGCGAGGGCCGCTGGTGCTGCGCTTCAAGGGCGCGGTGCCGGCGTGGATACTGGGGCCGCACATACTGCTGATGTTCCTGTTCATGCTTTTCTCCGTGCGTATCTTCCTGTCGGCGGCTTTCGCTCTGGAGCCGGTAAAACATTCGGTGCCCGCCACCGTGGTTTTTTTGCTGCTGGGCGGTTTTGTTTTCGGCCCGCTCACCCAGTATTACGCCTTTGGCCAGGCCTGGACCGGTTTCCCTTACGGGCGGGACCTTACCGATAATAAAACTCTTTTGATGCTGGTCTTCTGGCTTATCGCCCTGTGGGCCGTGCTCAAGGGCAGGGCGGCCCGCTTCTGGCTGATAGCCGCCTTCGCCGTGACGGCCGCCGTCTATTTTGTTCCGCACAGCCTGTTCGGCAGCGAACTGGACTATTCCAAGAACCAGGTCGTGACAGGCGGCAAATAGCTCACATGGCTCCCATCGTAAGAAAAAAAATACTGGTTAAAGGCGTGGTGCAGGGCGTCGGTTTCAGGCCCCATATCTACAAACTAGCCGCCGCGCACGCCCTGGCCGGCTGGGTCAAGAACGACGCGGCCGGCGTCACCATAGAGGCCGAAGGAAGTTCCTCCGGAGTTGAACGATTCATCCGCGAGATCACCCTTAAAAAACCGGCGGCCGCGCGGGTGGATTCCGTCCTGGTCAGCGCCTTGGCGCCCGCCGGAGAAAAGACCTTCCTTATTTCCAAAAGCGGGGGGAAGGCGGCCGCCGCCGCCATTATCCCGGCGGACCTGGCGCTGTGCCGGGATTGCCTGCGGGACATGACCGATCCGGCCGACAGGCGTTACCTTTACCCGTTCACCAATTGCACCAATTGCGGCCCGCGTTTTACCATCGTTAAAAGCGTGCCTTATGACCGCCCCGCCACCACTATGGCCGCCTTTAAAATGTGCCCGGCCTGCCGCGGCGAGTACGCCGACCCGCTGGACCGGCGTTTTCACGCCCAGCCCAACGCTTGCCCTGTCTGCGGGCCCGCCGTAAGGCTTGAGGCGGGGGGCCGCTCTTTCTCGGGCCTGCCGGCGCTCGAGAGAACCGCGCAGCTCCTTATTGCCGGCGGGATAGGCGCGCTGCAGAGTCTGGGCGGCTTCCACCTGGCCTGCCGGGCGGACAGCCCCGCTGCGCTCAGGAAGCTCCGGGCCGCAAAGCGGCGGCCTCACAAACCCTTTGCCGTCATGGTGCCAACGCTGGCCGCCGCGCGCCGCCTCTGCCGCGTTTCGGCCATAGAGGCCGCCGCGCTCACTTCCTCCGAAGCCCCGGTGGTCATGCTGCGCAAGCGTGTGCCGGGTTCTTTCTCCGGCGCGGCCCCGGCCCTGGCCAAACTGGGCGTTATGCTGCCCTACACGCCCCTGCACGCCGCGCTCTTCCGCCTCCTGGAAGAAAAAGGTTTCACCGGGGCGCTGGTGATGACTTCGGGCAATTTCCGCGACGAGCCCATCTGCAAATCCCCGCAGGAGGTGCGCATAGCTCTGGGCGGGACGGCCTCCTTTACGCTCTGGCACGACAGGCCCATCCATAACAGGGTGGACGATTCCGTGGCCTTCGAGGCCGCCGGTGAACTGCGGCTTGCCCGTAGGGCGCGGGGCTACGTGCCGTCCGCGGTCAAGCTCTCCGCCTCCGGCGCAAGTGTGCTCGCCTGCGGCGCGGACCTTAAGAACACCTTCTGTCTTACCCGCGGCGCCGAGGCTTTCCTGTCGCAGCATATAGGGGACCTGTCCGAGCCGCTCAATCAGGAATATTTCAGGGAGACGCTGGTTAATTTCCGCCGCCTGCTCAAAGTCTCCCCCGGCGCGGTCGTCCATGACCTGCATCCGGATTACGCCTCTTCCGCTATCGCCCGCTCCCTGCCTGGCCGTAAGACCGCGGTGCAGCACCATGCCGCGCACGCGCTCTCCGTGGCGGCGGAACACGGCCTGGAAGGCCCTTTTATCGGCCTGGCTTTCGACGGCACCGGTTACGGGACCGACGGGAAGATCTGGGGTTCGGAATTCCTGGTCTTCAGGGATAGGACCTGGCGCCGGGGCGCGCACCTGAAATATTTTCGACTGCCGGGCGGCGACGCCGGCGCCTTCGAGACCTGGCGCCCGGCCCTGGCCCTGGTCAGGGCGGCTTTCGGGGGGGGGTGGCGCGGCGCGGCCGTCCGGCTTTTCTCCGGCGTGCCCGCGGCTAAAACGCGCACAGCGGAACGTATGCTGGAGGCCGGGCTAAACTGCCCCGAGACCTCCAGCCTGGGCCGCCTGTTCGACGCTTTCAGTTTTATCTCCGGTGTCCGCGGAGAAAATACCTATGAAGCCCAGGGGCCGATGGAGCTCGAGTCACTTTATACGGGGCGAGGCGCCGCCTATCGTTTTGAAATATCCGAAGAAGGCGGCGGTTATATAATAGACCCCGCGCCGGCGCTGCGGGCCGCGGCGCGCGACAGGTTGTCCGGCAAACCGGCGGCGCGGATAGCCGACGGAGTCCATAAGGGCGCGGCGGCCATGGCCGTGGAAACGGCCGCCCGGCTTTCCGGGGATAACGGCATAAAGACTTTCTGTTTGTCAGGCGGCGTGTTCCAGAACCGGACGCTGCTGGAACTTATCACGGCCGGGCTCGAACGCCGCGGTTTTAAGGTTTATGCCAACCGGCTGGTTCCCGCCAACGACGGCGGCCTGGCCCTGGGCCAGGCCTGGTACGCGCTTAAAGGCTATAACCAAATGATGTGAGCGGCGGCGCGCAAAAAAACCGGCCCCTGTACAGAGGGGCCGGTTTTTTTTATTTAACCGCCGCTTATTTCGCCGTCAGCCATTTGGCGAAATCGTCCCATCTGCCTTCCCCGGCCCAGGCGAGCTCGTCGTAATCCGCTTCGTATCTGTAGGTAGGCAGATAGACGGCCAGGCCGTAGGCGTTCTTGAACTTGTCGCCGGTGGCGCCGTTGTCGAAGATCACTTTCTTGTAGAGATGGTCCATGACTTCCGCGGTCTTGGCTTTAAGGGCGTCGGACTTGGTTTTGCCGTGAACGTTCCGCAGGAAGTGTATCAGGTCGCGCGACTCGGCCCCGCCGAAAGCGGTGGCGTCGGCTAGCGCCGCGTTGACCATGACCTTGTCCTCTTTCATCGCCAGCCCGGCCCACTGGTCGAGCAGGGTGCGGAAAGTGTTCAGGCCGGCGGTGTGTACCGCCGACTGGGTGGCGTTGGCGCCTTTCTCGCCGTAGAAGGCCTTATAGCCCTGCACGGCGGCGGCCGCCATTACGTCCGGGGTCAGGTTGCCCTTGTTGGAATGCACGCGGGCCAGGAAGTAGTCGTAGGCCCAGCCGTCGCCGGGCTCGTTCTCTTCGGAACCCACGGTGATCCTGGCGGCGTCTTTCAGCTCGTAGGCCACTTCCGCCATCTGCATCAGGCAGGCGTCGGAGGCGTAGATGTCCACGCCGCCCATTTCGCGTACGGCGCGCCCCAGGTCGACGGTGCTGATGCCGTGGCCGGTCTCGTCGTCGTAGGAAATGCCCTTGAGCACGGGCCGGCCGAAGGCCTTGTTCTTCCAGCCGTCGCCGTGGTTCCACACTATCAGCATGTATCTTTTGGCGGGGTAATTCTGTTTGGCCCACTTGCCGAACTCAGCGAGCTGCTTGTAATCGCCCATGTCCACGGCGCCAAGGTCCGCGAGCATCGTCGAACTTAACGCGGCGTTGTCGCCGTCGGCGGTCACCAGGTAGCGGCGTACGCCGATCCAGTTAGTGGAGGCGTCGCCGGCTGCCGCGGTTTTCGCCAGCATAGGGGGCATATCCCAGGCGGGGTTAGGCCAGCCGGGATGGGGCACTACGGGGCCGTAGGGATAGCCGTCATAAGGCCCGTTGCTGGGCGGCGGGTAGTGCGGGTTCTGCTCCTCCGCCATGCGCGCGGCTTGCGCAACTATGTTGATGTTCCCGGTGGGGCCGTACTTCTCCATTTCGTTCATGTCCTCTATGACATAGGGGGCAAGATCGTTCTTGCCGTTCATGAACACCATGATGGTCCATTCTTTGGGGGCCCGGCTGTTGTCGCGGAGGGCGGGCTGCGGTACCGGGACTTGGGAGGCCCTGGCCTGTGCCACGATGTCTTTTACGGAAGGCAGGGAATTGAAATTCTGCGCGGCGGCCGGGGCGGCCAGAAAGGCCGAGGTCAGCAGCAGTTTGCTTATGGCGAATATATTCATTCAGGGACTCTCCTAAAATATTCAAGATAGCACGGCAACTATAATAATATTCCATTTGGAGCGGGGCGCTATGGGTTCATGGGCCTACCGGGCGTAAGTTATTCGGCTTACGTCCGACGGGGCCTAAAGTCCCACGACAAAAGTCAAACGGAGGGCCCGCGGTCTTTTGTATAATTAAAATGTTCTGGCGGAGGAATCCGGTTAAATTCCGGAGCTGCCCCGCAACGGTGAAGTTCCCGCGCTATCATGCGCGTGGGCTAAGCCCGGTCTACCGCCGGAACTGTCGCAGCCTGCGAGGGACGGCCTTTTTCCAACGGTGGAGAAGCCGCTTTCTGTTATGGCGCGGCAATTCTCTCGGGAGGAAAAATGAAATCAGTCTCTTCAGCGTTCCTTGCGGTCCTGCTCGCCCTTTGCGTTACGGGGGCCCATTCACAACAAAACAGCGAAGTATATCTCTCCGTCAGTAAATCCGTATTAAAAGGGCTGCCTAAACCAGCCGATGCCGTAGACCTTTACGTTCCGCCCGCTCAACGCGCGGCGGCGTCATCGGCCGGGGATCTTCTTGAGACGGCCTTGCCGGTAATGTTAAGGCGGGCCAACGGCTCCGCCGGGCTTGCCACCGCAGGGCTGCGCGGCTTCTCCTCCAAACAGACGGCGGTCTTTTACGACGGCATGCGTGTGCCCGCGGACCTGACCGGCACGGTGGATATTTCGGCCCTGCCCGCGGCCGACATAGAAAGGGTGGAAATACTGCCGGGCGCCTGGTCTTCGGTGCAGGGCGCCAACGCGGAGGGCGGAGTTATAAACTTCGTCAGCCGCACCCCCGGCGCGGGAGCCCGCGCCGCACTTGGCACGACCCTGTCCTCCTACGGAGGCAACGCCAATACGGTGTCGTTCATGAGCGGCAATGGCCGGCTTAAAACCTCGGCGCTGGCTTCAAGGGAGGCCTCGGACGGCTTCCAGCGCAACGGCGCCGCGCGTAAAGAGTTCTTCACGGGCAAAGCTGTGCTGGCGGTGGGGGAGGGCGGCACGCTTTCTTTCAGCGCCTTACGGAACAATTCAGAGAACGGGGTGCCCGGCGGTACCCCGGTAGCCGTCGCCGATTGGAACGGCAGCAGGGAGCGGGCGGCAAATTCGCTGACCGACCTGCAGCGTTCCAGCCTCGGGCTCGCCCGCGCCGCTCTCGAAATGCCTTTAACGGAGAATGTCAGCTATACCCTGACGGCGCAGTCCGGCGTGAATCGGCTATTCTCGCATACCGCCTGGAGTGACGAGCTGACCCGCACCCTCAGCAACAGAGGGCTGCTCAGTCTTTCGTTCTTCAATAAGGGCGAGGCCGGGATAGAATACGAAAAGGACCTCCTCAAGTCGGACACGTACGGCGATCACTATAAGCAGAATACCGGCATTTTCTCTCAATGGACCCTGGAGCCGCTTAAGGGTTTAAGCTTTACCCCTTCGCTGCGCTACGACAGGAACGTCGGGTACGCCGACCAGACCAGCCCCAGGCTCGCCGTTGTCTATGCGCCTGATGCCGTCTGGAAGTTTTCGGCGCAGACCGGGCGCGCCTGGCAGGCCCCGACTTTCGCCGACCTCTACAACCCGTGGGTGCCGGCGGCCGACCGTTCGCCGAACCTGAAACCTGAATATTCCTGGCAGACCCAGGCCGGGTTGTCGGCCGCTTTTGCGGCCGGTTTCCGGGTTTCAGTCGGCGCTTATTACTCCGACGTGAGGGACCGCATCGCCCTGGACCCGGCCAAGAGCTGGGCGGCTTACAATCTGGATTCGGCCTTCAACGAGGGGCTTGAGGCCGGCCTGGACTACAAGAGTTCCGCGTTCAGCGCGGGTCTGGGCTACGTTCACAATATAAGCAAGGGCCGGACTTCAGGCGGTTATAAAGAACTGTCTTTCAGCCCGCGGCACCGGTTCACCCTGAACGCCGCGGTTAAGACCCCCTGGGCGGATGTCCGCTCAAAGAGCTATTACAGCGCGCGGCAGTACACCGCGGCGGATCACGGCGGGCTTAAGCTGCCCTCGTATTTCACGGCGGACCTGTATCTGTCGAAAACGCTGGAAAGGTTCGAGATCTTCGCGGGGGCGGATAATATCCTGGACGCCCATTACGCCCAGACGGCCGATACCATAAACGGCTATTATCCCCTGCCGGGCAGGGTGCTTAAATGCGGGCTGAGCGTCAGGTTCATCTGACGGCTCCCGCCGGCGGACGCCTGAACCTGAGGGCTCGCGCGGGTACGGAAAGTTGACCGGTCCCGCGCATTGTGCTACTATTTAACTAAAGGTAACACATGAACAACAAGCTCGTCAGGTTCGGCGTCTCGCTGGAGGGGGAACTCCTCCGGAAGTTCGACGCCTTCATCGCGGCGGAAGGCTACGACAACCGCTCCAAGGCCATTGCCGACCTGATCCGCCGGGACTTCGTTACCGATATTTTCGCCAAAGGCGGCGCGGTGGCGGGCGCCGTCACCATAGTGTACGACCATCACAAGCGCGAAGTCGTCAATAAACTGCTGGATATTCAGCACGACCACGGGGCGATAATCATATCCGCCCAGCATGTGCACCTGGACCACGACAACTGCCTGGAGATCATAGCCGTAAAGGGGCCCGGCGCCAAAGTGAAAGCCCTGGCCGATTCCCTTAAGGCCGTAAAAGGCGTTAAGCACGCCACACTCAGCGTGACCAGCGCGGGTAAATAATTTTTTACCCAGGCGTAGCACGAAACGCAGAAAGGTAGCAATAAGGAGGAGTACTATGAAGTTGAAGGCCGTATTGTTTTCTGCCGTTCTTATCTGCGCCGGCGCCGCCCGGGCGCAGGCGGCTTATCCGCTGGCCACTGACGACGCCGGCACGGTAAGCCAGGGCGGCTATGAACTTGAAGCGGGTTATGACAGCGCGAAGGACGCTGAAAACCTGTCTAACCAGTCCAGCGCCTTCTCCTTTAAGCACGGGGTCACGGAAAAGATGGACCTGGGGCTGGCGCTGCCGTACCAGATACATCCCGCCGACGCGGAGAAACTCGGAGCGGCCTCGCTGGCGCTTAAGTTCTCGCTGGTCAAGGACATCGTCGCCGTTGCTTTATCGAACGAGCTCGGCGAAAAGGATTACTTCCTTAACGCCATCTTCAGTAAAGCGTTCTCCGCCGTTAAACTCCATGTCAATGCCGGCTACCTTTCTACCGGCGATGAAACCGCAAAGGGGGCGGGCTCTTACGGCCTGGCGCTGGAATACCCGCTGGGTAAATTCGAGGCGGTGGGCGAGGTGCAGGGGCAGGAGGGCGGAGAAGGCGACGCTCTGGCCGGCCTGCGGTACAGGATAAGAGAGACGCTGTTCGTGGCCGGCGGCCTGGCCAGGGATTTCAAGTCCGGCCATGCCCGGCTGACCGCGGGGCTGCACTTTGAATTTTAAGACGGAGACGAACTTACAGGAGGGCCTACTATGCATATGGCAGACGCTTTGATCTCCCCGGCGGTAGGGGGCACTATGTGGGCGGTTTCGGGCGGACTTATCGCCTATAGCGCTAAAAAGGTCCGGGAAGAAGCGGACGACAGGAAGATCCCGCTGATGGGCGTGCTGGGCGCGTTCATCTTCGCGGCGCAGATGATAAACTTCACCATCCCCGGCACCGGGTCCAGCGGCCATCTGGGCGGCGGCATGATCCTGGCTATTCTGCTCGGGCCTTGGTCGGCGTTCCTGGCGCTGGCTTCGGTGCTTACAGTGCAGGCGCTGTTCTTCGCCGACGGAGGGCTGCTGGCACTGGGCTGTAATATCCTCAACATGGGCTTTTTTACCTGCTTCTTCGCTTACCCGCTCGTCTACAAGAAGATAACCGGGGGGAGCCTGGATAAGAAACGGGTAATGATCGGCGCCGTGACGGCCGCCGTCATAGGCCTGCAGCTCGGGGCTTTCGGCGTGGTAGTGGAAACGCTGGCTTCCGGCATTTCCGAACTGCCCTTTAAGACCTTTGTGCTGCTGATGCAGCCCATACACCTGGGCATAGGCGTGGTGGAAGGCCTGGTGACGGCGGGCGTAGTGTCCTTCATGCTGAAGGCCCGCCCGGAGATCCTGGCCGCCGCGGCGCAGCGCCAGCCCATCGGCGTGAGCGTTAAGGGCGCGCTGGCGGGCCTAGCCGCGGCCGCGGTGCTTACCGGCGCCGCGCTCAGCTGGTTCGCCTCCGCCAACCCCGACGGGCTGGAATGGGCCATGCTGCGGACCTCCGGCAGGGAAGAACTGGAAAGCTCCGGCAAACTGCACGGCTTGCTGGGCGCGCTGCAGGCTAAAACCGCTTTCCTGCCCGATTACGGTTTCCGTAAGCCCGAAGAGGCCCCCGCGGCGCCCGACGGGGAGGGGGCCCCCGCTCCCGCCTGGCCGGCCGTTGACGCCGGCACGTCGGTGGCTGGGCTAGTGGGCGGTATTTCTACTCTGTTGATGACGGGCCTCATAGGATTTGCCTTAAGGCGCGGGAAAGCAGCGGCTTGAAAACTAATGAGCGAACTCGGCGCTAGTCTTGTCGATATCGGCTATATGGATACGCTGGCGGCCGGCTCCACCCCGCTGCACAGGCTGGACCCGCGCGCGAAACTCCTGACCACCGCCCTCTTCATCGTCGCCGTGGTCTCCTTCGGCAAGTACGAGGTTTCCGCGCTCCTCCCGTTCCTGCTTTACCCGGTGTATCTCGCCGCGGAGGGGCGGCTGCCCGCGCGCTACCTGTTCAAAAAGGTGCTGCTGGTCTCGCCGTTCGCGGTCATGGTGGGCATCTTCAACCCTTTCTTCGACGGCGGCGTGCTGCTGCGCGTGGGGCACCTCGGCGTATCAGGCGGCTGGGTTTCCTTCGCTTCGATACTGCTGCGTTTCCTGCTCACCGTCTCGGCCGCGCTGGCCCTGCTGGCCCTGACCGGGATAAATTCCATATGCGAGGGGCTCTTGCGGCTCGGCGCGCCAAGGGCTTTTGTGGTGCAGCTCCTGTTCCTTAACCGGTATCTATTCTCGCTCGCGGCTGAAACTGAAAATATGACCCGTGCCCGCGCACTGCGTTCCGCCGGGAAGCGCGGCATGCGGTTCGGGGTGTTTATCCAGATATTAGGCCACCTGCTGCTGAAGACCCTGGACCGCGCCGAACGGGTCTACCGCGCCATGCTAGCCCGCGGTTTCGACGGGCATATCCGGGTGACCCGGGGCTATAAGATCGGCCGCCGCGAGCTGCTTTTCTTTTTCTGCTGGACGGCGCTGTTCGCGCTTTTCAGGTTCGTAAATCTCCCGGTAATGCTGGGGCAGGCGGTTACAGGACTATTAAAATGAGCCATCATATCGTTGAAGCCGCTAATATACATTACTCCTATCCCGACAGCACGGCCGCGCTGGACGGGGTTTCCTTCCGGATAGGGCACGGGGAGTCCGTGGCGCTGGTCGGGGAGAACGGCGCCGGCAAGTCCACCCTGCTCCGCCATTTTACGGGCTGCCTGTTCCCGTCTTCAGGGATGCTGAAGATAGATGGCGGGGTGGTGGAGAAAAAAAATCTGCCTGCGGTCCGCCGGGCGGTCGGGATGGTCTTTCAGAACCCGGACGACCAGCTTTTCATGCCGACGGTCTTCGAGGACGTGGCCTTCGGACTGCTGAACATGGGCGTGCCCGCGGCGGAGCTCGACGGCAGGGTCATGGCCGCGCTGCAAACCGTGGGGGCGGCCCACCTGCGCTCGCGGCCGCCCTACCGGCTTTCGCAGGGCGAAAAGAGGGCCGCGGCTATCGCGGGCGTGCTGGCCATGGCCCCGGATATCCTGGTCATGGATGAGCCCACCTCTAACTTGGACCCAATGTCCCGCCGGCGGCTGATAACGCTGCTTAAAACATTCGGGCATACGAAGATCATCGCCACGCACGACCTGGACTTCGCCCTGGAAACGTGCGAAAGGACTATCGTCATCCATAAAGGCCGCGTGACCGCCGACGGGCCCACCGTGGAGATCTTTAATGACGAAAGGTTATTGACGGCCAGCAGCCTGGAAAAACCGATGTCCGCGCGGGCCTGGCCCCAGAACAGATTAAAAACTTCCTGACCTGATAACGCGTCATTTTGGTAAAATATACGTCTTGATGCGCCTGACGGAAATCAATAAACAAAGCGGCTTTGTCCGCAAGCTTTTAGCCTTGGCGGCGGCGCTAGCCCTGCCTTGCGCGGCGGCGGCCCAGGGGCTCGGCCCCGTGACGGAAGACGCCATAGAATTAAGTTCCTCCACGCTGCTGGCGCAGCTGGCCTCCATCCCCGATTACGCGGTAACCCCCGATACCGCGCCGGTGACCGAAGCCGACGTGCAGGAACTGGAAGAAGGCGAGGACGCGGACACTTATATTTTTATCAGCAGCGCCATGGCCCAGACCCCGGAGCCCGTGAACCTGGGCGGCAACGGCAGGCTTACGCTGATACGCAGCGATAACGGCGAGAAACTTACCGTGCGCTACCGCCTGGCCGACGGGACCTATGACGCCGCGGCGCTGGCCAAACTGGACCATCACATGCGCTGCAGCCTAACCGGGCGCGAGACGCGGATGTCCGTAAAGCTGATAGAGCTCCTCGACGCGGTCGAGGATAAGTTCGGCAAGAAAGGTCTCACACTTTTAAGCGGCTACCGCACGCCCAAGAACAACGGTCATACCGCCGGCGCGGCCAGGCACAGCCTGCATATGCTGGGCTGGGCCGCGGATATAAAGATCCCCGGCTACAGCTCGACCAAGGTCAAAAAATACGGCCAGAGGCTGTGGGTCGGCGGCGTGGGCTATTATCCGTACAAGGGTTTTACGCACCTGGACGTGGGTAAACCCCGCTACTGGGCCGTTGGCCGCCCGCCGCGCAGGCGCCGTTTCCGCCGCGCGCCAAGGCATGCCCCGGCGCGCCGGACGGCGGCAAAGAGGCCGGCCACCCCGGCGCATAAAAAAGCGGCCGCGCCCGTGAAAACCTCTTTAAAACAGAAGTCCTACAAAAGTAAATCATAAGCGCGTCCCGCTGTTATTGTAAATCACTTCGGCATTTGGTAAAAATAGGGGCAGCGGAGAATCGTTCCGGCCGGCGGGTTCCGGCGCAGCATGGGTAACCGGCGGCTTTTAATTTAGCACGCGCCGAAGGCAGAGGGGAATATAATGGGGACTGAACTTTTTATAAGTCTGATCTATAATACCAGCCTGTTGCTGGTCCTGGTCGCTTTATATTCCAGCGTTACGTTCGGTTCGTCCCTGCCCCCGCGCTGGAAAGACATTATTGCCGGAGTCCTGATAGGCCTTATCGGCGTGGCGGTTATGGCGAACCCCTGGACGCTGCATCCCGGTATAGTTTTTGACGTGCGCTCCATACTTCTGTCCGTTACCGGCCTGTTCTTCGGCGTAATCCCTACGGCGCTGGCCGTGGCGCTGATCGGCGCGTTCCGGCTATCCGCCGGCGGCGCGGGAGTGTGGACCGGGTTGAGCGTCATAATCACTTCCGCGGGACTCGGCCTGATATGGCAGCACTTTCGCCCTGCCCTCAAACAGAAAGGCGGGCTGCCGGAACTGTATCTGTTCGGTCTGTCGGTACACCTGCTTATGCTGGCCTGCATGCTGATCATGCCACGGCCGGTCGCATTCGAAGTCCTCCGTTATATCAGCGCGCCAGTCCTGTTCGTCTATCCCATCGGGACGGTGCTGCTCAGCATTCTGCTTATACACCAGCGCGCGAACAGGCGGCTGGATGAAACTATGAGAGAGGCCAAGGACCTGCTGGAGAGCGTGGTGGAGAACGTTCCGCTGATGATCTTCCTTAAGGACGCGGCGGACCTGCGCTTTGTCCTGTTCAACCGCGCCGGCGAGGAACTGCTGGGCCGCGGGCGCAAAGACCTTATCGGGAAGAACGACCTGGACTTTTTCCCTCCTGACCAGGCGGAGCACTTCATCGCCAAGGACCGCGAAGTGCTCAGTGGCGGCGGGATACTGGACATTCCGGAAGAAACTATAGATACGGAAAACAAAGGGCAGCGGCTGCTGCATACCAGGAAGGTGTGCGTGAACGGGCCGGACGGGGCCCCGAAATACCTGCTGGGGATTTCCGAGGATATCACCGGCCATAAGCAGGCCGCGGCGGCGCTGCGCGACAGCGAAACCGGGTACCGTATCCTCTTCGGGCAGGCCCGGGATTCTATCCTGGTGCTTGAAATCGTTCCCGCCGGGGACCCGGTCATCAGCGACCTGAACGAAGCGGCCTTGCAGGAACTTGGCTATTCCCGGGGAGAACTTGTCGGCAAGCCCGTATCGATATTGCATGAGAACGACGATGACGCCGTTTCAAGGCTGAAGAGCAGCTTTGGGCCGCGGTGGGAAAAGGGGGTCGTCTTCGAGGTCAGGCATAAACGCAAAGACGGCTCTGTCTTTACCGCCGAAGTCTCCGGGCGTGAAATAATTCTAGGCGGTAAGCGGCTCATAATTTCGGTCGAGCGAAATATCACCGAAAAGAAAAAAAGCGCGGAGAGGCTGGAAAAAATAAATTCCGTGCTGCTCTCGCTGGGGCCGGATTCCGGCAAGAACCTGGAGGCGCTGGTGCGGCTTTTCGGCAGCCTGCTGGGCGCCGACTGCGCCATGTACAACCGCCTCGAGGGGGAGAATTTCAGCGTACGGGCTTTCTGGGGCGATTGTCTGGAAAGAACCGAATTTAAAGCCGAAGGCAGTCCCTGCTTTAAGGTCCTTTGTGATCCGGAGGCCGCGTGTGGGCTTGTTTTTAACGAGCTGTCGGAGTTTGCGGACGCCGCCTGCCTGGCCGGCAAGGGGTTCAGATCATATTTCGGGCACCCGGTGAAGTTCGAGTCGGGCAAAGGCGTGATTTCCGTTCTTTACAGACGGGCCTGCGAACCCAATGAGGAGGATAAGAAACTGCTGGGGATAATCGCCTCCGCCATAGGCATGGAGGAAGGGCGCAGCGCGGGTGCGGTGGCGGCGCGTGAAAGCGAGGCCAGGCTGCGCCAGTCACAGAAAATGGAGGCGGTAGGGCTCCTGGCCGGCGGCATCGCTCACGACTTCAATAATATTCTTACCGCCATAAAGGGGTACTGCTCCCTGGTGGACAACACCATGGTCCAGGAGGATCCTGCCCGCGAGGACATGCGCGAGATAATGAACGCGGCCGACCGCGCCACCACCCTTACGCGCCAGCTCCTCGCCTTTAGCCGGCGGCAGATAATGGCGCCCAAAGTGGTGGACCTTAATAAGACGCTGGGCGATATGCAGAAGATGCTCCGGCGCATCATAGGCGAAGATATCCGGCTGTCGGTAAAACTCTTTTCGGCGCCCTGCCTTGCCAAGGTGGACCCGGGGCAGATAGAACAGGTGGTGGTCAACCTGGTGCTGAACGCCAGGGACGCCGTGGTGAAGGGCGGGGAAATAACCATGGAGACGGAGGTCTTCCTTCCGCCGGCCGAGTTCTTTTCGGCGCGGCCCGACCTGGCGCGCGGCCGCCTGGCCTGCGTTAAGGTGCGCGATAACGGCTGCGGGATCACTCCCGAGGTCAGGAAGCACATGTTCGAGCCGTTCTTCACCACAAAAGAACAGGGCAAAGGCACCGGGCTGGGGCTTTCCATGGTCTATGGTACCGTAAAGCAAAGCGGCGGCGATATAGAAGTGGAAAGCGAGCCGGGCAAAGGCAGCGTTTTTAAACTGTATTTCCCGCTGGTAGAGGAGGTGCCGTCTCAAAAGCCCTCCGGCACGACGGAAGGAAGTTTTAAGGGCGGCACTGAAACGGTGCTGCTGGTAGAAGACGAGGAGAGCCTGCGCCGCCTTGGCGAGCGCGTGCTGCGCGCCGGCGGTTACACGGTGATCAGCGCCGTGGACGGCAAGGCGGCCCTGGCCGCGGCCGACGGCCTCGGCAAGCCGGTGGACCTGCTGCTGACCGACCTGGTGATGCCCGGGATGAGCGGCCGGGAACTGGCGCAGGAATTGGCGCGCAGGAACCTGGCGCGGCGGACATTATACATGTCCGGTTATACGGATGAGGCCATCCTGAAGCACGGCGTGCTGGAACCCGGCATCGCCTTCATCTATAAACCGTTCACGGTGGATACGCTGGCGGTCAAGGTGCGCGAGGTGCTGGACGGCCCCGCCGACCAGGCCAGGGCCTGATGTAATCTGTCCGTACTGGATAAATGTTTCCTGTAAAGCAAAAGAGTATAATATGGATATTCCGGCGCGATCCTTAGCGCGCGAGCAAATGGAAAAGGAGAATTAAAATGGGCTTCAATCTTAGAAATAGGCATTTCCTTAAAGAACTCGACTTTACCAAACAGGAACTCGGCTTCCTGCTGAATTTATCCAAAGACCTTAAAGCCGCAAAATACGCCGGCACCGAACAGCAGCGCCTCGCCGGTAAGAACATCGCCCTGATCTTCGAGAAGACTTCCACCCGCACGCGCTGCGCCTTTGAAGTGGCTGCGCACGACCAGGGCGCGCACGTAACCTACCTGGAGCCGAGCGGCAGCCAGATGGGCCACAAGGAAACCGTCAAGGACACCGCCCGCGTGCTCGGTCGGATGTACGACGGCATAGAATACCGCGGTTTCGGCCAGGCGATAGTGGAGGAACTGGGCAAGTACGCCGGCGTGCCCGTGTGGAACGGTCTCACCAACGAATGGCACCCCACCCAGATGCTGGCCGACGTGCTGACCATGACCGAGCACTGCGCGAAGCCCCTCGAAAAGATCTCCTACGCCTATGTCGGCGACGCCCGCTTTAACATGGGCCGCTCGCTGCTGGTGATAGGTTCCATCCTGGGCATGGACGTGCGCATCTGCGCCCCCAAGGCCCTGCAGCCCGACGCCGAACTGGTGGCCAAGTGCAGGGAAATAGCCAAAGGTTCCGGTGCCCGCGTCACCATCACCGACAAGCCCGCCGCCGCCGTAAAGGGTGCGGACTTCATCCACACCGACGTGTGGGTCTCGATGGGCGAGGCCAAGGAAGTCTGGGCGGAGCGCATAAAGCTGCTCAAGCCCTACCAGGTAAACGCGGCGCTGATGAAGAAGTCCGGCAACAGGAACGTGAAATTCATGCACTGCCTGCCGGCCTTCCATAACGCCGACACCAAGGTGGGCAAACAGGTCTCCGAGCAGTTCGGCCTGCACAACGGCATCGAGGTCACCGAAGACGTGTTCGAATCGCCGGCCTGCATCGCCTTCGACCAGGCGGAGAACCGCATGCATACGATAAAAGCCGTAATGGTGGCGACGCTCGGGAACTGACCAGATAGCGTTAGGCGCGCATTTGCGCTGAATGGGGGCAGGCTATGGGGGCTGAAAAACTGGTATTGATTTCCGACGTGCATTCCAACCTGCACGCCCTTGAGGCCGTGGTCTCGGACATCTCACGCCGGGGCCTGGGCGCCGCGCCCCTGTGCTTCCTGGGCGACGCCGTTAACATGGGGCCGTTCCCCGGCGAGGTCACCCGCCTGCTCGCCTCCCTTAAGCCCGCTTTCAGGGTGAAGGGCAACCATGACCGCTATGCCTCGTCCGGGCCGGGCCGCGCCGACCTGGAGCGCTATTTCCGCTGCCCGGAAGGGGCCGACCATGCCGTCTGGACCGCCGCGGCGCTGGACGCCCGGGATAAGGCCTGGCTGGCCGATGCCCCGGTGCAACTCTCGTTCGAACTGGGCGGGGCGCCTTTCCTCTGTTTTCACGCCTCCCCGGATAACGACGAGCGGTCCTTCAAGCCCGGCGCGGAGGACGTCAATATCCTGTGCGGGCATATCCACGCCCCTTACGCGGCGCCTTTGCCCGGCGGCGGCCTGGCCGTCAATCCAGGCAGCGTCGGCAGCTCCCTGGACGGCGACCCTTCGGCCTCCTACGCCGTGGTCACCGTGAACGGCGGCGTCACCGCCGAGATAATCAGGGTAAAATATGACGTGGACGCCTTCTGCGAGGCCCTGGCGGCCCGCGGTGCGCCCTGGGCCGCCGGCATCTCCGCCGTGGTCCGCCGGGCCAGTCTTTCCTGAACGGGATCTTTCGCGGGAGACAAAAAACGACCGGATCCAAACTTAACGTGTGCGGTCGCCCAAATTAAAGTAAAATCTATAAACAAGGGTCCGGAAACAGCTCCGGAGGTTTGGAATGGTCGGGCCGCCATTCCGGTTTAAAATACCGGACGGCGGCTTTTTCTTTTATACGCTTGTTGCGCAGCTGTCCGCCGCCAATTCCTTGACGGAGTTCAATGAACGAGTATTGCGCTTTGGTCCTTGGGGTCGTATGTGCCGGCGTCGGAGGGGAGCTTTTTGTCCGCGGCGCGGTGGGCCTTGCGTCCTGGGCCCGGGTTTCTCCGGGGATCATCGGCGTAACCGTCGCCGCTTTCGCCACCTCGAGCCCCGAATTGTCCGTCGCGGTAAACGCGGCTCTGGCCGGGAAACCGCAGATAACCCTGGGCGACGCCCTGGGCAGCAATGTCGTGAATATCGCCCTGATCCTGGCCCTCGCTCTTGTGATCTCCGGGATCAAGAGCCCGCGTGACAGTATAAAACGGGATTTCCCCGTGGCCTTGCTGATCCCGCTGATCACGGGCGTTCTCTGCCTGGATGGCGAACTTTCCCGGTTCGACGGGGTAATGATGCTGGGGATGTTTTTCATCTGGCTCGCGGCGGTGATCATTGAGGTGCGAAGCCAGCGAAGCACTGTCGTGAAGGTTCTTGGCGCGCAGCGCGGGTGGCTGACCGTCCTTTCATGCGTGGCCGGCCTTGCCGCACTTGCCGCCGCCGGGAATCTTATCGTGGCGGGGGCAAGAGGTATCGCCATTTCCTTCGGCTTAGACGAATTCGTTATCGGGGCGACCATTGTGGCGGTGGGCACGTCCATGCCCGAACTCGCGACAACGCTTATCGCCAAGTTCCGGGGACACGATGATGTGGGCCTGGGTACTATTTTAGGCAGCAATATTTACAACGGCATTTTCATCATCGCGGTCGCGGCCATTATCACTCCGATCCCGGTCGTTTGGCGCGAGGTGGCTACGGCGTTGGCGTTCGGTTTTGCGGCATTGGCGCTCACCTACCCCGCGCGCGACGGCTTTATCGGGCGCAGGCGCGGCGTATCGCTGCTGGCGCTATATGCGGTGTATCTGACCTTCATCTTAAAACACCGGGCAGGGTCCGGTTTAGGATAAAACAAGGCCGTATTTAAAAGGGGCAAGTCTTTATGCGTATAACCTTCAAGCTTATAGTTTCGCTCATCGTGGTGGTGGTGTTCGTGGCCCTGGTTTCCGCCTGGTTCAACGTCAGGCAGGAAAAAGAAAAACTTTACGACGAGGTCCGCTCCCATTCCGCCCTGCTGGCTGAAAGCTTCAAGGAAAGCGTAAGGCATAACCTTGAAACAAAGAACCATGCCGGCCTGCAGAAACTGGCCGATAAATTCCAGAACCAGAAGCAGCTGGAGGGCGTGGCGGTCTACGACGCGGACGGCGGCCTTGTCTCCGGTTCTTCCGCCCTGGCCCCGGACCTGCTCGCCCGCGCTACCGACATAAACGCGCTTATCGCGGCCGGGGACGGCGACGACCGGGTGTACGCGGTCGGGGGAAAAAAGATCTTCCTGTACCCGCTCACGCTGACTTTCAACGAGAATGAAAAAGCGCGCATAGTCCTGTTCACCAATATTTCCTACATAGATTACGACCTCTTCAAGATCTGGAAGCGTACTCTTATCAGGCTGCTCGCGCAGATGGTCCTTATCTCGCTGGTGACGCTGCTGATAGTAAGGTGGAACCTGGTGGACCCCATAATCCAGATGGCCGAGTGGATGAAGAACCTCCGCATAGGCGACGCCCACGGCCACGCCCCGCCGGTAAAAGGCGACATCTTCGCGCCGCTGGCCAGGGAGGCGACCACGCTGGCCACCAACCTGCAGTCGGCCAGGCGCGCCGCGCAGAACGAAGCCCGCCTGCGCCAGAAAGGCGAATCCCTTTGGACCCCGGAAAGGCTGAAAGAGCATATTAAAATGAAACTGGGCGGGCGGCCGCTCTTCGTGGTCTCCAACCGCGAGCCCTACATGCATATTAAAGAGGGCAAAGACATCCGGGCCATCGTTCCCGCCGGCGGCCTGGTGACCGCGCTGGACCCCATTATGAAGGCCGCGGGCGGCACCTGGGTGGCGCACGGCAGCGGCGAAGCGGACTTCGAGGTTACCGACGCGGCTAACCGCATAAAAGTGCCGCCGGAAGAACCCGCCTACAACCTGCGCCGCGTCGCGCTCAGCAAAGAGGAGGAGGACGGCTACTACTACGGCTTCTCCAACGAAGGGATCTGGCCGCTCTGCCATATCGCCCATATCCGCCCCATCTTCAGGAAAGAGGACTGGAAGTACTACCGCGACGTGAACGAGAAGTTCGCCAAGGCCGTGCTGGAAGAGATAGCCGACGTCAAGGAACCCTGCGTGCTGATACAGGATTACCATTTTACGCTGCTGCCCAGCATGATAAAAGCCGCGCGCCCCGACGCCAGGGTGGCGGTATTCTGGCATATTCCCTGGCCCAACCCGGAAACCTTCGGCATCTGCCCCTGGCAGAAAGAACTAGTGATGGGGCTGCTGGGCGCGGACCTCATCGGCTTCCAGACGCAGTTCTACTGCAATAATTTCCTGGATACCGTGGACCGCACCATAGAATCCCGCATCGACTGGGAGCATTTTTCCGTGCAGAAAGAAGGCCATATTACCATGGTCAAGCCTTTCCCGATCAGCGTGGACTTCCAGCAGCCGGACCGGGACGCCAAGGCGCTGACGCAGAAGCCCGACCCCGCGGCCGTGCTGAAGGAACTGGGTATAAAGGCGGAAAAAATAGGCGTAGGGGTGGACCGCATCGATTATACCAAGGGCATGCTGGAAAGGGTGAAGGCCGTGGAGCGGTTCCTGGAGAAATACCCGGAGTACGTCAGGAAGTTCACCTTCATCCAGATCGGCGCGCCCAGCCGGACGCATATCCCGCAGTATCACAGGTTCCTGGCCGAGCTGCACGCTGAGGTGGACCGGATAAACTGGAGGTTCAAGGCCAAGGACTGGAAAGCGATAGTCTTCCTGGAAAAACACCACGATCACAGGGAAATAACCAAGTATTACAAGATCGCGGACGTCTGCCTGGTGACCTCGCTGCACGACGGCATGAACCTGGTGGCCAAGGAATTCGTGGCCGCCAGCGACGACCACCGGGGGGTGCTGGTCCTCAGCCGCTTCGCCGGGGCTTCGCGCGAGCTTAAAGACGCGCTGATAGTGAACCCCTACGACATAGAGCAGATGGCCGACGCCATCTACTATTCTCTCACCATGCCCAAAACGGAAGTGGAGGACCGGATGACACGCATGCGGCAGGACCTGCATGAGAATAACATCTACAAGTGGGCCGCCAACCTTACGGAAGAACTGATAAAACTCAGGATGGACGATTTTAAGCTTAACGGAGTATAGATGAAGCCCTTTTGGAAGAACTCGGCCGCGGTCTCCGCCAGGCTGGCCGCCGCGCCCGGTCTGCTGGTAACGCTGGACTTCGACGGCACGCTGGCCGCGCTGGCGGAAACACCCGGGCAGGCCCGGCTCGAGCCGGAGTTCCGCGCCGCCCTGAAGGAACTGGCGGCGGCGCCCGGGGTTTGCGTTTTCATTCTCAGCGGGCGCGCTCTGCCCGGCGTGCGCCACCTGGTCGGCCTGCGCGGCCTTTACTACGGCGGCAACCACGGGATAGAGATAAAAGGCCCCGGCTTCGCCTGGTGCGACGCCGGCGCGCTGAAAACGCGCGGCCGGGTGGCAGGGATCGTCGCCGACATGCAGGAAAGATTCCCGCCGGGCACGGGGGTGCTGGTGGAGAATAAGTTGTTTTCGGCCAGCGTCCATTACCGCAACCTTAAACCGGCCTTTAAGCACGGCTTTTTCAACCGGATGAGGAGTCTGATGGCCACCCGCGGCGCAGGCCTGCATTGGCGCGGCGGCCATAAGGTCTTCGAACTGCTGCCCCGGGGGGCCGCCCACAAAGGTGACGCGGTAGGCCTGCTGGCAAAGCACCTGGGGGCCCCTTTGGGGATCGCCGTCGGGGACGACCTTACCGACGAGGATATGTTCAAGGCGCTCGCAGGGCGCGGGCTAACGGTCAGGGTGGGCCGGAAAGCCGGCTCAAAAGCCGGGTATTTCCTGTCCGGCCAGGGAGAAGTGCTGCGCCTGCTGCGCTTTATCGCGGCGGCAAGGGACCGGGGGGGGAATGAGACCGACAGTTGTGGAGCCATTCAGATTCTGCACGCGCCTCACGCTCACGGAAGTAACCGGGCGCAAGGCGTTTAACATAACCGAACTGCTTGACGGTATCAAGACGGCCGACGACGCCGTTATCTACCACCATACGCACCGGTTTATCAAGCAATCGCATCACCTGGTGCCGGAAGGCGCCAACGACTTCGCCTACTGGGTGACCAACACGGTGCAGGCGGACCGTCTGGGCGAGGAGCTCACCTCGATAGATATCGTGCGGTATAATTCCCTGGCGGATATCCGCAGCGCCTTCGTGGAAATGCTGGAGCGCCACCTCTCCGAAAATCCCGGGCCGCAGCGCACCGTGGCCCCGGGCCGGGAATTCCATTTTATGCGCGCCATAAGGTTCTCGCTCCCCACCGACTGCGCGGCCGCGGATTACGCCTCCTTCATAGAGTGCCTGAAGAATGTAAGCGTCTCCAGTCTTTACCTGCACGTCTTCGAGGCCCGGCTCCGGCCTCCCTACGGCGTGGACGACTTTTCGCATTGGTTCAAGACCAATTTTGACGACGACAAGGTAGGCCGGGAGATCTCCCGCCTGGACCCTTATTCCTACACGCTCGAAAGCCTGAGGCAGAGAATAATCCGCGTTATAGAGCGCCGCCTCGCGGAGGTTAAGAATGCCTAAGATAGAAGAATACGCGCCCGCGGCGGGCCGCAGCGCCATAGAAGAGCTGAAGATTATAGCCGCCCGGCTTAAAGGCAAGACCATCCTCAACGTCAACTCCACGGCGGTAGGGGGCGGCGTGGCGGAGATACTCAGCCGCATGCTGCCCATGATGACGGAACTGGGCATAAAGCCGCGCTGGGAGCTTATCAAGGGCGGCGAGGATTTCTACGCCGTCACCAAGAAGTTCCATAACGCGCTGCACGGCACGCGCCAGGAACTGACCCCGGCCGATTTCCAGCTTTACCGCGACACGCTGAAGGCGAACATGGAGACCATCGACCTGGACGCGGACATAGCGCTGATCCACGACCCGCAGCCGGCCGGGCTGATAGATAAGAAACCGGCCGGGGCCAGGTGGGTCTGGCGCTGTCATATCGACCTTTCCAACCGCCAGTCCGACGTCTGGGACTTCCTGCACGGCTACGTGTCCCGCTACGACGCCGCGGTAATTTCAGCTCCGTCCTTCTCGCAGACGCTGCCTATAAAACAGTTCCAGGTACCGCCGTCCATCGACCCGCTGGCCGACAAGAACAAAGAGTTGTCCGACGCCGAGGTCTCTGATATAATGCGGCGGCTTGAGATCCCCCTGGATAAGCCGCTGATAACGCAGGTATCGCGTTTCGACAGGCTGAAAGACCCGCTGGGCGTGATAGAGGCGTTCAAAAAGATACAGCCTTACGTTACCGCCAGGCTGCTGCTGGTGGGCGGCAGCGCCGACGACGACCCCGAAGGTTCCCAAGTGCTGGCGGAAGTCCGCACGGCGGCCGAAGGCAACCCGGACATAATGGTGCTCTGCCTGCCCCCGACCAGCAATATCGAAATAAACGCCATACAGCGCGCCTCCACGATAATATTACAGAAGTCGCTTAAGGAAGGTTTTGGTCTGACGGTTTCGGAAGCGCTGTGGAAAGGCAAGCCGGTGATAGCCGGCGCGGTGGGGGGCATCCCGTTACAGATAACCCACAAATATTCGGGGATACTGACGCGCACTGTCGACGGTACCGCTTACTGGATGAAACGGCTGCTGCACGAACCGGCCTTTGCCGGGAAACTCGGCGAGAACGGCCGCGAGCACGTGCGCGAGAATTTCCTGCTGACCCGCCACCTGCGCGACTACCTGCTGCTCGCGCTCTACCTGGAAAGCGGCAAGCGGGACTTTATCCACCTGTAAACATCCCGCGCCCTTTGCCCGGCGGATCGAGCCCTGTTCCTCCGTTAACTCTATGGTAGAATAGAGTAGTTCATGGCCCCCCCGCGCAGCCGGAGATTACTCGATGTTTCTGCGATTTATTAAACACGGCCTTCCGGCCTTAAAGAAGCGTCTGGCCCGGCTCCTTCCGGCCGCCGAAATAGCCGACGAACAGCCCCTCAGGGCCGAGCTTTTCAATATCGACCAGTTCAAGCTGCACGCCGCCGGCATGGCCGCCAGGCACAGCGTAAGCTTTAAAAGGGGCAGGGAAAAGCTGCTGTCCCGCCTCAGGGAGAACGAGGGGATAATCCTCAGGGCTTATAAACTGCTCAACCAGTCCGGCAGCGACAAGAGAAGGATCTCTCCCGCCGGCGACTGGCTGCTGGATAATTACTATCTTATCGAGGAGCAGATACGCCTGGCGCAGAAATTCCTGCCGAAAGGCTACAGCAGGGAATTGCCGAATCTGACCGGGGGCCCGCTGGCCGGCTATCCCAGGGTTTACGACATCGCCATGGAAATAGTTTCCCACGGCGACGGACGGCTGGATATAAAAGGCCTTGCCGGTTTCGTGTCCGCTTATCAGGAGATAAAACACCTGAAATTGGGTGAATTGTGGGCCGTCCCCATAATGATACGCCTGGCCCTGATAGAAAATCTCAGGCGCATCGCTTCCCGCCTTATCGTGGCACAACTCGACCGCGACGCCGCCGATTACCGCGCCAACAGGATCCTGGAGGTGCTGGCCAAGGACACCAGCGGCGTGATCCTGGAGATAGCGTCGATGGCGAAGCTCGATCTGCCGATGTCGGATTCTTTCGTGGCCGAGTTCGTAAGACAGCTGCACGGGCAAAGCCCCGCTTTCAACCTCCCTATCGTCTGGCTGGAAAAGAAACTGGCCGAGAACGGCAAGACCATCGAGCGGCTCATCCAGTCGGCCACCCGCAAACAGGCGGCAAGCCAGGTCTCGATCTCAAATACCATAGAGAGTCTGCGCTTCCTGGAAGTTACAGATTGGCACGACTTCGTGGAAAACCTGAGCGTCGCGGAAAAGGAACTGCGGAGGGACCCCTCCGGTCATTACGTCCGGATGTCTTTCGCCACGCGCGACAGCTACCGTCACGCGGTGGAAGACCTGGCGCTGCGCAGCCGGCAGGAGGAAGAGGTGGTGGCGGCGCGGGTGGTGCGGGCGGCTCAGGCTAAAGCCTCCGAAGGCCGCGGCGCGGCGGCGCACATCGGTTACTACCTCGTCGACAAGGGGTTGCCGGAGTTCTGCCGCTCCCTCGGGCTCCGGCTGCGGTTCGGGGATTATCTGGCGGCAAAAAGGACTTCGCCGGTCCTTATCGCCTACACGGGTTCCATTTTCATTTTCACGCTCGCCGCCGCGGCGGGCGTCCTCCTGCTGGCCTGGGAACACGGGCTCAGGGGCTGGCCGTGGTTCGCCGCGTTCGGGGTCCCGCTCCTTTTTCTCACCAGCCAGGCGGCTATCAGCTTGGTTAACTGGTTCTTCACGCGCAGCGTGGAGCCCAAAAAACTGCCCAGGATGGATTTTTCGGAGGGGATCCCCGCGCACGCGCATACACTTACGGCGATCCCGACCATGCTGACCGGGAGCGGGGCCGTAGAAGCCCTTATCGAGGGCATCGAGGTCTGCTACCTGGGCAATATCGACGCCAATGTGGAGTTCGCGCTGCTGACGGATTTTTGCGACGCCGACCGGGAGACCATGCCCGGCGACGCGCAACTGCTGGCGCAGGCCTGCGAGGGCATAGAGAGGCTGAATAATAAATACCGCGCGCATAAAGAAAATACCTTTTATCTGTTCCACAGGCCGCGCCGGTGGAATGACAGGGAAAAGATCTGGATGGGCTACGAGCGCAAGAGGGGGAAGCTTTCAGACCTGAACGCCCTGCTCCGCGGGAGGGGGCAAGACCGGTTCAGCACTATCGTCGGTGACCCGGAGCGGCTGCGGGACGTGAAATACGTGATAACCCTGGATACGGACACCCGGATGCCCAGGGACGCGGCGAGGGACCTGGCGGGGATAATAGACCACCCTCTGAACCGGCCGGTATACGACGAGAAGAAGCGCCGCGTCGTCTCCGGGTACGGTATCCTGCAGCCCAGGGTGGACCTCGGCTACCCCGGCGACAATCCCTCCCTGTTCATTAGGATCTTCGGGGGCGAGGCCGGCATAGACCCGTATACGAAGACGGTGTCGGACATCTACCAGGACCTTTTTCACGAAGGCTCGTTCATCGGCAAGGGGCTTTATGACGTGGACGCCTTTGAAAGGTGCCTCGGCGGGCGCTGGCCGGAGAACCTGGTGCTGAGCCACGACCTGCTGGAAGGCTGCTACGCCCGGTCCGCCCTGGTCACCGACGTGCAGCTGTACGAAAAATATCCCTCCGGCTACCTTGCGGACGCCAACCGCCGGCACCGCTGGATCCGCGGCGACTGGCAGATCTCCGGCTGGCTGCTGCCTTTCGTCCCCGGGCCCGGGCGGCGGGAAAAAAACCCGCTCTCCTTTCTGTCCAAATGGAAGATCTTGGACAACCTGCGGCGCAGCGCGGTTCCAGCCGCCGCCGCGCTGCTGCTGTTCTCCGGCCTGGTCTATTTCGAACACCAGTGGTTCTGGCCCGCGGTAGTCATGGTTATATACGGGTTCCCCTCGCTGTTCTTCTCGTTCGTGGAGACGGCGGCTAAAAGCCGGGATATCACGCCGAAGGCCCACTTTACTTCGGCGGTTTATTCGCTGGGCCTGCGCGGCGTTCAGTTCGGCCTCTCGCTCGCGTTCCTGGTGCACGAGGCCTTCTACGGCCTTCACGCCATCGCCGTAACGTTCTGGCGCATGCTGCTTTCGCGCCGCCGCCTGCTGGAATGGCGGACCTCGGGAGAAGCGGAGCAGCAGTCAGCCAGGAGCGTGCCGGAGTATGCCAAAGGCATGCCCTCCGGTCCCCTGGCCGCGCTTTCTTTTGTGGCCTTGCTGAGCGCCGCGGGCAGGCGGCCGGACGCCCTGACCGCGGTATTCTGCGGGCTGTGGCTGCTGTCCCCGGCCATCGCCTACTTCATAAGCCGGCCGCTTTTCTCCCGTAAGGCCGCCCTGTCCGGCGCCCGGACCATGTTTCTCCGGAGCCTGGCGCGCAAGACCTGGGGCTTTTTCGAGACCTTCGTGACCGAGCGGGATAACTGGCTGCCGCCGGATAATTTTCAGGAGGAGTTCCTCGGCGTAGTGGCCCACAGGACTTCCCCCACGAATATGGGCCTCTCGCTGCTGTCCAACCTGGCGGCTTACGATTTCGGTTACGTCTCCATGGGGGCGCTGTTCAACAGGACCGAGAAAACGCTTAAAACTATGAGCGGTATGGAAAAATACCGGGGCCATTTTTACAACTGGTACGATACGGAATCCCTGAGGCCCCTGAAGCCGCTTTATATCTCTTCGGTAGACAGCGGGAACATGGCCGGGCACCTGCTGGTATTGCGCTCTGGCCTGCTGGAGATGGCTGGCGGCAAGGTAGTCTCGCCAAAAGTATTCGACGGCCTGGCGGATACCCTGTCCGTGCTGCAGGAATGCGCCGCCGAGCTGGAGAGAAGCAAAATAAGCGGCGCGGGGGCGGCCGCGCGGAAATTAGCGGATCAGGCGGCGCAGCTCGGGAAAAAATTAAAGCCCGCTCCGGATTCGGCCGCGGAAATGCACGCGCTGCTGCGCCGGCTGTCGGCGGAAAGTTCCCGGACGCTTTCCGGGCTCGAAGGAAAGCACTTCGACCGGACCAGGAAGTGGCTGGGCGCTTTTGAGCGGCAGTGCTATGACTGGCTCGAGGACATGGCGTTTATCGCGCCGTGGCTGCTGCTGCCACCGGAGATCCCCGGCATGTGGGACAGGGGGGACGAGGGACAGCGGTCCCGGCTCTCCGGGCTGCGCCGGGAATTGCAGCGCCTGGACACCATCCCCTCCCTCTCCCAGGCGGCCAGGCTTGAACAGAAGCTTTTTCCGCTGATCGACGGGATAACCGCCAATTTAGGTTCTTCAGGCCCCGACGCCGCCAGGGAAAGGGACTGGCTCGCCCGGCTGAGGGCCGCGGTAAAAGAGACGGGGGACAGGGCGAGCGAAAGGATAGCCGCCATAGAGTCCATGGCGCTGCGCTGCGGCGAGCTGTCCGCGGTGGAATTCGAATTCCTGTACGACAAGGGCGCGCACCTCCTTTCTATAGGTTATAACGTCTCCGAGCGCAGGGTGGACCCGGGCTGCTACGACCTCCTGGCGTCCGAATCCCGGCTCTGCAGTTTCGTGGCCATCGCCCAGGGAAAGCTTCCTCAGAAACACTGGTTCATGCTCGGCCGTCTGCTTTCCAAGTACGGCGGCGACCCGGTGCTGGTGTCGTGGGGCGGGTCGATGTTCGAATACCTCATGCCCCTGCTGGTAATGCCGGTCTATGAAGGCACCCTGCTGGAGCTGACCTACAAAGCGATGATCGCGTGCCAGATAAAATACGCTTCCGATAATAATATCCCGTGGGGCATGTCCGAATCCGGCTATAACAAGCTGGACGCCGCACTGGCGTACCAGTACCGCTCTTTCGGCGTCCCGGACATCGGCTTTAAACGGGGGCTTTCCGAAGACCTGGTCGTGGCGCCTTACGCCGCCGCCCTGGCCCTCATGGTGGAGCCGGCCAAGGCCTGCGCCAATCTGGAGCGCCTCGGCGCGGAAGGTTTCCAGGGGGAATACGGGTTTTACGAGGCGGTGGATTATACCCCCTCGCGGGCGGACCACGACGGCCTCCGCGCCGTGGTCAGGTCCTACATGGCGCATCACCAGGGCATGAGCCTGCTGTCCCTGGCTTATGTGCTGCAGGACAGGCCCATGCAGAGGCGCTTCCTGGCCGACCCGATGTTCAAGGCCACGGAACTGCTGCTGCAGGAAAGGGTCCCGAAGGCCGTGCCGTTCCTTTACGATACCGAGGTCACCGGGCTGCTCAGGAAGACCGAGGAGAGCGACGCCCTTTCGCGCGTTTTCACCACGCCCGACACCCCGGCGCCCGAAACGCACCTTCTCTCCAACGGCAGCTATAACCTGATGGTGACCAATTCCGGGGCGGGCTACACCCGCTGGAAGGATGTTGCGGTAACGCGGTGGCATGAGGACGCCGTGCTCGAGGGCGAGGGCACTTTCATCTACCTGCGCGATACCGTGAGCGGGGAGTTCTGGTCTTCGACGTACCAGCCGACCCTGAAAAGATCCGCTAAGTACGAAGCCATCTTCTCGCGGTCCCGGGCCGAGTACCGGCGCAGGGACCACAAGATCGACGTGCATACCGAGATAGCGGTTTCGCCCGAGGACAACATCGACCTGCGCAGGATAAATATCCGGAACCTTTCGCGCGAGACCAGGGTCATAGAGCTGACCAGTTACGCCGAAGTGGTCCTGAACGCGCCGGCGGCGGACCTGTTCCACCGGGCTTTCAGCAATCTTTTCGTGCAGACGGAAATAGTCAGGTCCCACCAGGCGATAATCTGCAGCAGGCGGCCGCGGTCCGAAAAGGAGAAATTCCCTTTCCTGGCGCATTTCATGGCCGTGCACGGCAACGCCGTAGTCGGCGCCGCCTACGAGACCGACCGCGACAAATTCATCGGCCGGGGCAACACCCTCGCCGCCCCCGCCGCCATGCATGGCGGGAGTCTTTCCGACAGCGAAGGCCCGGTGCTCGATCCCATAGTTTCCATCCGCTGCACGATCAGGCTCCAGCCCGGCGAAGAGGCGGTGATCGATTATGTCACCGGCGTAAGCGACAGCCGGGCCGCCGCCATGACGCTTATAGAAAAGTACCGGGACCGCAACCTGGCCGACAGGGTTTTCGACCTGGCCTGGACGCACGGCCAGGTGGCGCTGCAGCAGATCAACGCCACGGAATCCGACGCCCAGGTGTACGGCCGCCTGGCCAGCGCCATCATTTACGCCAACCCCGAGTGGCGGGCGCACGCCAGCGTTCTGCGGCAGAACCGGAGGGGCCAGACCGACCTGTGGGGCTACGGCATTTCGGGTGACCTGCCTATAGTGCTTGTCCGCATTGAGGACCAGGAGAATATAGGGTTGATAGCGCGGATGGTGCAGGCCCACTCTTACTGGCGCATGAAAGGCCTGCCGGTGGACCTGGTCATCTGGAACGAGAACAGCTCCGTTTACCGCGACGAGCTGAGTGAAAAGATAAACGACCTGGTGTCGGCTAACGCCAAGCTGCTGTCGGACCGCGGCGGCAGGATCTTTTCGCGGCGCGCGGACCAGATGTCCGAAGAAGACAAGATCCTCATGCTGACCGTGGCCAGGATAGTGATTACCGACAGGGGCGGCACGTTAAGCGAACACCTGGACCGCATAGCGCGGCTGGCGGCGCCACGCCTGCTCTCCGCTGCGGCCAGGCTGGCCGTGCCGGATGTGGCGGCGCGGGCGCCCGCGCGGCGCCCCGACCTGGTATACTTTAACGGCCTGGGCGGCTTCACTAGCGATGGGCGTGAATACGTGATCTCGACCGGACCGGCGAAGTTTACGCCCGCCCCCTGGGTGAACGTGATCGCCAACCGGCATTTCGGCACCATCATTTCCGAGAGCGGCAGCGCCTATACGTGGAGCGAGAACGCGCAGCAGTTCCGCCTTACCCCGTGGAAGAACGACCCGGTCACGGACGCCTCCGGTGAGGCTCTGTACGTGCGCGACGAAGAGACGGGCCGCTTCTGGTCGCCGACGCCGCTGCCGGCGGGACGGGGCGGTTATGTTTCGCGCCATGGTTTCGGCTACACCGTCTTCGAGCATGAGGAGGACGGCGTCGCTACGGAGTTAACGGTCTTCGTTCCGCTGGACCACCCGGTAAAATTCGCCGTTTTAAAGATCCGCAACGCTTCCGGGCGCAAAAGAAGCCTGTCGGCCACTTCGTACAACGAGCTGGCGATGGGCACGCTCAGGGACAGCGCCCACATGCATATCCTCACTGAGGTGGACCCTAAGAGCGGCGCACTGACCGCCTATAACCATTACAACAAGGAGTTCCCGGGCAGAGTTGTTTTTCTCGACGTAAGCGAAACGGCGCGTCTCGTAAGCGGCGACAGGCGGGAATTCATAGGCCGCAACGGCACCCTGGCCGCCCCCGCCGCGATGCGCGGCGAAGCGCTCTCGGGCAAAACGGGGGCCGGCTTCGACCCGTGCGCCGCCATGCAGGTGAAATTCGAACTGGAAGACAACGAGGAAAAAGAAATAGTCTTCACCCTGGGCGCCGCAAAAAGCGCCGACGAAGCGCGCGGGATACTGCAGCGGTTCAGCGGGGCCGCCTCGGTGCGCGACGAGCTTAAAAACGTCTGGGAATACTGGAAGCGCGCGCTAGGCGTGGTCTACGTGGAAACCCCGGACAACTCGGTCAATTTCCTGGTCAACGGCTGGCTGCAGTACCAGGTGCTCAGCTGCCGCCTGTGGGGACGCAGCGGCTATTACCAGTCCGGCGGCGCGTACGGCTTCCGGGACCAGCTGCAGGACGTTATGTCGCTGACGCATTCCCACCCCGGGATCATAAGGGAACAACTGCTGGCTTTCGCCGCGCGCCAGTTCCCCGAAGGGGACGTGCAGCACTGGTGGCATCCGCCCTCGGGCCGCGGGACCCGCAGCCACTGCTCCGACGATTACCTCTGGCTGCCCCTCGTCGCGTGCCTTTACGTGGAGGAGATCGGCGACACCGGCGTGCTCGATGAGCCGGTGGGTTTCCTGGACGGCCCTCCAGTAAAGCCGGAAGAGGAATCCTATTATGACCTGCCGAAGCAGGCGGGTAAGTCCGGGACCCTGTACGAGCATTGCGTCCTGGCCGTGAAGCACGCGCTCAAGTTCGGCGTCCATGGCCTCCCCCTGATGGGCAGCGGCGACTGGAACGACGGCATGAACCTGGTGGGGCGCGAGGGCAAGGGCGAAAGCGTCTGGCTGGCGTTCTTCCTGTGCCATGTCCTCAGGTCCATGGCCGTCCTGGCCGCCGGCCGCGGCGACAAGGACTTTTCGGAACTGTGCCTGGAAGAAGCCGGCAAATTGTCGCGCAATATAGAAATCTCGTCGTGGGATGGCCAGTGGTATAAGAGGGCCTACTTCGACAGCGGGGAAGCCCTCGGCTCCGCGTCCAATACGGAATGCCGTATAGATTTGCTGCCGCAGTCCTGGGCTGTTATCTCCGGCGCGGCCGACAAAGGGCGGGCCGCGGCGGCCATGGAGCAGGTGGACCGGCGGCTCGTGGACAGGAAGGAATCGCTGATAAAGCTCTTCGAGCCCCCGTTCGATAAATGCGCCAGCGATCCGGGCTACATAAAGGGCTACCTTCCGGGGGTAAGGGAGAACGGCGGGCAGTATACCCACGCCGCCGTCTGGTCGGTTATCGCTTTCGCGATGCTGAAGGACAGCAAGCGCGCGTGGGAACTGCTGGGCCTTATCAACCCGGTCCGCCACGCCGCTACGCCCGAAAAATGCGCCGTTTATAAGGTGGAGCCTTTCGTCATGCCCGGCGACGTCTACGCCGGCGGTCCTAATGCCGGGCGCGGCGGCTGGACCTGGTACAGCGGCTCCGCTTCGTGGATGTACCAGCTCATAGTCAGGCATTTGCTCGGCATCAGGCTGAGGGTAGACAGACTTTACTTCGAACCGTGCCTGCCCCAAGAGTGGCGGTCGTTCAAGGTCCATTACCGGTACAGGGAGACTTTTTACCACATAAATATAGAACGGTCCGGGCCGGCGGATAAAGTGGTTTCGGTCGTAGTGGACGGGACGGAGCGTGAGGACAGGACCATCCCTCTCGCCGACGACAGGGCGGAGCACAGCGCGGAAGTCAGGATCGGATAAGGCCCCGGGACCCGGCCCCCTGCCTTTGATACTGGACAACTGGATTCCCGTTTTTGCCCCTTGCCAAAGCGTGTTTTGTAATACATAATATACCTAGTAACTCGGTATATCATGTATGTCTAAGAATAGAACAGCTTCAGAAAAACTATTTGAAATAGCCGAAAGTCAGCAGGGCTATTTCACTTGTAAACAAGCGCTATCCGCCGGCTATTACCGGGATGCCGCCTATTTTTATACCAAGTCCGGAGAATGGCTGCGTGAACAGC
>Ga0154476_120_pt2 | contig 32956 bp, 20 predicted proteins | sample RifGroC2_FD_115955 | JGI IMG/M metagenome (GOLD analysis project Ga0154476, IMG submission 115955) | Elusimicrobia bacterium GWC2_61_19
GGCCGCCAGCATGCGGCGGGTCCTGCGGCTGGCGCTCTCTATCCTGGCCGCCAGCTCTACGGGGTTGAAAGGTTTGGAGATGAAGTCGTCGGCGCCCAGGCCGAATTCGGCGGCCTGTTCCTGCGGGCTGTTGTCGCCGCTTATTATGATCACGGGGATGGTAGCCAGGCGGGCGTCCTTGCGCAGGCGGGCCAGCAGTTCGCGGCCGCCCAGGCGGGGCATGTTCAGGTCCAGCAGTATCACGTCCGGGGTCTGCAGCGCTATGCTTTCCAGCGCTGAAAGGCCGTCCTCGGCGGTGGCCACATCCCAGTCCGTGCCGGCGAATACGCGGGTTATTATCTTGTGAAATGTCTTGTCGTCGTCGGCTACCAGCAGTTTCCTGTTCATAACTCCCCCTTACTATTAATATTATAGCGGGGGGAGTTAACGGATAGTTCAGGTCCGGTTCAGATTTTCCTCAAATCACGCCTCGGCTTCGGCCCCCTGGCCGCCTTTAAGCGTCTCATCTATGGCTTTCAGCAAAGTGTTCACGGCGAAAGGTTTGGGAATGAACCTGTAGCCCATTTTATTCATTAGGTCCCAGTTGGCCTTTTCCTCCAGGTAACCGCTGGTGAAAATGAGGCCGGCGCCGGGGCTTCTCTTGACCAGTTCGTCCACCACGGTCATGATCTTGCCGTCCCCCAGCACCATGTCCGAGAAAATAATGTCGAAACCGTCGCCGCGTTCCTTCAGGATGCCCAGGGCCTCCTCTATGCTGGCGGCTTTCTCCGGGCAATGGCCGTTCTCCGTCAGGGCCTTTACCGACAGGTTGCGCAGTACCGGGTCGTCCTCTATCACAAGTATCCTGGCCGCTAAGGCCCTGCTCTCCCGCCCGGGGGCGCCGGGCGCGGTCTCTTTCAGCGGCAGGGGGCAGGCTTTGTAAGGCAGATAAACCGAGAATTCCGCTCCCTGCCCCGGTTCGCTCTCCACGGTTACCCAGCCGTTATGCTGCTTGGCCGCGCCGTACACCGTGGACAGCCCGAGGCCCGTGCCTTTGCCCCGCTCCTTTGTGGTGAAGAAGGGTTCGAAGATATGTTCCCTGGTGGCCTTGTTCATCCCGGTGCCGGAGTCCTTGACCGAGATCAGCACGAAGTTCCGGCCCGCCTCCTCCGGCCTGGGGGCCCGCACTCCGCCGGGGTCGACCGTGACCAGCCGGGTGCGCAGCGTTATGTTCCCGCCGTCGGGCATCGCGTCGCGCGCGTTCACCAGCAGGTTCATCAGCAGCTGGTCAAGCTGGGCGGGGTCCGCCAGCAGGCTCGGCAGGGCCGGGTCCAGGTCCAGTTTCAGCTTGATGTTCTCTCCGATTATCCGGGTTATCATCGTCTGTATGCCGGTTATTATGGCGTTCAGGTCGCAGGGTGTTTTCTGCAGGGCCTGCTTGCGGCTGAAGACGAGTAGCTGCTTTATCAGGGCGGCGGCCCTGGCCACGGCTTTGCGTATTTCCTGCAGGTCGTTCTTTATCGGGTCGTCCGTTTTTATAAAATCCATCGCCAGCGTCGCGTAGCCCTCTATGGCGCCCAGCATGTTGTTGAAATCGTGCGCTATGCCGCCGGCCAGGCGGCCCACGGCTTCCATCTTCTGGGATTGCCGCACCTGTTCCTCCAGGCAGCGGTGGCCGGTTATGTCGTGAAAGATCCCCTGCAGGTACATCACCTCATCGTCTTTTTTCCTGGGGTACAGGGCGCCTTTCACGGTGAGACGGCCGCCTTGTTGGGAAACGAAGGTCGTTTCAATATCGGTCGCGTCCCGCCCGGCTCCCGCCTGCGCGAGGGCCTGCATGAAACCGGGCCGTTCCGTTTCCGCGGCCAGCTGTTCCGCTTTGAACGCGGGCGCGCTGCGCAGCCCGCAGCCGGTGGCCGCCTGGAACGCGGGATTGGCGTCGATTATCAGGCCGTCCAGGGAAACCAGGAAGATCAGGTCGGAGGAGGACTCGAACAGCTCCCTGTAGCGGGCCTCGCTGTCCGCCAGGCTCCGGACGGCGGCTTTCAGGTCCAGTTCGTTCTCATGTTCGGTAATGGCCGCGTTGATGGCGGCCGGCAGCCGCGCCAGCCTGTCCTTTAAAATATAATCCGCGGCCCCCATTTTCAGCAGGTCCACGGCCGTCTCGTCGCTGAGCGCGCCGGTGAGCAGGATAAGCGGCAGGCCCGGGGCCAGGTCGCCGCAGAGCCTTATCACGTCCCGGGCGTCGAAGCCCACAAGGTTGAAGTCCGACAGCACTACGTCGAAAGTTTCGGTTTTTAGCAGCCGCTCTACCTCGGGCAGGCTGTCCGTAAGCCGGATCTTGTATCCCGGCAGGGTCTTTTCCAGGGCCTTCATGACCATCTCCGAATATTCAGCGGAGTCTTCTATGTAGAGGATCTTTCTGGTCATATATTTCCCCTGCTGCGCCGCCGCCCTTCGTCACGCCGCGGTCTCTCTTAATGTATCCCGCAGCGGTCGATTACGGAATCTTCCTTGGCCATAAAGGCCTCGAGCTGCTTCACCTGGGCCGCCTGCATGGCGGGGGTTTCGTCCTGGTCATGGTACATGGAGAGCAGCTCGTAGAACTTCTGCTTGGTCTGGAAGTCCTTGATCTCGCTGCCGGGGTTGCGGCTCAGGCTGCCCATGGTGAAACCGGGCTCTTTCATCTTGCGGGCCCAGTAGCGGGCTTTCAGGTCCACGGCCGCCTCATTAAGGCGGTTCATGTTCTTGAAGGCGCCCTGGCAGTCGAAGCCGTTATCGGCGGGGGCGTCGCGCAGGTCGCCGGGCATGGGGGCCATGGCCACGGGCTCGCCCCAGTTGATCTCGGGCACGGGGGGAAGTTCGGAGAAGCGGGCCTGGGACTTCATTTCCACGGCCTTAATAACGCGGCCGCTGCGGGCGTCCACCAGCTTGACCATGATGGTCACATCCTGGCCATCCTGGAAAACCGAGCCTTTGATGAAGGCCTGGGGGCGCATTTTGGAGGGCAGCTTGTTCAGCCAGCCGTCTTTGGAGCCGGTGCTGGCCTGCAGGGCCTCCTGGTCCAGCACTTCCAGGTCTTTCTCTCCGGCCAGGGAGCCGGCGGTCTTTTCCTCGGCAAAGCCGGCCTCGTTCCTGTCGCCCGAGAAGGAGCCCAGGGCTATACGGGTTATGCCGCTGGTCCTGGCGGCCAGGGCCATATTGGCGGCCATGGCCTTGTAGTCGGCGGCCGAAGCGCCCGACGTAAGGAACAGCAGGGCCAGGGCCTGGACCGCTAAAGTTTTTATATTGATCGTTTTCATAACTCCCCCTTATCTGCACTAATAGTATAGGAGGGGGGGTTACGGGATAGTTCAGAACAGGTTCAGGTTTTCCTCAAATCGCCGGGGCGGCGGGCAGGTAGATCTGGAATTCGGTCCCTTTGCCCTCTTCGGTTCGCACGGTGAGCCAGCCGTTATGCTGGTTAACGGCGCCGTAAACGGCCGACAGGCCCAGGCCGGTGCCCTGGCCTTTGGGTTTGGTGGTGAAAAAGGGTTCGAAAATGCGCTCCAGCGTTTCCGCGGCCATGCCGCGGCCGCCGTCCTTTACCGACAGGAGGGCGAATTTCAGCCCCGCTTCCCGCGGATCGCGGGAGCGCACTTCCTCCGGCTTAAGCGTGACGGCCCGCGTGGCCAGCCGTATAAGGCCGCCGGTCGGCATGGCGTCGCGCGCGTTCAGGATGAGAACGTTCAACAGCTGGTCCAGCTGCGCCTGGTCCGCGGGCAGGGCCGGCAGGCCCGGCTCCAGGTCCAGCTCTACGCTGACGCCCGGCCCGTTCAGGGGGGCGGCCGCCTCTTTGGCCCTTTCGGCCGCGGCGTTAAGGTCGCAGGGCTTTTTGCTCAGGACCTGCTTGCGGCTGAACATCAGCAGGGCTTTCGTGAGGGCGGCGGCCCTGGCCACGGCCCGGCGGATCTCTTCCAGGTCCGGTTTTAGGGGGTCGTCCTCTTTAAGGGTGTTCAGTATCAGCGTGGAATAGCCCTCTATGGCGCCCAGGATATTGTTGATGTCGTGCGACACCTTGGCGGACAGCCTGCCCATGGCCTCCAGCTTTTTCACGTCGGGGTTGATCAGGCCGGGTTTGATCTCGGGTGGGGTCATAGAGGGTCCCTATTCGAACTTGTAGCCGTGGCCGGTCACGCTGGTAATGCGCGCGGCCATTTTTACGCCCAGCTTCTTCCTCAGGGAGGAAATATGCGTCTCCACCGTGTGCGGGTTGTCGTAGGTGGCCATGTCGTAGCCCCAGACCGTTTCCAGCAGGTAGGGCACGCTGAGTACGCGGCCCTTCTTTTCCAGCAGCAGCGTCAGCAGGTCGAATTCTTTGCGGGTCAGCGGCACCGGTTTGCCGGAGACCTTTACGCTGCGGGCCTCCGGGTCCAGTTCCACCTCTTTATTCTTTATCCTGCCGGTCCTGCCCTCCATAGTCGCGCCGTAGCGGCGCAGCACGGCGTTGATCTTGGCGGTCAGCACCGGGAAGGCGAAAGGTTTGGTGAGGTAATCGTCGGCGCCCTTGTCGTAACCCTCCACGATGTCCTCGTCGTCGGTCCTGCCGCCGGAGATTATTATCACCGGCGTGTGCGCCGTCTTGGGCGCGGCCTTCAGGGCTTTGCACAGTTCAAAGCCGTCCAGCCCCGGCAGCTGCACGTCGGCTACCACCACGTCGGGCTTGGAGTCCCTGGCCATCATCAGCGCTTCGGAGCCGTTGTCCGTGAAGATCACGGAGAAATCGTGGTTCTCCAGGTAGCGCCGCATCACTTCCAGCATTTTCCTGTCGTCGTCCACCAGCAGCACTTTTTTAGGCATTGCCGCCCCCCTGTCCGCCTATTTTGGGATTCCTGGCGAAGTCCTGGAATTTGCTGGTAAGTTCCGCCGCGCGCTGGACGGCCTTTATGATCTGGGAGATCTCGGTCTTTATCGGGCTTGTGTCGGTAAGGCCGTCGTCTATCAGCGTGGCGTAGCCGTTTATGGCCGCCAGGGCGTTGTTGAAGTCGTGGGCCATGGGCCTGGCCACTTCGCTCACGGCGTCGGCGGCGCGCGCTATGGCCAGTTCGGCTTCCATGCGCTTAAGGTCGGTTATATCGCGGGCGATGCCCAGCAGGCCGATGGTCTTGCCCTGCACGTTCTTCAGCGGGGTCTTTATGATGTTGACGTGCCGGCTGCCGGTGGGAAAGGCGTGGTGGTTTATAAGGGACAGCGTGCGGCCGGTGCGTACCACCTCGCTGTCCGTGCGGAAAATTTCGGCCGCGGCCGTTTTGGGCAGATAGTCGGTGTCGGAGCTGCCTATTATTTTCTCCGTGGTGGTGCCCAGCAGTTCGGCGCAGGCCTTGTTGGCCTTTACGTACATGCCGTTCATATCCTTTATGAAAATGGCGTCCTTGGCGGTGTCGAACACCATGCGCATCAGCGTTTCGCTTTCCTTCAGGCGCAGTTCCGTTTCGCGCTGTTCGGTGACGTCGCGTACGACGCAGGTGATGTAGGCGGGTTTTTCACCGTTAAAAACAAGGCCGCTTTTCTGCTCGGCGTAAAAGTAGGTTCCGTCCTTCCTTTTTGCCCTGAACGGCAGTATGGGCAGGGTGCGGCCGGTCCTCGCCGCGTTGGCGAGGGCTTTCGTCAAAAAATCCTTATCGTCCGGATGGGAGAACTCCAGAACATTATACCCCACCATCTCCCCGGGAGCGAAGCCGTAATCTTCCACCCTGGGGCTCATATAGGTTATCCGGCCGGTCAGGTCGGCGGTGTAGATAATGTCTTTCGACGAGGAGATGATGGCCTTGAACCTGGCGTCCTCCTCGCGCTGTTTGTCCTCGCCCAGTTTGCGCTGCAGTATCATGGCATAGACGCGGGCCAGCTTCTGCGCCGTTTCGAGGTCCTCCGGCCTGTAGTCGCCTGCGGGGTTGGCCAGCGCCAGCATGCCCAGCAGCTTGCGCCCGGACATGGCCGGTACGCCCAGGAATTTGTCTATTTTTACATGGCCGTGCGGGATGCCAATGGCCCTGCGGTCTTTGTCGGCCCCATTGGTGAGCAGCGGCTTTTTACGCTTCAGCACCCAGCCCCAGAGCCCGGTGAAGTCCTTGAAGACCACCGGTTTCTCCGCCATCCGGCACTTCGCGCAGGTTTCGGTGGTGAGGGAAGAGGTCATGAACCAGCCGGTGGCCGGGTCTATGTGGCCGGCGAAGCCGAAATCGCTGCCGGTCATGCGCCGGGCCTCGTCCATCACGGCCCGGGAGATCTCTTCTATGGAAATATTCGGGAAGGCCAGGTAGAGCTCTTCCACGTGCTTTACCGCGGAGGCGATGTCTTTCTCCAGGTTCAGTTCGGCGTCCCGCTTCTCGCCCGCGAGCCGCGCGGCTATTATCATGGCGGTGGTCTCGGTCAGGCGCCTGGCGGATTCTCCGGCAATGCCGGTTTTGCCGGCGCGCGCGAAAATATAACCCGTCCTTGCCCCGCCGTGCATGACGGGCGCGCAGAAGACCGAGCCTTTTTTTGTCCTTACCGGGCAGACGCGCGGGGAGGCCAGCATAAGGCGCCGTTCGGCCGCCGGGATATTGCTGAAGGCCGCAGTGGGGGCGCTATCCGGGCAGCCGACGATGATGGCCAGGCCGCAGCCGCTGCCGAAACCGCCCGGGCCCGACAGGGTGCCCAGTAGCCGGCGCAGGAAAGGCTCAAGGTTGGTCAGTGAAAAGGCGGTGAGCAGCAGGGCCTGAAGGGTTTTCCCCGGAGCCGCCGGATCCTGATCTGTCATGCCGGTTTTTTTCATTTATTTAAGTCCGTCCGCGGCCAGGAAGTCTATTCGAATTTGTAACCGTGGCCCGCCACGGCCTTTATCCGCTTGCCAAAGGCGCCGATCTTGCGGCGGAGGTTGGAGACATGCACCTCGACGGTGTGCGGATCGTTGTAGTCGGCCGTGTTGTAGCCCCACACCGCCTCCAGCAGGCTGTTAAGGCTGAGCACGCGGCCGGGGTTGGCGGTCAGCGTGTGCAGCAGGTCGAATTCTTTGGAGGTGAGCTTTACCGGCCGGCCCTTCATCTTTATGGTCCTGGCTTCCAGGTTCAGCTCCAGGTCGCCTTTCTTCTTGACGGCTTCCTTCTTTTTGCCGCAGGCGGCGCGCTTGAGCATGGCTTTTATTTTGGCCAGCAATATAGGGTAGGAAAAAGGTTTTACCACGTAGTCGTCGGCGCCGTAGCCGTAGCCGGCGACGTGGTCGGCTTCCGAGACCTTCTTGCCGGTCATTATTATCACCGGGATGCCCGCCAGCACCTTGTTCTCTTTGACGCGGCGGCAGAGCGTAAAGCCGTCCATGCGCGGCATTTCAACGTCGGTAATTATGATGTCGGGTTTGCCCGCGGGGGCGGCGGCCAGCGCCTCGGCGCCGTTGGCGGCGGAGATGGTCTCGAGGCCGTGGTTCTCCAGGTACTTCTTCAAAATGCCAAGAAGCTCCGGGTCGTCGTCCACTATAAGGGCGCGCTCTTTCATACCAGAATTATAATATTTTTACGGGGCAAAAAAGCGCCCCGCCGGAACATAACATGAGGTACAGTTGGCTTACTAAGGAGTGGTACTTGCTGTTGCCCGGCGGGGCTTTTAAAAAGCCAGCGCTGCAGATGCATAGAGCACGGACCCGAAGGCCCGAGTCTTGGGGGTTTGGGTTAGGGGGGCGCACCTACAACGCTGGAGATCTGTTTGTAAAGAACTAGACTACCCGAAAAGTATAACAAAGGCCGTTCAAGAATCGCTCAAATCTTGGTTTAAGATATTCTTAGGACGTAAAAAGACAAAAAAGCACCCCGCCGGATCTTCGTGGTGAGTTACTTGTGCCTGACTAAGGAGTCTTATCTGATGAGGCCCGGCGGGGCTTATAAATTAAGCCAGTGCTGCAGATGCATAGAGCAAGGGGCCCGAAGGCCCCGAGTCTTGGGGGTTTGGGTTAGGGGGGCGCACCGTACAGCACTGGGGATCTGTTTTTAAAGAGCTTCTTCCTACATAAAAATTATAACAGAACCTGTTCAGGAATCGCTCAAATACGGCTCAAAAGCCGTTCAAGATTCGCCGCGGGTTTCCTACGACGGGCGCGGGAAATAATATAATAGCTTTGCGGTAAAAAAACATGGCTTCCATACAGTTCTTAAAAGGCGTGGGCCCCAAAAAAGCGGAATTATTCGGCCGGCTCGGCATCGAGACCCTGGACGATCTGCTTTTTTATTTTCCACGGGCCTGGGAAGACCGGCGCCCGGCCGCCGGCAGGGAACCGCTGCCTTACCTGGACCCCGTCCCCGTCGTGCGCGGCAAAATAAAAACCGTCCGCGACCTCTATACCTCCAGCCGCCTGCGCATCTTCAAGATAGTGGTGGAGACCCCCTACGGCGAAGCGGAAGCCAGTTTTTTCAAGCGCCACAGCCCGCGTTTCGACGTGTTCGCGCTGCTGCGCAAAGACCTTAAGCCCGGCCAGGTGGTGTGGGTCACCGGCACCCCCGAGGACCCGCTGTTCCTGAGCCGCCTGCGCGCCGACGAATATTACCTGGACTCGGACGCCGCCGCGCTGAAGATGCATATAGGCCGCATAGTGCCGGTGTACCCGCTTACGGAAGGCCTTACCGCCAAATTCATGCGCGAGGCCGCCTACGAGGCCGTCCAGGCCGGAGCCGAAGCCGTGGGGGATTTCCTGCCGCCGGCCCTGGCGCTAAAACGCGGGCTGGCCGCGCGGGACCTGGCCGTCAGGGCCGTGCATTTCCCGGCCAATAATTTCGAGCTGGCGGCCGCGCGCCGCCGCTTCATCTACGAGGAGCTGCTGCTGCTGGCGCTGGCCTGGGCCATAAAGAAGCGGCAGACCCGCAGCGTGCTGAAGGGCTTCGGTTACGAAATAAAGAAAAACCTGCTGACCCCTTTCCGCGAGCGCCTGGGTTTCCAGCTGACCGCGGCGCAGGCGCACGCCATAAACGAGATCTTCGCCGACATGCAGGTCCCCACGCCCATGGGCCGCCTGCTGGAGGGGGACGTTGGCTCCGGCAAAACGGTGGTGGCGCTGTCGGCCATGCTGCTGGCGGCCGAGAACGGCGGCCAGAGCGTGTTCGCCGCGCCTACCGAGATCCTGGCCGAACAGCATTTCCTTACTTTTGAAAGATTCCTGAAGGGCCTGGGGGTGCGCTTCGCCCTGCTCACCGGCCGGCTGAAGGCCGCCGAGAAGAAAAAGGTCCTGGCCGACCTGGCCGGGGGAAAAATAGACATCCTCATAGGCACCCACGCCGTTATCAGCGACGGGGTCAAGTTCAAGAACCTGCGGCTGGTGGTGGTGGACGAGCAGCACCGCTTCGGCGTGCGCCAGCGCGCGGCCCTGCGGGCCAAGGGCGACAAGGCCGACATGCTTATAATGACGGCCACGCCCATACCGCGCACGCTGTTCCTGGCGCTGTACGGGGACCTGGACCTGTCGGTCATCAAGGAAATGCCGCCCGGCCGCCCGCCGGTCAAGACCACCGAGGCCACCGAAGACATTGCTTTCCAGGCGGCGGCCGACGAAGCGGCCAAAGGCCGGCAGGTTTATATCGTTTATCCCGTTATAGAAGAGACCCAGGCGGCCGATATGAAGTCGGTCAAGGCCGAATTTGAGCGGTTGAGCGTCTATTTCAAGGGCCGGCGGGTGGCTATGTTGCACGGGCGGCTGCCAGGGGACGAAAAAAAGCGCGTCATGGAAGATTTTGCCGCCGGCCGTATCGATATCCTGGTGGCTACGCAGGTTATCGAGGTGGGGATCGACGTGGCCAATGCCACGCTGATGGTCATTAACAACGCGGAACGCTTCGGCCTGGCCAGTTTGCACCAGCTGCGCGGCCGGGTGGGCCGCGGCCGGTGGGCTTCGCGCTGTATGCTGGTGGCGCACGCGCGGGCGGGGGACTCGGCCGACCGGCTGCGGGCCATGGTGCAGACCTCCAACGGTTTCGAACTGAGCGAGAAGGATATATATATAAGGGGCGCCGGCGAGATCCTTGGCGTGCGGCAGCACGGCGACATGGACTTTAAGATCGCCGATATGTCGCGGGACAAGGACGTGCTTGAGCAAGCCATCGAGGACCGCGCGGCCCTGCTGGCCGCCGACCCCGAACTGGTAAAACCGGAAAACGCCCCCCTGCGCCACAAACTCCGATCCCTCTACGCCGCCCGCTGGAACCTCATAGATCTCTCATAGAGGGGACGCTCTTAGTTAATTAGTTTTCGAAAGAAAAGCTCCAGCAAACAGGGAAAATCTTATTTTGCAACCCGACAGTAGGCTGTCGGGTTGCTCTGCTATGCTATTTGGGCATACGGAGTTGCGGTCGACACGGTCTGTTTGCCCGGCAAGGAGATATTATGCCAAGACATGCAAGGATTAATGTTCCCGGTGCGCTTTACCATATAATGACCAGAGGGATAGAAAAACGAAAAATTTTCCTTGGTGATGTGGACCGCCGTGACTTTATTGCGCGTTTGCGTAACGCGCTTGCGGAGCATGGCTGCGCCTGTTTTGCCTGGGCACTGATGCCTAATCATATTCATCTGCTGCTTAAATCCGGGAATGACGGGGTTTCAGAACTGTTGCGCTCCCTCCTGACCGGTTACGCGGTAAGCTTTAATCTGCGTCATAAGCGGGTTGGGCATCTTTTTGCCAACCGGTACAAATCCATAATCTGCGATACGGAAGAATACCTGCTGGAACTGACGCGGTATATCCATCTCAACCCGCTGCGCGCAAAGATCGTAAACAGCATGGAAGAGCTAAGAGAGTTCCCCTGGTGCGGGCACGGCGCCATCTGCGGTGCGCGCGAGGCCGCTTGGCAGGATACACGGGAAATACTTCTGCATTTTGGCGACGCCCCGGCTGCCGCACGCAGAAAATATATCGAGTTTGTGGCGGATGGCATAGGGAAAGACAAGCCCGGCAGCGGTGTCGGCGCCAAGCGACCGCAAGAGGGTGGCGGAGCGCGGATTTCGGACGAGCGGATCCTTGGATGCCAGACTTTTGTCCGGTCGGTCCTGGCTAAGCGGCCTGCCGCGGCGGATATAGGCGAAGATCTCCGGCTTAAATTCAACTTGGGGGATATTTTGGGCGTTTGTGCTGCGCAGTTCGGAGTAAAGGCGGAAGAGTTGCGGTCTGTGGGGCGTTCTAAAGGCGTGTCAAAGGGAAAAGCGCTGGCTATATTCCTGTGTGTAAACTATCTTGGCCTGAGAAACTCGGAAATGGCGCGCCTTACCTGTATGCGTGACTCTTCCGCCAGTCTGGCTGCGCGCAGGGGCCGGTGTCTGGCGGAGCAATGCCGCATATTCGAAAAACTAATTAACTAAGAGCGTCCCCTACCTAAAATAAAAACCCCGCGCTTGCGACGCGGGGTTTTTTATCGCCCTCTTCCTTTTAGAAGGTCGACCAGGTGGCCTGGTTGCCGGTAAGGCTCTGGCCTTTTATGTCTTCATGGACGCAGTTCGCGACGAACGTGCCCCAGATGGCTGAGACCGTCGGGTCATTGAAATACGCCCAGCCGCCGCCGCCCGTGCCCAGGGGGTTTTCCACAACGCCCGTCCCCGTCGTCCCGGGGTCGAAAACTCCGGAGACGGAGGCGGAGCTGAAAGTCATCACGACCTTGCTGTCAGCATGCCCCGTCGTCGGCAGTTTTGCCATCGGTATTTCATTGATGTACTTGGCGTTCAGCAGCAGGCTGCCGGCGAAGTCGTCCGTCGGGAACCAACCCTCGTTGTCGCCGTAATACACCTGCAGCGCGCTCCTGACCGACGAAAGCGCGCCCTTGGTGGCGCCTTCTTTCGATTTGTTGATGAGGTCCGCGAACTTAGGTATCGCTATGGCCGCCAGGATACCTATGATCGCCACGACTATCATCAGCTCGATCAGGGTGAACCCCTGTCTTACCTTTTTCATAACACTACCTCCTGTCGATAGCGTTTTCCCGGGATAATATATAAATGAGACCCGGTTCCGCGCTACAACAGTATAGTGTAGCCCGCAGCGCTCCGTTCAGCCATCGCCGTTAGGGCACATTTAACCAAAGTTACAGCTTCCCCGCGCGCGAAGAACGCGCGTATATATACCATCGAATAGATACGCGGCGTTTTTTTGAAATTCTGTCAAGATTTAATTTCTCCAATGAAAAATAGCGGAATATTTGCGCTAAAAACAGGATATGGTGTAAAATATCCGGGATACTACTAATAGTGGTGGGGTAGGACTTAGACACAACTTATAGTGGTTTGCCGGACGCCTAGGATAGTATAGTATGGGCTCCGACGCAGGGGACCCTTCGGCCCCAATGAAGACAGGGAACCAACGATGAAATGCCCATTTTGCGGAGCGGAAGACACCAAAGTCACCGACAGCCGCGACTCAGCCGAAGCCTTTGAAACAAGGCGCCGGCGCGAATGCGAAAAGTGCGAAAAAAGGTTCACCACCTACGAGCGCATTGAGCAGCACCCGCTGGTCGTCATAAAGAAGGACGGCCGGCGCGAGAGCTTTTCCCATGACAAGCTTATGGGCGGCATCGTAAAATCCTGCCAGAAGCGGGAAGTCAGCATGGTAAAAATAGAGGAGGCATGCAGGGATATCGAGAATATTCTGAGGAACGAGGACAAGAGCGAGATCTCCAGTAATCTGATAGGGGGGCTCGTGGCCAGGAAACTCAAGAAGCTCGACAAGGTCGCCTATATAAGGTTCGCATCCATATATAAGGACTTCGAAGACGTCACCGATTTTGAAAAAGAGATCAAATCGATTAAAACGAGGGGATTTAACTAAAATGAACGAATTTTTTCCTAAAGTAATAAAGAAACGCGACGGCAAAGTGGCGCCTTTCAACCTGGACAAGATAAAGGCCGCCATCTACAAAGCCGCCTACACGCTGGGCGGCCGCGACGAGGATAAGGCCGTGGAAGTGGCCAACGAAGTGGCCCGCCGCCTTAATAAAAATTTCACCGCGCACAACAAGATCCCCAACGTGGACGATTCTAACGCCGTCTGCGTGGAGGTGCTGCGCGAAAAGGGCTTCGACCGCACCGCCGACAAGTTCGAATCCTACTCCCTGGACCGCTCCCGCGTGCGCCGCAGCGGCCTCACCGTCAAGAAGAAGGCCGGCCGCGCCGACATCACCGACCAGATGCTGCTGGTGCAGAGCATCACCAACGAGACCATCGAGGCCTTCGACCGCAAAAAGCTGGCCGACGCCCTGGAGAAGGAATACCAGCTTTCCCGCGACCTGGCCGACATGATAGCCAAGGAAACCGAGAACGACGCCTACGAGCTGTCCGAGAAATACGGCACCAAGAACTTCGACACCCAGTTCCTGCGCCGCATTTCCGAGGCGCACCTCAGCATGATGGGCATCCCGCTCAAGAACTCGGCTCTCGCCATGCCGCTGTCCACCATCGACTCCCTGGTGTTCGGCAGCAGCAAGGAGAATTCCAACATCACCTCCAACAACCCCGAGGCCGTCAACCTCGGCATCGCCGAATACGTGCTGAAGCAGTTCAACCTGCGCAAGGTGTTCAGCGAGGAGATCGCCGAGGCGCACAACAGCGGCACCATCCACATCCACGACCTGGGCTACCCCCAGCGCGTGTACTGCAGCAGCCACTCCATCGAATACATCAAGAAGTACGGCCTGGACAAGATCGTGTCCAACCTGCAGAACAAGTCCCAGCCGGCCAAGTCCGCCATGGTGCTCAACGGCCACATCCAGACCTTCCTGGCCTCCATGCAGAGCCGCTACGCCGGCGCGCTCGGCTTCGGCTTCCTTAATATCCTCTACGCCCCCATGCTCAACTGCCCCGAAGTGCTGGTGGAAGGCGAGCTGGAAGGTAAACCTGTCAGGATAAAGAAAGACACCCTTGAGGCCATGGTGGAGGCCGGCACGGTCAGCTGGACCGACGGCACCGCGGTCCCCTACTTCAAGAAGACCGGCGAAGTGCGCACCCTCAACAAGCTGTCCCGTAAAGAGATGCGCCAGATCGCCCAGAACCTCATCTTCTCCGCCAGCCAGAACGCCTTCAGCCGCGGCGGCCAGACGCTGTTCATCGACTTCAACATGCACACCGGCGTGCCCCAGTACATGCACAACGTGCCCGCCATGGGCCCCGGCGGCAAGTACATGCTGGAAGACAAGGCCGGCAACGTCGAGCTGGTGGACGAGGCGCCCCGCTACAAAGGCGTGGAAGGCGATTCCCGCAACGGCGACGTGGTCCACCCCGACGATGGCAGGCGCTTCATCACCTACGGCGACCCCCGCATGGTGAAGACCGCCCAGGAATTCGCCATCGAGCTTATGAAGGTGTGGGAGGACGGCGACAAGTACGGCATCCAGTTCGCCTTCCCCAAGTGCGACCTGCACGTGAGCCGCGAAGCTTTGGAGAACCCCGACGAGCGCGAAGTGTACGATTACGGCTGCCGCCTGGCCACCAAGAACGGCTCCACCTACTTCATGTTCGACCGCGACGGCGCCGGCGCCACCCTGGCCCAGTGCTGCCGCCTCAAGGAAAAGGTCACCGACCCGTACCTGCTCAAGCACCCGGAGAACATCCGCTTCACGGGTTTCCAGAACGTCACCATCAACCTGCCGCAGGCCGCCTTCAAGGGCAAAACCCTCAAGGGGACGCTGGCGCAGATAGACAAAGCCATCGACCTGGCCGTTAAGGCCCACCTGCAGAAGAAGGCCTACACGCAGACCCTGCTGGACACCGACGGCAGCCCGCTGCGCTCGCTGGGCATACCTTCCGACGACGGCACGCCCTACGTTAACCTGGAAAAGGCCACCTACATCATGGGCCTCATCGGGCTTAACGAAGTGGTGCAGTACCTCACCGGCAAGGAACTCCACGAGAGCAAGGACGCTTACGAGACCGGCCTGCAGGTCATCGACCACATGCACCAGACCATCAACGCCATGCGCGCGCTGTACGGCCTGAAGATAACCCTGGAAGAGACCCCCGCGGAATCGGCCACGCAGAAGCTGGCCAAGGGCGACATGGCCCGTTTCCCCGAAGCGAAGAAGGTGATCAAGGGCGACCTGAAGAAGGCCCCTTATTACACCAACTCCGTGCACCTGAACCCCGGCGCCAACGTCTCCATCCTGGACCGCATCGAGCTGCAGAGCAAGTTCCACGACATGATCGAGTCCGGCTCCATCATCCACGTGTACTGCGGCGAGTCCCAGATCCCGCCGGCGTCCATAGGCGAGCTGATAGAGAAGACCTACCGCAACACCCGCGCCTCGCAGGTGACGGTGTCGCCCGAGTTCACGCACTGCAACAACTGCCACACCAACTACTTCGGCTTCAAGGATAAATGCGGCCGCTGCGGCAGCGAGGACATGACCAAGCGCACCAAGATCGTGGGCTACTTCTCCAACCTCTCCGGCTGGAACGATTCCCAGCTGGAGATAAGCCGCGCCCGCGAGGCGGTGGCGCACCACTACGCCGACTTCGCCCCCAAGGTGAGCTGGCTGCACGAGAAGGACGCCTCCAAGAAGGTGATGGTATTCGGCAAGGCCGGCTGCGGCATGTGCGAAGAGGCCAAAGCCAGCCTGACCAAGGCCCTTAAGGAAAAGGGCATGGAGATCCCCGTGGAGTTCCACGACCTCACCACGCAGGAAGCCCGCATGGTGGCGGCCCGCTGGAACGTCCCCCTGGACCCCATCCCCACCGTGCTGGTAAAGAACAACGGCACCGCCACCCGCTACGAGCTGGAGTTCAAGCGCGGCAAACCGGTGCACCGCAAAGAAGTGGAATACTACAAGATGATAGAAGGCGCCTACGCGGTGAAATAGGCGTCTGCCAGGCGGCCCGGGGTAGAAAAAACAGCGTCGCGCACACCGTGCGCGCGCTTCCGGCTCTCGGCTGCCGCGCTTACGTAAGCGGCAGCCTCCGAGACGGTTTTTCTAACCCGGGCCGCCTGTCATCCGCGGGGAAATAAATAATGGAGGGGTGGCCGGGGAACACCCCGGACAGGCCCCCGACTGGGCATCTTGCGTTTTAATTTAAATATTTAAATATGAAAATAGGCGCGGCACTTGGGTTTAATCTTATCGACTATCCCGGCAGGATAGCCGCCGTGGCTTTTACACCGGGGTGCAACTACCTGTGCCCCCATTGCCACGCCGCGCCGCTGCTGGCCAACGCCAAGGATATAGGCGACGCCGGCTTCCTGGAGTACCTCGAAACCGTAAAAGAATGGGTCACCGGCGTAGTCATCTGCGGCGGCGAACCCACCCTGCAGCCCGACCTCCTCCCCTTCATAAAAGAAATACGCAGCCGCAACCTCGCCGTAAAACTCGACACCAACGGCAGCCACCCCAAAGTCCTCGCCCAGCTGCTCGCCCAGGGCCTGGTAGACTACATAGCCATGGACGTAAAAGGCCCCGAGTCCCTCTGGCCCGCCACCGCCGGCGTGCCCGGCCACCAAGCCGCCATGCTTGAAAGCATCAAGCTGGTCTGCCAGTTCCCCGTTTACGAATACCGCACCACCATCGCCCCCGTCATCCGCGCCGACAACACCATCTCTTTCCTTACCGCCCCCGAAATGGCCGCCGCCGCCCGATTGATAATTGAAACCACCGGCAGCCCGGCCCACAAATACTACGTCCAGAAATTCATCCCCCGCAAAGACGGCCTGTTGGACGCGCGCCTTGAGGCCTTCCCCGAAACCCCCATACAGCTTTTACAGGACATCCACAAAGAAGTCCTGAAACATCTGCCGAACACCCAGGTAAGAGGATAAAATAATGAGCAAACTAGAAATAGCCGTACAGAAACTCCACGCCGACGTGAAAATGCCCGCCTACGCCCACGAAGGCGACGCCGGCCTGGACCTTTACTCCACCATTAACCACACCCTGCAGCCCGGCGAGCGCGTGCTCATCCCCACCGGCCTGAAGATGGCCATCCCCCACGGCTACGAAGGCCAGGTGCGCCCCAAGAGCGGCCTCGCCCTCAAGCACGGCCTCACCGTCCTCAACACCCCCGGCACCGTGGACGCCCCCTACCGCGGCGAAGTCGGCGTCATCCTCATCAACCTGGACCCCAAAGCGGCCTACGAAGTAAAAAAAGGCGAGAAAGTCGCCCAGATGGTCTTCAATAAAATAGAATACGCCACCTTCGTCGAGGCCGCCGACCTCACCGCCACCACCCGCGGCGAAGGCGGCTTCGGCAGCACCGGCAAGCATTAAGCGGCCCGTCCTACGCAGGCCCAGGAAAAGCCCCGCGCGATCCGCGGGGCTTTTTTGCCGGCCGCCAGACAGTGATCAATAGGCACTAGGGCCAGGGCGGATAGGCCATTTTACTGGAGAAGATGGGACTTTGTGTCCATCCGGAGCCGGGGGCCGGCTGCTAGAATATCAGTGTTGAGCAATGCTTTAGGGGGGGCGAGGGGGGGGCGAGGGGACGCTGATGAATTGATTCCTAATTATTATCCAACAAGAAGCGACTAAGCCTTGATTAGGAAACAATTCATCAGCGTCCCCTACATCCCCACCCTACATCCCCAGCGCGACATCGGTGACGGGGATGCCTTCGGTTTTGGCGGTGGCGGACAGGGTGGCGTCTTTGGTGAGGATGATGATCTGCCAGCCGGTGGTCTTGTGGAAATTGCCAAGCAGCTTGATGGCGGCCCGCTCGCGCGCCGTGTCCAGCGTGTAGAACGGCTCGTCCAGCACTAAGAGCGCAGGCGCCAGGCCTTCCGGCGTCAGCCGCGCCCTGTGCGCTATGGTCAGCCGCGCCGCCAGCATGAACAGGTCACGCATGCCCGAAGAAAGATTTTTAACGGAGCGCTTTATCCCGCCCGCGTCGGTAACCGCCGCGCCGGCCGCGTCGAAGACTTTGAACTCGGCGTAAACCTCGGGCAGCACGGCCCTTAAAGTAGTGGTCACTTCTTTGCCCAGCGTCTCAAAAGCCATGGCCGAAGTTTCCGCCAGCCGCGTGAAGGCGCCGGCCGCCAGGGCGTAGGCCTTGGCCTGCAGCTCCAGCTCGGCCAGTTCCGCTTTCTCCAGCTCCAGCTCGGTCTCCGCCTGGTTCAGCCGCGCCGGCAGGCCGCCCAGCCGCGCCTCGGAGACGGCCCGGGCCGTGTCCAGCGCCGCGGTTACTTTATTGAGCGCCGCCTCGGCCTCATGCGCCTTTTCGGCCAGCCCGGTGAGTTCGTGCCGCAGGCGCGCCAGTTCGGCGTCGGCGCCGGGGGCCGGTTCCACGCCGCGCCGCTCCAAGTCGCCGTTCTCGGCGAAAAGCTTGTCCTTGAAATCTTCCTCGCTGGCGCAGCCAAGGCCGCCGGCCAGGGCCAGCACCCGCTGTTCCATGTCGCCTGCGCGGGCCGCAAGGCGCTTGTGGTCGGCCGCCTTGGCCAGGTAATCGTCCTCGTCCGCGCAGCCCAGCGCCTTAAACCAGGCCGCCACCGCGTCCGCGGCCTCTACGGCCGCCTGAGCGCGTTCGGCCGCGGTCTGCCCGGCCGCTGTTACGCCGCCCTTAAAACCGAGTATCTCGGCTTTTTTTGCCTCGCAGGCCGCATTGGCCGCCTGGTGCTCCGCCTGCGCTTTGGCGATAAAGGCCCGCGCGGCCTCCAGGCCGGCGGTGGGGAAAGTTTCCGGCGAGACCGCCGCCCAGTCGCCGGTAAAGCCGGCCAGGAAAGCCGCTACTTCTTCGGGCGTGTGCCCGGACAGCGTTTCTGTTTTGGAAAGTTTTATGCCCGCCCAGGCCGCCGCCGCTATTATGCCGGCCGCCGCCACGTAGGGGATAACGCTGTCGCCGCCGCTAAAGCCCACCAGTGCCGCCAGCGCCGCGCCGGCGCCCCAGATGCCCCAGCGCATCTTCTTGTCCACGCCCACGGTCACCCTTTCAGGTTCGGCGGCGAACTGCGCCACCCGCGCGGAGAACCCTGCGGCCAGATCGCTCTGGAGCTTGAACGTCTTAGCGCGCTGCTCCAGTTGCTCAAGCGCGGCCTCGGCGGCAGCTAAAGCCGCCTGCTTTTCGGCCAGGCCGGCCTCGCCGGCGGCGGCTGTCTTTTCGGCTTCCAGTTGCGTTTCCTTTAAAGGTTTGTAGCCCGGCACCCCGTCCTCGGCAAAGGCCGCCATGGCCGCGGCCGCTTCGCGCGCTTCTTTAAGTTCGCGCAGCGCTTTAAGCCCGGCCAGCACAACGGCGCGTCGCACCGCGTCCGAGAGTTTCTCTATCCCGGCCGTTAAATCCTTAACCTCGCCGTTCCTGGCGTCCAGCTCGGCGGCCCTTTGCGTCTTTTCTTCCGTCAGGCGCTCGGCTTCGGCCGCACTGGCGATAATGGCGTCGTGCTCGTTCTTCAGCGCCGCTATGGCCTGTTCGCGGTCCTTTATGGCTTCGCGCAGGCGCCTTATGCCGGCCTGCACCGAACCTTTGCGCACGCTTTCGGCCTTGTCGGTAAGCCCGGCCGCCAGCTGGGCCGGGTTAAGCCCGGCGTTGAGCAGCGCGTTCTCGGCCGCCAGCGACCAGGCCGAATCGCTTTTGTTCTCCGGGTGATGCACGCCCAGCTCGCCGCCGCGTATGGCGAAGATCTCTATAAATTCATTGTCGGTGAAGGCCAGGGGGGAGGCGCCTTCCTCCCAGACCAGGGCGGCTTTGCGCAGCGCCGTGTAGCGGCCGGCCAGGTTCTTCCACAACGGCCGGCCCTCGTGGCGCGACTCCGCGCACAGCGTGTCGAACAGCGCGTCGAAGACGGTGGTTTTGCCTGCCTCGTTGGGTCCGGTTATAACGGTGAAAGGGCCAAGGGCCAGCTCGGTCTTGCGGAACTTGCCGAAGTCGGGCATGTCCAGGCGGCTTATCATTTGGCCTCCCGGAGCTTGGCGGCCAGTTCTTCCAGCCCGTACTGCCGCGCCAGCAGCCAGCAGCGGTAATCCCTGCCCTGCTCCGCCGCCGGCTCTATCTTATCCATTTCTTCTAAGAAAGCTTTCGTAAGACTGTGGGTGGACAATTCCGCCGCCACAACGGTGTCGGTGTCCACAATGGCCAGGCGGGCGCTGTCTTTAAGCCGCGCCTGCAGCGCCGCGGCCGTGGCCTTGGCGGCGTGCTCGTCCTCTACCACACCGGTAAGCGTTATCTTCACCAGGTCCAGCGCCGTGGCCGCGGCGGCCGCCTTGTCGGCGTCGGCCGGGTTAAGCGCGCCGGCCAGGTCCAGCGGCAGGCGGTATTCCTTGAACAGCCCGGCGGACTTCAATTCCACCGTGCGCACGGCGGGGGCGGCGTCGCCCAGGCGCACCACGCAGACGCGCCGCGGCCCCGCCTCGCGCGGATGGGCCCGCCACACCCGGGCCGAACCGGGGTAACAGGCCAGGGCCCGGCCCAGCGCGGCCTGCCGCCCGGCGTGCACGTGGCCCATGGCGGCGTAATCCACCTGGTAGCGGCTGAAAAGATCGTCGTCTATAACGCCGGCGCGGGCGTCGGTTTCTTCCTCGGGGCCGGTATAAATAGTGGAGTTGAGCGCGTGCACCACGGCTATGCGCGTGGCGCCGGGCTTTTTTGGGGGGACCGGCCAGTCGCGGTAGCCGTCGTAAGACTCGGCGTGCGGCACGCAGAGGAATTCCAGCTCCCCGGCCTCTATCAGCGAGAAAGGCCGCGCCGCGGCGAACAGCAGGGGGTCCAGGTTATAGGCGGTCAGGTCGGCGGTGGCGCCGCGGCCTTCGTGGTTGCCGGGTATATAAATTATGGGGACGCCGGCCTCGGCCAGCGGTTTGAACTTAGCGCAGACCTCGGAGCGCAGCGCTTCGAAATCGCCGAAGGAGTCGAACATATCTCCGGCCAGCACCAGCGCGTCCGGCTTTTCGGCCAGGGCCAGGGAAATTATTTCGTCCAGCACGCCGTAGCAATAGGACAGCTCTTCGCCGTCTTCTATATGCAGGTCAGCCGCGTGAATAATTTTAGCCATTCGCCTTGTCCCTTATTATATTTTTTATTGGCCCCCGCCGCACGCCCGCGGCTGTTGAGCCCCTACCCCTACATTGCCTACAATATCCATGTCCTATGAAAAAAATATTCCTTTGCCTGACCGCCTTACTGGTTCTGACCGCGCTGCGCGCTACGGCCGCCACTTTAGCCGTTTACCACACTTCCGACGTGCACGGCTGGTACTCGGCCCGCCCCGCCCTGTGGGACAACGCCAATTCCACCCGCAGCATAGGCGGCTTTCCCGCCCTGTCGGCCCTGCTTAAAAAAGAAACCACGCCCTATATCCTGCTGGACTCCGGCGACATGTTCCAGGGCACGCCCGAAGGCATCCTCACCAAAGGCCTGGCCAGCGTTATCCTGATGAACCAGCTGCGCTACGCCGCGGCCGTGCCCGGCAACCACGACTACGACTATAGCGAAGCCCGGCTGCAGGCGATGGCCGTGCACGCGGCCTTCCCTTTGCTGGCCGCCAATATCTACGTAAAGAAAACCGGCGCCACGCCCGCCTACCTTAAGCCTTACACCATTGTTGAGAAGGACGGCAAACGCCTAGCCGTGCTGGGCCTGGCCGGCAAACACACCGCCGCCTCCACCCTGCCCGAGAATGTAAAGCACCTGGACTTCCGCGACGAAGCCGCCGAGGCCGCCCGCTGGCTGCCGGTGATAAAAAAAGATAACCCCGACGCCGTAATAGTGCTGGCCCATCTGGGCCTTAGCGAAGACCTCTCCCTTAAGCGGGTGGATATCTCCACCTGGACGTTCAACCCCGCGCCCCCCGGTACGCTGGCCGTGGCCAGGGCCGCGCAGGGGATAAACCTGGTGCTGGGCGGACATAACCACACCGCCTTCCTCAACGGCTATCACGACCCGGTCTCCGGCGCCTGGCTGGGCGAAAGCGGCTACGGCCTTTCCTATGTGACCCGCGCCGAAATGACTTTCGACGACGCTACCGGCAAACTGACCGGCATGGACGTAAAGCTTATCCCGCTTTGGACCGACCAGACCGGCGAAGACCCCGTGGTGCTGAATATGCTTTCCGGTTTCAACGCCGACGTCGAGGCTGCGATGGGTAAAGTGATCGGTAGCGCCGCCGCGGACCTTAAATTCTCGCCGGACGGGCTGGATTCCGGCATCGGCGGCTGGCTGTGCGATATTACGCGCCAGGCCGCCGGCGCCGACATGGCCTTCCACAACACCAAGGCCCTGCGCGCCGAAATAAAAAATGGCCCGGTGCGTCTGCGCGACCTTTACCAGGCCATGCCTTTCGACAATACCATCGTCACCATGCGGCTTAACGGCGCCCAGATCAAAAAGCTCATGGCCGACAATCTGCGTCCCGACATGAGCTACATCCAGGTGTCCGGCCTTGAGGTCGGCTTTAAGCGCGGCCCCGGCGGCAAACCCGTAGATATCCAGCTCAAGCGCAACGGCCTGCCTGTCGGCCCCAAAGAGGTCTTCCTGGTGGCCACCAATAATTACCTGGCCGGCGGCGGCACCGGCGGGGACGTCTTCGCCCGCGGCAAGGATATAAAAGACACGCTGGTGCAGGTGCGCGACGTGATGATAAAGGCCTTCGAGGCCGGCCCCGTCACCGCGCCCAAAACAGGCAGGATCGTCCTGACCCGTTCGCCCAAATGAAAATAATCGTTCACCGCGGGGCGCAGGAAATAGGCGGCAACTGCATAGAGCTGCGGTCCGGCAAGTGCAGGATACTGCTGGATTACGGCGCTCCGCTGGCCAAGATCGACCCCGTGACGCATAAGAGCGTGCCGGCCGCGCCCGAAGAGACCATCCTTAATATCCCCGGCCTTTACGACAAAGCCCCCAATCCCATCCTGGCGCTGATCATCTCTCACACGCATGCCAGCCATTACGCCGCGCTGCTCGCCAAACCAATTAACCCAGGCATAAAAGTTTACATGTCGGAGATCATGGAAGACGTGGTGCGCATAACCACAAAAATGCCGCGCGACGGCAAAAAACTCCCCGTCGGCATCAACTATTTCCGCCGCAATCATAAATTTATCGTGGGCCGTTTTGTTATTACGCCTTATCTTATGGACCACACCGCGGCGGAGTCCTTCGCTTTTCTGGTGGAGTCGGAAGGCAAGCGGGTGCTTTACACCGGCGACTTCCGCGACCACGGCAATAAGGCCAGCGCTTTTAAGCAGTTTTTGGCGGCCGACATGGGCCCCCTGGACGCCCTGATCACCGAGGGAACGCAGGCCGACATAGAAAAAGGCCCGGCCGAGACCGACGTGATGGCCGAGATAGAAGCCAATCTTAAGGACCGGCGCGGCGCGCTTTACGTTATGTGCGCCGGGCAGGACATCGGCCTGCTTACCAGCCTGGCCTTTCTGGCTAAGAATACCCGGCGCTACCTGGTGGTGGACGGTTATACGGCGCTGCTGCTGGAGCGGGTGAAAGCCCTGGCGCAGAAGCACGGTGTGGACCTGAAGATCCCCAGCCTGGACACCGAGTACCTGCGCATTATAAGGAATAACGCCACGCAGCGCATCTACCAGCTGACCGAGTACGCCGAGACTTTCAGGCGGATGCGGCCCAGGCTGTTCGGCTGGGACTGGGTGCGGGAGAATCTGCCCCGCCTTATAATCCCGGTGCGCGCCAACGCGCAGCTATGGGTGGGAGAAGAGATAAAAGATTTCAGGGGCGCGGCCTTCCTGTATTCCGACTGGGAGCCCTACAGCGACGAGGACGGCATGCAGGAAACGCTGGAATGGTTCAAGGCCAAAGGCCTTATGGCCGTCCCCATGCCGTCCACCGGCCACGCTTATTTTGCCGCCATCCGCAAACTGGTAGAAAATAAAAGGCCGCGCTACGTCGTGCCCATCAACACCGAGCACCCTGAAAAATTCACCAAAGCCTTCGGCAAGCGCGTCCGCCTCCTGAAGAACGGCGAAGAATTCTACCTGGATTAATTCGCCGAGGTCGAGCCTTTTCTTCACTCCTCGTCGGCTTCGGGGATGCGGGTGAAGGCTATGCGCAGGGGGACCAGGCCGGCGGATTCGTGGGTGGCGCCGTAATGCAGGATGTCTTTGCCGAATTTCTCGTTTATCTGGTCCAGGGTTTTCGTCAGCCGGTCGCGGCGCAGGTCTTCGAACAGCGACGGAGCGTGGAAAGCTTCCGGCACCAGGCCCGTCATTACAACGCCCACGGCGTAAACGCGGCCTTCGGGCAATTCCTTCCACAGCGTTTTAATGGCGTGGATAAAAGCCAGGGTGTCCTGCGTCTCCATTAAATTACAGCGGGCCTGCCAGCCGTCCTGGTCCAGAAATTTCACAAATATCTGTATGCCCGAGGCAAAAAAGCCCTCTTTGCGCAGGCGCGTGGCGGCTTTATCCGTAAGTTTCTTTAAAATGCGCATGGCGCCCGGCCTGTTGCGCAGTTCCGGCGGCAGCACATGGGAATGGCTCAGGGACTTCTGCTCCGTTACCTTCTCGACCAGCTGCTCGCCGCGCAGCAAATGCCACATCTCTTCGCCGCTCACGCTGCCCCAGGCCCGGCGCATTTCTTCCGGCGTCAGCGCCAGCAGCTGCGCCATGGTGCGCAGGCCCTTCTGGTTAAGCCGGGCTTCCATTTTGGCCCCGACGCCGGTAAGGTCGCGCAGTTTCAGCGGGTAAAGCGCCTGCGGCAGGTCGCAGGGGCGGATAACGGTAAAGCCGTCGGGCTTTTTCATGTCGCCGGCTATCTTGGCCAGGTAGCGGTTGGGCCCCAGCCCGATAGAACATTTCAGCGACGAACCCACCGTATCCCTGATGGTGGCCTTGATCTTGGCCGCCAGCTCCGTGGCCGCTTTCACGTCCTGCTGATAGCCGGTAAGCCGGCAGGCCATTTCGTCAATGGAACAGACGGAATCCACCGGCACGCAGGCCTCCACGGCCTCCACTATTTTATTGTGGTAATTGATGTAGTTGGCGTGGTCGCCCACTATAAACTTCATATCGGGGCAAAGCCGCCTCGCCTCGCCCACCAGGGTGCCGGTCTTCACCCCGAAGGCCTTGCCCTCGTAGCTGACGGCGATGCAGCAGGTGCTGTCCGCCAATAGCGGCGCCACCGCCACGGGCTTGCCCCGCAAAGAAGCGTCCAGCTCCTGCTCCACCGAGGCGAAGAAGGAGTTCATATCCACATAAAGCCAGTTTACAAGGTTAGCGGGATCTTGCGGCATGGTAGCGGACTGTTTTTACGCTGGTTATTCTTTGATCAGCCGGGCGAGCATCTCTTTGGCCCGGTTTATGGGGATGGCGAAACCGATGCCGGAGAATTCCCCGGCCGGGGCGTAGCTCGCCGTGTTTATCCCTATAACTTCGCCGCGGATGTTAAGCAGCGGGCCGCCGGAATTGCCGGGATTGATGGCCGCGTCCGTCTGGATCACGTCCAGGTAGGTCCCCTGGCCCAGCGGCAGTTTTTGACGGGGGGCCGAGATCACGCCTACGCTCACGGCCTGCGCCAGCCCGGCCGGGCTGCCCACCGCTATGGCCCATTCCCCGGCGCGCAGTTTGGACGAGTCCCCGAGGCGCGCGCAGGCGAGCCCTTTCTTTCCTTCTAGCTTTATCAGGGCCAGGTCCGCGCCCTTGTCCTGTTCCAGCACGCTGCCGCTGTAGCTTTTTCCGGGCTCGCCCGCGAAGGTAACGGTGATAACCTCCGCGCCGTTCACTACGTGCGCGCTGGTAAGGATATAGCCGGCCGCGCCCACCACCACGCCCGAGCCGGTGTTGGGCACCTGCCGCCCGGTATGGGTTTCGGCCCTGCCGGCCCGGTGCGGCGCCGTAGGAAAAAAGTACCGCCCGAACATCTCTTCCGGCTCGCGTTCCAGCGGCGCCCCGTCGTTGGACGGCCCGCTGCCGGCGGTGATCGCCGCCACCGCGGGCTTTACGCCGGCCGCCGCCCGCACGAACGCCTCCTGCAGGTTCAGCGCCTCCGCGGGCGCGGCCCAGGCCTGGGGGGCCGGCTCCGCCGCGGCCCGCGCGGGCAGGGCGGCCGCGGCCGCCAGCAGAACGAAGAGCGCGCGGTCGTTCATCTTAGTACCAGAGGAAACCGAGCACGCGCTTGATGGAACCCACCATGCTGTCGGAGTTGTGCCATTCGTCCAACTTCAGGTCGCCGCTCTGGAATTCTTTATAGTACTTGCCCTTGTAGATCTCCTCGTAGACCGCGTCCAGGTTGTCCTTGGTGTCCAGCCCTTCCTTGGCCTTCAGGGCCTTCAGGTGCGCCACCGCCGCCGGCCCCTTGCGCATCGCCTTCCTCAGCTCCTTGGCTTCGGCGGGCGTCATGTGCTCGGCGGCGCGGTGGGCCTTCTGCGGGCAGATCAGGATCATCACCGACTTCTTCATTTCCTGCTCGGTCTTGTTGGAGAAGAGCGACTGGATGATAGGGATGCTCTGCAGGAACGGAACGCCGCTTTTGGCCTTGCTCGTCTCGTTCTCGGACAGGCCGCTCAGGATCAGGGTCTCCCCGAACTTCATGATGGCCGTGGCGTCCACGGAAGTTTTGGAGGTCTGGGAGAAAGAGTCGAAGCCCAGCTTCTCGCTCTTGGATTCTATGAAGCTGCGGTCGGCGTGCACCTTGATCTTTATCGTCTCGTTGTCTACGAAGGTGGGCGTGACCGACAGGTTGATGCCCACCGGCACGTCCACCAGGGACCCGTCGGAGTTGTTGCTGTTGAGCTGCACGTGCAGCACGGCGCCGGAGTAGAACTGGGAAGTCTGGTTCTCCACGGCCAGCAGCGAAGGCCGGGCCAGCACCTCGGCCTTGTTCATGCCGTCGTTCCAGATGTTCAGGTTATAAGTCATGTTGTCCAGCGCAAAGGTGGGCGCCACGGTGGTGGACCGGCCCGACGTGCCCCCCGAGCCGCGCGCGTTGACGTATTTGTACGCGTACAAAGTTCCGGTCAGCGTGGCCTTCAGGCCTGCCAGCAGGTTGATGCCCTTGGACTGGGTGCGGCTTTCTTCCGTGCTGAGCAGCACCACGTCCACCAGGGTCATCTTGGGCTCGGCTTCGTCCAGTTTGGTGGCGGTGCTGAAGGGAGCGGGGGCGGGCCCGGGCGGGAGGCTCTGTGCCGAATTCTCATTGCTGTCGTCGTAGTTCTCTTCCTGGCCGGCCACGTCCAGCGGTTTGCCTTCCGCCTGTACCGGGGCCTTAAAAACCCCGGGGTTGGCCGCCTGCACTATGGCGGGGTGCTGGCGGTGAAAAGCCTTCCAGTCTTCTATCCGGTTCCTCAGGTAGGCGGTGGTCCATTCCTGGACGGCGCCGTTGTTCTTTTTACCGGCCTTCAGCCCGGTCAGCGCCTGGTACTTAAGAAAACCTTCTTCGGCCCCTTTAAAGTCCCCTTTGGCGGCCCTGGTCAGCGTGGCCAGGCGCCAGCCCGAAGGGTTGAGCGGCTCGGCGGCCGCAGCTTTCTCCGCGGCCCAGCCGGCCGTTTCCAGGCTCTGCTCGTAATAGGACGCCGTGGCGAGCGCTCTCAGAAATTCCGCGTCCCCGGGGACGTAGAGCAGGGCGTAAGAGAACTGGTTCTGCGCGTCCTTGTAGCGCTTCTGGGAGAAGTAGACGTGGCCCAGGAAGTAAGAGGCCCAGTAATTATCCGGGTCGAAGCGCAGCGCCGTAGCGTAGCCCGACTCGGCCAGGTCCAGCATGGCCTGGTCGCCCGAGAGCGAGCTTAAGTGATAGGCCAGGGCGTTGAGGAAGTGCAGGTTCCCGTTCACCGGGTCTATCCTCAGGCCGGCCGCGAAATTTTTACCGGCCGCCGGGTAGCGGCCCTTGCGGATGTTCTTGATCCCGTCCCTGATGGACGCGCTTACCTTGCTGTCGGAGGGGCTGCGGGCGACGTCGTCGAGCATCCGGTCTACCGAGGGGTTCAGGGGGACGCGCCGGGCCGTTTGGGCCGTGGACGCGCAGCCCGTGAAGGCGGGGGCGAGGAGGAGCAGGCTGAGGAGAGGGCAGGTTATTTTTTTCATTTTGTTAATTCCAGTAGTGTGCTGTCGTTGGGAACGATGTTGCAGTCCGCTATGCCCGCTTCCACGTCCTGGGTGGACCCCGTGGGCGGGGCGGGCAGGGTCATACAGGCATTCCTGGGCGCGATATAGAACTGGTCGGCGTTGGCCGACTTGGAGTTGATCCGCCAGAACATGTCTTCGCCGCGGTCGCAGGCCCGCAGCGCCAGGGTGGTCGCCTTTTCCTGGGGGTAGACGCAGGCGCCGGTTTCGGTATGTACCAGCCGGATGTCGCCGTCCACCTCTTCGATGTAGTTGAACTTCTCGCTGCCTTCGCCGCACTTATGCGCGTAGAGCTTTATCTCTTTTTTGTCCGGCGTGATCTGCAGCGCGTTCTCCGTAGTCTCCACCACGTCCAGGCACAGGCCGTTGGCCGCCTTTACCATGGATTCCACCTTATGCCAGGTGGGCTTCTCCGCGTCGGCGATATCCCTGAAGGTCTGGGAATCGGTGCCCAGGCAGCTGGTCCACACGGCGAACGCCGACTCCGGGTTGGCGTCCTCCTTGTTGAAGTGCAGGCATTTCTGCGAGGCGCGGTTGACGATCTCGTCGTAGAACCCGTCCGCCGAGATGATCTTCCACTGCTCGTGCAGGTCGTCCGCGTCGCACTGGGCCAGGATCAGCGGCTCGAAGCCGTCCCGCTCGTCGCCCTGGCGGGCCTTCAGGCAGAGCCCCTTGTTCTTGAGCTCCACGTAGCCCGCGGCGTCGTCCTTCAGGGCCGTCGTGCTCCACTGCTGCACGTCCGCGTCCTTGCAGGCCAGCTGCACCACGTTCAGGCCGTCCTTGGAGACGGCCATGCAGAGGCTGCTGTGCCCGATGGCGAGATAAGTGTTCTGGTACTGCAGGCTGTTGGGCATCAGGTCGCTGACGTCCATGCCCTCCACCAGCTTCAGGTGCTCGTCGGCCTGCTCCGCGAAGGCTTTTTTGTACTTCGCGGTGCCGTTGTCGAAGGAGTCCATCACGGCCTTATACTTCTCCTCCTGGGCTTCCACGGCCTGGCGTACCTTGTCTTCAGCGTCGGCGATCTGCGAGGCGATGTGGGAGTGCACCCAGCGCGCCGCGGACGGTGAAAGTTTGCTCAGGGCGTCCTCGGTCAGCTTGTCCATGGCCAGCGCCGGCAGCAGCGCGAAGGACCCCGCGTCGAACTGGGCGTTGGCCTCGTTGACCGGGATCTTCACCGCGAAGAATTCGTGCATCGGGGCGCCGGCCAGTTTGAACTGCATGTCCAGCACCAGCGGGTCGTTGTGGGTGACCATGTCCTTCAGGTCGCCCACGATGAAGGTCTTGTCGATCTCCAGGGGCATGTCGGAAATGGCCTTCTCCAGCACGGTCTCCAGTTCCTTCAGCACGAAGTCTTCCACGTCCTCGGCTACCTTGACCACCGCCTGCGCCACGCTAAGGCCGGCGCGTTCGATGTCGCGCTCGGCCAGCAGGGCCGCTACGCGCGGGTCAAGGTTGGTGGCGGCCGCCACGGCTTTTTTGGCGGCGGCCAGGGACTTTTCGGCCACTTCGTAGATCACCCAGGTGGCCCCGGCGGCTATGCGCCAGCCCGGGGAGCACGCCCAATGCGTCCAGCGCGAACCGCAATGGTGGGCCTGGTGGTTCTCGTGGTCGTATCTGTCGTACAGGGAATCCACGCGGCGTCTGGCGGAATCCAGGGCGTCGTCGGCCCGGTCCTTGGCCTTCTGGTCTTCTTCTTTGAGCTTCTGGATCTTGGCGGTGAGCTGGTTCACCTTGTCCATCGCCTCGTTCAGAGCTTTGCCGTCGGCCTCGAATTTGGCCTTGGCGGAATCCCGCAGATCTTCCACGCCGCGCTTTACCTCGGCCTTCATCCACGGCACCAGCGTGGACTGGAACTCGCCGACAACGCTGATGCCGGCGTTCTTGTCGAAGGTGCCTTTCTTCAGGTCGAAGCCGTCCATGGTGACCGTCAGCAGCGCGTTGCCGAACGCGCCCAGCTTCTCCGTCATGTCGAAGGAGAAATGCGGCGGCTGGATGTCGATCGCCACCTTCTGGGGCGCGCCCAGCAGGTTCACGTTGGCGTTGATGACGTACTTCGGGACCTGGTTGAGGGAAATGTCGATGGTGTTGTCCGTGAATTTCAGCACTTCCAGGTCGATGTCGCCGATGGCGCCCTTTATCCTGAGGCCGCCGGGCCCGCCGGCGCCCGTCACGTGCCCCAGGTTCTTGTTCATAAAGAAGAAGTTACCGGCGAAGGCGAAGCCCTCGCTCACCAAGCCCAGCTGCGGGTCGCTCGCGCCCGGGGTGGCAAAGGCCAGCTGGGCATTGTCTATCTCGAAGTACGGCACCGGCAGTTTGGCGATGCTGCCCGCGGGCACGCCCATCAGCGTTTCCGTGATCTCCATCAGCGCCGGGATGCCGAGCGGGTTCACCTTGCCGGCGAAAGCCACGCCGTCGGGGAGGCCGTCCTCCAGCGGAACCTTTACGCTCATAGCCAGGTCCACGTCCACGCAGTCTTTGGATTTCGGATCGTGGCAGTTGCCGTACTGCTGGTCGCCGGCCAGGCCGAACTGCACCTCGCCCACGGGCGTTATGGCCACGTCCATCTTAAGGTTGTTAAGGGTCAGCCCTTTTATGCCGAAAGGCCGCTGCCAGGGTCCGTTCTTCTCGCCCAGGATCTTTACCCCGGCGCCGGCCTCGCCGAACTGCAGTTCCATTTCGGTGGTGAAGTCCAGCGTCTCTTTGCCGGCTTTCACCAGCACGGCGGTGCGCAGGCCGGCGTAAAGGTCCGCCCCGGCCCACTGGATGAAGTAGGCCGGCGGCACGCCGGGCTTGAAGGTCATGATCTTGCCGGGCAGGCCCTTGGCCGAGCCCGCGTTCTCCATGGCAAGCGACAGCATTACACCGGGCGCGCCCTGGAAAACGCCGGTTACGGCGCCCATTATTATCGCGTCGTCGTGCACGCCGATAGCGTTAAGTCCCTTACCCACCACGCCCATGGAATTGGCGTCGAACTCGGCCAGCAGGCCTATGCCGTCGGGCAGGGTGACGGGCACGTTGGATTTTCCGAGGATGCCGTCGAACATGTCCTTGGCGATCACGCCCAGCGAATTGCGGTCGGCTCCCTTCAGCCCTTTCTCGGACAGGATCAGCGCCGCGTTGGGGATGGTTATGGCGGCTAGCGGCTTGATGTTTTTGGCCGCGGGCAGAAGTTCCGTGAGCTTGAAGTTCTTCTGGTTGATAGCGAAGATCCAGTTAGGCGTCGCCGCGGCGCCCGCGTTGAACATGTAGGCGTTCACCTTGTTGCCGCCGATAACGGTTTTGGCTTCTATGCCGTTGACCGACAGCTTCAGCTGGTCCAGCTCGAATTTGTCGCCGGAGGGGATGTTCTTGCCGCCGGGGAAATCGGCCAGGCGGAACTTGCCGTCCAGCTCGAAGTAGTCCAGCGTTATCTTCCCGTCGGCGCGTTTTAAGGCGGCGGAGACGGCCACGTTCCTGGAACCGATCAGCGCCGTGGCGAAGAAGGCCAGGCTGCTCTTGGCCGCCGCGTCCTTGCCGTCCAGCGCGAACTCGAAGCCGCCGTCGGCCAGGGTCAGGCCCTGCACGCCGAAGGGCTGCTTCCAGGCGCCTTCATACAGCGCCAGCAGGCTTAAGCCCCCGCCGGCGCCTTTGTCCAGGCTTACCAGGGCGTCCAGCTTCTCGCCGATGCCGGCCCCGACGATGTCCACCTGGAACTGCACGGAGACGTCCAGGTCTCCTTTAGGTTTGGAGGCCGCTATGGCCGCGGGCACACGCGCCCAAAGGCTGCTCTTGTTCCTTGCGTCGCCGCCGATATTAAGGGTAACCGGTCCTTTTACGGTAACCATGCCCGCGATGGCGGGGAGGGTAGGCAGCGGGAGGTCTACGCTGAGATCCAGCCCGGCCAGCATAGCCTGCTTGTCGGCTTCGGCCAGCGCCGCGCCCGGGGTCATGCCTTTAAAGGTGTTCTGCGAGAGCGTGCCTTTGACGAACACGCTGGGCACGGGCACCCCGACGGTCTTGAAAGCGTCGCCGAGCCGGCCGGCCTTGGCCACGGTGATAGTGGCGGCCAGGTTCACGCCTTCCGACAGGTTCAGCGACGTGTTAGCCGGCCACGTTACCAGTTTGGGCAGGTCGCCGGGCAGGTCCGCGGCCGTAACCGCGCGCGCAGGCGAGCCCGCGGGCTGGACGATGAACAGCGCGTTTTCCATGAAAAGGTCGTTGACCAGATGCCCCTGCGCCGCCGGGATAAAGGTGGCGGCCGAGAGCGTGTTAAAGAAGACCGCGACGTAGGCGCCTTCGGCGCCCTGGTTGGCGTGGGCGATAACGTCCACCTTCACGCCGTTCAGCCGGGCTTCGGCTTCCACGTTGGCGCCGTCCAGGCTGATCTTATCTACGGCCACCGCGTTAACTGCGGGCAGGCCGGCCAGCGGGGCGTAAAGATCCGCCAGCACCATGCCGTCGGCCGTTACGGTGGTCACGGGCTTGTCGCCGCGCGTGCGCGTGAACTTCACCGCCTTGCCGTTGAGCGTGCCGGCCACCTGCACGGCCGCCGGGGACACGCTGACCAGGTTCAGGGCCAGCGCGTCGAAAGCCTTAAGGCCGCCCGCCTCGGGCACTATGTCCTTGAGGGTAAGCCCCTCGCCGGTGGCGGTAAAGGCCGCCGCCGGGCCGAAGTTCTTGGTAACCGAAACTTTCTTGGAATTAAGCTTCCCCTCCACCACTATGGCGTCCGGGGTATAGGCCAGGCTGTCGAAAGCGAAAGCCTTCAGGAACGGCACGTCCGCCGCCTCGGGCACGAAGTCCGCCAGCTTCAGGTCGTCGCCGGTGACCTTGATGCTTTTGGCCGCGTTGTCCCGCACGGCGGCTACGTTCTTGTTTCTCACCGTGCCGCTCACGGTCAGGGTCGCGTCGGTATACTCCAGGCTCAGGAAAGCGAAAGAGTTCAAGAGCGGGATCCTGGCGGTCTCCGGGATGAAGTCGGCCAGCTTAAGGCTGTCGCCGGTCACGGTGATGACCTTGGGGGAGAAGACCCAGAC